>Ga0163154_10007836_pt1 | contig 12610 bp, 9 predicted proteins | sample OliLakLV19MP9P1_FD_148649 | JGI IMG/M metagenome (GOLD analysis project Ga0163154, IMG submission 148649) | Freshwater microbial mat bacterial communities from Lake Vanda, McMurdo Dry Valleys, Antarctica - Oligotrophic Lake LV.19.MP9.P1 | ecosystem: Environmental > Aquatic > Freshwater > Lake >... | reverse complement strand
CGTGGGCGTCTTGAAGGCAGCGGTATCGAAGCAGCGGCAGGCGAAGCTGCAATGGCCGAAGCCGCCGCGCGGCCCTGTGAAAGGTTTCTTGCAGCGATTGTAGGCGCCGCCGGCCTGAAGTCCACAATGGCGGCGGTGCGGGCGGGCAACCATCTTGCGCTCGCCAACAAGGAAAGCATCGTCTGCGCCGGCGCGATCCTCATGGATGCGGCCGCGAAGGCCAATGTCTCGATCCTGCCGGTAGATTCCGAACACAGCGCGATCTTTCAGTGCATTGGCGACGGGCGTTCGCTCGACAAGCTGACGCTCACAGCCTCTGGCGGCCCGTTCAGAACGGCTTCTCTCGACGAGATGGCGCGCGCAGCCCCGGCGCAGGCAGCTGCCCATCCCAAATGGAGCATGGGCCTCAAGATATCCATCGACAGCGCCACCCTGATGAACAAGGCCCTGGAACTGATCGAGGCGGCGATCCTGTTCAAGGTAGGTGCTGAGCGGGTCGATGTGCTGGTCCACCCCCAGTCGATCGTGCATGGCATGGCGCACTTTACCGATGGATCGGTGATCGCCCAGCTGGGTTCTCCGGATATGCGCACGCCGATCTCGCTTGCGCTCGGCTGGCCGGACCGGGTGGAGACAACCGTCGAAAGGCTGGATCTGGCCCAGATCGGGCAGCTCGATTTCGCGCCGGTTGATAGCCACCGGTTCCGCTCGATCGACCTCGCACGGCGGGCATATTCTGTTGGTCCGGCAGGTCCTGTGATATTAAATTCTGCTAATGAATCAGCAGTTTCTGCGTTTATCGGAGGCCAATGTGGCTTTCTGGACATCGCGTGGGCTGTCGAAGCCGCACTGGACCGCTTTTCTTCCTCAGAATTCGCCTCTACCAAGTGCACGACATTGGACGAAGTGTCGTTCCTCGATCAATACGGGCGCAAGCTTGCTGGGGACGTCTTGAAACAAGCCCCGGGCCGGGCAGGAGGAATCGCAGCTTGGAAGGGGTGATCAGCCAAGGCCCATTGTTTATCGCGTGCCTGGTGTTCCTGATGGGCATCGTGATCGTCGTCCATGAGCTTGGGCACTATCTGGCAGGCCGCTGGTTCAATGTGGCTGTCGAATCCTTTGCGGTCGGATTTGGCAAACCTGTAGTCGAGGTGCGCGACAGCCGCGGCACACGCTGGCGTCTCAACTGGATACCGCTTGGCGGGTTCGTCGCGTTCGTGGACAAGCAATCTGCCGAGGAAGCTGCGGGGGATGCGAGCGCGCCAAAGGGCGTCCCGTTTGACGATGTTGGCCCGTTGAAGAAGATTGTCATCAGCCTCGCGGGTCCGTTTGCGAACTTTGTCCTGGCCGCGTTCATATTCGCTCTGTCCATCGGAGTGCACGGGGTTGCCGTGCAGACCATAAGTGTCGCCACGACGATGCCGGACATGCCGGCAGCAAGGGCCGGAATCCTCGTCGGTGACCAGATTCTGGCGGTCAATGGAAAACTGATCAAAAGTTCATCGGATCTAACCGTTGCAGTCCTCCTGAGTCCCAACAAGCCTCTCGAGATGCGGGTTGAACGGCAGGGAAGCGAAGAAATCGTCATGGTAACGCCGATCGAAATCGTTCGAGAGAACGAATTCGGGCAAGTGGTGCCGCAAAGCACAATCGGCATCGGAATGGCGCGTTCGCAGGCAGGCGAGCGGATTCGGTATGGCCTGATCGAATCGGCAGTGGCAGGGGTGCAGCAAACCGGCGTCGCTATTGATCGCACTGTGACCATGCTCGGAAGCATTGTTACCGGAAACATGTCCTTCCACTCATTGTCAGGCCCAGTGGGGGTCGGAGATGTCTCCCGGCGGATCGTGAATACAGTTATGGATAACCCGCAAATACCGCTGGTTGACCGGCTGGAGCACCTGTTCTGGGTGCTGCTCAGCCTGTGCGCTGCGATCTCGGTGGGGGTCGGTTTCTTCAACCTGTTACCACTGCCAGTGCTGGATGGCGGGCGGGTTGTGTTTCATGCATACGAGGCATTGATAGGCTCAAAAATGCCAAGCCAGATTGAGGCGATGGCGCTGCGTGTGGGAGTGTTGGTCTTGGTGGCCATGGTGATCGTGATCACTTGGGGGGACATTCTCGAAACCGGCGTTTTCGGACGGGGAAGCAGCTGACGCAATTCAGCTCCAGGAACGAAAGAGTATTCGAGAATGCGTAAATTCCTCGCAGCAACAGTTCTCGCGACCAGCGTCTTCGCGCTCGGTACGGGTGGCCAGCTTACAACCGCTCACGCCCAGGAAGATGCCCGCTATGGCGGCACGATCCGCTCGATCGTCGTTGAGGGCAACAAGCGCATCGAAGTGCGGACCGTTCAGTCCTACCTGCTCCTGGAACCCGGGGATGCGTTCGATCCGGACCGCATCGACCTTTCACTCAAGACGCTCTTCGCAACCAACCTCTTCGCCGATGTGTCGATTGATCGGCGCGATGACGATCTCGTGGTCCGCGTCGTCGAAAACCCGATCATCAACCGCGTCATCTTTGAAGGCAACCGCGCGCTCAAGGATGACAAGCTGCGTGAAGAGATCCAGGCGGCTCCGCGCGGTGTGTTTACCGCGGCGCGTGTCCAGGCCGACGTTCAGCGCGTGCTGGAAATGTACCGTCGTTCCGGACGGTTCGCCGCAAAGGTCGAGCCGCAGTACAAGCCGCTGGAGCAGAACCGCGTCGATCTGATCTTCGAAATCACCGAAGGCCCGGTTACCGGCGTGCGCGCCATCAACTTCATCGGCAACAGGGAATACTCGGACTCACGCCTTCGCAGCGAGATCGTCACCCGCCAGTCCCGCCTTTGGCGCTTCTTCAGCTCCAACGATAATTACGATTCCGGCCGCCTGGAATTCGACCGCGAGCAGTTGCGCGAGTTCTATCAGAACAACGGCTATTATGATTTCCGTGTGACATCTGCAGTCGCCGAACTGACGCCTGACCAGAAGGATTTCTACGTCACCTTCACAGTCGACGAAGGCCGCCAGTACGATTTTGGTGTGATCAAGGTGGAAACGGCGCTTGAGAAACTTGACTCGGCAATCCTGCAAGCGGTTGTACCCATCCAGGAGGGAGAGCTTTTCCGCGGGGATCAGATCGAGAGCACGATCGATGCCCTCACATATGCTGCGGGCGTGGCAGGCTATGCCTTTGTCGATATCCGTCCACAGATCAGCGTGAACGAAGAGAGCGGACGCATAGACATAACGTTTGCCATCGATGAAGGCCCCCGTGTCTACATCGACCGGATCAATATCGTCGGTAACACGCAAACACTCGACCGGGTTATCCGGCGCGAGTTGCGCATTGCCGAAGGCGATGCCTTCAACCGGATCCTGCTTGACCGGTCCAGAAACCGCATCAGGGCGCTCGGCTTCTTCAAGGAAGTCGAGATCGTGGAGACGCCTGCTGAAGATCCTGACCGGACAATCGTGGACGTAACGGTCACGGAACAATCGACCGGCGAACTTTCATTTGCAGCGGGCTTCTCCTCCGTCGACTCCTACCTGTTCGACCTCAGTGCGTCACAGCGCAACCTGAGGGGACGCGGCCAGTCGGTTGTCGCCCGCACCTCACTTTCCAGCCGCCAGCAGGTCGTGGACCTCCGCTTTACAGAGCCCCGCTTCCTCGACCGCAACCTGTCGGCAGGCGTTGATCTCTTCGCGACGAGGCAGGATTTCGAAGAGTTTACCGGCTTTACCAGCGAGACGATCGGTGGCGGAATCCGCACGGCTTTCCCGCTCACAGACCGTATGCAGCTCGGGCTCAGCTATCGTCTGCAGGCTGACGATGTGAACATTGCTGATCGCAATATCATCATCGATGGCGCCGGCACACTCGTCCGCGAAACAGTACAGACAGCCGGACAGGCGACACCGGACGATTTTTCGGATGACCGGTTCCGCCTTCCGGAAGCCGGAGATGCTGGCCTCGGCGAGCTCGTCGTGGATTTCTGTGACCCTTTCTATACGCTGCGGGATACGATCTGCCGTTCGGAGCGCAACGATATTTCCAGCATCGTGGGCTACAACTTCTTCTGGGATCAGACCAATGATCCGATTACCCCGACCCGTGGCTTCGATTTCCGGTTCAGCCAGGACGTCGCGGGCTTGGGCGGAGATGTTCGCTACATTCGCACCGAAACTGGAGCGTCCCTGTATCGCGGGATATGGCGCGACGTCATCGCGAGCGCGAAGTTCTCGGGTGGGCTGGTCGTGCCGCTGGATGATGAGCAGGGCGTCCGGATCAACAACCGGTTCTTCCGCGGTGGCAGCACGTTCCGGGGCTTCGACGTGGCAGGTCTCGGCCCAAGGGAGATCGTTCGGGTATTTGACCCGCAAACCGGCGAAGTGGTTCAGACAAGCCGTTTGAACTCGCTTGGCGGGAATGCATACTATCAGGGAACGTTCGAACTGACGGTTCCGAACTTCCTGCCGGAAGAGTATGGCATCAAAAGCGCGCTCTTTGTGGACGTCGGCGCATTGGGAATTCTTGATGAGGTCGACAGGGGTGTGCCCCTCTTCATTGGAAACGCGAGCCAGCTCGGCTTCCCGGGCCTGTCAGCGGTGCGCATTCCCAAAGACGCGGCATCTCTGCGGGCATCTGCCGGTCTCAGCGTGTTCTGGGACTCGCCATTCGGCCCGATCCGGTTCGACTTCTCCCAAATTCTTCGCAAGGAAGAATATGACCGTACCGAGACATTCCGCTTCTCGACATCGACCAACTTCTAATCTCGCAAGCCCCCACGAGGAAACTCCAATGACAAAGATCAAGACACTGCTGGCCACATTCGCTCTGGCCACAACGACCGCGCTGGCCGCAGCCCCTACAGCGTCGGCCCAGGGAACCGTGATCATGGTGATCGACGAACAGCGGATTGTCGGCGAAAGCAAAGCCGGCAAGGACATGTTCACAAAACTCAAGAACATCGAGACCCAGATCAATACCGAGCTGAAACCCACCCGAGACGCCCTGGAGACAGAGCGCGTTGGCCTCGCCACCAAACTTGATGGCAAAACGCGTGAGGCCATCGTCGCCGATGCAGCGCTCGTCAAACAGATCGAAGATTTCCAGAAAAAGACCAATGACTTCGCCCAGAAGCGGACCACTCTTTCTCAGGAGTATGCTGCGACGGAGCAAAAATCCTTCATCGATTTCAACACGGCGCTGGAGCCTGTGTTGATCGAGGTGGTCAAAGAGAAGAACGCTCAGGTCGTCATTTCCAAGAGCCAGGCCGTGTTTACTGCAGATACGGTCGATGCAACGGCAGCCATCGTTGCAAAGCTTGACCAGAAAACACCGACGATCACCGTCGTCCGTCAGCGCGCGCCTGCGCAGTAACATCGGATAATCCCGGTCGTGGCAGTCGATACACGTTTCTATGCGTCATTGGGGGCTTTGACGCTGGAAACGGCAGCTTCGATGACGGGGTCGCAACTCTGCGGGGATCCCAAGGCCCTCGTCACCGGAATTTCGGCGGCGGATCAGGCCAGGAAGGGCGAACTGGCCTTTCTTGAGGGAGACGGGACAGGTCAACCCGCGGTCAGTGCCGAAGCGAATGTCATGGTTGTCAGCGAAGCTGCGCGCGGGCGTGTTCCCGACACCGTGTCTTACCTCGTAGCGAAGCTGCCTCGCCATGCGCACAGCCTGATCGCCAAAGGCCTGTTCCGGCCGCGCCAGCAAATGGCGCAGGACAGGGTTGCAGTCTCCGCTGACGCACGAATTCATCCGGGTGCGGAATTGGGTGCCGGTGTTATCGTCGGGGCCGGCGCCGCCATCGGGGAAGGTACGGTCGTTTGTCCCAATGCCGTGATCGGTCCAGGCGTACAGATTGGACGGAACGGCTTTATCGGGGCTGGTGCGAGCATTCATTGCGCGCTGCTGGGGGATCATGTGACCCTGCTGGCAGGGGCCCGCATTGGCGAAGCCGGCTTCGGCGTAACGCCCGGGCCCCATGGCCTGGAAGACGCTCCACATTTCGGCCGAGTAATCCTGCAGGACCATGTCACCATCGGTGCGAACACCTGTATTGATCGCGGGGTGTTTGCCGACACCATCGTGGGCGAGCGGACCAAGATCGATAATCTTTGCCAGATCGCGCATAATGTCGTGCTGGGGCGGTCGGTGATTGTCGCCGCGTTTGGCGGAATTTCCGGCTCGGTCCGGGTCGGTGACGGATCCATGCTTGGAGGCCGTGTCGGTATTGCAGATCATGTTACATTAGGCGAGGGCGTCAGCCTCGCCGCATCCGCCGGCCTGTTCCGGGACGTCGGCCCGGGTGAAACCTGGGGGGGAACTCCGGCCAAGCCGATCCGCCAGTGGATGCGGGAAGTCGCCTGGTTGAACAAGCAGACCAACGCCAAGAAGCGCGATTGAGCAGTGGCGCAGCCCCTGCTCGGCTGGTAACGGAAATCCATGGTTTCTTCTGTTCATCCTTCTTCCGTCATCGAAGACGGCGCCGTACTGGATGATGGTGTGGTCATCGGGCCCTTCTGCCACGTTGGTTCCAACGCCGAACTGGGAGCAGGAACGCGGCTGATTTCACATGCCAGCGTCATCGGAAACACGCGGGTCGGTGCCGATTGCACCCTGCACCCTCACGCCGTTGTTGGCGGTTTTCCACAAGTGATCGGCCTGGCGGCCCATCCCGGTTCGCGGTTGGAAATCGGCAATGGCTGCGTGTTTCGGGAATATGCGACGGCACATAGCGGCAGCCCCAAGTTCGGTGGGCTGACCCGCGTCGGCACGAACTGCTACATCATGATTGGCGCGCACATCGCGCATGACTGCACGATCGGCAACAATGTCGTGATGGCCAATAACGTCTCGCTTGCCGGACATATCGAGGTTGGCGACAATGTCTGGTTCGGCGGCCTGTCTGCCGTGCACCAGTTCAGCCGCATTGGCCGGAATGCGTTCATCGGTGGCGGCGCAATCGTTGTTGAAGATGTCATTCCGTTCGGATCGGTTGTTGGCAACCACGCAAAGCTTGCGGGGCTCAATACGGTGGGCCTGAAACGCCGGGGCTTTTCAAAAGCAGACCTGCAGGAAATCCGCTCCGCCTACAAAGCTGTGTTCGAAGGAAATGGTCTGTTCAAGGATCGTCTCGAGGCCGCTGTCACGACGTTCGCCGGTCAGCCTTTGGCAATGGAGTTGATCGACTTCATTCGCGAGGGCGGTGACCGGTCCATCTGCAAGCCGGGTTGAGCGCATGCCCGCACCGCTTGGCCTGATTGCGGGACTTGGTGACCTGCCGGTCGCGATCGCTGAAAATGCCGTGGCGACGGGGCAGGGAGTCCATGTTCTCCGGCTCAAAGGTTTTGAGGAGCCGCGTCTTGCAGGCTACCCGGGCAGCGTCGTCGGGCTTGGCGAAGTTGGCGCTGTGATCACGCGGCTGCGCGGCGCCGGGTGCCGCGATCTCGTCTTCGCCGGCAACGTCAGCAGGCCGAACTTCTCAGACCTCAAACTGGACCTCCGGGGCGCTGCGCTCCTTCCAAAAGTTCTGAGCGAAGCACGCAAGGGAGACGATGCGCTTCTTCGCGTTCTTGTGGGCGAATTCGAGAAGAACGGTTTCAATGTCATCGGTAGCGAGCAGGCTCATGCTGCCTTGCTCGCGCCGGCAGGCCTTATCGCGGGGCCGGAACCCTCGGCCTCATTTCTCGCGGATCTTGAAGTGGCGGCCCGTGTGGCGTCCGCAAGTGGAGCGCTGGATATCGGTCAGGCCTGTGTCGTTTGCGACGGTCTCGTGCTCGCGGTTGAGGCTCAGGAGGGTACGGACGAGATGTTGCGCAGATGCGCAGCGCTGCCCGAAACCATTCGTGGGACAGCGCTGGCTCGCCGCGGCGTTCTGGTGAAACGCCCCAAACCGGCGCAGGAGCGGCGCATTGACCTGCCAACAACGGGCGCATCGACGGTGGAGCTTGCTGCGGCTGCAGGTCTCGCCGGTATCGGTGTAGAGGCCGGCGGCGCCTTGATGTTGAACCGCCCAGAGATGGAAGCGAAAGCCGCTTCACTCGGATTGTTCCTGTACGGATTTCCTTCAAATCTCGGCGTTGGTTCCTGATGTCGCTCTACATTGTTGCCGCCGAAGCTTCGGGCGACCTTCTGGCGCGGGAGGTCATCAAGAAGGTGAGGCAGGCAGCGCCAGCGACGATCGTTCAGGGCGTAGGCGGCGCTGAACTTGCAGAGATTGGTATCCGGTCTTCCATCAACCTGTCACCGCTCTCGGTGTTCGGGATCTTCGAGGGCCTGAAAGTGTACCGGGAAGCGGTCTGTCTGGCAGACGCCGTCGCTGAAGACATTTGCACCAAGGGGGCCAGAGTGGTCGTGCTGGTTGACTCGTGGGGCTTCATGCTCCGGGTCGCTCAGCGCGTTCGCCTGCGCGATCCCTCCATAAGGATTGTCAAACTCATAGGTCCTCAAGTCTGGGCGGCCCGGCCGGGGCGCGCCGAAACGCTGGCCTCCACGGTCGATCATCTTCTCTGCATGCACGATATCGAAGTGCCCTTTTACGAACCATTCGGTTTGAAGGTGACCGTCATCGGCAATCCCGCCCTGACGCGAAGCGGGAAGGGCGACGGCGCAGCCTTCCGTGCACGGCACAATATCGGTGCAGATGACCCGGTGCTTCTCGTTCTGCCGGGCAGCCGGCGCAGCGAAATCGTCAGTGTGGCGCCGGTTCTGATGGATGCCGCACGCCGGATTAAACGCGGCGTGCCGAACGTCAAGGTTGTCGTGCAACCCGCTGGGCCGGTCCAATCCGAGTTCGCCGAACGGTTTCCCGATTCGCCAGATTGGGCTCAGATTATCACAAATCCGGACGAGCGGTATGATGGTATGGCCGCCGCGACGGTCGCGCTGGCCTGTTCCGGAACCGTGACGAGCGAGGTTGCCATGCAAGGGGCGCCGATGATCGTCGGTTACAAGACCGGATGGATCACCTGGGCGCTGGCTCGCGGCCTGCTCTACAAGATGCTCCACATCACGCTGCTGAACATCCTCAATGGCGACCAGGAGATCGTGCCTGAATTTGTTCAGACCCGATTGAAAGCAGATCTGATCGCAGACAAGGCGCTGGAGTGGCTTGGCGATCCGGTTCAACGCGCCGCGCAACAGGCGCGTCAGACCACGGCGCTATCAACGCTGGTGCGCGACGGCAAGCCTGCCGCAGAGATTGCGGCGGACGCCATCCTTACCGAACTGGGACTGGCTCAGCGGCCGCTGATCGGCACATAATCCCGCATCGGGGCGCCTGTGTAGATCTGCCGTGGACGGCCAATTTTCTGCGTCGGGTCTTCCAGCATCTCGTTTAGCTGCGACACCCAGCCGACAGTGCGGGCAACCGCGAACAGCACGGTGAACATCTTCGTCGGGAAGCCCATCGCTTCCAGAATGATCCCCGAATAGAAGTCCACGTTCGGGTAGAGCTTCTTCTCGATGAAATAATCGTCCTGAAGGGCGATGCGCTCAAGTTCCATGGCCACTTTCAGAGCCGGGCTATCACGCAGATCAAGGGCGTCGAGCACTTCGTAGCAGGTTTTCTGCATGACCTTGGCGCGCGGATCGTAGTTCTTGTAGACGCGGTGGCCGAAGCCCATGAGGCGGATGCCGCTATTCTTGTCCTTCGCCATCTTGACGAATTCCGGGACTTTATCGAGCGAGCCGATTTCGCGAAGTTGGCGAAGCGCGGCTTCGTTGGCGCCGCCGTGGCTGGGGCCCCAGAGGCTTGCTACGCCGGCAGCAATGGCCGCGAACGGATGGGCGCCCGATGATGCCACAAGACGCACGGTCGATGTGGAAGCGTTCTGCTCGTGGTCGGCATGCAGCATGAAGAAACGGTCCATGGCGCGGGCCAGGACGGGGTTGATTTCATAGTCCTCGGCGGTGACCGAGAAACACATGTTGATGAAGTTTTCCGAGTAGGAGAACTTGTTCAGCGGATCGATGAAGCGCTGGCCCAGGTTGTACTTCATGCAGCGCGCAGCGAGCGTCGGCAATTTCGCGATCAGACGGATCGAGCTGTTGCGGCGCTCTTCCGGATCCTCGTTGCCCATGGCGCCAGGATAGAAGGCTGCCATGCCTCCGACCGCCCCCGTGAGCATGGCCATCGGGTGGCTGTCACGGCGAAAGCCGTCAAAGAAGCGGTCCTGCTGGGTGTGGAGCAACGTATGCTGGCGAATTTCGCGCCAGAAAGAGTCGTACTCGGTCTTGTTCGGAAGCTGTCCGTTCAGAAGCAGGTAGCAGAGCTCGATGTAGTTCGATTTCTCGGCAAGTTGCTCGATGGGATAGCCGCGGTGCAGGAGGATGCCCTCGTCGCCATCGATAAAAGTGATCTGGCTCTCACAGCTGCCGGTGGAGGTAAAACCCGGATCGAGCGTGAAGTGATCGGTTTCAGCGTAGAGCTTGCGGACGTCGATGACATTCGGGCCATGGGTGCCGGAGTAAACCGGCAGGTCCACCGTCTTGCCGTTCACCTGAAGTTTCGCAGTCCCAGCGTTCTTTACCCTGTTTTCCATCAGTTTTTTCCTATTCCAATTTTCCGCGAAGACGCCTCAGCCAGCGCCCGTCTTTATCTGGTCGTCAATCCGGCCAAGCGCTTCCTCGCGCCCCAGCCAGCCCATTACCGGCGCCAGATCGGGAGCGGGAAGCCCGCCCGTCAGCGCCGCACGCAAGGGCGGTCCTACTTGGCCCATAGAAAGGCCTGTTGCAGTGCAATATGTCGTGATGGTTTCCGAAATGCTAGCAGTTGTCCAAGTCGCGAGATCGCGCAATTCGCCCGACAGTCCCTTGAGCCGCCCGATCCCCTCATCCGAAAGGGCCTTTTTCGCGTTCTTGGCCATTTCCAATGGGCGGACGGCGCGCAAAAAACTAAAAGCAGCGGCCAGCTCGACAAGCGTTGCGCCGCGATCCTTCATGAAGGGAAGCGCGCTTCGGACACGCGCCTCCGACAGTGCGTCCAACGCCCCGTCAGCACGCAGGAACGGAAGCAAGAGGCCGAACAGGCGATCAAACTCCGCTTCGCGAATGAAGTACGCATTGACAGTTGCGAGTTTCTCGAGATCCAGGCGGGCCGGGGCCTTGTTGATCCCGTCGAGACTGAAAAGATCGATGGCTTCGCCTTCGGTGAAGATTTCCTGGTCGCCATGGCTCCAGCCAAGCCGGAGAAGATAGGCCTTCATGCCTTCCGGCAGGTATCCAAGGTCCCGGTAGACCGTTGTCGAGAGTGCACCATGGCGCTTCGAAAGCTTGGCGCCGTCATTGCCATGGATCATCGGCAAATGGGAAAACCGGGGGACGTCCCATCCCATCGCTTCGTAGATCGGGATCTGCCGGAACGTGTTGCGGAGATGGTCATCGCCGCGAATCACGTGGCTCACGCCCATGTCGTGATCGTCCACGACCACTGCCAGCATGTAAGTCGGCGTATTGTCCGCCCGCAGAAGCACGAGATCGTCTATTTCGGAGGCCTGAACCTTGACCAGCCCCTGCACACCATCGTGAACGATATGCTCCCCTTCATGGGGCGCACGCAGACGTACGGTGTAGGGCGTATCTTCGGAGGGAGGTGAACCTCCGTCACGCCATGGGGAGCGGAATGGCGCCAGCAGCGCGCCTGCTTCCACCAGCAGCTTGCTTCGTTCCGTTTCGCCGAGACCTTCCTCGCGGGCGGCAAAGCGTTTTTCCTCGCCGAGATCGCGGCGAGCCTGCAGCTCTTGTGAACTGACATAGCAGCGGAACGCAGTACCGTGCGCGACCATTTCATGCGCGACCCCGGCATGGCGTTCAGCGCGCTCGGACTGCAAAAACGGCGGTTCATCCGGCGTAAGGCCAAGCCAGTCCATCGCATCGAGAATTGCCGCAGTTGCCTCCGGCGTCGAGCGCTCCCGGTCGGTGTCTTCGATTCGCAACAGGAACCGGCCGCCGAATCTTTTCGCGAAAAGGTAGTTGAAAAGCGCTGTGCGTGCCCCTCCAATGTGAAGCATCCCGGTTGGGGAAGGGGCAAACCGCGTAACGACGCGCATGATCGAGGCATTCTCCGGGATTCTGGCGGTACCGCCGCCGACGGGGTGCAGAAACACGAGGATGAACCCGAGTGCAAGGGGTAGGTCCACCCGGACTGAGCGTGCTCAAAAGCGCTGCGGCGCTCGTGAGTATCGACGCACGTCGATTGATGCTTGCCTTTGCAATCTGCAGCGGCGCGGCCTTCAATTTACCCCTTCCGTTTGAACCTGGATTCGAGATCGTTCTTGCTGCTGCAGCCGGCATGTTCCTTGTGTGGCTTGTTACCCGCACATGGTGGACGTCCGATGCCGCGATGATAGTGGTGATTGTCGGATTCGGCCTCTCGACCGGAGGGCTGGCGGCAAGCATCCGGACCCAGCTCGTGGCGGCGCCGGTCATCCTTCCAGAAGCCGCTCCGGCAATGGTTGACGGTTGGTTGCAGGAAGTCGAGCCCGGAAGAAAAGGCGTCCGGCTGGTGCTGCGGGTCCACTCGGTCGCTGGAATGGCGGATCATCGCTGGCCCGAATATGTGCGCTTGACGCATACAAGCCGGCTGGAAGTGACGCCTGGCAGGATTGTGCAC
>Ga0163154_10007834_pt1 | contig 12612 bp, 10 predicted proteins | sample OliLakLV19MP9P1_FD_148649 | JGI IMG/M metagenome (GOLD analysis project Ga0163154, IMG submission 148649) | Freshwater microbial mat bacterial communities from Lake Vanda, McMurdo Dry Valleys, Antarctica - Oligotrophic Lake LV.19.MP9.P1 | ecosystem: Environmental > Aquatic > Freshwater > Lake >... | reverse complement strand
TCAATAGATAGCGCCTGCCCCACAGGTAGCCGCCCTTGAGCGTCACCTCCTCGGCCAGCGCGAAATCGTTGTTCTCCGGGTGCTCCCAGTCGATCAGATGCACCGTCTCGTGCGCCTGCCCTGCGGCCACCTGCACCGGCACGCCGTAGCGCAGCAACTGGTAGGTGCGCAGGTTGGCCTGGTAGAGGGTGATGCCGGTCGAGTCGGCGGCGGTTTCCAGCTTCTGCAGGGCAGCGGCGATGTGGGCGGCGGAGTAGCCGCGGGCTGCGAGGTTCTCGCGCAGGATCGCCGTCTCGATGGCGCGGTTGTTCAGGCGCTGGTGCCACTCGCCTAAGTTGCGGTAGCCCATGCCGTCCGGCCGCGCCGCGTCGGTGAACAGCGCGACGACGCGGTTCTGCGTGCGGCGTTCGGAACGGGGCTGCTCGGTCATCGCGGCGGGCTTTTCATATTGGTGGCCTTGAGGCGGCTGCGCCCCGCTTCGGTGATCCGGTACTTTTGCAGCCGGCTGGTAGGCTTGTCGGGAATTGTCATCTCGATCAGGCCGCTTGCCAGCGCCGGCAGCAGGTAGGCCGCGCGAAAGTGGTCGTCGTTTCGCAGACCCAACGCGGCTCGCAGGGCCTGGCGGGTCATGTCTGTCTTCATCAGCCGCAGGAGTCTGACTTCCATGGTGACTTCCATGGTGACTTCCATGGTGACTTCGGGGGTGACTACCCCGGTGACTTCCCCGGCGACTTCCATGGTGACTTCGGGGGTGACTGGGTCGGTGACCTCCCCCCGGATGATGTTCAGATACGCCTTCCCAAACGGAAACTCCGTCCACAGCCCACCTGTTTCGAAGCGGATCTGTGGCTTCGGCGTGCCTGCCTCCCGGCACGCAGCGAAAATACGTTCGACGCCGCGGCCCCAGGCTTCTATCTCACCGGCACGAAAGAACGTGTTCGCAATATCGGGGTTGGGCGGTTGCGATTGATGCGGACCCAACAACGTCTCTTGCGTCCAGCCCTCGGGCAAGGTGGCGGAGTTCCACATCACCAGCCGGTCGTCGTAGACGCGAATCTGTACCGGTGCGGGTACCGCATAGTCGCGGTGCACCAGCGCGTTGAGCACTGCTTCGCGAAGCGCTTCGCGCGGAACGGGAAAACGCTCGACGCGCACGGTGCCTTCATAGGTCACCGCCGCCTTGAGGTACTTGGTGAACAGCAGATCCTGCGTCTGCATGGCCTGCGACAACAGATCACCGTTGATCTCATCGTGATAGACCAGGTCCGACTGCGACCGGAAGAAGCCGATCTTGACGAAGGCGCCCGTCACGACCTTCAGCGGGTCGGGGTGAAACAGCAGGACGGCGGCCCGCTTCAGATAGGTGCCTTGCGTCAGATTCAGTTTGTCGAGCAGCACGGCATCCTCTTCTGCCAGGTCCGCTGCGCCCAACCGGCCACTGCGTGCCGCGAGGGACCGGAAGCGCGCCAGCGCCGACGACGACAGGTCGGCCACGGCCACGCCTGGCACCGGCGAGCCATCCCAGGTGCGGCCGTAGCGACGCAACAGGAAGCGGTCGAGCGCCGCCCCTTTCAGTTCCTGCAAGGTGCTGCCGCTGCGCTGATAGTAGTGGCCGCGATAGCTGATGGGGTTGGGATAAGCCGGTGTCAACACATCCAGGAACTCCTTGCCGCCTTCCTCGCGCAGGTTGACCTCAACGATGATGCCGAGCAGGTCGCGGATCTTGTTCGGAAGATCGACCAACAAACGCTTCGCATCCGGCACGCCGACGACCTTGCCCTGGTCGTTGCGCCCGATGACCAGCACACCACCTTCGGCGTTGGCAAAGCCGCAGACCCAGCGCAGGTAGTCGTCGCGCCAGGATTCCTTCCATTCGGTGTGCTGGGATTCCTTCATGGCAGCACTGTCCCGGATGGATTGGCCTTCAGGTACGCCTCGCCTTGGGGCGTCAGCCGATATCGTTGCAGTCGACTGTTGGGTTTGTCGGGGATGGTGGGCTCGACCTGCTGCTCAGCAACCAGCATTCGAATGACCTTGTTGAGCTGCCCTGAGATCTCCTTGTTCCCCAGGCCGCGCGACAAATCGGCCTTTGAACGGGCGCCCGATACGAGCAGCCTCATTACGCGGATCTCCAGTGACACTGGCTGTGACTCCGGCCGTGACTCTGGCCCTGACTCTGGCTGCGACTCTGGCCGTGACTCTGGCTGCGACTCTGGCCGTGACTCTGGCCGTGACTCTGGCCGTGACTCTGGCCGTGACTCCCGCCAGACCGTCGTCACGAAGCCATCGCGCTGGGCGAACTCAGGCTCCCGCAAGCCGGCCTCCCGGCACAGCCGGATCATGTCGCGGGTGCCGGTGCCCATTCGCTCAATGTACTTCACCAGATAGAGCGGCTCCGCCAGCAGCGGATTGCCGGGCACCGACCCGTGCGGCTCGCGCAGCATCGCCAGCGTCAGCGACTGGGGGAGCCGGCCCGGATTCCACACCTCCAGACGGTCCGCAAAGAGCATCACCTGCACGCTGCCGTTGCTGGTGTAGTCGCGGTGGGCCACCGCGTTGACAATCGCTTCCGCCACAACCTCGCGCGGAATCTCATAGCGTACGTCAACCTGAGGACCGGCCGCGCGGGTCCCCACGCGCAAGGCGATCTTGGACATCACGAAATCCACCGCCTGGTCCACCAATGCGAACCCGCTGCCCTTGTAGACCTGATATGACGGAATGGGCTTGGCCACCTCGGTGCCGTGAAAGTGCGCGCACTTCACTTCCGACGCCAGCAGGAAGCGCTGCGGTTGCAAGCCGAACAGCAGCACCGCCGCGTTCGTGGGGCGAGCGTCATCGAGCAAGTTGAGGTGGGTCAGCAGTTCACGGGGCGTCGCCGACTCGGCCAGCGGAAACCCACGCGCGCGCCGCGCCTCCCGGATGAACCAGGTCATGTGCGCCGGGTCCAGGTCTTCCAGCGTCGCCTGCGGGCACGCCGCGGCGTCAAAGGGACCAGACCGGATCAGTTCACGCTCCTCCAGCACACCGACGAGCGATGCGTACACCGCCCCGATCAGCTCTGGCGCCATGCCGAAGCGGCGCCGGATCAACTCGTTGCCGGCCCGGCGAATGAGCACCTGCATCTTCGGGTGCTTCACGCGATCGCCGGCGCCTTTGACGAACACGAGGCGCGGAATACGGCGCTCGGTCGCGCGCTCGAACTCGCGCTGCGTGGGAGAGACGCCCTCGGCGTCCTCGAAGCCGTAGTCGTCGCCGAAGAGGCCGAGGTAGAGATCCGCGCGGTCCACTTCGTCGAGGTAGAGGGCGTCGGCGCGCCGGTCGGCGGCCGGCACCTCCTCGAACAGGAAGACCTCGAAGAACCGGCGCATCAGCGCATCGCCGCGCAGGTAGTCCCGGAGTGCCGCCCGCTCGGCGGCGAACTCCTTCTGCACGCTGCTGAGGAAGATGCGCAGCGGGGTCATACCAGCCGCGTCCGTCCGGTGAGCAGTTCCTGCATCATCGCCTGCTTGAGGGCGCGGGTCTTGTCGCGGCGGGCTTCGAGGGCTGACAGCTCGGTGTCCATGTCGGAGAGTACGGCGGCGATGGCGGTTTGTTCCGCCTGATCCTTGGGTATGGTGATCTCGTAGGCGCTGAATTGTTTCTTGCCGATCTCCAAGAAAGTGCTGCCCCCGCAGAGGGCGATGAGTCCGCTCTTCTGCGTGGTCATCATGTAGTAGAGGAATTCGACATCGACCTTCGCGAAGGGGACGATGTTCTTGAACCCTTGGTTGGTCGTCATCGGAATCAGGTTGATGTCGTAGGCGCGTCCTCTCGACCGCGAGGTTAGGGTGATATATGGAGAACAAGGCGGGCGATGGGCGCGCGGCTGCCGTGAGAGTCGCCCGCCGATTCTTCGGTTGGTTCATTGACTACCCACGCCTGCGCTTTGTGGTTTCACCCATTTCGAGTTGGTGGAATATTCGGTTTCGTATCACGTTCGACGAACTCGGAGTCAGGTTTGACGATCGGCTTGAGGTCGCCGTTTCGGATGGCGCGTCCGATATCTCGTAGACGATTTTGTCGAGTATCCGGGCCTTGGCGTTCGACCTCGCCAGCGCGCGCGAAATAGCAGTGCTTACACACTGCTGGGGCGATAGTGCGGGACTTTCGAATTTCAACAGAAATGGCATGCCGACCACTGATCTTGCAATGCGGGCAGTCTGCCACCATCATGTATTTGTTGGGGTCTTCGATTGGCATGATTTATTGCCCTAGCGAAAAGCGTTTATCCGTCGCGCCACGGAACGCGAATAAGCGAAGCTGGGGGTCATCGCGGTGAATAGACACTGTTGGATGTCAGCGCCGAGGCGAAAGTGTATGAATTCGGCCGATCTGGCAATGCCGCGATTTCGTCGTTCACTCTTCTTCGCCTCCATTGTCTCCGACGGTCTTCTTCGCTTTGGCAGTCGCCATTTCAATGACTTGGGCGACGTCAGGCAATCCAGTCCACGAACGAATGGGGATCGCGAGTCCGAAAGAACTGCAATTTCAAACTGGCCAAAAACCAGCACGTTCGCGGCGTTGCCCACATTGGACTGAACTGCGGGTTTAGCGGCGGGAAGTGGAGATTGTAAGCATAGCGGTTTCGGCAGGCGATTGCCGGGATATATAGCGAACGCCGAGAGACGCGTGTGAAGAGGCAGCCTACCGCAAATTGGGATTGTCGAGACTCCAATCTGCCGACTTGGGCGGCAGGTGCGGGTCGATCGCCGAAGTAGGTGCGGGCTATTCCATGGCAAGGTCTCGGCAACCGAGTGAGGTAAGAGGGTGGGCAGTGGAGGAAGTCGGGTCACGTCGGCGGCCCAGTTGGCTGTCGCGGTAAAGCAACTGACCGAACAGGTACCAACGCGGACATGAAACGCAGTTGCCCGATCGCGCAACGCAGGCACCGCGTTATGTCCACATGCGCCACGCGGGCCATGAATGTCGCTACCGATTCCACTAACGCCGGTTGCGGCGCCGGGACGTTGAACAAGGCGCGGCAGATGGTCAGCTTCACGGCCTTGTGACGGCTGGCGAGCTATCCGTAGTGTCGAATCCGTTTGAAGGCGGCGGGGAGCACATGCATGAGGAAGCGCCGCATGAACTCTTGTGCCGGCAAGGACATGGATCGCCCCGACTTCGGTCGTCGCGGGTCGCGGTTTCGCTCCACGCTTTCTCTCCACACTCGGTCGCCCCCATGCAGTTGCGCTTCACTTCGGTCGTAGTGGTTAACTTACGGAGGGACTTCCACCCTCAAGATCGCGCCCATGCTGGGCGCACCAAGGTTCAAATCGTGGCTTCGCACGATCTAACCTTGGTCGTTAGGCGTCGTCTAATAATCACCAGCCAGTAGCAGAAGTCTTATGCGACTTTCGGTAGCGGCTGAAGCTGTAGCTGCGCAGGCAGCTTCAGGGTTGGCGACACAATAAGTAGTTCGACACCAACTCTCTTAACTTGCGCGGTGTAGTTGAGGGACTTGCGGGTACCCGGCATTCCAACGTAGAGAGCGCATATCTCTGCGGCATCGTCGTAAGTCAAGAGCCAAGGCTTCTTTAGAGCGCGAACAGCCCTGGCAAGCGCACCGTGATCATTCGCGGTATAGAAGCTCGTGTACAGCTCCGGGCCCATATTGAAGTACGGCGGATCAATGTTGACAAGGCTGTGTGCTGGCAACTTGGCAGCTGTGCCGCGCAGATAGAGTCGTGCGTCTTGACACGACAACTGAAACTGATCGCGATACACCGCCAAGCGCCTGACCTTGTGGATCAGGTTCTTGCGATGGAAGCGGCAGTCCAGTGGATAGTCGCCGTTCTGATCGAAGCCACCGATTACGCCGCCTTTGAGAATACCCGAGCGGTTGGTTCTATTCAGGAACAACGTGGAAAAGCCGAGCTTGAGCATTGACTTTGGTGGCTTGGCTTGGGCAGCCCTTTGACGGTGCCATTCTTCGATGGTTATCGGCGTCTGCTCAATCAACTCGCACAGATCGTCGGTATGATGCAGCAAGCTGTACCAGAACGCATGAATCGCTGGGTCAATGTCGTTGATGAAGACCTCACTGACTGCGCCCGCCAGCAGGAGCTTGCAAGCGATGCCTGCGCCGCCGGCAAATGGCTCGCAGTAGATGCACTGCAGAAGGTCATTGGCCCGCATGATGTCTAGCACCAGCGGGGTCATCTGCGTCTTCCCGCCGGGGTAACGCAAGGGTGTGTCAGTTGTCGGCATGGCGTGCGACGCTACCGAAGAAGTGCTTGGCTGGCCGACACTATTTCAGCTTACTAAGCAAGTACTCCAAGGAAGGCTGCACGCTTTCCCAGTTGCTGCGGTTGTCGGAGGCCGATGGCACGTGCCCGCCATGAACACCGTTGCCAAGCAACTCATAGGAATACGACGTCTTGCCGTCGCCCATCTTCTTAAGTACTCCCACGACTCCCTTGGTTGGCGGGTCTGGCAGCTGGGACGCATGCCTCTGGACGAGCTGCAACACGTCGTTGAATTTGCCTTGGCCCCCACCGCAATGCTTCCGTGCATACAGGAATACCACGCGCTCCACGACGGCCCGGATGAGGTAGTTGCAGCTAAAGCGTGCTTCATCAGGGTCAAGTTCCTTACCCTCTTTCACCATGCGAAGCAATACTGGGTCAGTGTTTCGAACTACAAAGCCGCTAGGAATCAGGTTTTTGCGCTTGCCAGGGTGCGTGGAACTACGGCCCGCTGCGGTCTTCTTCGCCGCTGCTTGGCTGCTTTTGGGCACCTTGGCGGGGTCGTACGGTTGCGCTGACCGGTCGGTGGGCGCCACACCGGAAGCGCGAAGCGATTCCGCATAGGCATCGCGGGCTGTCGAGTCGGAACGGGAGTTCACTGGCGCGGCTGTGCCCTTCTTGCTCGAAGGCATGGCATCCACCAGAAACCGCTGCAGGCCGCGATTGAACTGGCCCAAGTCGGCGTTGGTGGTGCTATCTTCGCTGTTCAGTAGTGCCAGTGCGGCACGTACGTTTGGCAGGTACCTCGTGAGGGTCGTGACCTTTACCTTTTGGCCCTGCTCTGGGGTAATCAGCCCCTGGGCTAAACCGTATTGCAACAAACTTTCCGCCTGACGGTTGGGGTTCTTGGGCCGAGTCCCGTCGATTGGTCCTCGCTGGTTGTGGCGGGTCTTTTCCCTCGAACCCCACTGGACAGTGCCGATACCCTCTTGCTCGCCTTCGTGCACGACAGACTTCCAAACTCTGGCTGTCTCTTCATCATGGAACAGCACTCCGGAAATCTTGTCCGGGAACGCACGCCCCGTGGCCTTGAGGTTCTCAAAATAGCGGCGAGCTACAGGTGTGGGCGCGCGGCTGGGATCGCGCAGTAGCTGCATCGCACAGAGTCGGCGGTTGCCCTCCGGTACGATGAAGTGCCGAGGTAGCTTGGGGTGTGGAAGTAGAGCGATGCGATGCAGCGGGTTCTGTCCAAACCGCGCAAGGTGCGCCGCCAGCTTCCGAACCCTTTCGTCTTCACACAGGACCGTGCGGATTTCGGATTCGTCGTCCATGTGGTCACGACGAGGGTTATCGGGGTCGAAGTGCAGGCTGTTTACCGACACCGACAATTCAATAAACTCCGGCTTTAGAGCAGTTTTTCGCGTGACCAAGTTACTCTCTCCCTGCTCGCGTGCCGCGAGTCTTTGCAGTCTCCATGATGCCATCGGACACTGCACTGTTCAAGGCCAGACATTCCCTGCTTTCCCTGCTTTCCCATCTTGAACAACAGTTCGCGGTGTCTTCTGATCGTCTCGTTCAGCAGCAGTAGAGCATCGGTGCTAGGGGCGGCTGTTCTAGCGTAGATGTGGGGTCGGTTCGTCTATGACACCAAACGTAGAAGTGAGGGGGCGAGCGGCCTTCTCGCGAAGCTCCCCCCGACTGCCGGGTTGGGCCTCCAGCCACGCCGTCCATGAACGCGACATAGCGCTTCACCCTGTCGATCCATCTCAAAGTCCCTTGAAGAATATCTGTATCTTCTGCGCCATGAGCTTGCGCCGCTCTTCCAGAAAGTCGTCGTAAGCGGGAATCTCGCCATCAAGCAATGACTCCGGAAGACCGCTCATGCGTAAGTTGGTGCGCAGATCATCTAGCTCAGTGATACCACCGTACTTCTTCTTGCTGCCCGCGCACTGCTCGGCCAGCTCCTTGAAGTACTGTTCGGGCGCCTTGTCGCCGATGGCGATGTTGATCTCGCTCTGAGCCAACACAAAGTTGGCGATCTGGTTGTAGCGGCCGCGCGCAAGACCCTGCTTCTTGAGGTGGTTGCGCGGGTAGACGTGATGCACGTCGCTGCGATTCATCAGCAGGTCGAGCACTGTGATGTCCCGCGAAAGAAAACCCTTGTCGCCGAGCTTCACCTGCGCTGCCTTGTAGGCGAGGAAGTAAGGGCTTTGGCCGGAGGATGTATCCATGAGCTGCGGGAGCATTCCGGTCCAGAAGCTGTCGGGCAACTCGGTCTCAATCACTGACTCGGCGTGGGTCATCAGCCCGCGCGCCTCGACCTGTCGGATGTCGAGATCGAAAGCGGTCTCCGGGCTGCCGGTGTAGCGCCCGCGCAGGATCGACATGACGTACCAGCGTCGCACCAGCCGTTCCAGGTCGGCGGCGGGCAGATTCTCGGCGCGGCCGCGCAGGTACAGGATGTAGGCGAAGTTGACGGCGTTCTGGCCGCCGATCAGATCGCTCGTGACGAAGCCCGCCGAACGCAGAATCATCGTGAAGCGCTCAAAGTGCGTCTTGTTGATGAAGCGTAGGATGCCCTGCTTGAGCCGCCCGAACGATGCTTCGGCGATGACATCCTCGTACTGTTTGGTTTCGAAGTTACGCCCCGAGAGCAACGCGACGAGGTCCGCCAGCTTGCCGCGTCCGAACTCCGAGGTGAACGCAACGCGCAGCATATCGGTGTAGGTCGGATTGTATATGTCGTCGTTGACGTCCTTCAGCCAGCGCATTTGCGGCAGGAACTCGGAGGCGGCGAAGGCCTTGTCGCCCTTCTCGATGCGCGCCAGGAAGTCAGGTGCCACGGCGAGGTGGCAGAAGTAGTCGATTGCCTTGCGCAGCATATTGCCACTGTAGGTCTCGTTGGCGGCGATCTTCGACATGGCGAAGTCGGCTTGAGAGAGCTCGGCCCCAGCGGAGTTCACGCGGATGAATATCTCAGTGACCGTCTCGATGTCGAGGTCCTCGGCCAACTCGATCAGGCCGACGTGGTTGTTGATGATCTTGCCGAGCTTTTGCAAGATCTTTCCGACCAGCCGACGATCCGCTGCGGGGTTCTTTGCGGCGTAACTTTCCGTCAACTCGATCATGTCAGCGTCGGGATCGAAGACCTCGGCTACGTCCTCGATCCACGCCATGTCCTTGCGGATGGCGGGGTTGGCAACCTCGAACTTCTCCGTCTGCGGGTGAAAGGCGATGCGGATGCGAACGGTCTCATAGTCTTTGGTCAGGACTTCACGCCCGAGCAGCCCGGCCATCAGCGCTGTGACTCGCTGCTGGCCGTCGATCAGAATGCGCTTGCCTGCCGACGGCGTGCCGTCCTTGAGCTTCACCGTCGGGTTGCGCCAGGCGATGAGGTAGCCGACCGGATAGCCCTGATAGAGCGAGTCGAGAAGATTTCGCACCTTCGTCGCCTCCCACACGAACGGCCGCTGGATCTCGGGGATGGCGATCTCCCCCGATTTGACCCAAGTCAGGAGCGTTTCGATGGGGTGCGGCGTGACCGAATAGCGTTGTGTGGACATAATCAGCGTCTCGTTCTTGGAAAGTCGTCCATCTTACTCGTGGCGTTCCTCTGGAGGCCGAACGTGTTGTACCCTATTAACGAGACTTTTTGCGTTTAGCACGGGCATCCGCACGGTTTTTGAATTCCTCATAACGGTCAGCAAGGTCGTAAACGTACTCGACAATTGCATTTGCGAAAGTTTGCAAGTCTTCAGCATCGCGGCGTGAAATGCTGATGTCTTCTGGATGCGCTGCGAGATTGCGAAACGCTTGAAGTTGTTGGCTCCAGTTGTACAAACGGTCATCGATTAAGTTACGGTCCCTGAGTTTCTCAATGCCTTCACTAAGCATGATCTTCTTCTTTGGTTTCGCTGGGGTGGCAGTAGCTGTTGTCGTAGAGGTCGTTTCGGGCGCTGAATCAAGAATGTCACGGCACAATGCCTCAAGTGCGCGGCCAAGCATTACGCACGCAGCAATATTTGCGCCGGCTTGTAATGATCGGTCTGCTTCATTCAGCGAGTCTTTAACGACCCTGGGAATTCGGTCGCTCGAAAACACTTTTGGCGGTTTCGGGTAAACGCGGACGACATCTCGCCAACGATCTTGATCGGAGTCGTAATTCTCGAAACCAATTTGTTCTGTTTCGCCGACGAGAATCGATTGACAACTTGGGCAGACTCCAACGAGCACTTTTGACGCATATGGTTCACCAGCATCGTTGTCGTATCCGCTTCGCTCTGCACGACCGGATTCGGATGCCGCCACCTTGGTATTGCAGCAAGGGCAATCGACAACGAATGTTTTCTGGATAGCTGTAGCCATGGGAAGTCCTATCTAAAAGTCGACCACCCAACAGCCCGGCGAAATCCGTCGCCGCCGACTGCCATTACCAAGCCGGGCTTGCGTAACTGCCTGTTTCTCCGTGCCGTACGAATAGACATAAACTTTTCGGCAACGCAATTTCCCGGGAAAGCCGTCGCAATCAGTACCTCAGCCCCCGGCGGCCCATCACCGCTCTGCCTTCTCGACCACGTTCGCGCAGGCATCCTGATGCTGCGCTACACGTCCCATACTGAGTAGGCCTACGCCGATTGAATTAGACGCTACCTGGAATGCTTTGACAAGCGCCACCCCGCGACCTGCAGGCAGCGCATTGGAACTGGTTTCAAAGTTGTCGTTGCTGCGGAGCGGAAGCGGAATCGACTGGCTGGGTCAACATCGTGGAAAGCCAGGTCGTGGGAAACATTTTCGCTTGCCGGGGGCTCGGTCACGTACGCCGCTCGCATCCCCGGCGGCGAACGGGCCTGTCAGTGGGGCGGGTCGGCCCGTCCCTGGCGTCTGCCGGTCACCGTATAAGCCGCCAGCTCAATCCCGCCCTTGATGGCGACCAGGCCGCGCGACTCGGTTTCAAACGTGTCGCGAATGGCGAGCCATGTCGCCGCGGTGCTCTGCACGCTGCCGGGCACGCCGGTCTGCTCCATGCGTTGCGCGATGTTGACAGCGTCGCCCCACGGGTCGTAGATGGAGCGCTTGCGGCCGATCACGCCGGCTACGACCGCGCCCGAATTGATGCGATGCGCAGCGAAATCTCTGGGTAGTCGCGGCAAACCGCGATCATTTCGAGCGCCAGGTCAACGGTGGCCACAGCATGGTCCGGGCGCGCATCCGGAATGCCGGCAGCGACCATGTACGCGTCGCCGATGGTCTTGATCTTTTCCAGGCCGAAGCGGCCGACCAGGTCGACGAAGCGGCAAAAAACCGAATCGAGCATCTGCACCAGTTCCGCCGGCGGAATGCGCGCGGCGAGCTTGGAAAATTCGACGATGTCGGCGAACAGAATGGTGCAGTCCCTGAACGCTTCGGCGAAGGTACGTCCTTCGTCGCGCAGGCGCGCGGCGATGGATTCCGGCAGCATGTTGCCCAGAAGATATTCGAGGCGGGAGTTGGCGTTGTTCAGGCGCTCCTCGGCCCTGGCAATGTCGTTGCGGAACAGGATCAGGCAGCCGCCGATCAGTAAGACAGTGAATACCACCGAGAGGTCGTTGGCGACGCGGAAAACGTCGCGCGAAATCGGCATCTGCGGTGCGATGCGCACAAGGCCCATTTCCAGTATCGCGAACAGCGCCAGACTTACGACGCAGTATGCGGTCGAGAGCCAGCGCGGGTGCGGGATGACCAGAAAGCTGGCGAATGCGATGGCGAGAAACCAGACGTGAAGACTTTGTCGTTCATCCTGGCCGGTGCCTTCGAGAATGTTGAACGCGATCAAGAACAGGAATGTCATGACGAATGTTGCGTGTGTCACGGGAACAATGTGGCCGCGGCGCAACGCCGCGAGAAGGAGCAGCGCGAACGCAAGGCCGATTGCTTCCATCAACGCCGTCGCGAGATTGCCGGTGAAGGCGAACATGATCCCGAACGCGGCGCAAGCGGCGGCTGTCAACGCGAGGGCATAACGCAGGATCCGCGCGCCGCGGCGCATGCGCACGTGCGAGAGGTCGGCGGCCCTGAAAGTCCGGTCATAGAAAAAGTGTTCGTTCGCTTCGGGTGCTGTCATCGAGTCGGCTCGCTTCCGTCGTGGCGGAAGGATTGCCGGCGCGCACGGCTGTGCGGCAGGCAACGATCGCCCACCAGGCTTGGCCACCATGCGCTATGCGGCCGCTCTGGCCAACGGCAGCAGAATCGTAACTGAATCGTAGGGCACGCAGACTTCTCCCGCCTCAGTACGCTCGATGAGCCCAAGTAATTCCAGGCGAGTCGTGTCGGTGTGAACGTTGGAATAGTTTCGCTCCGCGGCCTTGGCAAGCGCGTAGACGCTGCATGGTCCCACTCGGCGCAATGT
>Ga0163154_10007831_pt1 | contig 12614 bp, 9 predicted proteins | sample OliLakLV19MP9P1_FD_148649 | JGI IMG/M metagenome (GOLD analysis project Ga0163154, IMG submission 148649) | Freshwater microbial mat bacterial communities from Lake Vanda, McMurdo Dry Valleys, Antarctica - Oligotrophic Lake LV.19.MP9.P1 | ecosystem: Environmental > Aquatic > Freshwater > Lake >... | reverse complement strand
TCGAGGTCGCTGTTCACCGATCGACGAGCCAACCACCCTACTTGAGCCGTGCCAACTCTTGGTTGAGTTTCGCCTCGTCCCAGATGGTTATCCCCAGCTCGCGGGCGCGATCGAGCTTGGAACCGGCGGATTCGCCGACGATCACGACGCTGGTCTTGGGGGACACGGATCCCGAGACGCGGGCACCGAGCGTCTCGAGCTTGGCTTTCAGTTCTTCTCGTTCGAAGCCTTCAAGCGTGCCGGTGACCACAAACGTCTTTCCCGTCAACGGAAGGTCTGAGGCCGCGGTCGGTTCCGCATAATCGCGTGAGGTCAGGTCCACGCTTACCGCGCGAAGCTCGTCAAACATTTGGCGTGCCGCGTCGCTGTGCAAGAACTCATGCACCGGCCCGGCCGTCCCCTTGCCGAGGCCCGTCTCCGGTCGATCCGCGGCCGCCTCCGCGAATCCGAGCGTGATCGCTTCAGACTTGTTGAGAGACTTGGGCCGAAGATGCCGTTCATCCGCCGCCAGCAACTCGTCCAGATCGCGGAATCGCCGCGCCAGCAACTTGGCGGTCGTGTCTCCGAGGTGCCGAATTCCTAAGCTTCCGAGCAACCGTCCAAGCCCGCGCGATTTCGAAGTCTCGATCCCCGTCAGCAAGTTCTCCACCTTCTTCTCGCCCATCCGATCGATCGCGACCAGCTCCTCGCGATGATCTTTCAACCGATAGATGTCCGCGAAGCTGTTGAGCGGCGTTTTCGTCGTCGCGCGGATCTGTTCGATCGTTTGTTCACCCAGCCCCGCGATGTCCATCTGCCGTCGTCCTGCGAACCACACCAGTTTTTCATAGACCTGCGCCGGGCACTGCGGATTCAGGCAGAAACGCCCGGTTTCATCTTCGGGCTTGCCCTCGGATTCGAGGTCGCCGAACTCGACCTCGACGAGTCCGCCACACTCCGGGCATCGGGCTGGCGGGACGACGTTCGCCGAGTCCTTCGAGCGTGTCCCTGATGCGACGCCCACCACGTACGGGATGACTTCGCCAGCCTTCTCGATCTCGATGAGGTCGTTGACGTGGATGTCGCGTTTGAAAATCTGCCCATAATTATGCAGCGTCGCGTGCTGCACCACGCTCCCCGCGATCAGCACCGGCTTCATCACCGCCCGCGGCGTGATCCGCCCCGTCTTCCCGACCTGATGCTCCACCCGCAGCAGCCTCGTGACTTTCCGATCGGCCGGGTACTTGAACGCGATGACCCAGCGCGGCGATTTCGAAGTTGTGCCCAACTGATCCTGCTGCGCGAACGAATCGACGCGCACGACCATTCCGTCGGTCGCGTAGTCCATGGTCCGTCGTTTGCCGTCGAACGCCGCGATGGCCGCGAGCGCTTCGTTGATCGTGCCGACCGCGCGGGTCTCAGAGTTTGTGGGCAGCCCGAGGGCTCGCACCGCCGCGAGAAAGTCCGAGTGCGAGGCCGCGAACTCCAGGCCTCGCGCGCCCCCGAGGGTCTCGCGGATCTCCCCTCGACCGTGCACCATGAACGCCAGCCGGCGCAGTGCCGCGGCCTTGGGATCAAGCTGCTTAAGCCCGCCCGCCGCCGCGTTCCGCGGGTTCATAAAGGGTTCGTCGCCCGAGGCCTCACGCTCTGTGTTGAGGCGATTGAACACCGCCAAGGGCAAGTACGCCTCGCCGCGCACCTCTAGAACCTCGGGCACTTGAAGCGTCGATCCGATCGCCCGCAGCTCCAGCGGGATCGTGCGGATCGTGCGTGCCACGTGCGTGACGTCGTCGCCCGTGGTTCCGTCGCCGCGCGTGACCGCGTGGACCAACCGTCCGTTCTCGTACCGGAGCGAGAGCGCGACGCCGTCGATCTTTGGGTCGCACACGAGGCGAGGGCGGGCGTTCTGAACAGGATTCTCAGACGCTCCCGAGAAAAGCCCTGCCTGACTCCCAACCTGTTCTTCGGTCTCGATCTTGGTCTCAATCTTCAGGCCGCGCAGCACCCGCGCGTACCACTCTCGCACGTCGGCCTCGGAGTACGTGTTGTCGATGCTGAGCATCGGCAGCGCGTGCGGTACTTGCGTGAAACCTTTGATCGCCTGGCCGCCCACGCGCTGCGTCGGGCTTGTTGCGTCGGCCAACTCCGGGTGTTTGGCTTCGAGTTCCGCCAGTTCGGCCAGCCGCCGATCAAACTCCGCGTCCGGAATGATCGGGTTCGCGTCGATGTAGTACGCCCGGTTCGCGCGCTCGAGCAGGGCGCGAAGCTCCGTGATCCGTGATGACTCGTCTTTCTTCGGCATAGATCTGGTGGAGCAGGTTTCTAACCTGATTGTTCCTCCGTCGTGAGATGAGGATAGTACAAGGCGTCACTCCCCATGCGCAGAATTCCGTTCACGGCCGCTCATCCCCGAGCGGTCACGAGCGCTGATAGGATCTCGCATATGACGGCCCAGCTCATCGACGGCACCAACCTCGCCAAGCACTACCGCGACCAGATCCGCTCGCGTGTCGCCACGGTCCACGCTCGCCACGGCAAGGTTCGGCTTGACGCCGTGCTCGTCGAATCTGGCGACAACGGTGGCCGTGTCTACGCGGAGAATCAGGGCAAGACTTGTCGCGAACTGGGCATCGAGTACCACCTCCACCTTCTTCCCGCGACTGCGGGCTACGACGACATCGCGGGCCGGGTTCTGCTGCTCAATACTGAGGAGAAGGTCTCGGCGGTGATGCTTCATATGCCGCTCCCGGCGGGGATCGACCCATACCGCGTTCAACGTCTGATCGCCCCTGAGAAGGACGTGGAAGGTGTGAATCCTGCCAACATTGGCAACGTCGTGTACGGTCGTTCGTCGCTCGCGCCCTGCACCGCGCTGGCCGTGATAAAGATGCTCGAGTCCACCGGTGTCTCGATCCGTGGAAAGCGCGCGATCGTGGTTGGGGCCAGCGATGTGGTGGGCAAGCCCATCGCGGTCCTGCTCATGCGGCAGGACTCGACCGTGATCTCGTGCAACAAGTGGACCGAAAATCTTCAGGGGCTTACGTGTTCTGCGGACGTGCTGGTCGCGGCCGCGGGCGTCCCGGGGCTGATCTCGGGCGACATGGTGAAGCCCGGCTCGATCGTCATCGACGTGGGCGTCAACCGCGTGCCCGGCCCTGAGGGGAAAATGATGACCGTCGGCGATGTCCAGTTCGAGCCAGCCCGGGCCGTCGCTGGGTGGATCAGTCCCGTGCCCGGCGGGGTCGGGCCGATGACGGTGTCGATGCTGCTGCTCAACGTTGTCGAAGCCGCGGAACGTCGCGGGTCTTTGGGTGACTCTTGACCGTGGATCTTGGAGCCGATCTTGGTGTGCGAACTAATCCCGAATTGCCCACCAGGCGGGCCATGCCTGGCATCATCCGAGATTCAAGGTGATGATCTCCGAAGAACGTTCCGTGCCCGCAAAGCTGTCTTGAAGTCTTGACCGCTCCTTGCCCTGTCTCCTCGCCTTCCCGACCCCGCAATCTCTCCCAAACACACACGTTGGGCTCCTGTCGGGGTCTACACTTCTTTCGAGAGTCCTCGGCATGCGATCCAGCGCTCGGTGACGTTCGTATCAGTTTGAGCAACCGCCCCGTTGAGCCAGCACCCGGCCTCGCACGCCCCATCTGGAGCACCCCATGACCACGCTCGCCTTTATCAATAACCTCAGCCCGATCACCTTGGTCATCCTCCTGATCGTGGGCTTGCTCGTGTTCGGCCGGCGACTCCCCGAAGTCGGTCGAAATCTCGGGAAGGGGATCATCGAGTTCAAGAAAGGTCTGAAGGGCATCGACGACGACATCGACACAGCCGCCAGTAACCGCCAGCAGCCCAACAACCAGCAGATTGCCGAGACAGCTTACCGTGCGCCGCTCTCGAACGGCCAAGACGTCCGCGTGAGCCGCAACGACCCGGTTGAGCCGGCGACTGTTGAATCTGTCAACCGCCCCAGCGGGCAGGCCAGCTAAGTTCAGGCTCGCCCAAGCACCGTCGCCTCGCGCAGGCGTGCCGGGTTCTTTCTCTTTCTCTCGCACGCTCTGATGCCTCTTGCTGTCATGAGGCGAAGGTTTCTTCGGCCTACCTCTCTCCTCCACAATTCACAAGCCTCTCGCTCATCTCGCGTACCATCGCGATCATGCTGATACTTCTTCTCTGCGCCGCCCTGGCCGCCGCCCAGCCAAGCAAGCTCGTCACCGTCACCGATGACGACACCGTTCTCACCGAGTCTTGCACGGTTGTCATCCTCAAGGGATCAGTGATCACCGACGCCAACGACAACGGTGTCATCCAGATCAACGCCGACAACATCACCGTGACATTCACTGGCGCACCTCTCCGCGGCGCACCCGAAGCTACGCCCTGGGACCAGCTCAAGGGCATCGGCGTCCGCATCAACGGCCACAAGAACGTCACTCTCAAAGGCCTCAACGTCTCAGGGTTCAAGGTCGCCGTCCGCGCTAGCAACGCCGACGGGCTGACCATCGACGGCGCGGAACTCAACGACAATTACCGCCAGCATCTGGGCTCCACTCCGGCCGCCGAAGATTCTTCCGACTGGCTATTCCCGCACGAGAACGACAATCACGAATGGGTTGAGAACCACGGCGCAGCCCTGTGCGTCGAGAGCTCGAACAAGGTTTCCATCTCCAACATCACTGTCCGACGCGGGCAGAACGGCATCATCCTTGATCGCGTGAACGACTCGAAAATCTTTGGCAACGACTGCTCGTTCCTCTCCGGCTGGGGGCTCGCCATGTGGCGATCAAGCCGCAACACCGTCTCGCGCAACGCCCTCGATTTCTGCGTCCGCGGCTATAGCCACGGCGTTTACAACCGCGGCCAAGACTCCGCTGGCATCCTCATGTTCGAGCAGTGCAACGACAACACGCTCATCGAGAACTCCGCCACCCACGGGGGCGACGGCTTTTTCGGGTTCGCGGGCAAGGAGGCCATCGGCGAGACACCATCCAAAGCTCCTGGCTTTGACCCCATCGGAAAAGGGAACAATAACAACCTACTCATCGACAACGACTTTTCAGACGCGGCCGCGCACGGCATCGAGATGACGTTCAGCTACGGCAACAGGTTCATCCGCAACCGCCTCGCCAACAACGCCATCTGCGGCATCTGGGGCGGCTATTCGCAGGACACGACGATCGCCTTCAACACCATCTCGGGCAACGGCACGATGGCGTACGGGCTCGAGCGCGGCGGTATCAACATCGAGCACGGCAGCGGCAACTCCATCATCGAGAATCAATTCTCGAAGAACGCGTGCGGCGTCCATCTCTGGTGGGATAACGACTCCGCCCTCCTCGCACGCCCGGCCATCAAGGCGAAGAACCGCGGCATCTCCAAGAACATCATCGCCAACAACACCTTTGAAGGCGACGCCATCGCGCTTCAACTCCGTGACCTCGGCACAGAGAACTTCAAGGACAACGTCTTCAGCCACAACACCACACGCAACGTTGGTAAGGAAATCGAAGCGACCAAGGGGGCCGAGCCGCGCGTCAGCGGCGAGGTCAGCCCGTACGCGCCGCCCACCGTCGAAGCGATCGGCCGCCGCAAGGTCGTCGGCGCACGCTCGGCGCTGGCGGGCCGAGCGTTCATCATCATGACCGAGTGGGGGCCTTACGAGCACATCGAACCCATGGTGCGTCCGGGCGTGTCCATGCCGGGTACACGGGTGTACGAGCTCTTCCGCATCCCGCCGGACTCCAAGCTCGACCTCAAAGGCACGGGCCTGCAAGGCACCACCAAAAAGCCTGAAAAACCTGGCCTTCCCGTCACCTACACCGTCAACGCCACGATCCCCGGCGTGGTCCCGTACACTCTCGAACTGAGCTCCAAATCGTTCAGCCGAACTCTCTCCGGCTCGATCTTTAACGCGACGTGGGACGCGACCTTCTTCGAATGGGACGAAGCCTCCGATCCGCGCACCAATCTCGCCGCGTGGCGTGCCCGCGCCGAATCACCCGCGTCCATCGCGGCCCGTCTCCCCGCCCTCGATCTCTCGTACAACAGCCGCGGCCCCAGCGCGCTCAAGCTCAGCGAAGAGATCACCAAGGCCGCGCTCAAGCCGGACCACTTTGGCATGATCGCCACAACCTCCGTCGCGATTCCGAAGGGCATTTGGAAAATCACTACGCTCAGCGACGACGGCGTCCGCGTCCGCGTCAACAACAAGGTTGTTATCGAAAACTGGACGTGGCACGGCCCAACCCGTGACACCGGCGTTTTCACCATGGACGCCGACGGCACGGCCGAGTTCGTCGTCGAACACTTCGAGATCGACGGTGCCGCCGTACTCAAAGTGGAGATCGAGCCAGCTCTCTAGCCGGTTCCACAATCGGTAACTCCCAGCGGGCCCCTTCGTGTTCGCGATCCAGAAGGAGACGGTGCGCCCGGCTTTGACATCTCAGCGTCTATGAAACGAGGTAGGCTTCCGACATGAAGGTCGCTATCGCACAGTTCGCTTCCGTGTTCTTGGATCGACGTTCCACGCTGCTCCGGATTGTGGAAGCCGTCGAGGCCGGTGCGGCGGAATGTTCGCTGGTGGTTTTCGGTGAAGCGTTCGTGCCGGGCTATCCGATCTGGCTCTGCCGCACCGACGGCGCTCGATTTGAGGACCCTGAGCAGAAAGCTTTTCATCGGACGTACCTGGAGCAAGCGGTCGCGCCGCACGAGGGCCATCTAGACTCGGTGGTAGCTGCTTCAGCTCGGCACGGCGTGAAGGTGGTGCTTGGGATCGTGGAACGACCGGCCGATCGCAGCGGGCACTCGCTGTACTGCTCGCGGGTCGTCATCGATCCCAAGCTGGGCGTCGTGTCGATCCACCGCAAGTTGATGCCGACCTCTGAGGAACAGCTGTGCTGGGGGATCGCCGACGGGCACGGGCTGACCACGCACCTCGTCGGCTCGTTCACCATGGGGGCGCTCAACTGTTGGGAAAACTGGATGCCTCTGGCCCGAGCGGCGCTACACGCGCACGGCGAAGATCTTCACTTGGCGATCTGGCCCGGGCGTACACGAACACGCGCGAGATCACACGGTTTCTCGCGATCGAGTCGCGTTCGTTCGTGATCTCCGCTGGCGCGTTGCTCCACGAGTGCGATGTGCCCAAAGATTTTCCCATTCGAGAGAAACTGCTCGCCTCGCCCGGCCAGCCGATCGCGTACAACGGCGGCTCGTGCATCGCCGGGCCGGACGGCCGCTGGATCGTCGAACCAGTCTGCGATACCGCGGGCCTGATCATCGCGGATCTCGATCACGGCCTCGTGCTGCGCGCGCAGCAGCGCCTCGACATCTCGGGGCATTATTCGAGGCCCGACGTGCTGCGGTTGATCGTGGATCGTGCGCGACAGACGGGCGCGAAGTTCGTGAACTCGCGCCCCAGCTCGGTATCAATCGACCCGGCGTGATGCGTGACCGCGCCCGCTCACTTGATCTCCCATGTGTTGTTCTCGGCATCCACGTCGGGCAGTTGCTCGTCAGGGTCGAGTACGGCCTTGGTGATCTTCTTACCGCCCGTGTTGACGCGGGTCGTGAAGCGATTGCCGTAGAACCAGGCCTGGACGGGGACTTGGCGATCAATCTCGCTCCCGTCGTCGAGTGTGCAGCGGAGGGTGGCGGGCATGACCAGCTCGCCGAGGTTCTCGATGGTGACGAGGGCCTGGCCGTCGTCGGCGTACTTCACTTCCTTGATGGACTGGTCGAGCGTGCCGGTCTCCATGAACCAGCCGCGCCAGAACCACGCGAGGTCGGCGCCCGCGGCGTTTTCCATGCACCGGAAGAAGTCGGCTGGCTGCGGGGACTTGAACGCCCAGGAACTCACGTACCGCTTGAACGCCGGATCAAATCGGGCTGGCCCGAGGATGACCTCACGCAGTATCACCAGGCCGGTCGCGGTCTTGCCGTATTGAAGTTGCCCGAGCAGGTAAGGCACAACCTGATCGGCGGGCGTCATGATGGGCTGCTGAACCGGCGCAAGCATGGCGGGGGCGAAGCTGCGGGCATCGCCACGGCGCTGGCGGCGTTCGGGCTTCTTCTCGGCGTCGTTCTTGGACTCGGTGTCGGGCTTGCGAGCTTGGCTGGCGTAGTAGTTGATGAATGTGTTGAATCCCTCGTCCATCCAGGCGTGGTAGCGTTCGTCGGTGTTGACGGTCATCGGGAACCAGTTGTGCCCGATCTCGTGGGTGGTCACGCCGAAGAGCCCGTCCTCGTTCTGGCGCTCGGAGCAGTAGATGATCATGGGGTATTCCATCCCGCCCACGACGCCGTTGACGTTGGTGGCGATGGGGTAGGGGTAGCGGAACCATTTCTCGCTGTAGTGCTCGATCGAGAAACGCAGGCTGTCGGTGGACTTTTCTTTCCAGAGCGGCAGCGCGTCCTTGCTGTAGAGCGATTGGCAGAGCGTGGAGGTTCCGTCGCCCCAGTCGATCCCGGCCGCGTCCCAGATGAACGCCTCGGAGCTGGTCCACGCGAAGGTGCGGATGTTCTGACCCTTGAATTTCCAGGTGAGCGGGCCCTCGCCAGCCGGGCGGCTGGCGGCGTCGTTGACCTCGTTCTCGTCGCGGATCATGGTCGTAGTCTTGGTCTTCGCGGCGGCGGCCAGTCGCTCAATCTGCGTCGGCGTGAGAACCTCGGTGGGGTTTTGGAGCACGCCCGAGCCGGCGACGATGTGATTGCGCGGCACGGTCAGCGAAACATTGAACGTGCCGTGGTTCGTGTAAAACTCGCCCTGGCCGAGGTACGGGCGGGCGTTCCAGCCGTGAACGTCGTCGTACATCGCGACGGCCGGGAACCACTGGGCCATCTGGAAGATCGGGCCGTCGGCGGAGGCGTAGATCCCCATCCGGTCCGCGCCCTTTTCCGGGATGAGGAACGACCACTCGAACTCGACCTTCACGACGCCGCCCTTTGGTGCGAGCGGCTTGCGGAGATCGACGCGGCCCAGCGTGTCGTACACGGCGATCGAGGTTTCTGTGCCGTTGACCTTCACCGACGTGATGACGAACCCTCCGTTGAACGGGTTGCGGTTACCGAACCGGCCCTCGTCGGTGCGCATCAGACTGCCGAGGCTGTCGGGCTTGAACGTGTTCTGTTCGAGGTTGAACCAGAGGAACGAGAGCGTGTCGGGTGAGTTGTTGGTGTAGGTCAACGATTCAGAGGCCGTGACTTTCCGGGCCTCGGTATCGAGCGTGGCTTGGATCGAGTAGTCCGCGCTCTGCTGCCAATACTCCGGCCCGGGAACGCCCGCGGCGCCGCGGATGAGGTTCGGTTCCGGAAGTGTGAGGGGCGAGAAGATCGTCTCTGACTTGCGCGGCGTGGCCGCGCGGAAAGTCTTGGCACGCTCGGCTCGGCGTTCTGCAGCGGACTTTTTCGGATCCTTTGGGTTGTCGTCCGCGCCCCCGCCGTCGGCCTTGACGGCTGCCGTATCGGCGCACGAGGCGAGCGAGAGAACACTTGCCGCGACAACAGAAAGCATAAACGACGCGGCAAAGCGAGAGCGGACGAGTTTCCAGATCATGTGATTCTCCGGGATGACGAGCGGAGATCATACAGGTTCGAGGCGGCGATGGTGGCAGAAAGCGGAAAGGATGGTGGACCGAAGGTGGACTGGGACACGACCGATGCGTCGGCTCGGAGAGCCGACGTCTCGGGGCCGCTACGCTTATTGCGTCCATGCCACCACCCAAAGAACGTTCCGGTATCGATGTCCAGTCCGAGCGCGCGATTCTCGCGGCCGTGAGGTTGCCAGATTCGGTGTACGACCACGCGGACCCCTTCGGTGAGCTGCGCTCGCTGGCTGAGCAGGGCGGGGCGGTGATCGTCGGCGAGCTGACACAGAACCTGCCCAAGCCGACGACCGGCTCGTTCATGGGCAAGGGGAAGATGACCGAGCTCAAGCAGCTCTGCGACCAGCTCAACGCGACCACGGTGATTTTCGACCACGGCCTTTCGCCCAAGCAGATCTCCAAGATCGAAGAAGTTTGCGAGCGCAAGGTGATCGACCGGAGCGAGTTGATCCTGGATATCTTCGCCAGCCGCGCAACCAGCTCGGAGGCGCAGTTGCAGGTTGAGCTGGCTCAACTGGAGTACACCTACCCGCGGCTGCGTGCGATGTGGTCGCACCTTGAACGCATCGTGGGCGCTGGCGGCATCGGCGGCGTAGGCACGCGCGGCCCAGGCGAGATGCAGCTCGAGATCGACCGGCGGCTCGTCCAGTCGCGCAAAAACGACCTCGAGCGTGAGATCCGCATCGTGCAGGCCCGCAAGAGTCGCGAGGTGCGTGAGCGGAAGCGCGACCACTTCACCGTCGGCATCGTCGGGTACACCAACGCGGGAAAGTCCACGCTGTTCAACACGCTGACACGCGGCGGGGCGTACGCCGACAACCGGTTGTTCGCGACGCTGATGACCCGCACCCGCGGCTGGGACCTGGGCGGCGGGCTGTCGGTGATGCTCTCGGACACCGTCGGTTTCGTCCGTGACCTGCCGCATAATCTGATCGCGGCGTTCCGCGCGACGCTGGAAGAGGCCACGCACGCCGACGTGCTGCTCATCATGCTTGATGTCTCGGACCCTGCCGCCGAGCTGCAGTACAACACCGTGACCGGCACGCTCGACGATCTGCTTAAAGAAGTGGAAACGCACGAGCGTGAACAGGGGCGTGAGTGGAAGCCGCCGCAGCGGATCGTGCTGCTCAACAAGGCGGACCGTCTGCGGAGCAACGCCGAGATCTTGGTCTGGCAGCAGAAGGTGCCCGGCGCGCTGCCCATCTGCGCCATCGCCGACGGGCCCAAGGGTGCCGACGGGCTTCCGATGGGGCACGCCGAACTGGTGTCACGCGTGATGATCGCGGCCAAGGGCGAGGTTCAGGAGTTCGTCATCGTCGTGCCGATCCGCGACTCGAAAACGATCCATCTGATCGAGAACCGCGCGATCGTGCTCGAGCGTGAGTATTCCGAGAGCGACGCCCGGCTGCGGGTGCGGATCGGAAGGCGGCAGCTCGATCAGCTGCGCGTAGGAGGGGCGAAGATCACGATCGAAGCGATGGACGGGGAAGCGGTCCCCCCCGCGCCATCGCCGGCGCTCGGTGGGTGGTCAGCGCGGAGCGACGGGGACGACGAAACAAAGTCCTGATCTCCCGGTTGCATCTGTTTACAGCTTCGATCTGCTCAGGCGAATCGACCGTGCACCGGGGCTCGCCGTGGTTGTGAACACGGTCGGCGTTCTTCCGAAGAGTTCGCGGTATTGCTCGATCACCGCGTTCGTGAGGGCTTCTACCGCGTCGGGCCGTACCAGCGCGATGACGCAGCCCCCAAAGCCGCCGCCGGTCATTCGCGCCCCGAAAACACCCGGCACTGCTCGGGCGATCTCGACTACGGCATCGAGCTCCGAGCACGAGACGCGGTAGTCGTCGCGCAGGCTGGCGTGCGATTGATCCATAAGTCGGCCAAACTGTGGCAAACCGACCAGCCCCGATCGCAACGCGGTCGCGGCGTCGAGTGTGCGCGCGATCTCGGTGATCACGTGACGAGCGCAACGGCGTTCCTCTTCGTCGAGTCGATTTGCAGAAATTTCAAGAATGTCAAGCGTCGCGTCGCGCCAGCGCCCGACGCCCAGCGTGCGGATCGCGCGTTCGCACGTGGCGCGGCGTGATGCGTACTCGCCTGATGAAAGCTCGTGACGGACGTTGGTGTTGATGACCATGACCACGGCGTGCTCTTGGCCGGGCATCGGGATGGTGTGGCCTTGGGCGGACGCGCAGTCGATGAGCAACGCGCTGTCACGCTCACCCATCGCCGAGATGAACTGGTCCATGATGCCGCACGGCACACCCGCGAACTCGTGCTCGGCTCGCTGGCAAAGCAGCGCCTTCCGGCGCGGGTCGGGTTCGATGCTCGCGGCCTGTTCGATGAGCGTCGCGATGGCGAGCTCGAGCGACGCCGAGCTCGAGAGCCCGCCGCCGAGGGGAACCGAGCTGGCAACGGCGATGTCCATCGGCGAGATCCGGGCAACGCCGAGCTCGCGCTGGTACATCGCGATCACGCCAGCAATGTAGCTGAGCCACGACCCCCTGTTTGAGCTGACGGGCGGTGTCTTGGTCATGTCGATTAGCGAGGACTCGTCCTTGTCGAGGGCGTGAACCCGGCACTTCCGGGCGTCGAGCGCGGGCGAGCCGATCGCGACGCAGGTGCGGTCGATCGCGATTGGCAGCACGAAGCCGTCGTTGTAGTCGACGTGCTCGCCGATCAGGTTGACCCGGCCCGGCGCGACCGCGGCCCAGCGCGGAACGCCGACGAGCCGTGTGAAGCACGAGATCGCGCGATCAAAGACCCTGCGTGCGTCGGGTGAGAGAGTTTCGGTCGGGGATTCGAACATCGAACCGAGCGCCTTTCAGGGTCGTGCATGCAACGCACGAAGAAGTGGGAGGGGGGACACACGCGCGACTCCCTCGGCAAGAGATGGGCAGAGATTTGAATCGCTCCGAACATCGTTGAAGTGACGATTCGCTCCGCAGGTTCAGTGCGGTGCAGCGGATTCACTGCGGCGCAACGGGGACCGGCGTGCGGCCGATCTTCTCGGTGATCGCCATGCCAGCGTGA
>Ga0163154_10007826_pt1 | contig 12621 bp, 17 predicted proteins | sample OliLakLV19MP9P1_FD_148649 | JGI IMG/M metagenome (GOLD analysis project Ga0163154, IMG submission 148649) | Freshwater microbial mat bacterial communities from Lake Vanda, McMurdo Dry Valleys, Antarctica - Oligotrophic Lake LV.19.MP9.P1 | ecosystem: Environmental > Aquatic > Freshwater > Lake >... | reverse complement strand
AGGGATAAATGGGATAACCTACCCTATGGCTAAAACTTTGGTGTATTGTGAGTGTGGATATGGTAGATGTAACCATACCCCTTAGGGGGATAATGAGCATGAGGATGATACCACCACACACTACCTAACCAATTGGTTAGGTAGTGTGTGTCCAACTAATCCAAACCCCATACCAGTTTTTAGTCTGTGAAGGGTTTTGATTATCAATGCTTAGGGCATTAGCAGTGAGGATAACCTTATCACCTTAGTAGTGTGATAAATATCCATAACTGTTATAGCCCTTAGGATTGGTTGTTTAACTTATGGGTTAAATTATTTTAACCTATAGGTTAGCCAATCAAACCCGTTACCGTAGTAGTGTGAGTAACTAAGCCCAATAAGCGCCACTACATAGCACTAACCACATTGTGAGCCTATGGCTCATGCTCAAGTGTGGTGTATCAAATGTTTTTTTATTTTTTTTTAGTCAATGATTCTCCTTAATAGAGAGAAGGGATTTACCAATGGACAAGTTATCAAAATCAGAAATATTGCAACAAATCAGCCATTTTACTTTGCAACCAATTCAAAACCAAATGCTCGCACGGGCATTGGCTTTGGTAAGCATCTTCCAAGAAGAAACCATTGCGTTTCTTCTTAGCATTGAGTTTCCTGAGGTTAGCGGGACGCTAACCGTAACCAATTTCGGAAGCAATTTCGGAGTGCTGGTCGTTCTGGACAAAATCGAGGGTTATTCTACCCATCGGGAAGTGTACGGGAATTACGATAGATAAATCCCCAATATTCACCCTACGTTTATAGGGTGAAATGATTTATAATACCCCTATGCAGTTTCGCATAGGGGATAATCAATAAGGAGAATGTCATGAACAATTCAAGCAAAAACAACAACAACGAAAACATTATCATTTTTGGCGTTATGCGCCAAAATGACAATCGCGTATTTAATCCCGAAAATCTGCTGTGCGGAAGCATAGCGTTTGGGAATCTGGACACTCTATCAGAGTCCCTCGCTATTTGCGAGGAATTGAATTGGGCAATCTCATGGGACGATGACCTTCAAGCGGATTTTTCACATCCGCTTGAAGGTGAATCTTACATACCAATTGCCTTTGTGGAAGGCAATTGGTATGAAATTCGTGGGGAGGAGAATCTCCCCTACCGAATGAATTCGGTAGGCAAGGGAGAATGGTTTATAGATGGGTTGTGGTCGGTGGAAACCCCACCAACCCCAACAAGCCCAATTTTGGAATTTGGCGCATTGCGCCAAGTTAGCGAATTCGGAAAAAAGTACCAATTGGTCACAAGCGACCAAGAAATTAGCGATATTTTGGAAGGCGTTGGTTATAAACCATCGTCTTCTGACGATGGGGTTTTGTCATTCGATGGAATTCCATCTGCTTGGCTATTCGTGCTTCATCAGCACGAAGGCGAGATGAAAGAGGTTTGGGGGAGCTACTTGGTAGCTCCCGAATTGAGTTCTGGAGCGGAACTCATCTGGCATGACCAGATGACCGAAGCAGAACTCAATGACCTTGAGTTCTGCAATCCCAACACCCCACCACCACCACCACAAGAACAAGAATCAGAAGAGGAGAAATACTTTTCCTCTAAAGAAAGAGAAGCTGAGTTAAAGAACGATGAGGCGGAAGCCGCCTTAAATGAATTCATGGAAGCATTGAATTCAAACGATGAGGACGCGCTCAACAGAATTGCTAGTGACGCGTTTGAACAGTTGGTCTATGAAATAGTCCCAAAAGACGATGATAAGGAAGCCAATAACTCCTGAGATTAGAAAATTTACGCCAACAATACCCCTACACGGTTTTGTGTAGGGGATAATCAATGAGGAGAACAAAATGAACGAAGAACTAAAATTGCTTATGAAAAATATCACAGAGGGAGACAAGTTACCCCTCCGCGATATACCCATAGGGAGTTGTTTCCTGTGGGCAGACCAGGGCAAGGCAGTACGGATAGTAGAGAGCGATGAGACTAATCGCTATCTACTACTAAGTAACATTCTCAGTAATGGGGATGTTGATGAGAAACTGATTGAACTGAACCACGTCTGTGGTTTTGAAAAAGAGTACCCCATAATATCCGAAGCGCAATTAGCCGAAGGGATTCGGATAAACAAAGAAAATCCACCAGAACCATACATCCACCCCGTTCTGGCGGGGCTAAATCAGGCAGTAGGTGAATACTTTCGCGTAATGGGCGAAGGTATCATACCTATTGGGGATATGCCCCTCCCGCAACCACGCGGTTACAAGCGCGAATTAAAACGCGCAAAGTTGCGCGAAGAGTATGCCAACAAAATGCTAAAGCGCCAATTGGTGTTATACAAACATCAATTGCTTTATAAGCTATTAGTGGCTTATCTCAAGCCAATAGCAAAATATACCCGTGCAGGGTATGACTTTCAGGTATAACCTTCAATTTTAATATGGTATAATTTGTTCATAAGCGAGAAACACAAAGCCACTATGTGGAGAAGGAACATAAAAAATGTTAGACAACGAAAACCAAAACCAAAAAGTATTCGCCGCTTACCTTCTAATGGAAGGACGCACTTTTCCATTAGATAGTTCAGTGGGTTTCCTGTATGGAAACATAGTGGGACGGTCTGTGGACGTTTCACTAGATGAAGCCCTCGCAATTTGCGAGGAGCTAAACTTTTACGAGGAGATCGACGAGGAATCGGGGTCTTTAGTTAAAAAATCGCTTCGTGGCTTGCGCTACATCCCAGTAGCTTTCGTTGATGGGATTTGGGTACAAGTGAATGAGGGTGGCTTGCCCTTTCGCTTGATTTCAAGTGGAAAAGCCGAGTTTTTTGCCGATGGAAAATGGTCGGTGTAATGTTGATGAATCGGCTATCGGCACAAAAAAATATTCCTGACTAGTGACTAGTAACTAGTGACTACAACCCAAAATATTGGGGAGCGTCTCAACGCTAATCTCTACAACAATTTTATTATTTAATCAGCCCATTTAGGGCAGAAAGACAATCCTATGCCTGCTATTGCTAAATATGTATCATTTCCATTAATAAAACACACGTTGTTTGAACTTGAATTCGATGAGGTCTATTACAAAGACCTCATCAAGGATATCACCGTCGCTCAGGCGTTGTGTCTCCTGACACGGGAGATTCGTAATCGTATTGGTATGAATACGGGTAACATCCCGTATTCTATTGATATTTTTCGTGTGTTGGTTAGTCACTGGTACATCACCAGTGAGGTATTGCCTCAACATAGTAAGTCACTGGAGGCGTTTGCCTCCAAGCGGGGTTATACCCGCGAAGCGCTAATTCAAGAAGCCCGCTACGATGGCGCGGAAGACCTGATGGTTAGCATGATTGCTAATCATGAAAAACGTGGTGGGTAACTCACGTCACGTATAGCGTTCATAAGGGGGGGATTAATTAATCCCCCCTAAAGAATAGAGGAGAGTTGATTATGATTCTGAATTACAAGAATTCCATTATACCTACGCCCATGCTGAGACCAATAGAAAAAGAGATTTACACAGTGTCGTATTGCACCTTCGCTTATCCCCACTTGGTTAACGAAAAGTTACAAGCTGGGGCGGATGATATTCGCTCCAGAAAGAAAACACCCAACACTCTCTATTTTGTGATTAACGAACAAGAGTTTGTTAGCGTTAAGTGGCAAATAATGGAGGGACGGGAAAGCATAACTCCATATTTTAAGTATTCGGCAGAATACTCCTGTAACGGAAAGTTGATAGCGGGTATATACTATACAACAAAAAATATTTGCCCGCGAGATTTAATCCTAAAAGTTTCGATTGCATAACGTCTTACTCTGTGATAACATTCTCTTCACAAGTAATAAATTCATTCGCAAAAGTACCTCATCATTATAGGAGCAACGACATGAAAAACAAAGAAAAGAATCTAGGTCTTGTATTTTACGGAACGCACAACGAAGAGTCAATGACTCTTTACGCCACAATAAATAAACATATTGTATGGGATGACACCCTATATTACGAAGATGGATTAACGGAAAAACACTTTATCCGATTTTTCAGAACATCAATTCTTGAAGCGTCCGCATACGATGGTAGAGGCTACGCCGATGTTGATGTTTATCTTGAGAAAGTCATTCCTCTGTATGAACTACAGGACAAGTTAGAGTCTGCCATAAATAAATTACCGATTGTCAAATACTATTGGGCATTTATCAAAAGCGATGGACAGGTCGGGCGTTCTCCCAATGTAGCATGGCAAATAGACGCACAATGGTTTAGTACCTTGTACGGATGTAGTCTGCCCACCCATGCAACGTTTTGGGTTGACTACAAGGGTGGAGTATTTTGCGAAATTAAAGTTTACACGAAGGGATATTTAGCGACCGTAGCGGAAGCAACCGCTACGTTTGAAACGTATTGGTCAGAATTTAACCCATTAGAAAACAAGGATCAATAATCATGAACAAGGACACAGTAGACTACAAAGCAAAAATTGACAAGTTCATCGAAACACACGATATGCCAGCCATAGAAGCGCAATTAAAGGCATACGATGAGTTTCGGGATGGACGTTTCTATATTCCACCCTCAGAAATTCCTACAGAATTCGTACACATTGATAACGAATTGCGCGAAGCCGTCTATATGTGGCGCTACCAAAATGGTAAAATCGCACTAGCGGAACTCTCAATTTTGTGCGTTGGCACGGATTGGTTAGAAACGTTTACGGGTTATCCCATAGGCGAAATTGACGGATTAATCAAAGGCTCAGAAGAACAAGAGGATATTTACTTTGATTCTGACGAGATGAAAATAGGCGAAGCTGAAGACGCAGGACTCACTTACGCCTTGTATAAGGCGCGGTTGTACGCCACAAGCGCCTATCCCTATGAACGTTATGTGCAAGTCAAAATTACAATTTCAGAATGTGTAGCCTATAAAATGGAAAATGGCGAAATTGAATATGACTGGTGCAATGGCGAAACCGATTTAGTTGATATTGTTGAGTACGACTTTAAGCCAGTAATCAACAATATCAATAAGAACGGGTTTTGGGGGAATCTGTGGAAGGAGTACCTTACGTTGGGCGGTCATTTGAGATACGGTCTCTCAAGTGCCGATACATTTGACTTATTCTCTAATAAGTTTTCTTCTCAAGAATGGGTGTTGTTTGAATATGAATTGACGGATATGTACACAGAGACATTTGAACCCCTTAGAGACATTTTTGGTGTATTTGAGGGACGGTTAGACTTTATGTCTGACAATATCCCACCATATCTATTCATAGAGAAGGCTGACAAAAAATCTTTGTACGATGAATTTTGGTCAGTACGCCCAGCCTACGCAAAGCTAATGGTTAAAGAATGTAAAAAGCTAGGCTATATCGTTCTAAAAACTGAACCGTGGGGATGGAAAATCTACGACCCACTTACATTAGAACTGATAATAACCATCTCATCCTAATTACCCAAAAAAGAAAGCAGGATTTTATGCTAGAACCTATTGAAAATATCCATGACCCAAGAATACCCTCATGGGTGAGCCGTCAATTCCCCCACGTGGGCGGACATTTATTTGCGGAGTTTGATGCTGACGTACTCCAGCATTTATGGCGCGGGTATGAATTCATAACAGAAATCCATCACATATACGACAGCAAAAAACAAAACGCTAAGTTTGCGGTTGTGAGTGACAACCTAAAACTAGCGATTGGGAACGTAAACCGTGTAAGCAATCACTCAGTTATTCGCGCAGACGAAAACCGCATTTACATTGAAGCGTGGGACGGCGAGAGTGTTGGTTATTCGCAATTCATTGGTGGGCTTGTAACCACAAACGGGCAAGTCTCAATAGAAACCCAAGCCATTAAGAAATGGCTTGGAGGGGTAGGGACGGCACGCTTAGACTTTGAACGAAACCAATTTAGCGCGAAAGACCTAGTTTTTGACGTGTACAACCAGTACCTTGTTGAGGACATTGGTCATTTATTTGACCTAGAGAACTCTGAATACAGAGTTACCCTCACTGCACGGCAGTTGTGGGACGTTCACCAAAACACAGAAAAGTATTGCGAAAAGTCTGTGTTTAACGGGAGCGAATATGCTCACTTTACAGCAGAAAACGGTAAGTTACGCTACATAGTGGCGCATAATCACGCACACTACGAAGCGGGGTTGTCACTTGGAGTAGACGACCTGAAAGACAACACCTTTATGATTCATCGTAAGGCAATAAAGGCGTGTATCATGGCGCTAAAAAATGGCAAGCACTTTAAGTTTGAAGCAATTACCATCCACGTATTTCCAGATGGTAGGGTCGTGTTAGAGACAGGTTATGAATCCATATTGGTAGTGTCTTTGTCGGTGACGGCTTCGCCGTTAATCGAAAAAACGCGGTCGCAATGGGATTCCGTTACAGGCGAAGAGTTTAGACCGTCAAACGAAATGCCATCCGACAGGTACAATAAAAAAGATGAGTGCGTACTTAACACCAATGGCGCTTTTGTATCAAAGCCAGAAGGTCATAATGGCGTTTCATATTATCGGAAGCATATTCCAGATGATATGTGTAACTATGCCACGTGGTTACAAGGTCACTTTCTGTTCATCAAAACGAAAAGCGGCGAAAAAGCAATTATTGCCAGTATCAAAAATCGCTAGGATTTACCCTTGCGCCATAACTGTTATGGTGGTATACTGGAGTTAGTTGTTTAATATGCCCCTTTGAAAGGGCTAGGTAAACATTGTAAAATTATTTGCGCTAACACGGAGCGCGTGGGTAAATTAAAAATTAATAGCCACAAAAAACGTGATTGCACGGAAAAGCCTCAATGAAAATTGGGGCTTTTTATTTGCATTTATTTTGGTATAATAGGCTATGTTTACATAGAGGAAAATAATCATGAATGTCGCTACAAAAGAGTTACATGAATTTATTTTAGACTGTTACAACAATGAGAGTGTCAGTCGCAACACCACGCAAAGAGATGTGTTGCGCCAGATGTGTTGCGATACCGACAATTTAGGCGTTGGGTTTCACCTAAATACTTGGATTTTTAGCGGGGCGTACCCCAATCCAGAATCGCTCACATCGGCGGTAGAATCCTCGCTAGAAGGTGGGCTTGAAGCCCTACAAGAATCCTCAAGAGAACTAATCGAATTGAGTCGGGTTGTGGACGGGGATAAGTTCTTTGACCACCACACATATATTGCGTCTGTGGACGCGAAAAGCATTCAATGGGGTAAATTGACAGAGGCTCTTTGGGGAGATGACGTTGCCAAGTATTTCAAAACGGCGGTTTTCCTCACGCGCCACCACGTTACCCTTGACCAGATAGAATCGCTAGAAGGGTCGGGATACAAGGTATATACTTTGGCGGAATACGCAAACACTCCCATTGATAAAAAATCATTCACCTTCAAAAGCGCGAAGGATGCGTATGAACTTGCCTGCAATATAGTGGGGAGACCTCTAAGCAAGTGGGATGTGGTCATTGGTGTATTGCCGAGTGACTTGATTGGAGAATTTTTATTACTCTGTCCTGCCCCACTGCTGAGGGCGCTCATGAGGGTTACGAAGCGCGAACAAGAGAAAACGGAATACGCATGGGAAGGCGTATTTAACGAAATAAAAAAATATGAGGTTTCAATTAAAAGATGGTATCCATCATAAGAAGGAGCTATAATAATGTCAGCACATATTATTGAAAAACATAACGGGAAAATACATGATTCAATGTGGCTTGAAGACCCCGACACCTATCTTAAGTGGCACGGTTTCGATACAACCGTGCCAATCACTGTACCCACCACACTTTATAACGAATTGTGGGATATTACTGTTGAGGTTTATCCATCCAGTGAACCTCTAGGAAGCGACTCTGAAGAGAGCCGCGCCGCTCGTGATGGGCGTACCTTTATGGGATTTATGACCAACGGAATTCCGCCAAACGCAAAGCTAACGCAATGCACAGAACCAGATACTTATATGGACAATCTTTTCAAAGAGATGTTGACCATCACATGGTTTTCTTTTGGTTTAGGGAATGTGAGATGGCATTGCACAGTTACACAGGGTGCAACGTTTACCTGTTGTTGTGTTGAGCAATCAAATTTACCGTATAGGCTTGGGTGGGCGTGGTCACTACCACCAACGCTAATTAGCCCACAATAAGGAGCAACAATCATGAATAACAAAGAGTTTACTGAATTTCTTAGAGGGATTGACATTGACATTGACATTAAACTTGAGCGCAACGGTTACGATTTATTTATAATCCCTAGTGATGACAGTTCGTTAATGGACTCAGACTTTGTTCTCAATTTGCCAACACCCCAACATGCTCAGTTCATGGAGCGTTATATGGGGGAGTTTAATTGTATATTTCAATACAAAGGCACAAAGCTGGGGCGACTCGTAGGCTCAGATTATGGGTATTGGCTAGAACAAACTTACGCCAACGGCGTGTCGTATTATGTGAAAGTTATTGAAATGTCGGGTTACAGTAACACGATGGATTTTATTGTCATGCTGAATGACAGCGTTTTACCGACAGACGCGCCTAAATCTGACCCATATCGCACCGCAATGGTGCTTGGTGTAAACGATTATCAGTGTCTAAACCCCTTGCTATTCCCTACATTCGATAAGTGGACTGCAGAGATTAAACAAGAAGCAAAGGATGAGCCAGAAATATTTTGGGATGCTGAGGAAGGTTTTAAGCCAAGTGGAATTGATTGGGAACGCGCTTGGAGAGACTCTTTAGATGATGCCTATCGCCATTATATTGATTATCGCAAAAGCCCCACCCAAGAACAAATTAAAGGCGCAATAAACTATCTGTTATTGCAAGACGACACAGAAGAAAACCGTGCAACACTAGAAGAATTGGTGATTACAAAATGAGGGCAACCATAGAGGAAGGTACATTTGGTAAGATGGACATTTGTGACGGCATGTCTGTTCTGCAGGTCTTGACCCCAGAGGAATTGACGAAATACCACGCTCACATTTTGGCGGGTTTGAATTGGTATGACAACGAAGCAAGTGAAGCTGAAAAGTGGGCAGTGTTAAAAACCCACCACGACCTGCTCACAATTCATCTGAATCGTAGCGCTATCAACCAGATGAATTTCTTCGATTTTTACTTTGAGTCATTCGAGTCGTATTTCGAGTGCCGATTAACCGATTATAAAAAGATGGAATTGAAAAACATGCTGGATTTTGCAGAGGCAAAAGAGTGGGTTTCGGGATTTTTCTACGGCAGAGCATCTAACCTAGAGGATTTAAGTAATTGGGATGAGCTATTATTTTACATTGAGGATTTTAATCCGATTGAGCCGTCTACGGACTGGACTCTAGTCGCTATCAAAGAAGACAATAGCTCCGCTTCTAGTGAGTCAACATCCGACCCAGCAGTTAAAAATCTGACTGGTGGTCAATGATGATTCACGACAATAAAGAAACTATCCAGAAAAAATACGGCATAAAGGGTAACATTGTACCCAATGGTAGCGAATTAATGAGTTTTAACAACACACTCTACATCAAACCCGACCGCATACTTTTGCAATGGGTAATGAATCTAGCTGATGCAGGCGGGAATCCGATTGAGATTGTTGTTGAGTGCGGGTTAACATCCCTGTTTTGGGAAGCAAGTGAAATGTCGTGGGCAACCGTACAAACGGACGGCGAGGTTAATGTTGTGAGGCACGTTAGGGACGTAAATATTGTTCTTGATGAGATGGAAACCCATAACCGTTATGGGAATATGGGTCATGATAGCGAATCGCCCACCAATGGCGATTATCCAGAAAATCAGCAGGGCTACGACAGTTCATACAGTAGCCACAGACAATAATATTTCGGGGCTTAATCGCCCCTATTAGCCCTCTTAGCTCAGTGGATAGAGTCCCATTCTCCTACAGTGGTTGCGTGAGTTCGAGTCTCACAGAGGGCATGAATAAATTTATTCACACTTATATTTTTAACTATTCGTTTTTTCAATAGGAGAAAAACCATGAGCGATAACAACGAACAAGAAAAAGAAAAACGCGAATTTCTGATTCAGAGACACCGCCACAGGAAACCATAGTTGAAACACAATACAGCTACACGAAAGAAAGCCTATATCTGAATATTGGGTTTTCACTAATGGGCTTGAATAATTTTGAGGGGGAATTAGAACTATTTGTTTCTCCCGTAGAGTTTGAGGGTAAGATATGGGACATGAAACCAAATTGGGCTATTGACGTGGCGCGTCAAGGAAATGAGACGCTAAGCGTAACCCGCGTCTCTTAGTCGGATACCGCGCTAGATTACCCTAACCGCACTTATCTGTTTTTTTGAGGAAAAACTCATGTTCATCACCTTTGAAGGCGTAGATGGTAGTGGTAAGACCACGCAAGTCGCCCAATTCGCACATTACTTGCGCGGACTCAATCATCGTGTATTGACCACTCGTGAACCTGGGGGAACTGCCATTGGCGACCAAATTCGGGGCGTATTGTTCGATAATAAAAAGAACGAAGACATGTACCACCGCACAGAATTATTGCTATTCTGTGCATCACGGGCGCAATTGGTGGCAGAAATCATCACCCCACATCTCGAAAGTGGTGGCGTGGTTCTATGCGACCGCTTTATAGACTCTACATACGCCTATCAGGGATATGGTCATGGCTTAGACGTAGATACCCTGCGCCATATCATCACTTTTGCCACATGCGGATTGTTGCCTGACATCACTGTTTTTCTGGATATATGCCCTAAGAAGGCGCTGGAACGCCGTGCCAAAGCCGCCTTGTTTGGGGCAGAATATAACCGCCTAGACGATATGGCATTGCCGTTTCATGAACGGGTCTATGCGGGCTATCGTGACCTCATGCTGGCGCAACCAAGTCGTTTTTTATTGGTGGATGCCGATGCCGATTTAGATGTGGTGCAGTTGCGGATTCGTACCGCACTCATGCCCTATCTCAATTTACCACCGCAACCCACATTTGCCTAACCAATATCAACACGATAGTAACTACCCGCTTGACAGGTAGTTACCATCGTGATATATTCATGACATGCCCCACCAATTGAGTAGTGGGATAGGGATAAGGAGAAAATAAAATGACGTACAAAATAGCGAGAATCACGACAGACGTGTTTGACGGTAGCATGGAATACGAAATTTATGGGCGTGAACTAACAGACAGTGACGCAGTAGAAGACGATTTCAAGAACTACCTAGAACAAGAGGTAGGGTGTGAAGGTGATGGAATTATCTGCTTCTCAACCATTACACGCGGTTCAAGTATCATGGAATATGTCGCGTGGTTAGAATACGACACCCACGCGGTATTAGCCACGTTTGATGCACGCTTTGCAATCAAAACAATGATGAGTTTTATGACATGGTTTTGGCGTGGGCAATACAAAAAAGCCACCGCCCCACAACCAAAATCCAACGATACCGATAGCGTGCTTCTCAGTTTCCGAGAAATAACCGACATTGCCCACGACCACGCCAAAAGAACGACCGCAACCACCACCGCCTATGAAAAGCCGTTCTACATAGACGATGAAAAGTCAGTACAAGTTGTATGGAAATTTCTGTTAGAAGGTGTCGTGTTCAAAACAGATTTTGAGGGTGAACGCTTCACATTAGGACACTATGGGGACTACGAAGAGGACACAATATCGGTCGTATTCACAACCGTGCGGAAGCAATATTTTGTCAAAAACTGGAAAGAGTTGTACACCTTGTTTCGCAAGCTAGAGATACTCAATGTGGCATGGGGATTTAACAAATAATCCTACCATTGTCAGAACTTATATATAGGTCTACGCCTTGCGTAGACCAGAAGGGTAAAAGCCACATGCAAAGTCTTGACGAAAGACTTGAAAGAGTGCCTATCGGCATACCGCACACGTTGGCAGAAATTGCCAACATAATCGGCACAAAACCTAGCACGGCGCTAAAATGTCGTCTGCTCTGCACCACCAATTTCACCGCACAACGGACGCTATCCCCAACATCACCAGTACCGAAAACTATTCGGTGGGAATTCGTGCGCCATGAGTAGCGGAAGACGCGCCACCGAAAACACCATGAACGAAATTGTAATCCCAGTAATTGTTCTTGGGACACATGCGGGGAGTCTACCCCGCATGTGTCAGCAAGTGGGGGAAACGCGAGTCATTCCCCACGACAACCCCCGCGCAAGCGTGCAAATTTTTAACGACATTATGGCGGAGTGTCTCACAACAAAGACCGCCCTGCTCCTGCAGGACGTGCCTGTTATGTTAATCGGCGCGTTGGGGTTATTGAGCGCACGCGGGGTTACTCCGCAAATCTACGCCACCATCAGCAGAAATCTATCCTCTGATGGTAATCAAGACACCAAGATAGTGGGGATAGTTAATGTCCTCACCGAAGAGGTGGTGTGGGAATTAGATTAACACCCCACCACCCACACCGCACGGGGCTACGTGCCAAGACCGCCACCTGCGCGGTGGTGGTAGCCCTCACCATGATTGCACTAGCGCGGTAGACCCCGCATAAAGTAATTTCTCAAGACCCTTGTTCGTTAAATAAAAGAGGATATGAAAATGCAAGCAACAATC
>Ga0163154_10007824_pt1 | contig 12623 bp, 10 predicted proteins | sample OliLakLV19MP9P1_FD_148649 | JGI IMG/M metagenome (GOLD analysis project Ga0163154, IMG submission 148649) | Freshwater microbial mat bacterial communities from Lake Vanda, McMurdo Dry Valleys, Antarctica - Oligotrophic Lake LV.19.MP9.P1 | ecosystem: Environmental > Aquatic > Freshwater > Lake >... | reverse complement strand
CCGAAGCCGAGCTGCGCACCGAACTCAAACGCGAACTCCGCTCCCTTTCATAATTCATCCTTCATGCTTCATCCTTTCCCCATTCGGTCTCCCCGCAAGCTCATCGAGGTCGCGCTGCCGCTCGACGCCATCAATGCGGCGTGTGCGCGGGAGAAATCCATCCGGCATGGGCATCCGAGCACGTTGCACCTGTGGTGGGCGCGGCGTCCGCTGGCGGCGGCGCGGGCCGTCATCTTCGCGCAGTTGGTCAATGATCCCGGCTACCAGCAGGGCGGCGGGTTCAAATACGGGAAGAACAAGAAGGAAGCGGCCATCGAGCGGAAGCGGCTGTTCAAGATCATTGAAGACCTTGTGCTGTGGGAGAACACCACCAACGAGGAAGTGCTGGAGCGCGCCCGCGCCGAGATTCGGCGCTCGTGGCGCGAGGTGTGCGAGCTAAACAAGGACCACCCGCAGGCCGGTGAGCTGTTCAATCCCGACAAGCTGCCCGCCCTGCATGATCCGTTTGCCGGGGGCGGGGCGATTCCATTGGAAGCGCAACGACTGGGACTGGAAGCCTACGCCTCCGACCTCAATCCCGTGGCCGTGCTCATCAACAAGGCGATGATCGAGATCCCGCCCAAGTTCGCGGGTCGCCCGCCCGTGAGTCTCACACGAAGCCACGAAGGCACGAAGGGGGAGCAGAATAAAAATGAATTTCTTCGTGGCTTCGTGCCTTCGTGTGAGAAATCTTCATGGCCGGGCGCGACGGGGTTGGCGGAAGACGTGCGCTACTACGGCGCTTGGATGCGCGAGGAAGCGCAGAAGCGCATCGGCCACCTGTATCCGCCGGTGGAAATCACGGCGGAGATGGCGAAGGAACGGCCCGACCTCAAACCTCTCGTCGGTCAGAAGCTCACCGTCATTGCGTGGCTTTGGGCGCGGACGGTCAAAAGCCCCAACCCCGCCTTCTCCCATGTGGATGTGCCACTGGCCTCCACTTTCGTCCTCTCCAGCAAGGCGGGCAGAGAATCCTACGTCCAGCCAGTCATCGAGGGCGACCGCTACCGCTTCACCGTCAAAACCGGAACACCCCCGCCAGAGGCCGCGGAAGGGACGAAATCAAACGGCCGTGGCGCGAACTTTCGCTGCATTGTCTCCCAAGTCCCAATCGACGGGACGTATCTCAGAGCGGAAGCGCAAGCAGGCGGAATGGGCCAGCGGCTGATGGCAGTTGTTGCCGAAGGCATTCGTGGGCGCATCTATCTCGCACCGACAGAGGCAATGGAAACCCTCGGGCGAGATGTGACGCCTGGATGGCGACCAGAGGCTGAGTTTTTCCAGCAGGCGTTGGGATTCCGAATTGGCAATTATGGGATGAGCAGGTGGAGTGACCTGTTCACTCCGCGCCAACTAGTTGGCTTGACCACTTTGAGCGACCTGGTTGGAGAGGCTCAGGAGAAAGTGCGCAATGATTTAGCAGCATCAGGAATTGCTGATGATGGAGTCGGGATAGGCGATGGCGGGACGGGTTCAAGGGCCTATTCAGAAGCGGTCAGCGTTTACCTTGCTTTCGCATTGGACCGGATGGCAATGACTGGGAACACCCTCGTGCGCTGGAACTGCGTCGGTGAAAAAGCGCAGCACTGCTTCGGGCGTCAGACACTTTCGATGCTGTGGGATTTCGCAGAGGTCAATTTTCTCGGCACCGCCACTGGATGTATTGATGCGGCTGTATTCTATGCTTACGACCCGATTAGCTGGCTTCCAACCGAGGGCAATGGCGATGTTCAGCAAAGTGATGCGCAGACCCAATGCATTACAAATGGCAAGGTCGTCTCAACCGACCCGCCTTATTACGACAATATCGGTTACGCCGACCTATCTGATTTTTTCTACGTCTGGCTGCGTAAAGCGTTGCGGCCGGTGTTCCCAAAACTTTTAGCCACTATCGCGGTTCCCAAGAGCGACGAGCTGGTTGCCACACCTGCTCGACACGGTGGAAAGGACAAAGCTGAGGTGTTTTTTCTCAATGGGATGACAGGAGCGATGCGACAGCTCGCAAGCCAAGCGCATCCGAGCGCACCCGTAACGATTTACTACGCATTCAAACAGTCCGACACAAAGTCTGACACGGGCACTTCTTCCACTGGATGGGTAACTTTTCTCGAATCGCTAAATCAAGCTGGCTTGCAACTTTCTGGGACTTGGCCAATGCGAACTGAAATGCCCACCCGTATGCGCGGCATGGACTCGAACGCGCTCGCGTCCAGCATTGTCCTCGTCTGCCGCAAACGCCCGACGGACGCGCCGACGACTTCCCGCCGCGAGTTCCAACGCGAGTTGAACGCCGTCCTGCCCGAGGCGCTCGACGAGATGACCAAAGGTTCCGGCGACGACCGTTCGCCGGTCGCGCCGGTGGATTTGTCGCAGGCCATCATCGGCCCCGGCATGGCCGTCTTCTCCAAATACGCCGCCGTGCTGGAGGCGGACGGCTCGCCCATGAGCGTCCGCACCGCGCTCCAGCTCATCAACCGCTTCCTCGCCGAGGACGACTTTGATCCCGACACGCAGTTCTGCCTGCACTGGTTCGAGCAGCATGGCTGGGGCGAAGGTGTCTTCGGCGAGGCCGACACGCTGGCCCGCGCCAAAGGCACGAGCGTGGACGGCGTGAAGGAAGGCGGCGTCATCCAATCCGGCAGCGGCAAAGTGCGCCTGCTCAAGTGGGCCGAATACCCCGCCGACTGGAATCCCAGCACCGACTCCCGCCTGCCCGTGTGGGAAGCCCTGCACCAGATCATCCGCGCCTTCCGCCAAGGCGGCGATACCGCCTCCGGCGCGTTGCTCGCCGCCCTCGGCGGCAAAGCCGAAGCCGTGCGCCAGCTCGCCTACCGCCTCTACACACTCTGCGAACGCCTCGGCCAAGCCGAAGATGCCCGCGCCTACAACGAACTCATCACCAGTTGGACCGGCATCGAAACCGCCGCCGCCAGCGCGCCTAAACCGGAGCAGGGGACTTTGGGACTATGAGACACGGAGACATGGAGAGTAAGCCACCAAGAGACAGTGGAACTTGCACTGATGCTGTCGCATTGTCGCCAAGTCTCACTGTCTCAAAGTCGCATTGTCTCAAAGTCGCATTGTCTTCCTTTCATTTCTGAGCATGAAGGCATGAAGATTCGGACCCATAAAGAACTCCGCGTCTGGCAGGAGGCGATGGACCTCGCGATGGAGGTCTTCGTGTTGTCCAAGGGCTTTCCGGCGGACGAGCGGTTCTCCCTGGCGGACCAGGTGCGTCGCGCTTCACGGTCCGTGGCGGCGAACATCTCGGAGGCGTGGCGCAAGCGACGTTACGCGGCGGCGTTTATCGCCAAGCTTAACGACGCCGAGGGCGAGGCCGCTGAGACGCAAACGCACGTGGAAATCGCCCGGCGCTGCGGCTATATCGACGCGGCAATAGCGTCGGCGCTCGACGAACGTTACGAACGCCTTTTGGCGCAGCTCGTCACCATGTCCACGCAGCCTGAGGTCTGGACCGTCGCCGCTAAAGGCGGGAAGGAGACAGGGGGACATGGAGACAAGGAGACCATGCGATTCACCGAGTCTCCAAGTCTCACCGTCCCCAAGTCTCAGAGTCTCCCAGTCCCCGTATCCCCGAGTCCCCCAGTCTCCCGGTCCCAAAGTCCTTCCCCATAACCATGCCTCTGCCCCTCAACATCCAGGAACTGTTCACCGGCCGGGTGGTCGAGTGGGAGCGCCTGGAGTTCAAGGAAGGCTGGAACCCGGAGGCGGTGCTGCGCACGGTCTGCGCCTTTGCCAACGACTTTCACAACTGGGGCGGCGGCTACCTCATCCTTGGTGTGGCGGAAAAACATGGACATCCCGTCCTTCCACCTGCTGGGCTGAATCCGAATCAGATTGAGTCCATACAGAAGGAAATTCTGAACTTGGGCCACAGCGCGATCCAACCGCAATACCACCCGATCATCGTGCCCGAGGTGGTGGACGGAAAGCACATCCTGGTGCTTTGGGCGCCCGGAGGCCAGACCCGCCCCTACAAAGCCCGATTGGGTCTTGGCAAGGAGGGCAAGGAGTGGGGTTACTTCATCCGCAAAGGATCGAGCACCGTGCGGGCCAAAGGCAGCGATGAACAGGAACTCCTCTCCCTCGCCGCAACGGTTCCCTTCGATGACCGTCTGAATCAGCGCGCACAAATCGAGGACCTTTCCCGCGATCTCATCCGAACTTTTTTGGACGAAGTGGGCAGCGACCTGGCAAAGCCTGCCAAGTCCATGCCCCTCGCCAAACTCGGGCGGCTGATGAACATTGTTGGCGGAATGGAGGAAGCCACGTTCCCGCTGAATGTCGGCCTGTTGTTTTTCAACCCCGAGCCGCACCGGTTCTTTCCGCAGACGCAGATTGATGTCGTCTGGTTTCCTGATGGTCCCGGCGGCGACCGTTTCGACGAAAAGACGTTTCAAGGCCCCCTTTCGCGAATGGTTCGCGAGGCGCTGGACTACATCCGCCGCAACTACCTCAAGGAGACGGTCATCAAACACCGGGACCGCGCCGAGTCCACGCGGGTGGAGAACTTCCCCTACGCGGCGGTGGAGGAGGCCGTGGTGAACGCCATCTACCATCGAAGCTACGAGGAGCGTGAACCGGTGGAGGTGCGCATCAGCCCGGATGAAATGGCGGTGTTGAGTTTTCCTGGACCAGACCGGTCCATCGCCATGGCGGACCTGCGCCGGGGCCGCGCCGTCTCCCGCAGGTATCGCAACCGGCGCATCGGTGAGTTTCTGAAAGAGCTGGATCTGACGGAAGGCCGCGCCACAGGCATTCCGAAAATCCTGCGGGCCATGAAAGCGAACGGTTCGCCCGCACCTCAGTTCGAAACGGACGAAGACCGAAGCTCGTTCTTGATCCGGCTGCCGGTGCATCCGAAAGCCCGTGGGTTAATGGCCACGACGAAGTCGGAGACAAGCCGGGATCAGGTGACCGATCCAGTCACCGGGGAAGTCACCCCCGAAGTCACCCCCGAAGTCACCCCCGAAGTCCAGCGGATGCTAGCGACCCTCCATGGCGAAATGACAAGAGAATCAATCATGGCTGAATTGGAGCTTCGCGATGAGAAACACTTCCGCGAGCGGTATCAACAGACTGCATCGAAGCTCGGACTGATCGAAATGACCCGCCCCGACAAGCCCAACAGTCGCCTGCAAAAATACCGGCTGACCGCCAAAGGCCGTGCCTGGCTGGCACAGAACCGTCCACCTAGCCCAAAACACTTATGAAACCTTGGAGAGAAATCATTGTGCCCCACCCGGACGTGCTGAAAGGCACGTTCCAACAGTCGGAATTTGCCGCCGACCTCACCGCCGTTCATACGGGCAAGGCGACGACGGAATACGGCGACGCAAAGGCGTTCTACGACCGCACCTTCATCACCGAGGGCATGAGCAAGCTGCTCATCCAGGTGGCCCAGCGGCTGAACGGCCAAGGCGGCGAGCCCGTGATCCAATTACAAACGGCCTTCGGCGGTGGCAAGACGCACACCTTGCTGGCGGTGTATCATCTGGCCTCGCGTCAGTGCGCGCTGAACGAACTCACCGGCATTCCGGCTCTGCTGGATCAGGCCAAGTTGCTCGATGTGCCGCAGACCGCCGTGGCAGTGCTGGATGGCGTCGCACATTCGCCCGGCCAGCCGTGGAAGCATGGCAAGCAGGCAATCAATACCCTCTGGGGCGAACTGGCATGGCAACTCGGCAAGGCGGAAGGTTATGCAATGGTGCAGGCTGCCGATGCCAACGGCACGTCGCCCGGCAAGGACGTGCTGCGGGAGTTGCTGGCCCGCTACGCTCCGTGCGTGGTGCTGCTTGATGAGCTGGTGGTTTATATTCGGAATTTCGTCGAGAGCCAGGCCGTCAGCGGCGGCACTTACGACAGCAACCTGAGTTTCATCCAATCCCTGACCGAAGCGGCCAAGCTGGTGCCGAATGCGGTGGTGCTCGCCTCGTTGCCGGACTCGAACAGCCAGGCCGGTGGCCCGCGTGGGCTGGCGGTGTTGCAGGCGCTCGAAGCGGTCTTCAACCGGGTGCAGGCCCTGTGGAAGACGGTCTCGCCGGAAGAGGCGTTTGAGATTGTCCGTCGTCGTCTCTTCGAGCCGATCCGTGACGCCAAAGCCCGCGACGAAGTTTGCCGGGCCTTTGCCGACGCCTACATCGCGGAAGGGAGCAAGGTGCCGCAGGAAACGCAGGAGGCGCGTTACTACGACCGGATGATTCAAAGCTACCCGATCCACCCCGAGGTCTTCACGCAGCTCTACGAAGAGTGGACGACTATTCAGGGATTTCAGCGCACCCGTGGCGTGCTGAAACTCATGGCGAAGGTGATTCACCGGCTGTGGCAAGACAACGACAAGGATCTCATGATTCTGCCCGGCAGTCTGCCGCTCTACGACGGCAGCGCCCGCAACGAACTGATCGCCCACCTCGGCCCCGGCTGGGACCCGGTGATGGACCGCGATGTGGATGGCGACGGTGCCGAGACGAAGCTGCTGGAGGCCCGAGAGCCGCGCTTCGGCACGGTGCAGGCGGCGCGACGGGTCGCGAGGACGATCTTCCTGAGCACAGCTCCGGCCTCGGTGAACACGAAACCCGGAACCCGTGGCATGACCAGGCCGCGGGTGCTGCTGGGCTGCCTTCAGCCGGGACAGACTTCGTCCCTTTACTCCGACGCGCTGAACCGCCTGGCGGACCACCTCCATTATCTGAGTTCCTCTGGTGACAAGACGCAAGATTCGACGCGCTTCTGGTTCGACATCCGCGCCAATCTCCGACGCGAGATGGAGGAGCGTAAGAAGCGTTTCGAGGATAAGAACGAGGTGCGTGGCCGCATGGCCGACGTGCTCAAGAAACTCGCGGGCGGAGTGACGTTCTTTGACGGCGTCCACATTTTCACCCCGCACACGGATGTGCCCGATGACAGTGCCCTGCGCTTGATAATGCTGCCACCCGAGCAGTTCTACACGAAGGAAGAATCCCGCTTCGCAACCGAGGCGGTGATGGAGCACATCCGCCAACACGGCACCGCTCCCCGCTATCGCGGCAACCGCCTCATCTTCCTCGCCCCCGACCATGGCGCACTCACACGACTGCGTGACTGCATCCGCACCGCGCTCGCATGGAACTCCATCGTCGAGGACGTGGCCGCCATGCGTCTCGTGCTGGACAACTTGCAAGCGGAGCAAGCGAGAAAGGAACTCAAAGGAGCCGAGGACGTGCTGCCCCGCGTCGCCCGCGAAGCCTACAAGTGGCTGCTGTGCCCCGCGCATGAAAAGCCCACCGACCCGAAACCCGTGGTCGAAGCCATGCCGCTCAACACGTCCGGGGGGGCGCTTGGCTCCGAGGTCGAGCGAGTATGTCTGGATAACGAATGGATCATCCCAACGTGGTCGCCCATTCATCTGCGCACGAAGCTCACCGAGCTTTACTGGAAAGCCGACAAGCCCGCCTGCGGTGCGCTGGCCTTCTGGGAAGACACGCTCCGCTATCTGTATTTGCCCCGCTTGAAGACCAAGGACGTGCTCGCCCAAGCCATTTCCAAAGGAGCCGCCAGTCGCGATTTCTTTGGCACCGCCTACGGCCAACACGAAGGCAGGTTCGACGGTTTCAAACTTGGCGACGCAAACGTGCAGCTCGACGACACGCTTCTGCTCATCGAGCCGGGCGCAGCCGACGCCTATGAGAAGGCGAATCAACCCAAGCCGGTCGTAGCGCCGCCGCCCGGAGGCCCCGGTCCTGTTCCGCCTGGCCCCACCCCGCCGGGTCCGACACCGCCCGTGCCAGCCAAGGCGAAGTCATTTCACGGCAACGTCACCATCAACGCCACCACCGCCAAAATGCGTCTTGTTCAAGTCGCCGAAGAGATTATCGCCGTCCTCGCCGCCGACCCGAACGCCGAGGTAAAAATCAGCGTCGAAATTCAGGCGGATTTCGCCAACGGTGCCCAAGACCAAACCAAACGCGCCGTGTCCGAAAACGCCCGCACTCTCGGCTTCAACAACGCGGAGTGGGAGTGAGGTAGGGCCGCAGCCCGTAGTTCGGACGCGAAACTCAACTGTCCGTTACCCCGCCCAACCACCGCACGGCGATCGAGCGCCGGAGTCGTCTCCATGCCGAGTGACAGGCTGGGAAGGCGAACCGAATTTTCTCATCTTGACGACCATGCAAGACTCGCACTACCAATCCTGTCAGCTGGAACAAAGTTTTTGTACGCTGCGGGCCTGTTTTCAACGCACGTCAGGGACGAGAGCCACCAACGTTGCAACTCGATAGGCGGCGGTGGCGGCCGCCGTTCAGGCGGTGACACATCACCTTCTGCGTCCCGCCCAGCACAAATCTCCGGCACATGCGCCCGTTGCGGCCGATACTGCCGGTATATTACATATTACCACGGCCTTCCGTATGGCTCCACCTGCATCCAAAAGGTCAGACGACGGTTGCGGGCGCAGGGTCACCGTCCCGCACCCGAATTTGCGGCACCGCACCCGCACGTGAACCACTTTCGCGCAGGGCAGCTCAGACTGGTGGGCCCCGAACTTCTTGATCGTGCACTCGAAGCCACCTGGGAAACGTTCCGCGAATCGCCCCGCGTGGAGTCCTTCCCCGAATTCAAGCGTCTCCTGGCGGAAAAGCTCGGGGCGGGCGGAACGGACCTTCGGGAGGGCGAACTCAACCGGGTCAAGGCGATCCTATTCAAGGCCGCGGTCTTTCACTTCCTGCCGGAGCCGGAGCGGGGTCTGGTCCTGGCCCCCTCGCTCGACCGCTGTTCCGCGTTGAAGGAACACGTTTACCTTGCGCTGATCGGGCGATTAATCGATGCCGCCGGCGGCGCTGGGGTGGACGCCGAGTGGGTGACCCAGCACTTGCTTCCCCCGGGCGTGGGTGTGGAGGAGGCGAAGCGGTTGATCGCTCTGGCGGGGGAGCGTCCCGAAGCCTCCGCCGACGGTATCACGGACCCGCCGGGGTCGAAACTGGAGTCCGCGTGAACCGACGCCCGCAAGGCATCGCCGGACAATACCGGATGGAGTGACCACTATAGGAAGCCTTGCAATTTAGAGCGCCGCGCTCTAAATTGAGAACATGAGATGGCAGCGCTTGGCGGAGCAACAATTGAAGGAACTGTCCACGCAGTTTCCGGCGGTGGTCGTGGTCGGCGCGAGACAGGTCGGCAAAACGACCCTGGTGCGGGAGGCATTCCCTGCCGCCGCTTACAAGGATCTTGAATCCCCACTGGTCCGCCTGCGCTTCGCGGAAGATCCCGCACATGAGCTGAGGCAACTTGGCGACCTCGCCATTCTGGACGAGGCGCAGACGGTGCCCGAGGTGTTTCCGGCACTTCGGGGAGCCATTGACGAGCGGCGCGACGACCGCCGATGCCATTTTTGCGTCTTGGGCTCGGCCCAGCCCGCGCTGATTCGCGGTGTGTCCGAATCGTTGGCCGGTCGCGTCGGCTTGCTCGAACTCGATCCGCTGACACCAGCGGAAACCGGATTGCCCCTGGCCACCCATTGGCTTGCGGGCGGATTTCCGGATGCGCTGCGCGGCAACTTCCGCACCTGGTGGGAGCCATACCTCGACACCGTGCTGCAACGCGACCTGGCCGTGTATGGATTTCGGCCCGACGCCTTCTTTCTGCGTCGGCTCCTCGCCATGCTGGCGATCCAGCAAGGCGGGGTGGTCAACTGCTCGGCCCTTGGAAACTCGCTCGGCGTCAACTATCACGCCGTCCAGCACGGTCTCGATCTGCTGGAAGGCGTCTTCCTCATTCGCCGCCTGCCGCCGTTCTTCCGCAACATCCGCAAGCGGCTGGTCAAATCCCAGCGCATCTACCTCCGCGACACCGGACTCCTCCATCACTTGCTCCACATTTCCACAGCGCAGGATCTCGACCAACACCCGATCCGTGGCGCGAGTTGGGAGGGCTTCGCCATCGAGGACATCATCCGCCGCGAGCGCATCGCCCACCCGTTCACCCGCTTCCACTTCTGGCGCACCGCCACCGGACAGGAGGCCGACCTCGTCCTCGATCGCGGATCATGCCGAATCGCGGTCGAGTTCAAAGCCAACAGCGCGAACAACCCTCACGACGCCCGGAAACTTGAGGCCATCCTCGACGACATCGGGGCCGAAGCCGGCTGGCTCGTCGGCCTCGGCGGCGAAGACACCGCGCTGACACCTCGCGTCCGCTCCACTGCCCTGGATCTCCATCCCGCCTGGCTGCCATGAACCGCCTTCAACGTCCCCAAGGCATCGCCGGACAATACCGGCTGGAGTAGGCCCGATGCCCCTCGGGATTCGTCGCATCAGGCTTCTGGAACTGAGGGGAGAGGTTCTCCCTCCAGGGGAAGCTCGCCCTCTCTCCGAAAAGGGATTTCGCGAATCATCCTGTCAACGACCTCGCCAAGTTTCGCAATGATCGCAAGGAACTCCGCCGGGTTTTGGACGATTGCGTTTGTCTGTGTGAGAAGCGCACGGATCTCGGCTCGCTGCTTGCGTTCCTGCACGTAAACGCTGTCATTCAGGTCGCAGTGGCGAATATGGTATCGGCCCGCGGGCGTAACCCCGAAAACCTTGTGGCTCACGGGGTCTTCGAAGATGTGCGCCCCATAGTCCAGTTCCTCGCAGCAGTTGAGAAACCGGAGTCCCAGTTTGCGATCCGCAGCGGACGGCCAAGCGTTCCACTTTGATCGGTTACAGTGCTGGGTGGCGGGAAAGAGGTTTGCGTGGTGGTTCCGTCTTTTCCCGGTCAAAGTGGGGTTGAAATGGTCGACCGCCAAGCGCTCCCCGCCGTGCTGCATAGAGTAGGCGCACCGGCGATCAAAGTCCCTCAGCAGGTCCGGGAGGGCCTGGCGGTGCTTGCCGCCGGGATAGAAGATTTTCGCGGGCTTACGTCGCCGGACGCGGGCGTTGCTCGAACTCGACATACCGTTTCAGTGCCTCGACCATTTTCGACAAATGCTGCTGGCGGAGGTAGGCATCGATCAATTCCTCACCGGTGCGTGCCTGCCGTGACTGTCGACGCAGGGCGCTGAGCCCATCAAGCTCCAGCATCTCAGCGGAGGTAATGGCTCCGAGCGCCTCCTTCCGGGCGAGTTCCTCGAAACGCTTTCCGCTCTGCTCGCTCCAGTCACGGTCCTCGTTGGGAAAGAGATCGGCCGGGTTCCAAGCGGCTGTCGCTTCTTCCGACGGCAACAGCGGCAGATCCTGTGGCCCGCCCGTAATCGCCACGGACACGTCTCTGCTCTCCTTCTGGACAGGAATCGCCGTTGTTACGGAGGAAGGGAGCTGGCCTATGAGCAGGCTGGCCACTCCGACTTTGGCTCCAAGCCTCGGGCCGCTATGAATGTTCCAGCGCATCGGGTCCCAACAGTGTCATCAGGAAGTGAATCTGCAAATCGAGATCGCACCGGATCAACGCAAGAGGAACCGTCTCGATCTCCTGTTTTTCCGGGGTCAAGTCCTTGAAGTCCATCATTCGGGTGATGGGGAAAACGAAAAAGCGGAACTCGGCGACCGGACCGACCCGACCGAAACGGAAAAAATTTGCCGTCTCGACCCCGCGGAGCTGGTTCGCTGATGGGTTCCATCCTGCGAATCGGTGGTGAGGTGCCGTTGGCATGCCGAGCTTCCCGAGGTAATCGAGCCAGTTCGCGCGTTGCATCTCCAAGTCGGCCCCGGTCACGACCAGCCCATACGCGTCCAAGGTTTCGCTCGACGCGCTCAACAACCCAAACGCCAGAAACACATGATCGCCGATCTTCTCGATGTGAAACCGGTTGCAGAACAGCACCTTGGGAAAAGGTGAGTACCGGATGTCCAGCGTCACGCCCTCCTTTCGATGCGGTTCCTTGCTGGGGGGATTCGCTTTCGTGGGCATGGGATGGGAACGGGCGTGTGGCAGGGAACGCGTCTCGATCAGGACCAGATTCCAATAGCCTCATCGCGGGCGGGTGTCCACCCCTGAGAGGTCGTCCCCGTCGGGCAACCAGCGGCGGTTCGGGCTGACCCGCCCCGACGGCGGTCCTGCCACGGCAGACAGAGGCGTTGAGCCGGCACCGCTCCGCATTCTCTGAGCGGCAACCTGATTGACACGGATTCCGTGTTCCTGTAGCTTCGTGTTGTGAAAAACATCACCATCACCATGCCGGACGACCTCGCCCGCAAGGTTCGGATCCTCGCCGCCGAGGCCGATACCAGCATGTCGCAGTATCTCTGCCAGCTTACGTCCGAGAAGGTCGCATCCGACGATTCCTACGAAATTGCCATGCGCCGCTACCTGTCACGCAATAGCGGCGGACTGAGGCTCGACGGACAAAAGCTCCCCACTCGGGAAGAAATCCACGATCGCGATGCACTTCGTTGACACCAATGTTCTGGTTTACGGGTTCGACGACAGCGATCCCGCCAAGCAGGAACGCGCTCGACTCGTGATGCGCCGTCTTTGGGAAACCCGCACCGGCCGCATCAGCCACCAGGTGCTACAGGAATTCTACGTCACCGTCACCCGGAAGCTGAAGCCTGCGCTGTCCCGTCCGCAGGCACGAGGCGAGGTGGAGGACCTGCTCGACTGGAAACCGGTGC
>Ga0163154_10007823_pt1 | contig 12624 bp, 5 predicted proteins | sample OliLakLV19MP9P1_FD_148649 | JGI IMG/M metagenome (GOLD analysis project Ga0163154, IMG submission 148649) | Freshwater microbial mat bacterial communities from Lake Vanda, McMurdo Dry Valleys, Antarctica - Oligotrophic Lake LV.19.MP9.P1 | ecosystem: Environmental > Aquatic > Freshwater > Lake >... | reverse complement strand
CTTGGTGGGCAATTTTGATTTGGAGAGATTGGATCTCATCTTCGTTCCTTCGTCACTACGACGAGACCCAATCTCTCCTTAAATCACAACCTCAAATCTGTGCCATAGGTGCTGACGGGGAACAGTTCATGACTGGCGGGAAGAGCGGTCATCAGCCGCGGCGGCGGCTTTTGTGCCGTTGAGCTTTGCGCCGGGCGAGGCGTTCCAGTTCGACTGGAGCCACGAGATCGTGCTGATCAACGGCGCGACGGTGACCGTGAAGGTCGCCCATGTCCGGCTCTGCCACAGCCGCATGCTGTTCGCCCGGGTCTATCCGCGCGAGACCCAGGAGATGGTGTTCGACGCCCACGACCGGGCGTTCGCCTTCTTCAAGGGCGCGTGCACGCGCGGCATCTACGACAACATGAAGACGGCGGTCGATGCGATCTTTGTCGGCAAGGAGCGCGCCTATAACCGCCGCTTTCTCCAGATGTGCGGCCATTATCTGGTCGATCCGGTGGCCTGCACGCCAGCCTCGGGCTGGGAGAAGGGACAGGTCGAGAACCAGGTCGGCCTGGTGCGCGAGCGCTTCTTCACGCCGCGGCTGCGGGTGAAGAGCTATGACGAGATGAACGCCTGGCTCATGGACCAGTGCATCGCCTATGCGAAGGCCCATCGTCACCCCGAGTTCCGTGACCAGACGGTGTGGGAGGCGTTCGAGGCGGAGCGGCCGAGCCTTGTTCCCTACGCGGGCCGGTTCGACGGCTTCCACTCGACGCCGGCCTCGGTGTCGAAGACTTGCCTGGTCCGCTTCGACAACAACAGATACTCGTGTCAAGCGAGCGCCGTCGGCCGCCCGGCCGAGATCCGCGCCTATGCCGACCGGATCGAGCTGCGCCAGGATGGGCGTCTCGTCGGCGAGCATCCCCGCTGCTTCGGGCGCGACCAGACCGTCTATGATCCCTGGCATTACGTGCCGGTGTTGGCGCGCAAGCCGGGAGCGCTGCGCAATGGCGCGCCGTTCAAGGACTGGGTCCTGCCCGCCAGCCTTGAGCGCGTCCGCCGCAAGCTGGCCGGCTCCAGCGACGGCGACCGGCAGATGGTCGATATCCTGACGACGGTGCTGAGCGACGGGCTGCCCGCAGTCGAGGCCGCCTGCGCCGAGGCGTTGCGAGAGGGCGTCCACTCCGCCGCTGTGATTCTCAACATCCTGGCGCGCCAACGCGAGCCCGCGGCGCCGATCACCATCATGACGCCCGATGCGCTCCGCTTGCGGCATGCGCCGGTCGCCGACTGCGCCCGATACGACAACCTGAGGAGAGCCATGTGATGGAGCGTTCCGAGATCATGTTCGCCATGGGCGAGTTCAAGCTCTACGGCATGAAGTCCGCGTTCGACGAAATCATCGCCACAGCCGTCAAGCGCCAGCACGAGCCCCAGCGGAAGCGTCGGGTGCATTCAAAGGCAATGTCGAACGGCTGAATGTCGCCAAGCCGAAAGCGGCGCTTTCTGGCTCACGATGATGTTCGCAATCCAAGGTTATAGCATGCCGGGACTAAACACCTAGAGCGGCAAGGATCTTGGCGGCGCGTCTGCGGCTGACTGGAATTTGCGCCCCCGGCAAGATGAGGGAGCGGCGACCGGCAGGGAGAGTGCGGACCTCCTGCACGTGGACAAGATTGACGATATGCGAGCGGTGGACACGTCGGAATTGCGATGGCAGGCGCTTCTCCAGATCATCTAGGCGCGCGTCATGGAGCGCCTTGCGCCCGTCAATGAGGGTGACATCGACATAGTCATCTGCGCCTGACAGTGCGACGATCCGGCTAAATGGAGCGAGCTGAATGCGTCCGCCGGAGCGGACGGCGAGGCTCATCTCGCCGACGGCTGCAGGCGCCTTGAGCGCGCGGTCGAGTGCGCGGGCGAGGCGGCCTTCTGTGACGGGCTTGGAGACGAAGTCGATGACGGCGTTATCGAAGGCGTCGATCGCACGATCGGTGCGGGCCGAGACAACAATGGTTCGCGGAGCGTCGGGCGCACCGCGGATGATCTCGAAACCGTCTGCGCCGTTTAGGTCAAGGTCGAGCAGGACGAGATCAATGCGCCGGGCGGCGATGGCGAGGCGTCCGGCGGTAACAGTCTCCGCAATGGCGATGTCGCATAGCTTCGGTCCAAGCGCCGCAGCGACCAGCCGTTCAAGACGGCGGGCGGCAACGGCTTCATCTTCGACGATCAACACTCTCATGCGGGTTTGGGCCGTGCGCGCGGAAAGGTGAGAATGGTGCGCCAGCCTTCTGGTGTCGGTCCACTTTCGGTGTTGGCATCGGCGCCAAAGGCAGCATCAAGCCGCCCGCGAACATAAGCGAGACCTCGTCCACCGTTTGGCTTGCAGCCCGGCGAATCGGCGAGAGGCGCGGTGAGAATGAGGCGAACGCCGTGGGGCATGCTCTCCTGTATCAGCCTGAACGAGGCGCCGTCGACGAACCGACCGTGTGTGAAAGCGTTCTCGACCAGTGTATGCAGCACGCCGGGCGGAACCTCCAGCGTTTCGTCCACGCCGGCGGCGTCCAATGTGAAGGCGCGGTCGGTGCGGTAGGACATGACATCGAGATGGCGGCGGCAGAGCGCCAGCTCATCAGCGAGTGGGATCAGATTGCGGTCTGCGACCTGAGACAACAATCGGAATTCGTCGGCGAGCGCCTCGATCATCTTCACGCCAGTCTTGGGATCGGACTCGACCCACTCGGTAAGCGCATTGAGCGTGTTCATCAGGAAGTGCGGCGCTATGCGGCGGCGCAGCAGTTCAAGTTCGAGCGCAGCGGCCTTCTGGCTCACCTCGGCGGCGGTCACGCGAGCGCGACGGAGATCGAGCGCCTGGTCAATGAACAGGACGAGGGCGAGGACGCTGATGGAGAGATAGAAGTTCTGATCAAGGAAGGTCTTCGGCCCGATTAGCTGCAGGGCGATGAAAACGGCGAGCGCCAGCGCCGTGATGATCGCGCCTTGACGCCTCGCAGCGATGCCCTGTCCGGCGGCGGCGAAGGAGACGAATGACGGCGCCAGGATCAGGCCGAGCGTCATGCCGTCGAAGCCGGGCATGATGGGCAGCATCACGACACCCGATAGCGCCGCGAGCATGACATGCAAAAGCCAGCGTTTCGGAACAAAACGGCCGGCCACATACGCAGTCATGGACAGGGCAAACCCGAAGGCGAGGATGGCGATGCCCATCAGCCGCCAGACCTGTATCGGATAGGGGAAGGACAGAAAGCCGCGAAGGCTTTCGAGCCACAGCTGGGCCACGGCGAACAGGCACATCAGCGCGATGAATAGCGGTCCAAGCACACGGCGGTCGGAGAAAAACGAACACCCGAAGAAAATCGCCGCAGCTACAAGTGCGCTGGTGACAGCGAGCACCGGACCATAGGCGATGAGGAGATTGCGGCCGCCAAAGATTCGGTCGGCATAAGCGTAGTGCAGCGGAGCATTGACCGGCAAGGGCAGCTTGAAAGTCGAATAGCGGATGTCAACCGCGTTGTCGCCCGTGCGCAGAAGATGTGGCGGAATCCAGGTGACAGCGTCGAGATCGCCGGCCGTTTCTGCGTCGCTTGACGCGCCCACACGGCCGATCTGCCCGATGCGTTCGCCGTTCCACCAGATATCGCGGGCGGCGAGCGCGCCGGTGTACAGTGCAAAGGGTGTATCTCGCGGATAGTCAGCGCGGATGTCGACTTGGCCGCGCAGCCAGAGGACCCGGTTCTGGGTGTCGATCTCGTCGAGGCCGCCAACTGGGCGGCAGGTCGCATCGTTGATGTCGGAGAGATTGTCGTACTGGCCGAGGCTGCCGCACACTTGGCGGTCAGTGAGAGGCGACTGCGAGTGCATCCCCCCCTGCGCAAACGCGTCAGGGGGTAGAAGAAGCGCTAGGAGGAAAAGGACGGCGCGAAGCATGAGCGCACTCTAGCCGGCTTTTGGTGCGGGCGCGGCGCCACTCGCCGAGTATTCGTCGCCGCTGGCCGAATAAATCGCGAAGTGCGCGGAGGCGCGTGGTTCTCTTTGGCTGCAATCCTCCGGAGAACTCTCATGAAGAAGACGGCCTTGGTTCTGGCGCTCCTCGCCTCTGTCCCGGTCTGCACCGCCTCCCCGCAGCAGACCCAAACGTCTGCAACTCCAGCAACACGGCCTCTGGCAGCGCCCGGCTCGCCGACGCTGACGATCGAGCCATACACGTTCAACGGGCCGAATGGCGTGAAAATCGAGGCGGAGAAGGGAACGTATGAGGTTTCCGAGAATCGCGCCAATCCCAAGTCTCGCAAGATCAAGATCGGTTTCGTGCGCTTCAAGTCCACATCGAAGACGCCGGGCGATCCCATCGTCTATCTCGCGGGTGGGCCGGGAGGCACAGGAACCGGCGCGGCGCAGAGCGCGCGCTTCCCGCTGTTCATGGCGCTGCGCGAGGTGTCCGACGTAATTGCGTTCGACCAGCGCGGTACGGGCATGTCGAGCAGCATGTCGATGTGCCGGGCTGAGAACCCGCCGATCATCGACATCAAGGTGACGCGCGACTTCCTTGTCTCGTTCTTTCGAAAGGAAATCGCGCGCTGCTTCGACTGGTGGGAAAGCCAGGGGGTCGACATCGATGGCTACACGACCATGGAGAATGCCCACGACCTTGAAGATCTTCGAACCGCGTTAGGCGCCAGGAAGATCAACCTCTGGGGAATCAGCTACGGATCTCACCTCGGCCTGACGATGTTGAAGTATCATGGCGGCTCAGTGAACAAGGCGGTGCTGTCCGGCATCGAGGGGCTGGACCAGACGGTGAAACGGCCGGCGCTAACGGACAAGGTGTTCCTGCACATGCAGGAGATCATCGACGCCGATCCCAAAGCGAGGGCGCTTTATCCCGATCTCGCCGGTTTGATGCGGCGCGTGGTGGCGAAGCTGAACGCCAATCCCGTGACGGGGTCGTTCACGCCTCCGAACGCCCCGGCGCCCATAAAAATCACCTTTGATGGGTTCGCGGTGCAGCTGATGACGTCCCAGACCACGGCAGATCCCTCGGGTTTCGCCAATGTACCGCTTATGTACTACGCGCTGGATCACGGGCAGTATGATCGCGTAGCGTCCATGCTGTATGGGCCGATCCTGCAACAGACGTCCGGCTTCCGCGGCATGCCGGAGGCGATGGATCTTGCTTCGGGCATCACCAATCCGCGACTTGCGCTGGTTACGGAAGAAGCGAAGACCGCCCTGCTAGGCGATGCCCTGAACTTTCCGATGCCGCAGGTGCTTGGCATTCGCGACGTGATCGACCTGGGGGATGAGTTCCGCGCACCATTCAAGTCGAACGTGCCTGCGCTGTTCATTTCGGCGACACTGGACGGCCGCACCTACCCCGACGAGGCGCGCGAGGAGATCAAGGGCTTCGCCAACAAGACCTGGCTGATTGTCGAGAACGGCGGTCACAACATATACGAGGCGGACAAGCGGGTCGCCAATGCAGTTGTTGCCTACTTCAAGGGGAAACCCATTCCGACCTCGATCGTGTTCGACCCGCCCAAAATCGCTATGCCCTAATTTCGGCGCAGCGGATTAGATCAGGGAATCTCGCGTCGAGGACCGGCTTGCCAGCTTCCGTGCAGTATTCGAATTGCAGCTTGCAGCAATCACGGCTTTGGCGCTCGCACTTTCGACAGCTGCTCCCGCCACGTCGAAATCTGGTTCGGGTGAATGTCGAACTGCCCAGCCAGGTCCGACCTCGTCTTCTCACCGCGTATCACAGCGCGCGCCACTTTCGCCAGGCAAGCCGGGCTATGGTTCCGGCCGGGTCGTCTGCTCATCGTCGTTCGTGCTCTCGGACGTCACGCCCATCTCAAGCGTAAACGCCACGCAGCCCCGTATACAGATTTCCCAAGCCAGCTCTGACAAATTCTAAGCGCGACCGCCGCTGTGACCAGGCGTCAACTAATGTCACGTCGATTCGCGTGAATTGAATGTGGGCATCCCTCAAACGGGGGATGCCCGACTAGAGGGTTCGTGCAGACATCACGCAAGAAATCGTGGGGACGGGTCGAAGGACCGACGGGTGTGGATGCGGGCGGGTCAAGATAGTCGGCAAGACAGGCGCTCGCGCGCTCGAGACGCCCGCTAATTGCGGTCCAGCGTCGGAATTCAACATTAAATCAGTTTGCGATTACAGGGGGTCAACTTCCATGGCTGACGGTCTTCTTGCACTTTCTCCGCTGTCGTACTGGGCGCTCGATACGATGTCGGGGACCACGGCGGTCAACTCCAAATCTGGCGGTGTGTCAGCTACGCTGCGCAACGGAGCCGTGTTCTCTGCAAATGGGACGAAGGGACGAGGTGTCACGCTTGATGGCGTGAACGATATGATCTCGGTCAATCACGCACCGGCCTACGCCTCCGCGAACGGCGCAATCGGCCTATGGTTCAAGCCGGATGCCCTGGGCTCACCGCAGGGCCTCGTTTCCAAGAACAACGCAGGGCTGGACGCCGGCGGCGGGTTTACAGCGCTGCTTCAGGCCGACGGGTCAATTCTTTTCACCCTGGAAAGCGCCTCTGCGTCCTTTACGATCACGTCCTCCACAGCCGCGACGGCCGGCGCCTGGAATAATCTCGTGATCAGCTGGGGCGCCGGCGGTATGCAGGTGTGGCTCAACGGTGCGCTGGTCGGCGGCAATGCATACACCGGCGGGCTCGTCGGCGCCGACGATCCGCTCGTCTTTGGCGCCAGCACCGCGGACGCAGCAGATAATTCGCTGACTGGCGCCACCAATTTCTTCAAGGGCGGCATCGATGAAGCCGTTGTCTTCACGCGCCAACCGACGGCGGCCGAGATCTCCGCGCTGAATCTGAACGGCTCGGTGCAAGGGAACGCCAGTCCCGCCGCCGCTGCAGACGCTCTTGGCCTCCTCGAAAACGCGGCCGGGCCAGTCTCCGGTAACGTTCTCTCGAACGATACCGACGCCAACAGTGAAGCTCTTTCGGTGTTTGCCGTCAACGGAGTGACGGCGAATGTGGGTGTGGCCGTCTCTGGCGCGTATGGCGTGATCACCGTGGCTGCTGACGGCACTTACAGCTATACCCTCAATTCTACGGCCTCCAACGTTCAGGCTCTCCGCCAAGGTCAAGTGGTCACAGAGACATTCGTCTACACCGCGACGGACGGTCGTGGCGGGCTCTCGACGGCAAATCTCATCATCACAATCACAGGCCAGAATGACGTTCCGGTTGTCACTGCGGAAGCGAGAATAATTACGGAGGATCCGGGTGCGCCGACCCTGACCGGCAATGTGCTGTCGAACGATCGCGACCTGGATGGGGGAACTCTTACCGTCTCGGCTGTGAACGGCATTGCCGGTGATGTCGGCGCCACGATCGCTGCCGCCTACGGCACGATGAATATCGCGGCCAACGGCGCTTACACCTATACGTTGAGTAATGCCGCGCCAGTCGTGCAGGCGCTCAAAGCGGGCCAGATTGTTACCGACACCATCACCTACACTGTATCAGATGGGCAGGGCGGCACATCGACGACGTCGATCGTCGTTTCGGTCACTGGCAAGAACGACACGCCGGTGGTTACGGTCGATTCCGGCGCAGCCGCCCCTGGCACGTCCCCTACCGCCACCGGCAATGTGCTCGCCAACGATGTCGATGCAGACGGCGACACCCTGTCCGTGACGGCGGTCAAGGGCCTGGCGGCCAATGTCGGTGCAACGGTTGGAGGGATCTATGGCTCCCTCTTGCTGAATGCGGACGGAACCTGGACATACACTGTCAATGCGGACGCCGCCGCCACCCGTGCGCTGGCGCCGGGCCAGACCGCGACAGACACATTCGCTTACACGGCGCGCGACGGAGCGGCTTCTGCATCATCGAGCCTTGTCATTACGGTGACGGGATCGAACGACACCATGACGCTCGTCGCGGACGCTCGAACAATCACTGAAGACCCGGCCGCAACTGCGTTGACAGGGAACGTGCTGTCGAACGATAGCGATCCAGACGGTGGCGTCCTGTCAGTCACGGCCGTCAACGGTGCGCCGGGTAATGTCGGCGCCGTGCTACCCAGCCTGTATGGCGAGATATCGATCGCCGCCAATGGCGCTTACACCTACACGCTGAACAACGCGTCCGCTGCGGTGCAGGCCCTTAAGGCTGGCCAGATTGCGACGGAGGTCTTCATCTATACGGCCTCCGACGGGCAGGGGGGCGTGGCGTCCTCGACCGTTACCATCACCATCACCGGCAAGAACGATGCCCCGACGCTTGTCGCCGACATGGCGACCGTTGGCGAGTCGGCCTCCCAGACGGCCGCCGGCAATGTGCTGACGAACGACGTCGATATCGACGGCAACTCGCTGGTTGTCAGCGCCGTGAAGGGCTCGGCCGCCAATGTCGGCGCCGAGATCGCCGGCGCGTACGGCACGCTTCGGCTCAACGGGGATGGAACGTACACCTATACGCTGAATACAGCGTCCGCAGCCTTCATACAGGTTGGCCCCGGACAGACGGCAACGGACACCTTCGCCTACACGGCGTCTGACGGGACCAGCGCCGTCTCGTCCAGCCTGGTCATCACAGTCAGGGGGTTCAACGATCAGCCGACGGCCGTGGCCGATGTGCGTACGATTGCCGAAGACCCGGCCAACAATATTCTAACGGGCAATCTCGTCGCAAACGACACCGATCCCGACAACGGAACCGTCCTTGTCGTCGCCCAGGTGAATGGCGTGACCATGCCGGCCGGCAGCCTCACCACAGCCGGAACGTACGGCACGCTCGTTGTTCAGGAGTTTGGCGCCTACACTTATACGCTGAACAATGCCTCCGCCGCCGTGCAGGGGCTAAGGGTTGGTCAGACCGCCACCGAGACATTTACGTATCAGTCCACGGACGAGTCGGGCGGCTTCAGCACGACCACACTGACGATCACCATCGCCGGGAAGAACGACGCGCCGACTCTCACCGCCGACACCGGCGCGGCCGATGCAGCTTCGGCGCCAGTCGCGACGGGCAATGTCCTGGTCAACGACACGGACATTGACGGCGACACACTGGCCGTCAGCGCGGTCAAAGGCTCGGCGGCGAATGTCGGCGCCAACGTGAACGGGACCTATGGCGCGCTGCGTCTCAACGCCGACGGCACGTACACCTACACCCTGAATCCGGCTTCGGCCGCGCTGGTGGCCCTGGCTCCCGGAGCAGCGGCGACGGAGAGCTTTGCCTACACGGCGTCCGACGGCGCGGGCGGCAGCGCCACGAGTTCCATTGCCTTCACCGTCACCGGCGCCAATGATGCGCCGCGGCCCGTCAACGACGCTCGCTCCACCAATGAAGACACCGGCACGCCGACACTCACCGGCAACGTGCTGGCCAACGACACGGACCCAGACGGCGGCGTTGTCACATTAACCGGCGTGGCGGGCTCCGCAGCCAACCTTGGCGTGGCGCAGGCTGGGACGTACGGCTCTCTTACGCTCAACGCAGACGGTACATACGCCTACACGCTGGCTAACGCCTCTCCGGCCGTGCAGACGCTCCGCGTTGGCCAGATTGTGACCGACACGTTCGCTTACGCCGTCGCGGACGGGCAGGGCGGTTCGGCCATGGCGAACATCGTCGTCTCTATCGCCGGACGCAACGACGCACCCACGGTGACAAGCGCGGTGACGGCGTCAGTGTTGGAGGACGCGACCTTGTCGGCTGCGGGCAGCGTGTTCACCACGGCGCGCGACATCGACGTTGGCGACACGCTGAGCGTTGATCGCGTGAACGGGCAGGCGACAAGCGTCGGGGTGTCTATTGCGGGAACTTACGGCTCGATCGTCATTGGCCAGGATGGACAGTATGTCTACACGCTGAACAACGCCGCTGTTAACGTCCAGGCGCTCAACGCCGGCCAGACTGTGACCGACAGCTTCACCTACCGTCTCGTAGATGGGTCGGGCGGTGTGGTGAACAATACGCTGGTGGTGAGCGTCGCCGGCAGGGATGAGAACCGTCCGCCGGTTGCGGCCAACGATGCGGTCGCAGGCTCGGAAGATGTCGCAGCGACGTTCGATCCACGTGCCAATGACAGCGATCCGGACAGCAATTCGCTCACCGTCACGCAGATCGCCAGCCAAGCGATCACCGCCGGACAAACGGTCCAGCTTCCGGGCGGGCACGCAGCGACACTGAACGCCAACGGCACGATCACGCTGGTCCCTGCCGCCAACTACAACGGCCCTGTCTTGTTCGTCTACACGATTTCCGACGGGCAGGGCGCTACGGCCAGCGCTACGGCCACGGTTACGTTCTCTCCGGTAAACGATGCGCCAACGATCCAGATTCTTGCGGGCGACACTGCCTCGACGACGATTCTGGACACCGCTGGTTCTGCAGCGACCTTCACCAGTTTCCTTGGCAGTGTTTATGTCTCGGACGTAGATTTGGGCGATGTCAGCTTTAGTGGCAGCGCAACGCTAAACTCGAGCACCAACGGCGCTGCGCTCGGCATTTTTGGCGGCGCCGGCGGCGGGCCTGGTGTTTCTGCGGCCATATGGGTCTACAACATACCGGGATCCGTTCTCGACAGTCTCGGCGCCGGCCAGACCGTAGTTGAAACCGGGACGCTCTTTGTCTTTGACGGGAATGGTGGAACAGCCACGCTACCGATCAGCGTCACACTGGTCGGAGCCAACGACGTCCCGACTATCGCTAATGCGCTCACCGCGCAGAGCGCGGCCGAAGATGCAGTGTTTAGCTTCCAAGTTCCGGCGGGCGTCTTTGCCGATGCCGATAACGGCGATGTCCTCTCTTACACGGCCACGCTTTCGAACGGCTCGGTGCTACCGACCTGGCTTAGCTTCAACCCTGCGACGCGGACGTTCCTGGGCACGCCGGCTCAGGCGGATGTCGCGAACCTCACGATCCGCGTGACCGCGTCTGACGGCAATGGCGGGGTCGTGTTCGATGAGTTCGCGCTGAATGTCGCCGGGACAAACGACGCGCCGAACGCGGTGAACGATGTGGCGAGCACCAGCGAAGACATTTCAGTCACCATCAATGTGCTCGCCAACGACACAGACCCGGATGCGGGCGAAGTGCTGAGCGTCTCGGAGATCGGCGGCCAGGCGGTGACATCAGGCCAGGCGGTGACGCTCGCAGGCGGCGCGCAAGCGACGCTCAACGCGGGCGGCACGATCACCTATGCGCCGGCGGCGAACGTTAGCGGGCCGGCAACCTTCACCTACACTGTCAGCGACGGGCAGGGCGGGAGCGCTTCGGCGAGCGTGACGGTCGATGTCGCACCCGCGGCGGCAGCCGCAATCATCGGGTTCGGTGGCGGACCACTTTCGCCAATTCAAGCATTTGATGTTCCGATCCCATCCTCCGCCACAGGCCCCGAAGGCGCCGCCGGCATCGCCAACACGGCCGATGGCTTCGCTGTAATCTGGTACAGCCTGCAGGGTTCGGTGAACATTCAGCGCTATTCTGCGCAGGGCGAAAACATCGGATCGACGGCCATCGTCAATCCGTCCACGGCAGGGCAGGCGCGCTATGCGGGTATCGCGGGACTGGCCGACGGCGGCACGATTGTCGTCTGGGCCGCAGGCGACATCCGCGCGCAGCGCTTTGACGCCAGCGGCTCTCCGGTGGGCGCCAGCGAATTCCTGGTTAACACGGTGTCCGGCAACCTGCGAGGGTCTACCGTCACCGCGCTCAACGACGGCGGGTTCGCCATCACCTGGATTGCGGAAGGCCAAGGCGGCCCCGGCTTTGGAATCTATACGCAGCGTTTCACGGCCGGTGGAGCGAAGGCAGGCAATGAAACGCGTGTGAATACGAGCGCGGCGACTGAGGTCGCGGTTCGCTCGGCGGCGTTGGAAGGGGGCGGGTATGTTGTGTCCTGGTCGTCGCCTGGAGCGGATGGCCACGACATGTATACCCAAAGGTTCAATGCTGCGGGCGTTCCCGTCGGCGCGGAACTTCGTGTCAACACCACGACACCGAACAATCAGTACTGGGCGGCCGTCGCCGGCTTAAACGGCGGCGGGTTTGTCATAGGCTGGTCGTCAGACGGGCAGGATGGGTCGGGATTCGGAAGCTACGCACAACGCTTCGATGCGAACGGGACGCCCGTCGGCGGCGAAATCCCACTGAACACCTACACGGCAGGTAACCAGACGCAGCCCATGATTGCAGCGTTGGCCGATGGCGGCTTCGTTGCATCGTGGACGTCGAACGGCCAAGACGGTTCAGGCCGGGGCATTTTCGCCCAACGCTTCGACGCTGCAGGCGTGCGTGTCGGCGGCGAAGAGCGTCTGAACGCGACGACAGCCAACGACCAATACAACGACACCAACGGCGGAGGGGCACACCTGATCGCGATGCCTGGCGGCCTCCTTGCGCAGGTCTTCGTCGGAGATGGCGCTGCCGGCAACATTTACTTCCGGCAGTTCGACACACGGCTGGGATTTGAGGGATCGGAAGATGGCGCGATCCCCCTGCCGATCACAGTCGCGGCAGAGCCCGGCGACAGCATCGCGCAGGTTGTGCTTTCGGGCCTGCCTGCTGGCAGCGTGCTTTCTGCGGGAACCTCGAACGGCGACGGAACGGCGTGGACGTTCGCCG
>Ga0163154_10007822_pt1 | contig 12625 bp, 14 predicted proteins | sample OliLakLV19MP9P1_FD_148649 | JGI IMG/M metagenome (GOLD analysis project Ga0163154, IMG submission 148649) | Freshwater microbial mat bacterial communities from Lake Vanda, McMurdo Dry Valleys, Antarctica - Oligotrophic Lake LV.19.MP9.P1 | ecosystem: Environmental > Aquatic > Freshwater > Lake >... | reverse complement strand
TGCATCAGTTTCACTCATGCTATTGAGAATAGGCGCAATAGAAAATCTTGAAAAGCCTATAACTTCGTTAAAAATTTTTAGCTTAGGTAACTTATGGGCAACTTAAAAGTCAAAATGAGAATTGCTGATTATTAGCCTAACGTCTAGCATCACTGGATATAGGTAGTCTATAGTAATTAATTGACTAATTTGAGAAGTTCTAGTGCATGCGTTTATATCAGCAATTACCATTTATTTGACTGACGCAAAATTCCTTCACGCTTAGCAAAAGCAAGATCTACTTGACCTAAAGCACCATCAAAGGGTCTACGGAGATAGCCAGGAATGTCATATACCTCATATCCTCTCTCATCCATAAAATCGATCACTTCCCGAAATATTGGCATACCAGGCACATCATCAAAAGAGAAAAGACTAACCTCCATGATAAATAGCTCTGTATTACCAAATAATGAGGTAGATCCTCTTAATGCCTCAAGCTCAAACCCTTGAATATCAAGCTTAACTAAGTCTGGAATACTCAAATTGCGTGATTCCAAGAGTGCATCAATAGTTACTATGTCAACCTCTCTCTGCTTGCCTGACTGAAGTAGATTTTCATCAACATCTGGAAGAAATGAAGAACCTGCTAAGTCATCCCAAATTGTTTGTACAAGCTTACCTTCCTTTGAGCCTGCACCAGCCTCTATCCATGAGATATCTTTAAAGTCAGAACATAGATCATCTAAAGACTTTCTCATTTCTGTTTGAGGTTCAATCAGGAAGAAACCAGCTTCTGGGAATACATCTTTTGCCATCCGAGTCCAGTCACCCCGATTTGCTCCAACATCAAGAACTAACTTTGGACTAAAGCCACGCGCTCTAATGTCTTCTAAAAATACTTTGAAGTTGCAAATAGGTCGCCTATCTGAGCCTGCAATGCCATCTATGGATGGAATTGGAACTATCTCATAGCCAATTGAGCGGAATATCTGTTTGACGAAATTTTTCATGCTTACTTATCCATACTAATTTAATTTCAAACTGCATTAAACCGATGATCTCAAAACCTTTAAAAAATGCATTAAACTTACCACCCTAACTAGGATTTAATCTTTTCTATGCCGTTATCAAAAATATCGTAATAAATGGTTAAATATCCTGCCTTAAGGCTGCCATCCTTTCGAGCCTGTGCTAGTTTGCCCTTGAGACCGCGATTAGAATGCACGCTAAAAATTTCGTAGCGATCGCCATTAAATAAATATTCAGCCACATCAGTATATTCTTCACCCTTAATTAGCTGCCAACGGTGATTGATAAAATCTAGCTTGTAGTCAGCCGTATCTAAGACTGTAGAAGGGCGATCGATAGTGGCGGATATTGTGGCTGTATAATTAGCACTTTTCTGACTTGGAGGCGTAATTATGCTGGTAATGTTGCGGTAGAAGCAGTTTTCGTTATAACAAAATCGAATCTTTCCCATAGAGTCTTTGATTTTATCTAATCTCTGCACGATTTCGAGATCGGACTCTTTGGTGATTACATTGCTAACTGAGTTCCCATCAGCGTATGCGGGAAAAGCTAGGTAAATTAGGATTAATATTGCTAGAAGAAAGTGCTTCATACTTTGTTTTCGATCTTTTACTCGATCTTTTTATTCGGTGCCCATGCGATCGACAATGATCAAATCGGTAGCTTCTTCTAGCTCGGGGACAAACTCGGTACCTTTTAGTCTCATGCCTAGCTCGAATAAAATTTCTGCCATATCATCCCGCGAAACCTTAATATTGCCGATCGCCGATAATCTTCTTTCTAATTCTTCTTGTACGTAGGTTCTAAGGTTCCGAATATCATCTTGCAATTTAGCTTTAGACTCGGAAAGGTTATCGCGGAGGAGCCCAGTTGTTACCTCTAGATCTTCACCAAGTTTATCAAAATTGCTAGTAGATTTACGATGTGTGCGATCGATGATTTGTCTGAGCTCGTTTCTCTCCTCTTCGCCAGTTAGCTGCAAAGCTCTAATCCTTTTATCCATAGTATCTATAGCCGAACGCAACTCGATCGCATTAGTGCTTTTGACCTCTTGAATCCGATCTATCAATTCTTGTCTAAAATTTACCAAGTCTGACTCTAACTTATCAAAACGGGTATTGTAATCTCGTAGCTGCGAGCCAAAGATGATGTCCCGAATTTGGTCAATATTTCCCAGCTTATCGTAAATTTCTTCTTTCTTGAGTTGGTTCATTGGCTTGCTTATTTGCTTATCGGTTGTGGATTTGTTAAGAATCTGAGCTTAAAGATGTGAGTAGTTCTAGCGATCGCCACTCACATCTTTAGATTGAATAATACCGTACAAGCTGACCGACTCACACCTAATTCATAATAGCTTCGGGTAATCGCACATTGCAGCCGCCCAATCCACAATAACCATTGGGATTTTTAGCCAAATATTGTTGGTGATAACCTTCCGCAAAATAAAACTCTGGAGCAGATAAAACCTCAGTAGTAATCGCACCATAGCCTGCGGACTTTAGGGCTGTTTGAAAAATCTGTAACGAAGCATTAGCTAAATCCTGCTGAACCCGATCGAAGTAGTAAATACCAGAGCGATATTGCGTACCCTTATCGTTGCCTTGTTGCATTCCTTGGGTGGGATTATGACTTTCCCAGAATACTTTTAATAATTGCTCATAGCTGATAATTTGCGGATCGAAGACAACTAAAACCACTTCATTATGCCCCGTCATACCGCTACAAACTTCCTCATAGTTAGGATTAGGAGTAATTCCCGATGCATATCCTACAGCCGTAATATAGACTCCAGATATTTGCCAAAACTTACGCTCTGCTCCCCAAAAACAGCCCATGCCAAATAAAGCCTGCTGCATACCCTGAGGATAGGTCGGCTTGAGGGGGTTGCCATTCACAAAATGCGTAGCGGCAGTTGGGATTGCTACACTTCTACCCGCAAGGGCATCACTACGAGTAGGAAGAGTTAACTTTTTACCAAATCCAAATAAAGCCATAATAATTTTTACGATAGTGATTATTTACTTATTGTAAACAAACTCCCATGGGGATGAGATAAAAGGTAAATAAATACTTAAAAATAAGTAAGGATTAGCCCAAACAATAGCCCCATCGGCAAATCAGATCGACTGAAAGCGAACCAATTACTTTTTAGACTTAGTAGGTATCTCGGCAACCCTTGGTAAATCGGGATCTATCGATTGATTGTAATCAATAGTAGCAATCTTATCTAGTGCCAGCCAATCATTGCCGTAGGTTTCATCTGCATAGATTTCAATTTGTTCTCGATCGATGGAACTGACTCTATAGATATAGTGAGCTAGTGCCTTCAGAATCTCAGGCTGCGGTTCGTGAATATTTGCCCTGACATATTTATTGACAGTGACATGAGAGACACCTGCTTGTAGTGCCAGCTTTCGCTCTGACCAGCCACGCTGCTTCATTGATGCTTTGATCGTAAAAGCCAGTCTGTTTATGCCTTCTACTGTATACCTATTCCCATCCATTTCTGATTTATGGAAAGATACTTTCGTCATTTTTTCTACCTAGCTGCGATATTTTACACATTATTGATTAGATCGCTTTTGATTAGCTTTGCCATCCTTTAAATAATCTTGCCTACTCTAGCAGTATTTGGTACCATTTAGGCTCCTCCCCTAAATCTATTCATAATAAAATACTAATTAATGTAGGCTAGATAGTAACCTGTTAGCCCAAAAATGTTAGAAGTTAATACCATACGATCTAATCACAATTCTATGGTATTTTACAACATAATAGTTAACACCAACTAACAAATCGCATAACTGCAATGGGTGAAAATGTCAGACCAAGGATTAGTAAAGTAATTTATGAATTAGTAAAAAGGGCAGCCTCTGCTAGTTGTATATCATCTGGACATTGGCTAATCGAAGCAATTAAAGAAAAAGCTGCAAGAGAAGGATTTCAGATCGTAGACAGCAAAATCATTTATGTTGAACCTAATCTGGATGAATCTAAAGCTGGATTTAGGGGCAGTCAATACAAAAATATAATTGCAACCCTTGAAGAACTTTAGACTTGTTTTATACTTTTAAATACTTCCTAGCTCAAATCATTTAACCAGAATCATCCTACCCAACAACTCTATCCATTTAAACATTTAAATCAATAAAGTTATATTGAAGACAGTTAACTCAGCCAGTTTGTGCGCGCAGCCATGCCCAAGGAATTACAATTAACTTGTTGGAAGTGGGAACGAAGGCGCGTTGATTGAAGACATCGTAATTATTACGCTCGATCGCTGTCAAAATATCTCGATACAAAATTAAAGACGACCACACGGGCCAACGCGCATCTCTACATAGAGCAGATATACCTTTTTCGGCTTGATAATACAAATCTCTTGCCCTTTGAATTTGAAATTTCATTAAATTAATCCAGCGGTCGTCGATCACGCCATTAATTAAATCTTTTTCGGTGTAGTCAAAATACTTTAAATCTTCTAAGGGTAAATAAATTCTGCCTCGGCGCACATCTTCACCAATGTCACGCAAAATATTTGTTAACTGCATGGCAATACCAAGGGCGATCGCTGCTTCTGTAGCCGTGGAGATTAGATTGGGGTCGTTAGCTTCAAAGCCCATAACCGCTGCCGACATCAAACCCACAGTGCCAGCAACCCGATAACAGTAGAGATGTAAATCCTCAAAAGTATTGTAGCGATCGTAGTTTAAATCCATCCGCATACCTGCGATCATGTCTTTAAATGGTTGGACTGGGATTGGATAGTTGGTTAAAGTATCAGCTAGTGCTACATCGGGTAAACTCTTGGGTTGTCCAGCGAATGTTAGTTCTAGTTGATATTCCCAGTCTTTTAGGGTTTCGGTGGTAGTAGTTGCCGATTGCAATCCGTCTACTAATTCGTCCGTACGCCTACACCAAGCATATAATGCCCAGATCGCACAGCGTTTAGCTTCGGACATCAACATAGTGCCAAGATAAAAAGTTTTGGCATATTTGGCGGTGATATCACGACAGGTTTTATACGCCTCTGGTAAAGAAGCGGGATAAAGCATTCCCACGAGATTAAGCAAGGGCTTTGGCGGCAGTTGTTTGACCAAGGGTTTGACTAGAGATGAGGTGAGATTCGAGGGCGGAGTTAATCGCCTGTGCAGTCAGCTTACCAGAAAGTACGGCTCCTTCCATACTGCCCAAATATTCTTGCATAGTATAGCTACCAGACAAGAAAAAGTTAGCAATTGGAGTGGCTTGACTGGGGCGATATGCCTGTCTGCCGGGAATAGCTTGGTAAACAGAGCGAGGAGTTTTGACCACTCTAGCTTTCAAAACTTTAGCATGGTCGGGTATTTGTGCGGGGAAGAGTTTTGCCAATTCGGACATAGTGGCATCAATAATTTCTTGATCGGACTTACTAATCCAGTCGGCGGCAGGAGCTAAAACAAGCTCTAACATAGATTTGTCAGGATCGGCATATTCCTTACAGGTGACGCTCATATCGGCATAAACACTGAGTAGTGGCGATCGCGAAAATAAAAGTTGATCGACATCAGTTAATTTGCGATCGAACCAAATTTGCACGTTAATTACAGGTACGCCTTCTAAACCTTCGAGCTTTTGAAAAAATTCTAACTCTTGCCAAGCTTGAGGCATAACTAACTTCATGATATCTACCGACATGGCAGAAACATAGGCATCGGCAATTAATTCGTGACTTTCTTCGCCTAGTCCGCCAATCAGAAAATGCTTGACCGAACCATCGGGATTTAATACTATTTCTCGCAGAGCAGTTTGCGTCCAGACCACACCGCCACGAGCGGTAACATGATCGACAATAGGCTGACAGAGACGTTCGGGGGGTGCACCATCTAAAAAGGCAATTTTGGAGCCGTAGCGTTGTTGTAAAAATTTATTGAGGGCAGTAAGGATGATCATGGCTGATACCTCTTCGGGATTGATAAAAGTTAATGCTTTAGAAGCAGCAATAAAAATATCGGTGTTGACTTTTTCATCTACGCCTTGCAGTCTCAACCACTCGATCAGGCTGTATTTATCAGTGGATTCTACATATTTTTGTCCGCGCACGATCGCTGGAATTAAGCCAATGGCAAACCGAATTTTTTGATTCCAAGTAAGCATATCGTTGTTTTTCAGAATCGCCACGATCACGTTAAAAGGTGCGGGAATATCAGGAACGTCAAACCTAGACAGAATTTCGGGTTTTTCGGGTTGATTAAAAATTAGGGTGTGTTGTTTCCATTGCAGGCGATCGCTAATTCCCAACTCTTTCATCAGTTGCAACATATTGGGATAAGCCCCAAAAAAAGCATGGAGTCCAGTTTCTACCCAGTCCCCATCTTCGTCTTTCCAAGCTGCCACCAAGCCGCCCAAGGTAGCCGACCTTTCCAGTAAAATCGGAGTGTGTCCCAAGTCTGTTAAATATTTGGCGCAAGATAAACCTGCTAAACCTGCCCCAGCGATCGCAACCCGCATATTTCACCTAAATCTACTAATTTTTAATTTATTAAGTCTTTCAATTTTTATATTCTACTGCTTTATAAAGCTTAACAATGCCTAAAATCTCAACAAAACTTCCTAAATTTCTGGGAAAAAGCCCCTATTATAATTAACCACCAAACTAACTGAGGAATCAGATAAAATTAAAGGCTGTTAGGTGTGAGATTTAATATGGCAGGCTACGTTCTGGTGCTGGCGATTTTGATCTTAGGCGGGATAATTGCCACCCTCGGCGATCGCATTGGGACTAAAGTGGGCAAAGCTCGGCTCAGTGTATTTAACCTTAGACCGCGAAATACGGCAACTTTAATTACGATCGCCACGGGCGGGATGATCTCAGCCTCAACTCTGGGTGTGTTACTAGCAACTAGCAGTCAGCTTCGAGATGGATTATTTAGGCTAGATAGCATTCGGGCAGATTTGACCAGTGCCACAACTGAGAAAGAAAAGGTTCAAGCTGAATTAGCCGATACCAAGTTGCAAAGGGATCAAGAAAAACGCAATCTCGAACAAATTAATAATTCCCTAGTCGAAGCTTTGTTTAGGCAGTCGCGCACTCAATCTCAATTGCAATCGGTGCAAAGAAAGTTTCAAAATGCCAAGCTAGAGCTCGAACAAGTTCAGGCACAGGAGCAAGAATTGATCGGTAAAATTCAAGAGTTAAATCAGCGGCAAAAAAGTCTAGTAGCCGATAGTAAAAAACTTACAGACGAACGCGACCAATTAAATATCGATCTCAAAAAAATTACCAGCGATCGCACTGCCCTCCGCAATCGAGTTAATGATTCCCAAATTAGGCTTAGTGTCATCGAAAAGCAACGCACAACCCTCAATGCCGAACTCAAAACCTTAGAGACAAGCCGCGAACAACTAACCACTAGAATCCAAGCACTACGGACGGGCATTCTCACTTTACGGGCGGGTAATTTTTTAGTTCAATCCGAGCAAGTTTTAACGGCGGCAGTAGTAAATGAGGGATTATCTGCATCCGAACGACGATTAGCGGTGTTGCAAGTGCTCCAAGAAGCCGATCAGAGTGCCCGCGTGCTTTTAGATTTCCCTGCCGCGAGCCGTCCCGTGATCCAAGTTAGCGAAGCCCAGATCGATAATATTGTCCAAAAGCTGGCAGATGGTAAAAGTTATATCCTGCGAATTTTGTCGGCGGGTAACTATCTGCGTAAAGAAAATAATGTGGCAATCTTGGCAGACGTGACCCCAAATCGGGAAGTATTTAAGCCCGGAGAACTGATCGCATCGCTGCAATTTAAGCCCAATATGTCTGATGCTGAAATTGAGGGGCAATTGGATAAATTATTTTTATTAGTGAGCTTTAGAGCAAGACAACAAGGGGTTTTACCCAATCCGTTTACAGGTAAAGTGGGAAATTTCCCTCAAAGTGCTTTGTTCGATCTCACCAAAGAGTTCAAGCAATACAAGTCGGCAATTGAAATTCAAGCGATCGCCAAGGATACAATTTTTACAGGTAGCCCTTTAACTTTGACTTTAGTAGTCTTAGAGAATGGTGTGGAGATTCGCCGTTTTGGTTAAGCCGTTTTGGTTAATTAGATAACTAACTATGCCTAAGATCTTAGAATGCGATCGCTGTAACTACTATGCCCACAGTAAATATTTGAATTGTGCCGTTCATCCCAGTGGGGTTGATGGTAATTATTGTCCAGACTTTGAAAGCTCAGAACTATGGATTTTAGAAAACCCTGAAAATTATAAAGATCAGCAGTTTGAAGATATGTTTTGGCACCCGATATTTACAGGAAGATGTCCCATGTGCGATCGGGAGTTTTCCAGATTTCAACCACCACCGATTAATTGGTATTGCGATCAATGCGGTTGGGAGGATGAATAAATAATGTTATTAATCTCATTAAGAAATTTTGACCGAACCTCAATCAAACCCAATTAAACATAGTAAAGTCATAGGTAGGCTCTAGTTATTAGTGGGTCAAAACGCAACAATTACGACTATTATTTCCGCACTATTTCCGCATTAACTGAGAAGATAAAAAAGTAGGTAATATGACATTTTTTCAGCCAGATCTGAATTTACAAGAACTTGGCGATCGCCTCATCAGCCAAACTAGCGATAAATTTTCGATTAATTGCGATCGAGTTGCTTTAACACTTTTAGCCTACAAAGCCTCTATCCTTAATACAGCTACAGATCCGTTCGCATTTTGGAGTCAAAAAATATCTGGTTACAGTCATCGCGGTACCGAACTTATCTATCCTGCCAGTGTAGTCAAATTGTTTTATATGGTGGCATTACAAGAATGGGCGAATAACGGAATGCTGTCCCTAACTCCTGAAATTGAGCGCGCCCAACGAGATATGATTGTGGACTCTAGTAACGATGCCACGGGCTTTATTGTGGATATGCTCACAGGCACCACGAGCGGTAGCGAACTATCAGAGTTCCCATTTAAAACATGGAAATCTCAACGCCAGATTGTAAATCGATACTTTAACAGCCTTGAAATCCCCGATTACAAATACATAAATATCTGTCAAAAGACTTGGTGTGACGGACCCTACGGGCGAGAACGAGATTTTTATGGGACTGACATGGAAAATCGTAACTTATTAACCACTAACGCCACTGCCCACTTGTTACATAGCATCATTTCAGGAATCGCTGTAAGTGGAAATCGCTCTCACCGAATGCAAGCATTATTAAAACGCAGTATTAAACCCGAAGATCTTGCCGCCGATCCTGAAAATCAAGTAACTGGATTCCTTGGTGGTGGCTTACCTCAAACCGCTCGCATCTGGTCAAAGGCAGGACTAATGAGTAAAGTCCGTCACGATGCTGCGTATATTGAAATTCCCGATCTATCTGCATTTACCCTAGTTGTATTTACCGAAGGAGATGCTCAAAACGAAGAGTTACTTCCTTTTATCTGTGCGGAAATCTTAGCAAAGTTATCTTAAGTTGTCTTCCTCAATGCAGGGCTTACTCAATATATTTCTCAAGTCTAATTGCCCTCTCTGCGGACGTTCTACAGCAAATGTGATTTGTATTGATTGCGATCGCCAAATCTCTGCCTGTAAATCGCCAAAATTTTATCAATCCTTAAAAGAACTAAACAAAGAACCGAACGGAGAACTTAATTTATTTGGATGGGGTAACTACGATGGCAGCTTAAAACAGGCGATCGCCACCTTAAAATATGAAAATAAATCTGACATAAAAACTAAAAGCCATCCCGAACTAGCCCAACCTTTAGGAATCAAAATTGGGGAGGCATGGAATCAAGACTTAATGGCACAAAATTTAGTTAACCATTCTAAAAACCTATCTAAAAATTTAAAGGTCGTTCCCATTCCCATGCACGCTGAGAAACTCAAAACTAGAGGTTTTAATCAAGCCGAATTACTAGCTCGGAGTTTTTGTGATGTCACTAGATTAGCGATCGCTCCCAACATCCTCAAACGAGTTAAAAATACCAAACCCCAAATTGATACTAAGTCTAAGCAAGAGCGTCAGGAGAATCTTAGTGCCGCCTTCAGTCTTGGTAAGCCCCATAAAAATATCTCCGTGCTGTTATTTGATGATATCTATACCTCTGGAGCTACGGTTAGAGAAGCGATCGCCACACTCAAATCGGCAAATATTGATGTCATCGGTGTAGTTGTATTGGCTATTCCCAAATTTAGTTTGGGCGATCGTAATATAGGCAAAAAAAGTAGGTATTGATAAAATGCAATATAGAGTAGATCGGATACGGATCATTACTGTCCGCGAAACAACTCGAATTGAACAGAGGTATTACGAAAATGGATAGTAATTATGAATTTGTAAATGAGTTGCGACCTGAATATGACTTTAGCAAAATGAAAGGCGGCGTTAGGGGGAAATATGTAGAACGGTATCGGGGAGAAACTAACATTGTGTTACTCGATCCCGACGTGCCCAAGCATTTCCCACCAGTGATGCAGTTAATGAGGCACTTCGGCTACTCATGCAGATTGCCCAAAGACAGAATATTTAATTTTAGAGCTTGACTTTGAAAATTCAGAAAAATTCAGAAATTAAAGTGAAGAAGATCCAATCAATTAAAAATCTTAAAGATGGCTAAAACAGCTTTTGTGACAGGAGGAACAGGTTTTGTTGGGGCTAATTTAATTCGCAGCCTACTCGAACAAAACTACAAAGTTAGAGCCCTAACCAGAGAGCAAAGTCCTCAAAATAATCTTGCAAATCTAGATATAGAGATTATTACCAGCGATCTCAATCATCCCGATCTATGGATGCAGATGCAAACCTGTGACGTGTTATTTCATGTAGCCGCTCAATATTCCCTGTGGCAGCACGATAAAACTAAGCTCTACGAAAATAATGTTTTAGGCACCCGCAATATCCTCGAAGCAGCCCGAAAAGCTCAAGTTCCACGTACCGTCTATACCAGTTCGGTGGCAGCGATCGGGGTTCGAGCAAATAGTATTCCTGCCGATGAAAATTATCAGAGCCCCTTAGAAAAACTAACTGGCGATTACAAAAAATCCAAATTTCTTGCCGAACAAGAGGCTCATAAAGCTTTTAAATGCGGACAGGATATTGTAATTGTCAACCCTAGTACGCCGATTGGAGCATGGGATATTAAACCAACCCCAACGGGTGATATTATTTTGCGCTTTCTCCGCCGTCAAATGCCTGCCTATTTAGATACAGGACTAAATCTTATTGATGTTAAAGATGTGGCAATGGGACATATTTTGGCATACGAAAAGGGAATTGCAGGCGATCGCTATATTTTAGGAAACCAAAACCTCACCCTTAAAAATATCCTCGACCGACTCGCAGAGATTACAGGTTTACCCGCACCCCAATTTCAAGTCCCCTACTGGCTGCCCTATTGCGTGGCATGGATCGATGAAAAAGTTCTACCTATATTTGGCAAATCCCCTAGTATTCCCCTCGATGGAGTCAGAATGTCCAAGCAAGTCATGTATTATAATCCTGCAAAAGCCATCAAAGAATTAGGATTACCCCAGACTGATTTGGCGATCGCTTTGACAGATGCAGTAAACTGGTTTAAATCTAATGGCTATATCAATAATTAATCTATCCTTCTAAATTAAACCTTCTAAATTAAACAAGTGTGAGCAGTTATGGGAATCGAACTAAAACAAGCTTTTGAAATCGGTAAATACCTAATCACTCAAAAGCTAAAAGGCAACAAAAAATATCCCCTAGTTTTAATGCTAGAGCCTCTATTTCGGTGTAATCTCGCCTGTAGTGGCTGTGGCAAAATTCAACATCCTGTGGAAATTCTCAAACAAAATCTGACCCCAGAGCAATGCTTTAAAGCGGCTGAAGAATGCGGTGCTCCAGTAGTCTCAATCCCTGGTGGTGAACCATTATTACATCCGCAAATTGATGAAATTGTTAAAGGCTTAATCAAACGCCGCAAGTTTATCTATCTTTGTACCAATGGCATCTTGCTCGAAAAGAGTCTAGATAAGTTTACACCATCTCCTTATCTCACTTTCATGATTCACCTTGACGGCATGAGAGAATGGCATGACAAATGTGTCGATCGCAAAGGGGTATTTGACACGGCAATTAAAGCGATTAAGGCGGCAAAAGCAAAAGGTTTCAGAGTTAATACCAACAGCACTATTTTCCAAGGCGCAAACCCTCAAGAGATGCAGGAATTCTTTGATTACCTCACCGAAATTGGCGTGGATGGAATGCAAATCTCTCCCGGTTACAGTTATGAATGGGCACCCGATCAAGACCATTTCTTGCAACGCGAGCAAACCCGCGCCTTATTCCGTGAAATTTTAGCTCCGTTCAAAGCAGGGAAGAAAAAATGGAACTTTTATCACAATCCTTTATTCCTAGATTTCCTGACAGGCGAAAAAGACTACGAATGTACGCCTTGGGGTAGCCCCAGTTACAGCGTTTTGGGATGGCAAAAACCTTGTTATCTCTTAAATGAAGGCTACTACACCACATTTAAAGAACTTTTAGAAGATACCGATTGGAGTAAATACGGACGGGCAAGCGGTAACAAAAAGTGTGCGGATTGTATGGTGCATTGTGGTTACGAGCCTACAGCGGCAATAGATGCCCTAGAAC
>Ga0163154_10007814_pt1 | contig 12637 bp, 6 predicted proteins | sample OliLakLV19MP9P1_FD_148649 | JGI IMG/M metagenome (GOLD analysis project Ga0163154, IMG submission 148649) | Freshwater microbial mat bacterial communities from Lake Vanda, McMurdo Dry Valleys, Antarctica - Oligotrophic Lake LV.19.MP9.P1 | ecosystem: Environmental > Aquatic > Freshwater > Lake >... | reverse complement strand
CACTTCGGCCTGACCCCCGCCGACCTCGGCCACCGGCACGAGAGCCGCCGCTGGAACCCCAACATCGCCAACGTCTTCTACCGCGCCGGCGTCATCGAGCAGTGGGGCACCGGCAGCATCAACATCCTGCGTTGGTGCCACGAGAACGCCTCGCCGGCGCCCACTTGGGAGCAGATGGAGTTGATGACCGTGTGCGTGAGCTTCCGGCCGGCGGGCGACATCGCCCCGGAAGTCACCCCGGAAGTCACCCCGGAAGTCACCCCGGAAGTCACCGAGCAAGTCACCGAGCAAGTCACCGAGCAGGTCGCGGCCCTCTTGAAGGTCTGCACCCAAGCCATGACGCGGGGCGAGCTGCAAGCCGCCGTGGGCATAGCCCACCGGAATCATTTTACTGATGCATATCTAAAACCAGCTATCACCGCAGGCCTTATCGAGCCTACGATTCCAGGCAAACCGACCAGCAGCAAGCAGCGTTATCGCCTGACATCTCGGGGCCGAGAGATCAGCGCGACATTTGAGAGACAGGGGCCTGCTTGATCCACACTCCATCAGTCGAAGACGGTCTTCTCGCCGCCAACGATCCATTGATGGTTCGCTGTGCGGTCCACGCCACCCAAGTACTTCAGGGGTGGCAGGTATGAACAACGAAAGGAAAACTCGCAGCGAACAGATTGATGCCCAGCTCGCCAAGGCCGGCTGGTCGCTCGGCAGTCGCCTCCTCCTGACTGAATTGCATCTTGTGAATCCGAGACGCCTTCGGGAAGAGGCAGGTAGTGACGATGTATCCAATGAGTTTGTCGATTACGCACTCTCTGATCGTCTCGGCCGCATCATCGCCATCGTCGAGGCCAAGCGCACCAGCCGCCATGCACTGGAAGGTGAGCGTCAAGCCGCCGACTATGCCGATGCACTGAAAGCCCGCGATGGCATTGATCCCTTCGTCTTCCTCGCCAACGGCGATGAAATCTGGTTTTGGCACCGTAACCTGTATCCCCCACGAAAGATCAGTGGCTTCCTGTGCGAAGATGATCTTGCCCGTCTCGCTCATCTTGACCGATTTGGTAAACTCCTGCATGGGGAATCTCCGGACGGCAGGATTGTCGACCGCGCCTACCAGATCGAAGCCATCAAGACTATTTGCGAGCGGATCGAAGCATCGAAACGCAGATTCTTGATGGTACTGGCCACCGGCACCGGCAAGACTCGCGTGGCGGTTGCACTGGTGGAACTCCTGTTCCGTAGCGAGCGCATTCAACGAGTGCTCTTCCTGGCAGATCGCCGCGAATTAGTCAAGCAGGCAATGGGTGCTTTCAAGGAACACCTGCCCGGCGCCCCGCGCTGCTGGATCGAAGGTGGAGACCTGGACCACCATGCCCAGATCCACTTCGCGACCTACCCGGGGATGATGACACTGTATCAACGCCTCTCGCCCGGCTACTATGACCTCATCATTGCCGACGAAAGCCACCGGTCGATCTATAGCAGGTACAAGGATATCCTTGACCACTTCGACTCGCTTCAGCTTGGTCTAACAGCCACCCCGACCGACTTTGTTGATCACCAGACCTTCAAGTTATTCGATTGCCTGGACAACACCCCGACGTTTTTCTACGGATATGACGAAGCAGTACGCGACAAGCACCTGGTCCCCTACCGCCCGGTCCACGTCGCCCGAACCGGCTTTCAGATCGCTGGCCTGAAGCCCGGGGACCTGCCTGACGAGATCAAACGCAAGCTGCGCAAGCAGGGCGTTGATGCCGAGGACTTCAGCTTTGAAGGCTCAGATCTCGAACGTCGGGTCTCAAACAGCGGGACCAATGACGCCATGGTTCGCGAGTTTATGGACTTTGCGATCAAGGACGCCACCGGCACCCTGCCGGCCAAGGCGATCATCTTCGCCATGTCCCACCGCCATGCCCTGGAACTCTATAAGAGCTTCAACCGGCTCTACCCGGATCAGCAGCGACGCGGTCTGGCCAAGGTCATCGACAGCCAGATGGAACGAGCCGAGAAGACCCTGGATGAGTTCAAGCTCCAGGACATGCCCCGGGTGGCGATCTCGGTCGACATGCTCGACACCGGTGTCGATGTCCCGGCCATTCGTACCTTGGTCTTCGCGAAGCCGGTGTTCAGCAAGGTGAAGTTCTGGCAGATGCTGGGACGCGGAACCCGCCTTTACACCGACCCGGTCAGCGGCACCAAGAAGGAGGACTTCCTGGTCATCGACCACTGGAACGTCTTCGATTACTTCCAGGTCAATACCGACGGGCGAGCCGGAACAGTATGCGAACCATTGCCATCGCGCCTGTTCCGCCTACGGCTGGAACGCCTCCAGATTTTGCTTGGCCGGGAATCGTCTGACGTGCGCCAGCGCACTATCGCCAGTCTACGCAGCCTCTGCGCCGCCCTGCCCCTCGACAATATCAATGTCGCTCCCCTGGCTGAGGCCATTCGCCCGCTGATTGATAGCGATGTGCCATGGCAGTCGCTCGACCAGCCCACGGTCGATCATCTCACCCATGGTATCGCCCCATTGCTGCGCTTTGCCGATGCCGGGTCGTATCCGCAACTCCAATTCGAAAAACTTACGGATCAACTGGCCCTCGCCCATCTGCACGGTCAGCACGATGCGATCGACGAACTCCGCCAACGCATTACTGAACAGGTGACGCTCCTGCCCACCACGGTGCCCGAGGTCGAGGCTCAGGCCGAATTGATTGCCGCCACCAAGCGGGACGATTTCTGGCAGCACCTGACTGGCGAGCGCATCCTCGATCTTCAGGACGCCATGGCGCCACTGATGCGCTTCCGCAATCGTCGGCCGTCGGACACCTTTGTTCAACTCGACCTGCCAGACCAGATCGAGCAACGGCGCTGGATCAGCTTCGGTCCAACCGGGGAAGGCAGCTTTGCCGAAACCTACCGCGCCCGAGTCGAAGCTCTGGTGAAGGACTTAGCGGGCGATCACCCCGCACTCCAGAAGATCCAGCGCGGCGAATCCCTGGCCGAAGACGACCTCGCCGCCCTGGCTACTGCGCTCAATGGCCCGGACCTCTTCGTGACCGAAGAGCGACTGCGCGAAGTCTACGACCAACCCAAGGCCAATCTGGCGGACTTCCTCCGACACATCCTGACCCAGGCAGCCCTGCCCTCGCGTGAGGACACGATTTCCCAAGCCTTCGACGCCTGGGTGCGCGAGCACCCGCGCCTGAGCGCCACCCAACTGCTGTTTGTCCGCACCCTGCGCAAGGCGGTTTTGCAACAGGCCGCGGTCACCACCGTCGATGCCCTGCGCCGGCCTCCCTTTACCAGCATCGGCGATCCAGAGCGGCTGTTCGCACCCGCTGACCTCGCCGATCTCCTCGCCTTCGTCCAGTCCATCGCCGCCTGATCGCCACCCCGAAAGCCCCGCATGCTGTCGCCGCAACTCCGTCGCAAAGTCCATGACCTGTGGTCCGATTTCTGGTCTTCGGGCCTGTCCAATCCCCTGGTCGCCATCGAGCAAATCACCTACTTGCTGTTCATCCGCCAGCTCGAAGCCCTCAACCGGGATCGGGTAAAGGCCGGGAAGCCGTCCATCTATTCCGCCACTACCGCAGAAGTCAACGAGGCGAAGAAGGTTAAGAAACCGGCCCCGTCCTTCGATACCTGTAAATGGTCGTACATCAGCAAGAGCCCCTCATTCAAACTGCTGAACGAAACCGTCTTCCCCTGGCTACGCAGCCTCGATCAAAGGGTTGGCGACAAGACCAACGGCAACACTACCCTGGGCCGCATTTCTGGCCGCCTCTCCGACGCCTATTTCATCCTCGACGTCAACAAGACCGAGATGCTGAAACGCGCCGTCTCGGCCATTGATGATCTCTTCAAGCAGCTCGACACCCGGTCTGTCAATGCCGACATCATGGGTGATATTTTTGAGTACCTGCTCGAAGAGGTGAAGGAATCCGGCAAGAACGGCCAGTTCCGCACCCCGCGCCACACCATCCGCTTCATGGCCCAATTGCTCGATCCCGAGCTAGGCAAGACAGTCCTCGATCCCGCCTGCGGTTCCGGCGGGTTCCTGCTGAACTGCCTGCTGCATTGGAAGGCTGAGAACACCGACGCAGAGGCCCTGCGCCTGGAATGGGACGGCACCGCCCATCGACTGTTGCCAACCTGGCCCAAGGGAGTGAGCTTCGACGCCAGCCGCTGTTTCGTCGGTTACGACAACGACCGCACCATGGTACGCATTGCTTGGATGAACCTGATCCTGCACGGTCTGGAGACGCCCGAGATCCACCAGCGCGACAGCCTCAGCAAACGCCTGGATACCGACGAGCACGGCAGGGACAAGCCCCAGAGTGGCACCTACGACTACATCCTCGCCAATCCGCCGTTCACCGGCAGCGTCGATGAAAGTGACCTCAGCGCGCTCGCTGGCCGTTTCCCCCGGGGAAATAAGGGCCCGATCACAACCAAGTCGGAACTGCTGTTCGTCTGGTTGATGCTCGACCTGCTCAAGGTTGGCGGACGCACAGCAGTAATCGTGCCCGATGGCGTGCTGTTCGGCGGTACGAACGCCCACATAGCCCTGCGCCGGAATCTGCTGTTCGAGAACACCCTCGAAGCGGTGATCTCGCTCCCGGCGAACATGTTTCAGCCCTATTCCGGAGTGAAGACCTCGATCTTGATCTTCCAGAAGATCGGCGGCAAGGTCCCAGTCGGCGCGGACCCCCGTACCAACCGGGTGTGGTTCTATGAAATCAACGACGAAGCATATTCTCTCGATCAGAAGCGCCAGGCTCAGTACGGCCAGGACAACGACCTGTGGGATGCGCTGGAAAAGTTCAAAGCCTGGCGTGCCGGTGATGAGGCGGCCTCGATCGCCACGACGTATCACCAGCCCGAGTATTGGGAGGAACGCTGGCGCAGCGTTGATGACGGGACGTTGAAGATTTTTCCCGACCTGGCCAGCGACAAGGGTCACACCCATCCCCTGCACGAGCTGTGGCTCGGGGACTTCGCCTTTGATCCCCAGGATCCGCGGGGTGCCCGACAATACGATGACGCCGTCATCGCCACCGTCAGTCCCCAGGTATTTGCGATCTACCAGCGCGAGGCTATGGCCGCCGCTCAGGCGGCGTGCGGAAATGGGGACGCGGATGATGCTATCCGCACCGCCGTTGACAAACACCTGAAGAAGATCACCGCCCAGGTGAACAAGACCCTGCGCGAACAACCCATCCTCGACACCCAAGATGACCAGTTCGGCCTCGCCGCCTTCAAGAGCGTGCAGAAGCAGGTCGAAGCCCAGGTGGATGGATGGCTGGGTGCCCCGGCCCCGGCGCCGGCCTCGGCCATGTCGGCGGCCCCTGTCAAACGTGGGCGCGGACGCCCGCCCAAGTCGACGGCGACATCAGCGCCGGTGTCCCTCTCCGCATCAACGTCGGTCGCCGCGCCCGACGCGGACCCGGCCGTCAAGGAGTTGCAGGCCCTGCTTCCGGCCTTTGCCAAACTCGACGGCTACAACATCTGGCGGCGCAGCACCACCGTGCGCCAGCATCCCGGCAAGCGCCAGACGGCGGCCGATGGCTTGATCACCCGCGTGCCCACCACCTTGAGCTGGATCGTGCCGGTGCGGGTGTGGGCCGAACGCGCCACCTGGGGCATCGATCCCACCACCAAGGAAGAAATCGCCAAGTCGACCCACGTGGGCGGCGTGGTTGATCCCGCTTACCTCGATTGGCTGCACGAAACCCTGAAGGTGTTTGGCGATGATGGCCTCGTCAGCGCCGGCCACCGCGACCGGCTGGATCCGGACTGTCTGGAAGCCCTGGAACTCAACCTGTCGGCAGGGCGGCATAAGCCGTTCGTGTTTGATGCGGGGGAGCACCAAGATCCAACGGAGTTGATCACCAAGTTACAGGGGCTACATGGCCAGGTGCAGTTGCGATTGGAGAAATTGCTGCGCATGGTGGGAGGGGCTGATTGATGTCGTTATCATCATCGATTGCTCCTTCGCCGATCGTTCGCATCCGTGATCTTGGCCGCCTGATCGGCGGAGGCACGCCAAGCCGAAAAAAACCGGACTTCTTTCGCGGGGCGATCCCGTGGATCACCACCCAAGACATTCCGGAAGATGACGTAGCGACGCTTTCATCGGCGCGGGACTACATCTCCGAGGAAGCGATTTCGGAGAGTGCGACCAACATCGTCGATGCTGGCTGTATTCTGGTCGCCACTCGAGTGACAGTGGGGAAGACGGCCATCTCGGGAACACGCATGTGCTTCAGTCAAGATGTCACGGCCATTCTATTGGATCGGCCCGACTTGGTTGATGCGATGTATGTGGCTCGTTGCCTACGCTCGCGCCGCGCATCTCTGCTGCAAAAAAACCAGGGCTCAACCATCGCAGGAATCACACGGGATACGCTCGCGCTTGAGCAAATCCCGCTCCCACCCCTCAGCGAACAACGCCGCATCGTCGCCATCCTGCACGAGGCCGAGGAAGTTCGGCGGGGCCGTGCGGCGCTTGAAGGATCAACTGATCGTCTTGCCTTTGTATTATTCAGCAATATTTTTGGACCACCTGACTCCTGGGGCACCGGAACAAAATTAAACAATATCGTATCGTTCGTTGGTGGTGGAACCCCAAGTCGAAACGTTGCGCACTTCTTTCGTGGCGCCATACCGTGGGCTACACCGAAAGACATGGGTGAATTGTACCTCGCGGACACAGAAGAGCATATCACTGAAGAGGCCATTGCGGCCAGCGCAACCAGCCTTGTTCCAGCCGGGACGGTGTTAGTGGTGGTAAAAAGCAAAATACTTGCCCATACATTGCCCTTGGCGATTGCTCCTCGGTCGATGTGTTTCGGACAAGACCTCAAAGGGCTAGTTCCGAAACAGGGCATTCCTCCAGAGTTCGTTGTATATGCACTGCGAGCGCAGTTAGGGCGAATTCTTGCACGTGCAAGGGGGGCGAACACCGAAGGACTTACACTTGAGGCTCTGCGACCGCTACCAGTTCCGCCAATAAATACTGATCTTATCAATGTATTTGAACGCGGCCTTGATGAGATTAAAATTTTAAATCGAGAAGTCAGCAAAGAGCCCAACTATTTCAAAGCGCTTGCGGCATCACTTTCCGCCCAAGCCTACTCCGGTCGCCTCACCGCCAACTGGCGCGATCAAAAACGTGACCAACTCGCCCGCGAAGCCACCGAACGCGACGCGTGGTTGGCCACGCAGGGGGTCGCCCATTCCCGCCCTGCCGCCGTCGATCTCCGTATCAGCGGCCGATTCATCCCGCCGCACGATGGACTTACTACCGACCAAACCTTCATCATGATGCAAATCTATCCGGATGAACCGGGTAAAGCGAACTATATAACGGCTCAAAGTCTGGCCATAGATCTGGAAGGCCGTCTGCACAACGATGCCCGAACCATCGACGGCCACCTGACGGTCCTGGCGGATCGGGGTCTGATCATTCCCGTCTCGCGGGAGGTTGACGACCCCAACGCGGGCACCATCTACCGCCGGGCCTATCGCCTGCCCCGGGATGAAGACCGGATGCGCTCGGCAGAAATCGCCCGCCTCGCCGACACCCTAGGCACTGGGGCACGGCGATGAGACTGCGGTATCTGCATCTGCCGCGGTGTGGTCCACTAGAGGATGTCGCCGTCGGCTTTGGCCGCGACCAACGCACCATGCAAACCCTAGGCTTGAACCGCGCCACCAGCGGCGGCAGCCTGAATTTTGTCGTTGGAGTCAACGGCAGTGGGAAGTCCACCATTCTGCGCGTGCTCTACCATGCTTTCCGCGCCCTGCGCCAACGTCAGTGGCCTGAACTGCCATTGACCCTGGTCTGGGATAGTGGCCAATCCTGGGAAGATCGACCATGGGGCGATCCCGGTCACCAACCCGGTCCATATCGTCTGCTGCATTGGGACCAGCGCGGTGAGTCCGCCAGCTTTATGCTGGCGATCCCCAGAACCCTGGAATTTGAGCATTTGGATAGCGCGGGGTGGCAGAACAAGATCCGAGAATGGCACCCCTGGTCATCGCCAGCCCAAGGTTTTGAACACATTCCAGGCGAAATGGCCCTGAGTCACAACCTGCTTGCTGCCGCACTGCCAAAACAGGTCATGGCGTATACCTCAGGCAGTGAGGAATTGTGGCAGCACCTGGACCTCCATCACCTGCAAGCCGAGGCGCTTGAGGGCCCAGTAGAATCCGATGCCGAGCGACCTCCCCAGTGGAGTCTCCGCCAGGAATGGCAGCACGAACTGCCGCAACGCCTGGTGCGAAACCACGGCACCGGTGACAGCGAAAAGCTGAACGACGAAGATCTGGCCGAACTCAGCCGCCTGCGAAGGCAGCTGTCCAGCCAGCCCGCCACGGTCGCCAACCGTGATTTCGACCTGCGTGTCGGGCCGCAACAAGTGCGCATCGCGGCCATCGTGACCGCCCTGTGGCAGGCCGCCGAGGATCTGCGCACCCATCCCAACGCAGCCGCCCTGGCGGCCCTGCGCCAGCAGGCCAAGGACAACCCCGACGGCGCCGATGCACGCATGGTGCTCAACCGCATCGATTGGCTGCTGCCCACCAAGTGCTGCCTGACCTACCACGATACCGGCGATGGACTGCCGGAGGACGATCGGCGGATGCTTCTGGCCCTGGTTGCCCTGGCAGACGAGGTCATCGCCTTACCCCGCGGCCGCATGCGCGCGATCATCACCCTTGGCCATCGCCGCAACCTGAGCATTGCCGAAGCCATCGCCCCGCATTTCCCCGTCGTACCCCAGGCGATTGAAACTATCATCAACCGCCTGGGCCAAGAACCGAGCGGAGCCAGTGCCTTCCTGCGGATCTTTAGCGAATCCCAGGACCTCCACGCCTGCCTGTTTGATGCCTTCGGCACCTTGCATCGCTGGCAACGCATTGGCCTTCTCGATCATCTGGGCCTAACCATCACTCGCCTGCACCAGACCTCAGCCATCGGCGGTGGCATGGAAGATCGCATCGTCAGTTACGACCAGTTGTCCGACGGCGAACAGGTCCTGCTCGGCCGCATGGCCCTGCCATTTTTACTGCGCGGCCAGGACGGTGCCCTCCTGCTGCTCGATGAGCCAGAAACCCATTTCAACGACGTATGGAAGCGCGAACTCGTCACCATGCTCGACCGTGCGTTGCTGGACTCTACCCGTGCCCAGGTGGTGATGGCCACCCATACTAGCATCGCCCTGACGGACGCGTTTGCGACAGAGGTGACGGTGCTGCACAAAGACGAAGGAACCGGTCGGACCTCGGTTAGCGGGGTATCGCAGCCCCTGTTTGGAGCCGACCCCAGCCGGGTGCTATTGAAGGTCTTTGGCGCGAGTGACATCACCGCATCACGTTCCACCAATCGTCTGCGTGCCATTCTCGACCCGGCTTATTGGACACCACAACACATCAAGGATCTTGAGCATTTGATCGACCACATCGGTAGCGGCTGGCCCCGATCCAAGCTCATGGACATCCTCAACGCGCTGGATCCAAACCGTGTTCCACCAAATACCTGAATCATCGTACCGGGAACGAATGTTCGGTGTGGTTAAACTCCAAGGTCGGCTCTTGCTTTCACTTTGCGGGCTTCCCGCGAATGCCACGGTTGATCTGGAATGGTTAAAAGCGGTCTGGTTCAAAGAGCCGGAGGAATGGGTCGCCAAATTCTGGATAAATGACAAAGGTCAGCGGGCGGCTTGGTGTAAAGTCATCGCCAAATCCACGCCAACCGATAAATGGCACATTCGCCAGCTCTGCCGTGAGCAATTGCGCTTTCACCGTCTATATGCAAATCTTCCGAAACATAGGCTGACGTTGCATGCCTGGAATACGGAACCATTTGCCTCTGTCAACCGATTGCTGAAGTCATTTTACGATCCGCTGTTCTATAAAAAAGAAGGGTACCCACAACGGGACGGAGATCGCTTTCATAAGGAGCATTACCTCGGTGGTATGAAGCTGCCCAAGGTATGCCCCTACACCGATGCCGCCTTCCAGGATACGAAGCTCGATCATTTCCTGCCCAAGGACAGCTTCCCCATGCTGTCCTGCCATCCTGACAACCTGATTCCGTGCAGCACGGACGCCAATAGCGTATCCCACAAAGGGATAAATATTCCACTGAATACTACAATTACAGATCAGGCGGCCGAATGGTTCCACCCACGTCTGCGCCCAGCAAGTACAACCTTCGCGCTCAGCTTCAGCACCACAACCACACATCCCACGGTCAGTTTTCATGCCAAGGCATTGCATGATCAGCCACGTATCGACAACTTGGCCCGCATGTTCGGGCTCATTGATTTCTGGAGTCGAGATCTCGACGATGAAGTCAGCCTGATTGCCGGCGAGATCTCAGACGGACTCAAGTCTACCGGAAGAATCCCCAGCCAGTCGGCCGTGCGGCAGGCGCTCCAGCAGCAACAACAGCGTATGATCGCACGAATCGGCCACGATGACAAAGCCATCGTTAAGGCGAGCTTCCTCGGCCACCTTATCGCGACCCCATCGCTGTTCGCTCAGATCCTTCGGACCTGCATCGCAGGTACCTAGCTATTTTAAACGGGCTCATCCAATCAGGACTAGCAATCAATGGCCACGACCTCCTTCAGAGATGCTGCCCACCAAATCCTCAAAGCCGCAGGCAGGCCTCTGAGCGCCAAAGATATCGCCGTTGAGGCCCTCCAGCGTCGCCTGATCGCCTCCGAAGGCCAGACGCCTGTGGCGACCATGGCGGCGCGGATCTATGTGGATCTCAAGCGCAATCCCAAGACGCCCTTTGAAAAAGTCGGCAAGGGGCTCTTCTCCCTGCGCAGCGCCGCCGACATTGCCGCCTCCCCCCAGGCTCTCATCGATCGGCACAATACCCTGGTTCGCGCTGCGCTGAAGGCACGCCTGCATAAGATGGATGCATTCCTATTCGAGGCCTTGGTGGGCGATCTCTTGCAGCGCCTCGGCTATGACAATGTGGTGGTCACCAAGCGCAGCGGTGACAAAGGGATCGACCTGACCGCGCACCTGACCTTTGAGGGCATCACCAGCGTGCGCACGGTGGTTCAGGTAAAGCGCTATCAAGAAGGTAGCAATGTAGGAAATGATGTGGTTGCCCAATTGCGCGGCAGCGCGGAGGTAGATCAGCGAGGCCTAGTTATCACCACTTCTGATTTCACTAAAAGCGCCATCGATGAGGCGCGGGCGGCTAACAAGATGCCCGTTGCTCTAGTCAACGGCGATCGTTTGGTGGATCTGCTGATCAAGAATGGCATCGGCGTCCAAACCCAGCAGGTAACTTTACACACGCTGGATGACCCCTACTTCGACAACGCGGATGCCACCATCGAATCCGCCACTGGCACCGGTAAAGCCCTCGCGATCTGGCCCATGCCAGGTGGCGTTGATTCCTACGCCGATACCTTGGGTCAACTCCTGTGCGTCATTGCCGGCGGCCTGAAGTCCAAGCCCAAGCTGGTTGAGTGGTTCAAGGACACGTTTGACTCCGTTGAGAGCGAGCGCACGGCTAATGCCTACCTCAATGTCCCACGCACCTTGGGCCTGACTCGCCACCTAGGCGCAAACGTAACCTTGACCGAGGTCGGCCAAGCACTTGCGCAGAAGATGGACCTATCCCTAGTGAACACCCAGCTTGCCCGCCATGTTGTCGGCATTGATGAGATCATGGAATACCTCCAGGCCTCCACCGAGCCCCAGGATGCACAGGCCATCCTTGATTTCCTGCGGGAGAATCTCGGCATCGACTGGAAGACCTTCGCCCAAATCAACTACCGCCTGAACTGGCTGCGCTCCATCAGGAAAATCACCAAGACCCCAGAGGGGTGGCAGGTATTTCCAGCATGACCGCGAGCCCGCCTTTCGTGGTTTCTCCATCTGTCCTTTCCCTGGTCGCCGCCATAGGGGAACAAGTCGGCCGGCTGGAAACATCCCTGCCGCCCGAGCGACAGCTTCTGCTGCGCCGCACCAACCGCCTGCGCACCATCCAAGGCAGTTTGGCGATTGAGGGCAACACCCTGAGCCTGGAGCAGGTGACTGCCGTGGTCGCCGGCAAGCGCGTCCTGGGCAGCGTCCGCGAGGTCCAGGAAGTGCGTGGAGCCGTGGCGGCCTACGAGCGGCTCGGAGACTGGGATCCCGGCACGCGCGCGGACCTGCTCGACGCCCATGGCGTGCTCATGGCCGGGCTCGTGGATCGTCCTGGGCATTTCCGCACCTCTTCGGCCGGCATCCAGCGCGGCGACCAACTGGTGCATGTCGCCCTGCCCGCGGGTCAGGTGCGGGCATTGATGAACGATCTGCTGCGCTGGCTGACGAAGACCGCGGATCACCCGCTGATCGCCGCCTGTGTCTTCCACTATGAGTTCGAGTTCATCCACCCCTTCGTGGACGGGAATGGGCGCATGGGGCGCCTGTGGCAGACCTTGATCCTGAGTCGCTGGAAGCCGTTGTTCGCCTTGGTTCCGGTGGAATCCCTGATCAGGGATCGGCAGGCCGGGTACTACGCTGCCCTCAACGCGTCCAACCAGGCCGGCGCCTCGACTCCGTTCATTGATTTCATGCTTCACGTCATCCATGCGGCGTTGGTGGGGCTGGA
>Ga0163154_10007812_pt1 | contig 12641 bp, 10 predicted proteins | sample OliLakLV19MP9P1_FD_148649 | JGI IMG/M metagenome (GOLD analysis project Ga0163154, IMG submission 148649) | Freshwater microbial mat bacterial communities from Lake Vanda, McMurdo Dry Valleys, Antarctica - Oligotrophic Lake LV.19.MP9.P1 | ecosystem: Environmental > Aquatic > Freshwater > Lake >... | reverse complement strand
CGGCCTGGCGCGGGTTGTCCCGGAGACCATCGAAGGCCCTGAATCGGCCGTCAGACCCCTCCAGGGCCCGTTCTGTTGTGGTCCGGCCATCGATCTTGAGGGGGTCGGTGCGGAAAATGTGCTCCTGAGCCGTCCCTAAAGAGGCAGGAGAGCCACAATTCGGGAAGATGCTCGAAGTAAGCGGGCTTGCTGCGTGTGGCACTGAGAAGCAGACTTCTACCCGCAGCAGATCAAACTGCGACGGCGGGCCCAGTGGATGCGTCCTTCGGCCGCGCAGAGCGCAATCACATACCCTGTATGACAAGGCCCCAGGCGGTCGCACCAGCGGCGGATTGGAGCGACTCGAATCGAGGTCCGGCGCGGAATCGTCGACGTCAACCGAGGTCGAAGGACCCGAGGCTCTGGCTCGGGTCGAGCGTCGCGCGCAGCACGCGACACACCGCGCGCGCCGTCTCGGGCGTGTAGCGCGTGTACGCCGCGAGATTGTGCGGGCCGACGCCGTGCTCGGCGCTGTAGCTGCCGCCGTACTCGCGTACGCACACCTCGTACACGAAGTCCTGCAGGGCGCGCTTGAACGCGGCCGGGTCGTCCCCGCCCAGTGCCTTGTCGTGCACGAGGTTCAAGTGCGTGCCGCCGTCGCCCCAGTGCCCGAAGTCCGCGACGCGCACGCCCGGGAAGCGCGCAGCGAGACGCGCACGCACGTCCTCGGTGAACGCCGCCATCCGCGAGCGCGGCACCGAGAGGTCGAGGCCCACCACCGCGCCCTCTTCGCGCAGGCTCTCGCTCACTTGGTGGCGCAGGTGCCAGAAATCCTCGCCGCGACCCACGAGGACGTCCTCGATGCCGTCCGCGTGCGGCCCCTCGAGGTGCGCGCCGAGCGCCGCGTGCAGCGCCGCGTCGAGGTCCAGCACTGCCGGCAATAGCGCCGTCGACAGCTCGATCAATACCGCGTACGCCGGCGGCTCGCCCTGGAACGGGTTGCGCTCGTAGACGCCGTGGCGCAGCACCGCCGCGAGCGCCTCGCGCGACACGGCTTCGTACGCCGAGAGGAGCTCGCCGACCTCCGCCTGTAGCGTCGCGAGGAGCTGCAAGACGGCCTCGCCGCTGGCCGCGCACGCCAAGGTCGCAACTCGCTGCCGCGGCCGCGGCACGACACGCACGACCGCGCGCGTGATGACACCGAAGAGGCCGCTCGTGCCCACGAAGAGCTGCTTCAGGTCGAGGCCCGTGTTGTCTTTGCGAAGGCGCGTCAGGCGTGACACGAGCGTGCCGTCCGCCAGCGCGACCTCGAGGCCCAAGAGGTGAGCGCGCACGTCGCCGTAGCGCACGAGGCGCGAGCCGCCCGTGTTCGTCGCGATCATCCCGCCGAGCTGTGGGTCTGCGCCGAGGTCGATCGGAAACACGAGGCCGTGGGCCGCGAGCGCCTCGTTCAACGCCGACAGCGTCACGCCCGCGTCGACCAGCGCGACGCCGTCGAGGGGCTCGACCTCGATCGTGCGCGCGAGGCGCTCGAGCGACAGCACGACCATCGTGCCCGAAGCGTCCGGGTTCGACGCGCCGACGAGCCCCGTGTTCGCCCCCATCGGCTGCACCCGCACGCCGCGCGCGGTGCATGCGGCGAGGACGTCGGCCACCTCCCGCGGGGTGCGCGGCTTCACGGCCGCGGCAGCTTTGCCGACCCCGTAGCGCCAACCGCGCTCGTACGTCGCGAGGTCATTGGCCTCGACGAGGACCCCGTCCACGCCGACGATTGCGCGCAGCGCTTCCAGGAGGTCTTGCATCGTGCGCGCCAGGAGGGGAGCCAGAGGGGAGCCAGAGGAGAGCCAGAGGAGAGCAACTCTCGGGTGCGAGCCGCGCGCCTAACAGGCCGCCCCGGCACCGCTGGTCTTGCCCGTCGCCGTCATCCGGAAGATCGCCTGCGCGTTGCCCGAATCGAACGAGAGATCGAGGCGCCCATCCTCCATCCGGTGCCGGGTGATGAACTCGTGGAACGAGCCCGGGACCGAGCGCGCGACGAGGTGCCCAGCGTCGTCGACCATGAGCTGTTGCACCTCGGCCGCGCGGAAAGCGGTCTGCAGGACGCGTCCGTTGCGCGAGACCTCGACCGCGTCCTTCATCGGTCGCCCGAGCTTCTTCTGCGTGTCTGCGACGACGAAAACATCGTCGACGCGGTCGGTCGCGTGATTGAACGCGTTCCCCTCGGTCGCGATCCAGGCCATCTCGGCGCTCTCGCTCAAGAGCGCCTCGTAGTCGCGCACGCGCGGCGCGTCGTGTTGACGATCGAACGCGGCGGCGAGCTCGGGCAGCAGCTCGGCGGCCTCCGGCTCGGGCAGCTCGGCGCGCTCGCGCAGGCGCACCAGGGCGGCCTTCGAGCGCGCGCTGAGCGGGTCGCGGCTCTGGCCGACGACACGCTCGACAGCGCCCTGGAAGCCTGGCGAGAAGCGCTCAGGGTGCAGCTCGGACACGAAGTACTGGGGCACGTCCTCGGGGCAATCGAGGTGCCGGTACGCATAGCCCGTCATCTTGATACTCGAGAGGTCGTACGTCGCGGCGCGCTCGTATCCGAGCGGCTCGAGGATGCGCACGAACGCCGCGGCGCCGCCCGGCAGCGCGCCGCTCTCCGCCGCGACAGTGCGCAGGGCGCCGTGGTCGAAACAGAGCCTTCGGCCGGCGCGGACCGCGTCCTCGACGTACGCGCGCGCCATGGGAACACGCCGCTGGACGTCATCGAACAGCAGCGCGGCGAGGGCCAGCGCGACCTCCGCGCGCGTCACGTGGCCGCTCGTGCCGACGGGCAGAGTGGCGGGCCAGAGGAGCGAACTCACGACGCGGCTGGCGCGCGCTCCGCCGATGACCGCGGAGAGGAGTGGCACGATGTGCAGCTCGGGGACGAGCTCGGGGTTCGAACGATGGGCGACGCGCATGGCGAGGGCCTGCAGGGGTTTCGGAGCCCTTTCCCGAGAGCCCGACAGCAGAAGTATCGCCCACCCGGAGCCGCGAATCACCCCGAAAGCCAGGGGGGCTACTCCTCGGCGCCCGTCCGGGCTCAGGGCGAGTCACCCGGGGCAACCGCCGGCCGCGCGGCGCGGCGTACCGTCGCCCCGTCGCGGCCTCTGTCTGTCCATGCCAGTACCCTCAACGTCGCCAGAAGCCGGGCACGAAGAGCGCCACGACCGCGTAGAACTCGAGGCGGCCGAGGATCATGAAAATCGAGAGCACGACCTTCACGAGGCCGGGCAGCTCCCCGAAATTTGCCATCGGGCCGACGCCTGCGAGCCCGGGTCCGATGTTGTTCAGTGTCACGATGACCGCCGTCCCGGCGGTCTCCAGGTCGATCCCGTAAACCGCGAGGAAGAGAGTCCCGGCGACGAACACGAGCATCCAGAGCGCGAAGTACCCCGTCACGCTCGCGACGACGCCCTCGTCGAGGCTCTGGCCATCCATCCGCACTTGCTGGATCGCACGCGGGCGGATGAAGCGCTGCACGCTCGAGATCGCGGCCTTCCATACGATCAAGAACCGCACGACCTTCAGCCCGCCGCCGGTCGAGCCCGCGCACGCCCCGACAAAGGCGAGGAACATCAGCAACACCCGGCAGACCTGGGGCCACTGGTCGTAGTCGGCAGTGACGTAGCCCGTGCTCGTGATGATCGAGACGACCTGGAAGAGGCTGTCCCGCAGGGCCTTCGTCAATGAACGGTAGTCTGCGAGGCTCGAGCCCTCGACGCCATTGCTGCCGCCCCAGAACCACAGCACGAAGCCCATCAAGAGCGCCGCACCGACGGTGAAGCCGAAGTACGTCCGCGCCTCGAGCGACCCCACGAGGCGCCGCCACGCGGGCCGCGGCCCGACGCGCAGCAGCGTGTCGTAGATCGCGAAATTGAGCCCCGCCAAGAACATGAACACCGTCAAGACGATCTCGATGCCGAGTGATCCGTAGTACGCGACGCTGTCGCCGCGGTTCGAGAAGCCCCCGGTAGCGATGGTGCTGAACGTATGCACGAGCGCGTCGAACGCGCTCATCCCCGCGAGTGAGAGGAAGACGAACTCGAGCGCGCTGATCCCGATGTAGATCCGCATCAGGGCCAGCGCGGAGTCGCGGACCCGTTGGTGGCCCGCCTCGCGCGCGATCCCGGGCACCTCCGATCGGAAGAGGCTGCGTCCGCCGGTCGGGAACAGCACGACGAACACCATGACGATGCCGAAGCCACCGAGCCAGTGCGTGAACGCGCGCCAGAATGTGATCGTCAGCGGCAGCGCATCGATCTCGGCCCCGGAGAGCACGCTCGCGCCGGTCGTCGTGAACCCCGACACCGACTCGAACAATGCGTCCGCAAAGGTGTTGAACGTCCCGTTGAAGAGGTAGGGCAGCGCGCCCGCAAAGCCGACGACGAGCCACGAGAGCCCGACCGTGGCGAGGCCCTCACGCCGAAAATAGTCCGCTTGGTGGGTGCCTTGGGCGCCCCGCATCCGGAACACGAAGGCGAGCGCCGCGCCCACTACGCCGCAGACCGCGGCCGACCAGAGGCAGTCGCGCGCCGGCGCCCATTCCCCGAGATAGGCACCCACCGCGGCCGGGACCAGGAGAAAGCTCGCCACGAGGACGAGCACGACGCCCAGCATCCGTGCGACGGCGTGGAAGTTCATCGCGCGCTCTGCCTCACGCCTGCGAGCGCAGGGCGCGCTCGACCTCGGCCTGGTTCCCGGAGACGGTGAACACGATCACCTGGTCGCCGCCGCGCACGGTGGTCTCGCCGGTCGGGACGGTGACCTCGTCGCCCCGCACGATCGCGCCGATGACCGCGCCCTTGGGCAGACCGAGGTGCTTGACCTTCGTGCTCTCGCGCAGGCCAGCGGTCAGATCGAGCACCTCGCCCTTGCCCCCGCCGATGACGCTGATCGCCTTCGGCGAGCCCGAGCGCACGAAGCGCAGGATCATGTTCGCGCACAGGACCCGCGGCGAGATGGCCTGGTCGATGCCCTCGAGGAAGTCGTAGAGTTGACGGTAGGACGCCTTGTTGACCATCGCGACGGTGCGCTCGACGCCGAGCGACTTCGCGAGCTGGCACGCGATCATGTTGTTCTCGTCGTCGTCGGTCGTCGCGACGAAGATGTTGGCCTCGGACACCCGCTCTTCCTGGAGCAGCTCGATGTCCGTCGCGTCGCCGACGAGGACCATGATGTCGCCGGAGCACTCGGCCGCCAGGGCGCGCGCCCGCGCCGGGTCACGCTCCAGCACCAGCACCGACACGCCAGGCGTCTTGCGCAGCTTGCGCGCGATCTGGCGCCCCACGCCGCCTGCGCCCATGAGCACGACGCTGCGCTTCCAGGCGACGCGCTCGCCGGCGAGGCGCTCGAACGCATCGAGGTCCGCCGCGCGGCCGATGACATAGACCTGGTCGTCGGGTTGCAGGACCTCGTCACCGGACGGCACGACGAGGTCCGCGTCGCGCAGCACGGCCGCGACCAGCACGCCGTCGGGCAGCCGCAGCTCCCCCAGCGGGGCGCCGGTCAGCTCGGAGGCCTCGCGCAGGCGCAGGCGCCGGAGCTGCACGCGCCCCTCCGCGAAGCTCTCGACCTCCAGCGCGTGCCGCTCGCGCACGAGGCCGACGATCTCTTCGGCAGCGAGCGCCTCCGTGGACAAGACGACGTCGAAGCCGATGGCCGACTTGTAGAAGTAGCTGTAACCCTCGAGGATCGACGGGTCCTTGAGGCGGACGATCACGCGCTTCGCGCCGAGGTGCTTGGAGACGACGCTCGCCAGCATGTTCACCCGGTCGTCGTCGGAGACCGCGACCACGAGGTCCGCCTTGATTGCCCCGGCCTGCGTCAGGATGTCCGCGCGGGTGCCGTCCCCCACCAGCGCCTGCACGTCGAGCGACTCCATGAGCTTGCGCGACTTGGAGGGGTCGGGATCGATGACCGTGACCGCGTGCTCCTCGCGACTCAGGACGCCGGCCAGGTGCTGCCCGACCTCGCCCGCGCCGATCACGACGATGTGCATCCCGGAACGATAGGGCGGCGGGCGGGTCGGAACCAGGGGCCGACGGCCGTAGGTCGTCGGTCTCCGCAGCAGGCTGGCCCGAGCTGGGGTCTGCCCCCTTGGCCGTACCGCTCGCACCAGCATGCAGGTCGTCGCGGACCCCGGCACTTCCCCCGGTTCAACCCGGCCGGGGTTCTGCCTGCCGCCGAGATCATCGAGCCCGGCGGTGCGGGGTGAGCTCTCGAAGTTGAACGCGGTGAGTTCCACTACTTCGATGGATTGCCGTTGCTACATTGGTTGGCGCGCCTCTGTATGACGGCCGCATCGGCCTTGATCGGACTGCTCGCGGTCCCCAGGAGATCCAGCGTATCGACCGCTGGGGTTGTCTGCACGAGTGAGCGGTGAGGTGGCAGACTGTCCCCAGGGGCTCTACCCTGCGCTCAACGTGCTGCTCGTCGTCGACAACCGGGACTCCTTCACGTTCAACCTCGCCGAGGTCTTCGCTGCGCTCGGCGCGGAGGTGCGCGTCGAGCGCGCCGCGGCGCTCGATGTCGCCAAGGTGCTCGCGCTCGGCCCGACGCGGGTCGTGATCGGGCCCGGCCCGGGGACGCCGGCCGACGCCGGGTCAAGCGAAGAGCTGATCAGAGCGTTGCCCGCGCGCGGGATCGCCGTGCTCGGTGTGTGCCTCGGGCACCAAGCGCTGGGCACGGCCTTCGGTGGCCGCGTCGTCCAGGCGCGTGAGCTCGTGCACGGCGAGACGCGCCTCGTGCACCACGACGGCCACGGGGTCTACCGGGGGCTGCCCTCGCCCCTCGCGCTGGCGCGCTACAACTCGCTCGTGGTCGACGCGGCTTCGCTCGCGCCAGCGCTGGCGTCAGGGGAGCTGGAGGTCAGCGCGCGCGATGAGGACGGCACCATCGCCGGCCTGCGCCACACGACGTTGCCGCTGGAGGGCGTGCAGGGGCACCCCGAGTCGATCCTCTGCGTCGAGAGCGGGGGGCGCGAGCTGCTGCGCAATTTCCTCGAGCACGGGCTCGAACACGGGCTCGAACGCAGGGGCTCAAGCCGGCGGAGTCCAGCGCGGCCAAGGCCCTGACGACGGACGGCGCGCCTCACCGTCGCGCACGCGCAGCAGACGGCGCGTGATGAAATTGTAGAGCGGTTTGCCCGTTCGACGCCAAACTCGCGCGATGGGCGTCCGTGGCAGGCGCTCTGCCTGTTGCACGACGAGCTCCGCCGGCCCACGGCCGTCGCGTGTGTAGCGTCGGCGGTGCTTCTGCACGTGACGCAGATCGTCGTGGCAGCGCGAGACGAAGCCGCGCCCGCCGTGCGGGTGCACACTCGCGAGCTGGAAGTCGATCAACGCCGGCCGCCCGTCGTCCTGCACGAGGATGTTCTGCTCCTTGTGCAAGTCGTTGTGGCACACGCCCACGGCGTGCAGCGCACGCACGAGCGCCTCCAGAAGGTTGAAGTAATTCAGCGGCAACGCCTCTGCACGGTGCAGCGGCGCGCCTCGCACATAGGTCCGCAGCACCACCTCGCCGACCCGTGGAGCCCGCCCGCGAAGGTCCGGCAGCGCCGTGAGCGCCGCGTCGTCGACGAGCTCCCCCACGCCCGCGCGCAGAGCCCCGTCAGCGTGCGCGGCGAGCCGCTCGAGCGCCCGCCGCTCGCGCCCCGCGAGCACACGCGCGACGAGCCCGAGGCCGAGCCGCGCCGCGGCCACACGCCGCACGACGAGCTGGGTCGCGCCATGGCGCTCGGCCTCGACGAGTTCCACGTGGCCGAGCGCGTCGCGCTTGAGTTCCTGGACGATGCGCGCCACGGATCGGTACCGTACCCCGCGCGCCGCGCTTCAGCGCACCCCCGGCGTGTCCGAGCGAGCGCGTCCGAACGGGCGCCGACCACGAAGCCACCCACGTGACCACCGCAGCCCCATCACCCACCGCGGACCGCCCCGCCGGCGGCGCAGGCAAGCCCGGTGCGCGCGACGAGGCCCAGCGGACGCCCCCGGGCCCGGGCCTGATCATCGCCAGGGGTGTCACGCGGCGCTTCGGTGCCAAGGTCGCCCTGGCGCCCTTCGACGTCGTCGTGCGGCCCGGCGCGGTGACGGGCCTCCTCGGCCCGAACGGCAGCGGCAAGAGCACGCTCATGCGCTGCCTCGTGGGCCTCGTGCGCGCTGATGCAGGCGAGGTCAGCATCGACGGCGTGCCGCTCGTCGGCGACGGCACCGCGGTGCGCCGACAAGTGACCTACGCGCCGGGCGAGCTGCACCTCTACAGCGAGCTCACCGGGCGCGAGCACCTCGCGTTCCTCTTGCGCGCCCGCGACCGCGCCGCGCTCGGCCGTGCTGAGGCGATCGCGCGCGACTTCGGGCTGCCCCTCGAGCAGCGGGTGCGCGCCTACAGCCACGGCATGAAGCGCCAGCTCGTGTTCGCCGCGGCCCTCGCGCCCGACGTCAAGGTGCGTATCCTCGACGAGATCAGCGAGGGCCTCGATCCGTCGAAGCGCAGCGAGCTCCTCGATCGGATCGACGCCGAGGCCCGCGCCGGGCGCACGATCCTGCTCTCCTCGCACCACCTCGGCGAGGTCGATCGAGTGTGCGCGCGCCTGCTCTTCGTCAACGCCGGGCGGCTCGTCGCGGACGAGTCGGCGGCGGCGATCGCGCTGCGCTCGGCGCGGCGAATGGCCGTCGACTGGTCGTCCGAGGAGGTCGCGCGCAGAGCCGCGGCGCGGCTCGCGGACGCCGGCGCCGCAACCGGCGGCGACCCTGTGCTCGGCGCTGAGCACTGCGTCGCCGAGGTCTACGTGCACGGCGCGCGCACGTCGTTCACCCTCGCGAGCGACGACCCGCGGCCTTTCCTTGCGCGCCTCGAATCAGCCCGCGACCTCCCGCCGCCGCGCGCGATCGAGCACGGGCGCATGTCGCTGAACGACCTCTACCGCGACCTCTACGGCGTGGAAGGCACCTGATGCTCCGCACCCTGCGCGGGTACACGATCTACGGCGTCGGCCTGACCATCGTGCTGGCCTTGATGATCGGCGGCGCCATCTATTGGTGGCCCAGCTTCGCCGAGAACGTCACCAAGCTGAAGGTCTTCGCGGCGCCGATGCCCATGCTCGGCGACATGCTGAACCAGATCGAGCAGGGCGGCGTCAGCGCGTACGTCGTCGGCCAGCACTACTTCAAGGGGGGCAACACCGTCGGCGTCGGTGGGGCGATCCTGTTCGCGGCGGGCGCGATCGCCGGCGAGGCCCACCGCGGCACCATGGAGCTGTGGCTCGGGCGGCCGGTTTCGCGCGCGCGCCTCCTGTCCGAGCGCTTTTTCGGCGGCCTGCTCGTCACATGCTTGCCGGTCTTCGTGTCGAGCGCGCTGATCCCGTGGATGCTGGGCTGGGTCGACGAGTCGATGTCGTTCGCGGACCTCATGCGGTGCAGCGCGCACTGCTCGGCGCTGCTGGGCGCGATCTTCGCCGTGACGTTCTTCTGGTCCGCGGCGGCGAGCGATCCCATGCGCATCATCTTCGTGATGCTCATGTTCTGCGTGTTCCAGTTCGCCATGTACATGGTGAAGACCGCAACGGACTACTCGCTCTTCCGCGTGGCGGACATCGAGGTCTACATGGAGCTGGTGTTGAGGGACCGCTTCGATTGGCGCTACGTTGGCCCGCTGTTGGCCGTGATCGCGCTCTCGTACCTCGGCGCCCTGCGCGTGTTCGCGCGCCGCGTGCCGTGAGGCGCACGCAGCCCGGTCAGCCCCGTCAGCCCGGTCAGCGCCGTCAGCCCTGACAGCGCCGTCAGCCCTGACAGCGCCGTCAGCCCTGACAGCGCCGTCAGCGCCGCGCGTGCGCACGCCACGCGGCCTCGAGCGATTCGAGGTCGACCCGGCCGAAGGCCGCGTCCAGCGCCGCGCGACGCGCCGAGGCCCTGGCCGCCTCCAAGCTGGCGGAGGTCACGCCGAGCCGCCCCAGCGCCTCGACCTCGGCGCGCCACGCGCGCTTCAACGCAGCGAGGTACGACGCGAGGAGTCGCGGGTGCGTTGGGTCGGGGCTCGTGCGTAGATAGTGCACAAACGACCAGGCCATGGTGTAGTGCAGCGTCGAGTCCGCGTAGAACTTGCGCTGGTCCATCCCGAGCAGCGCGTCGAGTGTCGGTCCGGGACGCCGCGCGAGCTCGCTCCGCAGCCACGCCGCGCGGCCCGGCAGCGGCTCCAGCGCGACGAGGCGCCCGCCGCCGAAGTGCGCGCCCGCGTAGATCTCGGCGGTGCCCTCGTCGAACCACGTGTGCAGCGGCAGCGCGCCCGCGGTGGCGTGCAAGTACTGGTGACACGCCTCGTGGTGCAGCGTGCCCAGCATCGGGTGGTTCTCGTCCAGCGCCGCGCCGACGTCCTCGCGCGCATCGTAGAGCACGAGCTCGCCGACATTCGGGTTGAAGAACCCCGACGTCCACGACTCGCCGCCGTAGGTCAGGTACTCGCCGCGGTCCCGGCAGACGCGCACGACCGGCAACGTGTCCACCGCGCCATCGGGCGGGAAGTCTGTGAGGAAGCGCGCGCGCAGCGCCTCGAGGCGCGCGGCGACGAGGTCCAGGAGCGGTGCGTCCACACGCCCGTGGTAGAGCACGACGTAGTGCTCCGTGTCGCGCACCTCCCAGCCCTCGACGAGCGCGAGGCGCAGGTCCACCCGCTGCTCGGGCTGCGAGAAGCGACGCTGGCCGTAGTAACGCTCCCACTGCGTGCGCTTGGACGTGTCGTCGCGTCGCTCGTCGAAGCGCATCGAATCCGCGCAGCGCTCCCACACGCGGCGCTCGGCTTTCGCGCGCACGGGCTCGCCCTCGCCGACGACGACGATCAGATCCTCGGCCGACGCCCAGCCGTGCACGAAGAGCGCGCGCGGGGCGCCGTCCGCGCCGAGCAGCTCACCGCCGAACCGGTGCGGCGCGCGGCCGTGGCGCTCGCGCACCGCGCGCTCGGGCTCGAGCCTCCGCGGGCGAAACGTGTCGAGCGCCCAACGCTCCAGCGCCAACGCCGCGTCCCCCTTGTGGGGCACACGGTAGATGCGCAGGGTGGCCGGCGCGGCGGCGTCGCGCGGCGCGTCGCTCGGCGCGTAGAAGAGCAAGAGCCCGGTCTGGCCCGGCGGCACCGGGCGCGCCTCGTAGCCGCTGGGTCGTGCGAGGACGAGGCCCTCGGTCGGGTGCTTCTCGGTCTCGTCGAACGTTCCGCTGACGGGGCCTGCGAGAAGGGGGCCTGCGAGGAGGGGGCCTGCGAGAAGGAGCCCGGCGAGGCGCGGGGACACGAGGCCCAGTGAGAGCGCGGCGGCGATCAGGAGTGCGAGCCGATGGGCCATGCCCTTGCATCGGCCGCGGGGCCGCGTCGTCCGCGGCCGGTCCCACACTGGGCGCCAACCCTGGCCCAGGCCAGGACACGGTCAGCGCAGCTGCGCGAGGCGCGCGCGCCAGACGAGTCGGCGCGGGATCGCTTGACGGAACCGGCCGGCCTCGGACGCCAGGCGCGGGACGTCGCGGAACGCCGCGCGGGCCTCGTCGCCGCGGCTGAGGTCGCGGAGGGCCAGGCCGCGCTCGAAGGCGCCCTCTGCCGTCGGCCCCTGGCCCCGCTCGAGCCGCGCGAGGCGCGCGAGCGCGTCGTCGGGTCGGCCCGCCGTTCGCGCAGCGCGCGCCGACAACATCAGCGCACGGCCGTACGCGTGCTCTTCGTCCCGCGCGAGCAGCGGGTCCAGGGCCGCGAGGGCGCCGTCGGTGTCGCCGAGCGCGAGCCGCGCCTCGCCGAGCCGATAGGCCCATTCGGCGCGTTGGGGCTCGCCCTGATGCGCCGCCTCGAGGTGGGGGAGCGCGGCCCGCGCGCGGCCGCTGGAGAGCAGCAGCGCGCCGAGCTTGCCGTGGTTCGCCGGGCGGTCGACGATCCCGAGGTCGCGCACACGGTTCCGCAAGTTGCGCGTCACGACGAGGCGCTGCGCGACAAAAGTGACGGCGCCTGCGAGCAGGATCGCTGCGACCCAGAACCCAACAATCGGGATCCGGAAGACCGCGCCGATGTAGGGCACATCGCGCAGGAGGCCAGTCAATACGATCGCGGCCAGGAAGAAGATGGCGAGCCGGAACACGGCTCGATGATGCCAAACCGTGCGGCAGAGCGCCAAACCGTGCGGCGGCGCACACGTCTACGGGCGCCGCGGACGCTATCCTCCGGGGATGACGTCACCCGGCGCTCATGCCGCTGTGCCGCCGGACGACGGCCCACCCGAGCATGTCACGCGGCCCGACCTTGGAGCCCGGCCCCAGCACGAGGCACGCCCGCACCACGACGGGCACCCAGAGCATGGGGCGTGGCCCGCGCGCCTCGCCCGGCGTGAGCTTGCGCGCGCGCTCGGCGGCGCGTTCGTGGCGCCGTTCCGCCTGCTCGCGTGGCTGCCGCGGCGCGGCCGCGACCGCGCGCTCGTGCGCCTCGACCTCGCGGCCGAGGCCCCGGAGTGCACCGCTCCCGAGGCCTCTTTCGCGCGCCTCGCGCTGCCCGACGGCCGCCCGCTGCGTGTCTTCCTCTCCGCGGCGGAGGCCTCGGGCGAGATCCACGCCGCGAGCCTCGTGCGCGAGCTCCGTGCGCGCGCCGCCGCGGAGAGGAAGACACGCAGCGGGCGGCCGTCGGGC
>Ga0163154_10007811_pt1 | contig 12642 bp, 10 predicted proteins | sample OliLakLV19MP9P1_FD_148649 | JGI IMG/M metagenome (GOLD analysis project Ga0163154, IMG submission 148649) | Freshwater microbial mat bacterial communities from Lake Vanda, McMurdo Dry Valleys, Antarctica - Oligotrophic Lake LV.19.MP9.P1 | ecosystem: Environmental > Aquatic > Freshwater > Lake >... | reverse complement strand
CACGAGCTCCGGCATCGGCGCGGAGCTCGTGCGCCAGTTGGCCCGCGCAGGCACCCACGTCGCCGCGGTCGCGCGGCGGCAGCCCGAGCTCGACAAGCTCGCGCAAGAGCTCGCTGGAGCTCCGGGCAAGGTGACGACCCGTGTGAGCGACGTGACCGATGTCGCGGACGTACCCGCAGCGTTCGAGGAGGTCGTGCGCGCGCTGGGCGGCCTCGACCTCTTCGTGTACGCGGCGGGCGTCATGCCCGCCATCGCGCCCGAGGAGTACGACACCGAGAAGGACCTGGCGATGATCGACGCGAACCTCGGCGGTTGCGTCGCGTGGGGGAACCCCGTCGCGCGCTACTTCCACTCGCAGCGTGCGGGGACGATCGTCGGCATCGGCTCGATCGCGGGCGACCGCGGCCGCAAGGGCGCGCCGGTGTACGGCGCTTCGAAGGCGGGGATGGACCATTACCTCGAGTCGCTGCGCAACCGCCTCGCCGAGCGCAACGTGCGGGTGCTCACGGTGAAGCCGGGCATGGTCGAGACGCCGATGACGGCGCAACTCACCAAGTTGGTAATGCCGATCAAAGCCGACCGCGCGGCGCGCGAGATCCTCGGCGCGGCAGCGGGCAAGTTCTGGAACACACGCTACGTGCCACTGCGCTGGCTGGCGGTGAGCCTCGTGATCCGCTCGATCCCCTCGTTCCTCTTCCGCAGGACGAGCATCTGATGGCGGCGGCGCGTGCGACTCGGCGGGTGTCGGAGCGCGAGCCGCGCCCGCGCTCAGGCTACGAGTACATCGAGGGGTGGGGGATGGCCGTGGGCGCGCCGTCGCGTGTGTTGCGCCCGCGCAGCGTCGAAGAAGTGGCGGCGTGTTACGACCTCGCGCGGCGCGACGGCGTGCCGCTCGGGCTGCGGGGCACGGGTTGCTCGTACGGCGACGCGTCGGTGAACCGCGCGGGGCACGTGCTCGACGTGTCGGGCATGGACCGGATCCTGGCGTTCGACGCCGCGACGGGCGTCGCGGACTGCGAGGCCGGCGTGACGCTCTCGAAGCTGTGGCGACATATCTTGCCGCGCGGTCACTGGCCGATGGTCGTCAGCGGGACGATGTTCCCGACGCTGGCGGGCGCGGCCGGGATGAACATCCACGGCAAGAACAACTTCAAGGTGGGCACGATCGGGGACTCGATCCTCGAGCTGGACGTGGTGCTGCCGAATGGCGCGCTGGTCACGCTCGATCGCGCGCGGCGGCCCGACCTGTTCCACGCGGTGATCGGCGGCTTCGGGATGCTGGGCACGATTACACGCGTGAAGCTGAAGACGAAGCGCGTGTACTCTGGCGAAGTCGACGTATTGGGCGTCTCGTCGGCGAGCCTGGCCGAGATGATGGCCTACGTCGATGCGCACACGCACGACGCGGACTACCTCGTCGGCTGGCTGGACTGTTTCGCGGAGGGCGATGCGCTCGGGCGTGGCCTCGTGCACCACGCGCGTTACCTCGACGAGGGCGAGGACCCGCACGCCGAGCGCACGCTGGAAGTCGCCTTCCAGGAGCTGCCCCCCAGCATCCTCGGCTTCCCCAAGGGCGAGGTCTGGCGCATCCTGCGCCTGTTCAACCACGACCTCGGCATGGGCTTCGTCAACTGGACGAAGCACCAGATGGGCAAGCTGGAGGAGCGCAAGGGGTTCCACCGGCAGTCGCACGCGGCGTTCAACTTCTTGCTCGACTACGTGCCGAACTGGAAGTTCGCGTACGGCCGCAATGGCGGCCGCGGCCTGATCCAGTACCAGGTGTTCGTGCCGAAGGAGACCGCGCACGCGGCGCTCTCCGACGTCCTGCGGCGCTCGCGCGCGCGCGGGCACACGTCGTACCTCGGCGTGCTGAAGCGCCACCGGCCGGATCCGTTCCTGTTGACACACGCGGTCGACGGTTGGAGCCTCGCGCTGGACTTCAAGGTGACGCCGGAGAACCGCGTGTCTCTGTGGGCGACGACGGAGGAGCTGACCGAGATCGTGCTGGCGGCGGGCGGGCGCTTCTACTTCGCTAAGGACGCGGTGATCGGCCCTGAGACCGCGCGCGCGATGTACCCACCGGGCGCACGCGAGCGCTTCCTGGCGCTGAAGCAAGAGGTCGATCCAGAGGGGCTCCTGCAGACCGACCTGTGGCGGCGGGTGTTTGCGGCGGGGCCGGGCGGCGAGCGCACCGCCCACCGGGCGGGGAGTCGTGAATCGAAGAAGGGCTCTCGGGACACTGAGATCCGTTGAGGGTTGCGGGGGCGCCCTATCACTGATCGTGAGGGTCGGGCGCATGTTGAAAGTGCCAGATCGTGAGACCCCTCCCCGGTTTTCGCAGTGGAAGTTAGCCTCATCCACGAGGCCAATTCACCACAACGCCATGCCCACATCCTTCGCGCTCGCGCTCACCGTCCTCGCGCTACGCTTGCCCCTGACATGGACCGACATCCACGTCGACCCTGCCGCGAACTGCGCGGTGGCCAACGGGTCCGCGGCCGCGCCTTTCTGTACGGTCACTGAGGCACTCCAGGTCGCCGTCGACGGCGACCGGATCCTCGTGGCTGCGGGCACGTTCCCCGGCCCGTACGACGTCACGCAGGACCTGACGATCCTCGGCGCCGGAGACGAGGTCGGTGGTACGGCGCTCACCGCTACCGCCTCCGCGACCATCCTGCGCGTCGCGTCGGGCAAGAGCGTGACGGTCGAGCGCATTCGATTCAGCGGCGGCAGCGCCGCGGGCGACCGGCCCGGCGCGATCGACAACCATGGGACGCTGACGCTGCGCAACTCGACGATCTCGAATGGGGGCGGCTTCGGCATCGGCGCCAGCGCGATCTACCAGCGCAACGGCTCCGGGGCCTTGACGCTCGAGCGTTGCGCGCTCACGAGCAACTACGTCAACTCCTCTTCCGGGGCGCTGCTGCGGGCCAACTTCGGCGGCGACGTACTTCTGACCGATTGCCGGCTCCAGGGCAACACGCAGTACCACGGGCCCGTGATCCGCGGCTTCGCCACTGATTTCCAGATCGAGAGGACAACCTTCAGCGGCAACACGAACTACGCGGCCGCGGTGATCCAGCTCTCGCAGTGCGGGATCGTGATGCGGAACTCCACGATCTCGTCGAACCATGGCGCTGCGTTCTCTTCCGGCGCAGCGGGAGGCACCCAGCGCCTCGAACACTGCACGATCTATCGCAATGCGCCCGGGCTCATCCTGCACGGGATCGACTCGTTGGGTCCGTCGCCGGTGCAGCTCGCGAACACGATCGTCGCCGCGGGCCACCCGGCTCCGCAGACGTTCATGACGCTGCGCGGCAACTTCGTGAGCCTCGGTCACAATCTCGTGGATAGCGCCGCCGCAGGCACTGGGTTGACCAACGGGGTGCTCGGAGACCGGGTCGGCAGCTCTGCGGCGCCGCTGAGCGCGGGCCTCGGCCCCTTGACACAAGGGCCGGCGTTCGGGCTCACCCACACCCCGACCGTGACGAGCCTTGCGCTCGACGCTGGCTCCCCCGCGGCGCCGCTCGCGTTCGACCAGCACGGGTTCCCTCGGGTCCCTGGTGGCGCTGACATCGGCGCTGTCGAGCGCCCGCTCGGCGGCGCCCTCGCCGGTTGTGTCGCGGCCCCGAACTCGACGGGACAGGTGGCCGAACTCGCCGCCTCGGGCGCGATCACGGCGACGACCAATCGCCTGCGCCTCCTCGTGTTCAGCGCGCCACCGGGCTCGCTCGGGATGTTCCTGACGAGCCTCACCTCGGCCTCGCCCGGTAGCACCCCGCCGGGGAGTTCGGGGCTGCTCTGCCTCGGCGGCGCGATCGGGCGCTTCTCGGCCCCGGGTCAAGTGCAGGTGGTCTCCGCGGCGGGCGGGATGACGTTGAACGTCGACCTCCAGGCGCTGCCGCAGCCGACGGGCCAGGTCGCCGTGACGGCTGGTCAGACCTGGTACTTCCAGGCGTGGTTCCGGGACCTGGCGGGGGGGCAAGCGACGTCGAACCTCAGCTCCACGCAGGGCATTCTCTGGAGCTGAGCCGCGCCTGACGGCCGCGCTCGGGCCCGCGTCTTCCTTGGTGGAGGGCGAGCTCCCCGCGGTCACTGAAACAGCACGCGCAACGCGTCCGTGAAGTTCGAGGTCGGGTTCGGATTCGCGTCGCGGAACCAAGCCTGGAAGTGCCAGGTCTCGCCGACTTGCACCGTCACGGGACCCGTCGGCGTCGGCAGCGCGGCCAGGTCGATGGCCAGCGAGAACGCCCCGCTGGCGCCGGCGTTCTGGATCTGCCCCGGGCCGACAAAGCGGCCGATCGAGCCTGCGAGGCAGAGGTGGCCCTGGCTGTTCGGTACGCCCGCGGTGAACCCCTGGGTGCGACTCGCGAGGAAGAAGCCGAACGAGTGCTGCGGCAGCAGCGCCGCCCCGAGTTGCAGCGAACCGTGCGCGGCGAGGGGGAGGCCTTCGGCCAGCAGGACACCCGCGCAGCCCGAGCTGTTCGGAACCGCGGGGCGGCACATGTTCTCTCCGACGACGCTGTGACGGACGCGGAACGCCTCCAGGTTGCCATCGATCCCGACGACTACGGTCCCATCGGACGAGACACCCGTGGCGCGCGCCTCGACGAGGAAACAACAACCCGGCACGATTCCGACGTCGCGCATGCCCTCGACGGGGCTCCAGCGGAACGCCTTCGTGATGTTGATCTGGGGCGACTCGTCTGCCGAGCCAACCACCGTGAGGCCGTCCGCCGAGACATCGAACGCCTGTGCACCGAGGCCTCCGGGCAGCGTGCCGAGGTCCTGCATCCCGATCGCAGAGGTCCAACGGAACGCGCGCGGAGGATAGCCGGCGGAGGACCCGACCACTACCACACCGTCGCCGGACACGGCGACCGCGCCGTACTCCGTCGAGGGATTGCCGCTGAGCCCGCCGAGGTCCTGCATCCCGTTGACGGCCGTCCAACGGAACGCCCGTCTGTTGCCCAGCGAGTCCAGCGCCGCGCCCACAACGACGCGGCCGTCGTCCGAGACGTCGCGCGCGCTGCTGCTCGCGCCGCCGAGCGAGCCCAGAGACTGCATCCCGTTGCCCGCCGTCCAGAGGAAGGCTCGTGCAACGCCCGCTGCGTCGAGCGATTCACCGACCACGATGGCGCCGTCACGCGAGACCGCGTACGCCTTGGAGCTCGCCCCGCCGAGCGTCCCGAGGCTCTGCATTCCGCCGGCGGCGGTCCAGCGGAACGCAAACGAGCCAGACGCGGCGTCCGCCCAGCCCACGATCGTCGCGCCGTCGGCCGCCACATCGAGCGCGACGCTCTCGATGCCTCCGAGGGTCCCGAGGTTCTGGAAGGCCAAGCCCGTCCAATAGGCCGCTAGCCGCGGACCCGTGGCCGTATTGGTCCCGACGACGACCTCACCGTCGCCCGAGATCTTCTCCGTGCGGAAGCCGCCGACGGCGACGAGGTCGGCGCACGACTGCGCGGGCGCCGACTGCGCGGCGCAGAGGCATGTCAGGCCGAGCGCGAGGCCGTTCCTCGTACTGCCCGTTGCTAGGGCGAACAACATCATTGAAATGTGATGGAGAGCGCGTCGGTGAAGTTCGACGTCGCGACGCCGGCCACCGAGTCGCGGTGCCAGCACTGGAAGTAGCGGGTTTCGCCGGCGACGACCGGCACGAAGCCCGTAGGTGTCGGGGTCTGCGTCAGGTCCAGGGTGAGGCTGAACGCGCCCGCGCTGCCGGAGTTCTGGATCTGCCCCGGCCCGACGTACCGTCCGATCGGGCTCGCCATGCAGAGGAACGAGCCCGTCGGGCCCGGCAAGATGGTCCCGTCCAGGCTCGTGATGAAGAAGCCGAACGAGTTCAGCGGCAGGTTACCCACCTCCAACGTCACGTCGTTCGCCGCGACCGAGGTGCTCCCCGTTGCGGTCAGGATCCCGCGCACGCCGGTCGAATTCGGCATGTTCGCGCCCGCGCAGTGGGGGCTGCCGATATTGGTGACGAAGGTCACCGCGAAGATGTCGCGACGCCCGTTCGAATCGATCGCGACGATGTCCGTCGCGTCCGACGTGTACGTGAGCACGTTCCCGTCAGGTGTCATGTGTGGCACGAAGCAGTCGCCGTTCACTTCATCGCCGGCGAGGTCCAGGCTGACCCGCGTGGTCACGCCGGCCGCGCGGTCGCGCAGAAAGATGTCCTGCTTGCCGTTCGTGTCGCCCGCGACGAGGTTCGTTGACAGCGAGGCGTAGACGACGACGTTGCCGTCCTCACTGAGCGCCGTGGGCGAGCGCACGTAGCTGTTCGCCTGCAGCCCGCTGGGCTGTACGTTCAGGCGCGTCGTCACGCCAGTGGCGACGTCGTAGCCGAACAGGTCCCAGTTGCCGCTCGAGTCACCGGGTACGAGGTTGCTCGCCGCGCTGCAGTACGTGATGGTCGAGCCGTCACCAGAGATGCTGGGCCACGTCGATTCGTTGTTCGCTTGCACGCCGCCGGACGACACGTTCACTCGGGTCAGCGCACCGGTCAGCATGTCCTTCAGGAACATGTCGACCTGGCTGTTGGTGTCACCGGCGACGAGCGTCGTCGCGCCGGACGTGAACACGATGTGTAGGCCATTGGAGGCGATGGCGCCGTGATAGCTCCAACCGTCACCCTGCACACCGGTCGACGTGACCGACACGAGCGTGAGCTGACCGGTCGACCGATCGAGGCGATAGACGTCCTTCTGGCCGTTCGAATCCGCCGGCACGAGGCTCGCATCGCTCTCGAAGACCACGAAACGCGCGTCGGGCGTGATCCGCGGTCCATCGCTGCGGGCGTTGGCCAGGTTGCCCAGGTGGTCGCGCGAGATCAACGACGTCGTCCCCGTGACCATGTCGCGCAGGAAGACGTCCCACGTGCCGTTCGTGTCCCCCGCGACGAGGGCGGAGGCGTTGCTGGACCAGACGACGTAGCGCCCGTCCCCCGAGACGTCGGGTTGCACGGCGATCCCGTTGCCCGCGTTGCCGTTCGGCCGCTGGCTGACGAGCTCCGTCGCCCCCGTGGCGAGGTCGTGGCGGTAGATGTCCTGGACACCGTTGAAGTCCCCGGGGGCGAGGTTCGACGCGTCGCTCTGGAACACGACATAGCGCCCGTCAGCGGAGGCGAGCGAGTAGTACGACGTGTTGTTCGACTGTGTGCCCGCGCTGGACTGGCTGCACAGGCTGTTCGTCTGCGGCGCGCCGAGCGCGGCGGTGGCGCTCAGGAGCAGGGTCGTGGGGGTGATCGAGCAGTGCATCGGCGGTTCCGATTGGAGGTGCAGGGTGGTGGATCTCGGCGGAGCGACAAGGGTACCACTCGCCGCCCCGTTAACATCCCGCGCCCTCCACGTGGCTCATATGTCGACTTCACCCACAGGCCGCGGCGCCGAGCGCTACGTACATTTTGCGACCTGTGCGCCCGGCGCCGAGCCCTGCCTGCACGCCGAGGTCAAGGCGCTCGGCCTCGCCAGGCACGAGCGCCAGGTTGGAGGTGTGCAATTCGAGGGTACGGCCCGAGACGCGTGGCGCGCGAACCTGTGGTTGCGCAGCGCCGTGCGTGTGCTGCGCCGGGTTGCGCGCTTCGAAGCGCCGGACGAGGCCTCGCTCGACGCGGGGGTCGCCGCCGTCGATTGGTCGCGTTTCTTACGCCCCGATGGACGCCTCTGGATCGACGCGCAGGCGAAGGAATCGGCGCTGTCCCATTCACGTTTCGTCGCGCAGCGTGTCAAGGACAGCATCGTCGACCAGCTCCGCGCCGCGGACGGCACGCGACCGGAGGTCGAGCGCGACGAGCCCGACCTGCGTGTGCACGTGCACCTCTTCCGTGACCGCGCGACGCTGTCGGTCGACACGTCGGGCGCATCGCTGCACCTGCGCGGCTGGCGAGTAGCGCAGGGGCGCGCACCTCTGGCGGAGACGCTCGCGGCGACCGTCGTGCTGGCCTCGGGCTGGGACCGGCGCTCGCCGCTCGTCGACCCGTTCTGTGGTTCGGGGACGTTGCTCGTCGAGGCCGTGCTGTGCGCGGCGAACATCGCGCCGGGCCTGACTCGCGCGCGCTTCGGCTTCGAGGCGTGGGGGGACCACGATGAGGCCGGTTGGCAGCGCGAGCGCGCATCCGCGGCCGCCGCGCGCGTCGCCGTGCCGAAGCTGCGACTCCTCGCGCGCGACCGCGAGGCCGAGCGTGTCGACGAGGCGCGCGCGCACCTCGCCGTGTTCGGCTTCGACGCGCAGTGCACGTTCGAGGTCGGCGACGCGCTCGCGTGGGAGCCGCGCAAAGGTTGGAACGCGCATGTGCTCTCGAACCTGCCGTACGGCGAGCGTATCGGCGCGGACGACGATGTCATCGCGCTGCATCGCGAGTTCGGCGCGCTCTTGCGTGCGCAGGCCGGGGGTTACAGAGTGTCACTGCTCGTCGGGTCGCGATCGCTTGCCAAGCGCTTGTCGCTGCAAGGCGAGCGCATCGAGCTCGTGAATGGCGGCCTCGACGTCGTGCTGCTGAACGCACAGCTGCGCTGAACCGCGCGATACCGAGCCCGCGCAATCTCCACCACTTACGCCCTCCCACGGTCGGACAGGGCATCGGTGGAGGGGGCGACAAGTGCTGGCGAGCGCTCGGGATCCGCAGCGCGGATCAATACGTCGCGACGTCTACGCCGAAGACGACGCGGGGCCCGCGCGGCTGCATGTCGTGCGGGCCCCGAGTGCATCAGCGCCTTGGCGCTGCGCTCACGCGATCGCGATCGTGCGGCGCGCGGGCCTCTTCAGCGGCAACGCGACTTCGAGCATTCCGTGACGTAGCGTCGAGGTGATCGTGTCCGCGTCGACGTTCTCCGGCAGGCGCCAGCGCCCGCGGAAGTCCGTCAGGCGAAACTCGAGCGCTTGGCGCAGGACCTCGGACCCGGCGGGCGAGAGCGATTGGTTGGCGTCGAGCGCCAGCACACCGTCCTCCACCGTCAGAGTCAGCGCGTCCTGACCGACGCCCGGCAACTCGACCCGGAGCGACATACCATCGTCGTTCGTCGACGCGTGGTAGCGCGGCGTAGCGGGGATGCTCGAGCTCAGCGCTTGTCTCGCGCTCGCGCTCGGATGAGTGACGGCGCTCTGGCTCGCAGCGGGAGCCTGGTTCAAGGCCGGGCTGCATGCACTGGCGCCGTGCGCGGGATTTGCGCTGCCGGCGGTATTTGCGCTGCTGGTAGGGGCGCAGCATTGCTTGCCGTTCTGGATGGTCTGGCCCTTCTGCGTGGACTGGGACTGCATGGTCGTTCCTTCGTGATGTGCGGGGTGCGGATCAGCGGACGGAGATGACACGCGCGGCGGTCTTCGCGAGCTTCGGCAGCGCGAGGCGCAGGACGCCGTGCTCGAGCTTTGCCTGGACATTGTCGATGTCGATGTCGAACGGCAGATCGAGGGTGCGCTCGAAGCTGGCGACGACTCGCGCCGCGTCGCCCTCGCCTTCCTTACGCTCGCCCTTCACGAGGAGGCGCCGGCCTTCGACGGAGACCTGGACGTGCTCGGGGCCGTATCCGGGGACGAGGAACTCGACGCCGGCCTCGCGCTCCGAGAGGTGGACGTTCGCGCGCGGCGCGTCGACGTCGGCTTCGGGCCACGCGACTCGCGCCATCCGGTCGACGGCGGCGGAGGCGAGGCGGTCGATGTCCGAGAGGAGGGAGAAGGGGGTGCGATGGAGCCAAACCATGTGTGACGACCTCTTGCGTTGGAGTGATCTGCCCGGGGCCGGACGCCCGCGGGATACGATCCAGAGAGACAACTCCGGTGCCAGCGACCTCCTCGTCGAGCTGGTCAGCCGCCTCAAGTTCTTGTCCTAGGCCACTTTAAGCGCACAGGGCGGGTGCCCGTCCGGCCTCCATCGGCGCGCATTGCGCCGCCAATCTGGCAGCGCGACTGCCACCTCGGCTGGCCATTCTGGCACTCAGCGAGTCAGTCGCTCTACACCGCGGCCTCGTTGCACCTGCGCGAGAGCGCCGCAACGGACCCCGAGCAGCGTGAGGTGGCTCTGACGAGCCCGACTCGGCCAGTCGGACAAGCGCCACGTCACGCAGCCTGGACGGCGAGAGACGCCGCACAATACGCTGCTGTCGTGGCGTGTGCCGACCCCGCGCTCGCCACCGAGGTCAACACGAGCGCCAACTCCTCCGCGAGTGCCCGCGACGGGGTAGGGGCGAGGCGGCCCAGTGCGTCGAGCAGCGCTGGCTCGACGCGCGGCGCGGCGGCGGGCTCGGCCGGTGGAGCGCTCGACGAGTCGTCCACGGGCTGGGGCGGGCCCAGCGCCGCCGCACAGAGGTCGCGCGCGTCGCCCCAAGCACGCCCACGCGCGCGCATCTCGCGCCGCACGGACGCCACGGCGCGCACCCGCTCGAAGGTCGGGACGATACCCGAGCCGTCGCGCGCGCCCGCGCACACGAGGAGCGCAGCGGCAATGACTCTTCCACGCCGTGAACCGCGAAGCTGCACCTCGTGGAAGCGCCGCAAACACTCCTCGAGGGCCTCGCCGAACTCGACACTGCGCAGGTCTGTCACGAGCGCCAGCGCCGCAGCGATGAACCGGCCGTCGCTCGCGATGGCGCCGCGCCAATCGCCGCGCGCGCGCAGCCCGGCCGCAACGCCGCGCCAGCGCGCGACGAGGGCCACCGCGCTCTCCTCGCGTGCGCCCTGGCCTACAACGCGACCGAGGTCGCCCGCATGCAGCCCCGCGCCCGGCGGTGCGAGGGCGAGGATCAACGCCGCGCGGCGCAGGACCTCCGTGCGCTCGAAGAAGCCCTGCCGCGACGCAAGCGCCGCGTGATCGAGCGCGAGGAAGCGCGCGAGCAACGGGCGCACATCAGCCGCGCCGCTCAACGCGCGCCGCCCTCCGTGCGTCGCTTCAGGATCAAGAGCGTGTCGTATTGCGCATCGGACAGCGTGAGCGGGTCGTCCGCGTCGTACAGGAAGTCGTACGTGGCGACGTGCTCGAGCTCGGGCACCGAGCGCACGAGGCGCCGCACCTCCTTGGCGTCGTACGTGCGGAACCACCAGACGGTCTCGCTGCGCCGCTCATGGCCGTTCTCGCGCACGACGAGGCGCGAGCGCACCTTCTCGCGCCGCGCCTTGCGCTCAGCGGGCCAGCCCTGGATCGTGCACGTCACGTCCGCGCCATCGCGCACGACGTGCCAGCGCTCGCGAGTCGTCTTCGTCGCTGCGTAATTCGTCAAATGGAAGCCGAGCGCGTAGATCCCGCCCGGTGCCAGCGCCGCCGCGACGTGCTGCAGGTGCGCGCGCGCGCTGGCCTCGTCCAAGAGGTACTTGAACGTCGACACGAAGCAGTGCGCCAGGTCGAACTTGCCGCGCACCTCGAACGAGGCCATGTCTCCGACCGCGACCGTGCCCGCGAGGCCTGCGCTCCGCAGTCGCCCGCGGCTGTACTGCACCATCGCGGGCTCCAGGTCGAAGCCGTGCACACGCCAGCCGCGCCGCGCCATCTGCACCAACAGGCGCCCGCTGCCACACGCGGGCTCCAGCACGCGCGGTGCTGGCGTGACGCGCCCGGTGCCGTGCTTCACGTGCACGGCCTCGAGGAAGTCGGCCTCCTCCGCTGTATCGACATCGAAGATGACGTCGTAGTAGCGCGGAGTCTCGTACCAGTCGAGCTCGGTGTAGGTCGGCATCGGTCAGCGCTCGCTCGTTCGTAAGGCGTGTCGGGCGCCGTGTCAGTCATCTGGTGAACTCCACACACGGCGCGCGGGTACCGAGACGAGGCGGTCCTCGTCCGCGATCCACGCCGTCATCGAGCCGCCGTACACACAGCCCGTGTCGAGGCCGACCGTGCGCACGTCGCGCACGAGGCCGCGCCGCGCCCAATGACCGAAGACGACGGTGCGGCGCTCGTCCGAGCGCGCGCGCCAGAAGTGGTCCCAAGGCATGAACGGCGGCGCGGGTGGGGGCCAATCGCTCGCGGGCATCCGCCCGTTGGCATCGCAATGGCGCGCGCGCACTGCAAACTCCGTGTCCGCCTCGCGCACGAGCACGTCGCGGCCTTGCAGAACGTGCAGCGGCTCCGGCCACCGCGGTGAAACGGCCGCGTGTACCATCAGCACATCGGGCCAGCCGAGCACGAACGGCCGCGCGCGCAGCCAATCCAGCAACGACTCACCGTCCTCCTCGGCACGAACGGCTTCGAGCATGTCGCGCCGCCCACGAAGCGTCCGGTCCGCGGCCTGACGCAACAGGTGCACGTCGTGGTTCCCGAGCACCGGTAGCGCCCCGAGGTCGCGGCAGAGCCGCAGGCACCCGACGGAGTCCGGGCCGCGGTTCACCAGGTCCCCGACGGGGTGCAGCTTGTCGCCCGCCGGGTCGAAGCGCAGCGCCTCCAAGAGCGCCTCGAACTCCTCGCGGCAGCCTTGCAGGTCACCGACGAAGATGCGGCGCAGGACCATCCCGAGAGCGTAGCGACCGAGAACGGCAAGTTGGAGCGGCGCGCGCGGGAACGGCGCGCAGGCGAGCCGCGCGGCGGGTCTCGCGCGCGCGAGCGGCCTTCACCGGCGATCGCCCGTCAAGCGGAACGTCACAGGCACGCGGACGTTGGCCTCGACCGCTGCTCCGCCGCGTCGCGCGGGCGTGAAGTGCCAGCGCTCGACCGCGCGCACC
>Ga0163154_10007807_pt1 | contig 12647 bp, 12 predicted proteins | sample OliLakLV19MP9P1_FD_148649 | JGI IMG/M metagenome (GOLD analysis project Ga0163154, IMG submission 148649) | Freshwater microbial mat bacterial communities from Lake Vanda, McMurdo Dry Valleys, Antarctica - Oligotrophic Lake LV.19.MP9.P1 | ecosystem: Environmental > Aquatic > Freshwater > Lake >... | reverse complement strand
CCCCTTCTCCCACAAGAGGAGAAGGGGAGAAACGCAGTAGAAAGTCCCTCGCCCCGCCGCTTCGCTTATGGAGAGGGATTGCCGCTTCGCTTTGGGTGAGGGGTGTGTAGTTACAATAAATTATTTTCGTGCTGAAGACCTTTCGTTCGTGGTTGGGGTAAGGGCAAGACAATTTATGACACGCTATATTATCCGACGCCTCTTGCAAGCGATCCCGCTGCTCATCGTCGTCAACATTATGGTTTTTGGCATCCTCAAATTGGCGGGCGACCCCTTCGCCTATCTCGCCACCGACCCCAATGTCAGCGAAGCCGACCGCGCGCGTTTCCGCCGCAGTTTGGGGCTGGATGACCCGCTCCCCCTGCAATTCGTCCATTGGTACATCGGCGATGATTGGTATCAGCGCGACCTCGATTTTGATGATGTCCCCGAAACGTATGGCGAACGCTTGGGCTTTTTGCGCGGCGACCTCGGCGAGTCGATCCGCTATCGGCGTCCCGTGTCCGAAGTCGTGGCGGAGTTCATGCCCAACACCCTCATCTTGGGCACCTCGGCGCTGTTGATGACCATCGTCCTCGGCACCGCGCTCGGCATCTTTTCGGCACTCCGGCAATATTCCTTCGCCGACAACCTCATCACGGGCTTATCCTTCCTCACCTTCTCCATGCCGATCTTTTTGGTGGCGTTGTTGGGCGTCCTGTTTTTTTCGCTGACGTTGCGCGGGTTGGGCTTGCCCTATCTGCCTACGGGTGGCATGTATGACCCACGCGGCGACCGCTCGATTGATGAGTTGCTCGTCCGCTTGATCTTGCCGACGTTCAGCATCGCCGCCATTGGCATCGCCCGCTATGCCCGCTTTGTGCGCGCCAGTATGCTCGAAGTCATCAATTCGGATTATGTCCGCACCGCCCGCTCCAAAGGCTTGGCGGAACGACGCATTAATTTTTTACACGCCTTTAAGAACGCCTCGATCCCGCTGATCACCCTGATCGCCATTGATATCCCGTTCATCTTCAGCGGTGCCGTTGTCACCGAAACGATCTTCTCGTGGCCCGGCATGGGGCGCTTGTTTATCGAAAGCCTCGGCGTCCTCGACCCGCCAATTTTGCTGACCTTCACTCTCATCACCGCCGTAGCGGTCATCTTCTTTCAACTCTTCGCGGATATCGTCTATGCTTGGGTAGACCCACGTATCCGTTATCGTTAGTGTGTGAACCGAAACAAGGGACGCTCTCATGACAAACGTCGCTCAAAAATTGAATGTCGGGCAGGTGGCGCGCCTCCAAGCCGAGGAAGCCCAAAGCTTCTCCCCTTTTCGGGTCGCACTGCGCCGCTTTCTTAAGCATCGCATGGCGGTCGTCGGCACGATCATCATCACCTTCATCCTGCTGTTTGTGATCGGCGGCGCGTTCTTCACCACCGAAACACAAGGCAACAAGACCAACATCATGAATAAAGAAAAAGCCCCCACAAGCGAGTCCCCTTTCGGCACCGATCTGGTCGGGCGGGATGTTTTTACGCGCATGATTTGGGGCGGGCAAATTTCCATCGCTATCGGCATCGTCTCGGTCGTGATCTCGATCTCGGTGGGGACGTTGGTAGGGGTGGTGAGTGGCTATTTCGGCGGATGGGTTGATTCTTTGCTGAGCCGGATCACCGAGGCGCTGCTGGCGATTCCGGTCTTGATCCTGCTGCTGGTGCTATCGACGGTGCTGTCCCAGTCCTCCGTCAAAACCACGATCTTAGGGCGAGAACTCAGCAGCACTGTCGTGATCATCATCCTGCTGATCGGCTTCACCAGTTGGATGACCCTGGCGCGTATTGTACGGGCGCAGGTGTTGTCCTTAAAAGAGCAAGAATTCGTGATGGCGGCGCGGGCAATCGGTGTCACTGATCAGCACATGATCCTTCAGCATTTGCTCCCCAACCTGATCGCCCCCATCGTCGTGACCGCGACGCTGGGCATCGGCACCGCGATCATCACCGAAGCCTATTTGAGCTTTCTCGGCTTTGGGGTGCAACCCCCCACCGCCACATGGGGCAATATCTTGACAGGGGCACAAGACAAGATCGACCGCGTGTGGTGGCTGTGGGCTGCCCCCGGCTTCTTCATCGTGTTGACGGTGCTGGCGATTAACTTCATCGGCGATGGCTTGCGCGACGCCCTTGACCCCCGTAGCATTCGCTAAAGCAGGGGAAAACAGGGGTTAGGGTTGTAGGGACCCGCAATGGGATTCTGTTGAAAAAGTCGGACACCCCGTTGGGTGTCGCGGACACTTCGCGTCCCTACAAACCACGCCATTGTAGGAATGCGCAACGGCGCGTCCGCTGCACGTACAACCCTTTTTCAATAGAATCCAACGGCGCATCCATCCCTAAATCCCGCTATTCACCGGCGGCACAATCGTGACGCCGGGCAACGTGCGTAAGCCTTGCTCGGCACCAGCGGGCAAATACGCCACCACCAGATGCAGCGGTCCTGTCCCCGTGTTGATCGTCGAATGATAGACTCCTTTCGGAATCCAGCAGCATTCCCCGCCCGTACAGTGAACCGGTTCGCCATCATTGAGCATCTGGTCGCCCTCGCCAGCGATAAAATAAATGATCTCGTCGGCGTCGGGGTGGTTGTGCCGATCATGCCCTTTGCCCGGTTCAAGGATGACATGCCCAAAGCTGACGCTCTTGGAGCCGGTCACTTTTTCCTCGGACAACATCCGCACGACCCCCCAGTCGAACACTAGCGAGTCGACATCGGCATCCGTTGTTAAAAAAGTATCGCCAAACTGTTTCATATAACAGTCTCCAGTATAGGGTTTAGGAATTGGGGGTTAGGGTTTCGGGAAAAGCAAAACGCCACCCACAAGCGGCAACTATAACGCGCCCCTCAAAAGCGCGCCAACACCAGATCGTTGTACGTTTTCTTGCTTTTGCTTTCGTACCTTTATGTCCTCTCTGCTTTAGGTTATCCTTTACTGCCTCACACACATTCGGAGTCCCCTACCCCATGTCCACCCCTATGCCTCCGGTGCCGCGCGACCCCTACGCAGCACTGCGCTTTCGTGATTTTCGCTTGCTCGCTGGCGGACGATTTGTCGCTCAAGTCGGCGAAATGATGGTCAGCATTGGCGTCGGTTGGGAACTGTACCAACGCACCGGCGACCCGCTGGCGCTGGGCTTGGTCGGCTTGGTGCAGATCATCCCCGTCATGCTGCTGTCGCTGCCGGGGGGCTATGCCGCCGACCGCTACGACCGCCGCTGGCTGACGCTGATCTCACAATTGGTGTTGATCGCCTGTTCGCTGGCATTGTTCGTAATCTCGGTCACGGATGGCTCACTCGTCGTGTTATACGGTGTGCTGGCGCTCATCGGTGCCGCGCGCGCCTTCAACAATCCGGCGGAAAGTGCGCTCACGCCGCAATACATCCCGCAAGAACATTTCTTCAACGCTGCCACCTGGAACACGACCATTTGGCAGTTGTCGGCGATCTTGGGTCCCGCCGTCGGGGGCATCATCATCGGCATCACGGGATCGGCGGCGAGCGTCTATATCGCTAATGCGTTGGCGGGGGGGGTGCTGGTCATGGTGCTGCTGATGCTAGAGAGCAAACCCTTTGAACGCACTGCCCACGAAGAACCGATGCTGGCAGCGTTGCGCGGCGGGATCACCTTTTTACGGCAGACGCCCGTCATTTTGGCGGCGATCACGCTCGATATGTTCGCGGTCTTGTTGGGTGGGGCAACCTTCTTGCTGCCCATCTATGCGACCGATATTTTGAAGGTGGACGCGACCGGCTTGGGCATCTTGCGGGCGGCGGGGTCGGTCGGTGCGCTGCTGATGGCGGTCACGATCTCGCGCTTGCCACCATTGGAACATGCAGGACGGACGCTGTTGTGGGCGGTGGTGGGGTTCGGTATTGCCACTATCCTGTTTGGCATCTCAACCTCGTTTTGGCTGTCGGTGATCTTGTTGGCGGTCATGGGCGCGCTCGACAACATTAGTGTGGTGGTGCGCCACACGCTCGTGATGACCTTCACCCCCGACGGAATGCGGGGGCGGGTGTCGGCGGTCAACAGCGTCTTTATCGGTGCCTCTAATGAACTGGGTGGTTTTGAGAGCGGCGTGGCGGCGGCGCTCTTGGGACCGGTCGGCGCGGTCGTCTTTGGGGGCGTCGGGACGATAGCGGTGGTCGGGCTGATCGCGCGCTTTTCGCCCCAACTACGCAATTTGAAACGGATCGAACCTATCGCCACCATCGAGGTGTAGGGTTTACCCATCGGCACACAAGCGAAGGCGCGAACTAGCCCCACATTTTTTCTTCGCGCCTTTCCGTTTCATGACTTGTTTTTAGGGTCGCTTCTATTCCCGCGTAGAGCGGAGATCGGCACAGTTATTTCAACAGTCGATAAAACACCACTGTATCGATCAAATGATGCCCATAGCCATCGAGCGCGAATTCGGGGATGACGCCCACGCGCACATAGCCGTAGCGCGCATATAGAGTCTCGGCGGCGCTCCCGCGTTCGGTGTCAAGGACCAGCAACGTCTTGCCAGCGGCGCGGGCAGCGGCATCAGCGGCGTGCAACAATTGTTTGGCAATGCCTCGTCCCCGAAAGGGGATATACACCAATAATTTTTGCAGATCCGCCCGGTGGGTGCCATTGGGCGGGGTCGCCAACGACAATTGCACGCAGCCCACAAGCTGATCCTCGGCGCGTGCCGCCAACACGATACGCTGGTGTTGGGCGACCTCCGCCTCAATTTTTGCCTAATACGAGTCGGCAATCTGAGGGTCAAGGGGGGCGATAAAGCCGACCGACGCCCCGCCCTCAACGGCATCGCGCAGCAGTTCGATCAGGTGCGGGCGGGCGCTGTGGAGATCGTCGGCAGTCAGGGACAGGATTTCGAGAGGCGTGGACATGGGCATCCTCGTTAGATGGATTGATGCGGCGCTATTGTAGCGCGCCCGTTTGGGAGGTGCCAGCAGGGAAAAGTCGGATTGATGATGCAGTCCGCATTTCCAGTTATAATAGCATCGTTCAATTTTTGGGAAAGCAAGCTCATGAAGTTCACCAAGATACATCTGCAAAACTGGAAAAATTTCCAAGAAGTCGAAGTCGATCTGCCCGAACGTGCCTTCCTCATCGGTCCCAATGCGTCCGGCAAGTCTAATTTCTTGGATGTTTTTCGCTTCTTGCGGGATATCTCCACCCCCGGCGGCATCCAACAAGCGGTTCAAGATCGAGGGGGGATTTCCAAATTGCGTTGTCTCCATGCCCGCAATCCGTCTGACATCGTAATCAGGGTGGACCTTGCCGATGATCAAGATCATTGGAGTTACAGTGTCGTCTTTTCTCAACAAGGCAAGCTCCCCAGACAAGGGGCAGCGCTCGTCAAGAAAGAAGTGGTGATCCACAACAGTGAAGTTGTGCTAAATCGTCCCGATAAGGATGATAAGGATGACGAACGGTTATTAGAACAAACCGCGTTGGAACAAATCAGCAGAAACCGCAGCTTTCGTCCAATTGTCGACCATTTCCAGCAAGTCTCCTACCTTCATTTGGTACCTCAAATGATTCGAGGGGGCAAAGGGATGTCGAGTGAGAGCAATTTCCCCGATGTTTACGGAGGACGGTTTCTTGAGATTGTCGCCAGTACAACCGAAGCAAAACGCAAAAGATATCTCAAGAAAATCGAGGAAGTCTTGAAGATCGCTGTGCCCCAGTTGACAGCGCTAAAACTTACCACTGATAAAGGCGGTGTCCCACACCTCGAGGCAACCTATGAGCATTGGCGTGCCCAAGGCGCGAGTCAAGACGAGAGTCAATTTTCGGACGGCACGCTACGGCTCATTGGGTTGCTGTGGATGCTTCAGGATGGCGCGGGACTGGTCTTGATCGAAGAACCCGAACTCTCGCTGCATCAGGCAATTGTTCGACAACTTGCGCCCTTCATCCATCGAGCGCAAACCCGATCCAAAACAACGCGGCAAGCGTTCATTAGTACCCACAGCGTCGATTTGTTGTCCGATCCGGGCATCGGGGCAGAGGAGATTTTGTTGTTTGACCCCACAGCAGCAGGAACGACAATTACGGTCGGTGGGGCATTCCAAGACTTGAGAGACCTGATGGCGCAAGGACTGACGGCAGCAGAAGTAGCATTGCCGAGAACTCATCCTGCCGATGCTGCGCAAATGAGCTTATTTGCCCTATGAACTCGCCTAGATTTGTCAGTCTGCTGGTGGAAGGCACTATCGATGAACTGGTGCTTCGGAAAACCATTGCAACCTATACCGCGCTTACAGTCGCCACTTGTTACGGTAAAAAAGGTGTCGCAGATATCAAGAAACGGATTGCCAATTATCATGCGGCAGCGGTAGCGAAACCCCACCCCTTGTTTATCTGTTTAATTGACTTGGATGCTGCCGAGTGTGCGGTGCAACTCAGGCAAGAATTGCTCCCTAACCCGATCTCCAACAGTTTTATTTTTCGGATTGCCGTCACCGAAGTCGAATCATGGTTACTGGCAGATCGCGAAGGCATCGCCAAATTTATAGGTGCGCCTGTGAACAAAGTACCGGAATCGCCGGACAAATGCCTGAATCCCAAAACCGAGATCGTCAACCTAGCGCGCAAATATGCGAAAGAAAAACTTAAACGGGATCTCGTGCCCGCAGAACGTAGTTCAGCACCAGTCGGCAAAGGATATTCAACCCAAATCATTCGCTTTATTCAAGAACAGTGGACACCAGAAGCAGCGGAAGAGAACTCTCCAAGTTTTGCCAAAACGATCAAGGCTTTACGCCGACTATCGGAGTAAGTCAAAATTGCGCTGATGTTCACGGCGATACCCCACCCCCACCCCGCGTTTTCGCATTATAATACCTTTGTGACCGTTAAAAACTTCAGCACTCAAGGATTTATTTCATGACTCTCATTTTGGCACTCGGCGGCAGCCCCTCGTCCCCGTCGCGCTCGGCGGCGCTGCTAGAACACACCGTCGAATATATGGAAGCGCGCGGGATGCAAACCAAGACCCTGCACGTCCGCGATTTGGATCCGCGCGAACTTATGCACGCGCAATTGAACGGTCCCACCGTCACGGCGGCGGGTGCGCTCATCGCCGAAGCGGACGGCATCCTCGTGACCACCCCCGTCTACAAAGCCTCGTACACCGGCTTGCTCAAGGCATTCCTCGATCTGCTGCCCCAAACCGCATTGGCGGGCAAAACCGTGCTGCCCGTCGCGCTCGGCGGATCGCTGGCGCACATGCTGATCATCGACTATGCGCTGCGTCCGGTCTTGGCGGCGATGGGTGCCTACAATGTGTTGCAGGGTATTTACCTACTCGACAACGCGATGGAACACGACGCCGGGCGCTTCGTCAAGTTCACCACCCAAGACGCCGAAGACCGTTTGCATAACGGCGTCACCCAACTGATCCACGCCGTCACGGTCGAAAAACAATAAATTTGCTTATCCCCTCACCTCCTGCCCCTTTCTCATCGGCAAAGTGGCGGAAAAAAGATGGCAACATGAAATCTTTCTCCCCATACAATGGAGAGGGGGTGCCGAGCGCGCTCGGACGGGGTGAGAATAGTTTGAAAGGTCAATTTCCCCTCATGGATATTTTATGGTTTATGCCTAGCATGGGCGACTCGCGCTTTTTAGGCACCAACATCAGCCGCCGCAACACCAGCCCCGCCTACTTGGAGACCGTCGCCAAAGCCATTGACTCGCTTGGCTACACGGGTGCCCTCTTCCCGACGGGAGCCGGCTGTGAAGACTCGTGGGTGGTGGCGGCATCGCTGATCGCCGTGACCAGACGCATGAAATTCTTGATCGCCTTCCGCCCCGGCAGTTTGTCGGTGACGTTGGCGGCGCGCATGGCGTCCACGTTTGATCGCATGTCCAATGGGCGCTTGCTGATCAACATCATCACCGGCGGCGATCCGGTCGAGTTGGCGGGTGACGGCACCTTCCTCAGTCACGATGAGCGCTATGAAGTGACCGACGAATTTCTCGCGGTGTGGCGGCAACTCTACACGGGCGAGTCGGTGGATTTTGAAGAGAAGCACATTCATATCGAAGGCGGCAAATTGTTGTTGCCCCCCGTGCAGCGTCCCTATCCGCCCTTGTTCTTCGGCGGATCCTCCCCTGCCGCCTTGGAGACCGCCGCCAAACACATCGATGTCTATTTGTCGTTGGCGGAACCCCCCGCGATGATGAAGGAAAAATTTGACCGGATGCGCGAACTGGCGGCGAAGCACGGGCGCACGATTCGCTTTGGGGTGCGGGCGCATGTCTTCGTGCGCGAGACCGCCGAGGAAGCGTGGAAAGCCGCACATGACGTGCTGCGCTATGCCGACGAAAAAGCCATCGCCGCCAGTCAGTCACATCTCGCGCGTTTCGACTCGGTGGGGCAGAGTCGGATGGTCGGGTTGCATCAGGGGGGCGCAAATGATTTAGAGGTCAGCCCGAATTTATGGGCGGGCATCGGCTTGATCAACAAAGGGGTCGGTACTGCGCTGGTCGGCGATCCCGATACGCTGGCGGAACGCATTCAGGAATATCGCGATATCGGGGCGGACACGTTTATTTTGTCGAGCTACCCGCATATTGAGGAAGCCTACCGCGTGGCTGAACTGCTCTTCCCGCGCATCCCCGACTGGAACGCGCAGGTCGGCGCGAGCAATACGGTCTTCAATCAGGATACCCTGCCGAGGACATGGCAATAAGGCATCCCTACCCCGTCCGAGCGCACTCGGACGGGGTGAAGCGGTTTTTATCCTAACATCTCCGCGATTTCACGCGCGCGCTCTGGGGCATCGCCGATATATGCCGAAGCATCCAGCAGCGCGCGAATCTGACCCGCTGGCAAGCCGATCCGTGCCTCGGCGCTTAACGACTCGATCAGCGGATTCGCGCCGCCCGTGCGAATCACGTCCCACGCTTGTAGGCTGTGTTCGCGGATCACCTCATGCAGCACTTGGCGATCCCCGCCCGCCCGCGACGCCGCCATCAACACCCGTTCGGTCGCCGCAAACACACCATACCGTTCCAGATTGCGGGCAATGCTGTGCGCGTCGATGCGTAACCCTTTGAGGATGCGCGCCGCTTTGATCAGGATTTCATCGACCGCCAAAAATGCCTCTGGCAGCACAAGACGACGATTGGCACTGTCGTCTAGGGTGCGCTCCAGCAGGTTATGCGCGGCATTGTCCCACGCCACACGCGGCAGCGTCGCCACATAGCGGGCGAGGCTGTCGATGTTTTCGGCATTGATCGGGTTGCGCTTAAAGGGCATGGCGGACGAGCCGACTTGTGACTTGCCGAACGGCTCCGCCCACTCGCCAAACACGGGTGATTGCAGCAAGCGCAAATCGAACGCCAGCTTGTACAACGTCATCGCCACCCCTGCTAAGCCATTGAGGATATCCCACTCTTGGCGACGGGGTGCCGTCTGTGTGACGATCACAAACGGCGTCAGATCAAGTTTCGCCATCACGCGCGCGCTCATCGCCGCCGGGGTCATGCCCGTGCCGACGAGCAATTCGCCATACGACGCCGACGTGCCGACCGCGCCGCGCAAGCCTTTGCCACGCACGCTAGCGCGCAGCCGCACGAGGGCAGCATGATCTTCGAGCAAATCTTGGGCTGTGACCGCGATGCGATAGCCGACGGTGGTCGGTTCGGCGGGTTGCAAATGCGTAAACGCCATACACACCGTCTCGGCGTGCTGGTCGATCAACGCGCGCAACACCGGAAACAGCGCTTCGACTTGGGCGATGACATGGTTCAACGACTCCCGTAGGCGGAGCGCGTCGGCGTTGTCCTCGATATCCATGCTGGTCGCGCCGAGGTGGATAATGCCGCCACCCACCGGGCACTGTTCGGCATAGGTTCGGACTTCTGCCATCAAATCATGATGAATTTCCGACTCGATCTGAAGCGCCCGCTCCAGATCAATCGCGTCGGCACGTGCCCGCAAATCCGCGACTTGCTCGGCAGTCACCAAGCCCGCTTCTTGCTGTACTTCCGCCAACGCCACCCAAATCCGCCGCCACATGCGCCGCTTGTTCGTCTCCGACCAAAGGGCGCGCATAGGGGCGGAACCGTACCGCCAAGAAAAGGGCGATTGAAACACCTCGTGATCGAGCATCGTTCCGACTACTCTAGGCGAGTTCGCGCGGGCGACGAGTGCGCGAGTTGGATTTCCCACGTTCGTCTTCATCGTCATCGGTGAAGCGATCCACAAACGTATTGGTGCCGCGTCCCTTGTTGGGACGTCCGTTGCTGGAACGTCCGTTGCTGCTGGTGGCAGGGCGTCCGCCGTTGGTTGGGGACGGGCGTCCGCCGTTGTGGGTACGTCCGGCGGGAGCGCTGTTGGTGCGACTGGGTTGACCCATGCCACTGGACGGGCGCGCCCGATTCATCGAAGGCGATGCCGACGACGACGGACCGACCGACAGCGGGTAGGGATGATCCGCCTTGATGGTGATCTTCATGCGGATTAAGCGTTCGATGTCTACGAGCAATTTGCGCTCATCGGCATCACAGAAGGAATAGGCGACGCCCGAAGCGCCCGCCCGCGCCGTGCGACCGATGCGATGCACATAACTTTCCGGCTCAAACGGCAGGTCAAAGTTGATGACATGGGTCACGTCGTCCACGTCAATGCCGCGCGCGGCGATATCCGTAGCGACCAGCACCCGACACTTGCCCGTCTTAAAGTTGAGCAAGGCGCGCTCACGAGCGCTCTGCGATTTGTTGCCGTGAATGGCTTCGGCGACGATGCCGGCTTTTTCGAGCTGTTCCGCCAGCTTGTTGGCACCGTGCTTGGTGCGCGAGAACACCAACACGCGCGTGATCGCGCGGTCTTCGAGCAGATGTTCCAGCAAGGCGCGTTTGTTCTTTTTATCGACAAAGTACACCGACTGCAAAATCTTCTCAACGGTCGTCGCTTGCGGTGTGACCTCCACCTTGACCGGATTGATCAAGATATGGTTCGCCAAATCTTGGATGACTGCCGGCATGGTGGCGGAAAACAAAAGCGTCTGCCGCTTGGTGGGCAGGGTGGCGATGATCTTCTTGACATCGTGGATGAAGCCCATATCGAGCATCCGGTCGGCTTCGTCCAGCACGAATTTTTCGACCGTGTTCAGGCGGATCAAGTTCTGCCCGATCAAGTCGAGCAAGCGTCCGGGCGTGGCGACGAGGATATCCGCCCCTTGCCTGATGGCTTGCACTTGCGGTTGTTGCCCCACGCCGCCAAAGACGACGATGGTTTTTAACCCCGTATGGCGACCATATGCCGCAAAGCTCTCGGCGATTTGGCTTGCCAGTTCACGGGTGGGCGAAAGCACCAGCACGCGGATCACTTTACGTGGGCGTTGTTTATCGGCAGGGGCGGCTGGTTGAGACGATAAGGCGAGCTGCTGCAAAAGAGGGAGGGCAAACGCGGCAGTTTTGCCGGTGCCTGTCTGTGCGCAGGCGATCAAGTCCCGTCCAGCGAGGACGTGGGGGATCGCTTGCGCCTGTATCGGGGATGGTACGGTATAGCCTTCAGCCTGCACAGCGCGCAGCAAAGGATCGATCAGTTGCAAATCCTGAAAGTGCATGGAGCCTCGAATGATATAGATTGCGAAGATGTATTATACCATACTCTGGGGGCGTGTGACGGTGGGGTTCAAACAGGGGGTGCATTTCACTTTGGTGCAAAACTCGCTCGCAACGATACAGGGGGAGATGTGCGGTTCAAAAGGGCGGACATTCGGCGCGGGGACAATGTGAGTTGATAACATTTGACAAGCGCCTAATCCGCCCCTACAACGATCTCCGTTGCGGGCACCTAACCACAATGGGGCGGGTTTGTTTTTTGTTGCCAACCCCTATCGTCTCATCAACGTAAATGTAGGGGCGGATTAGGCGCTCGTGGAAAAATCCCCAACCCCAAGAGTCGCCGCGCCGAATATCCGCCCGTTTACCTGTTATGAAATCATAGCGATGCACCAAAGTGAAATGCACCCCTGAGACGGCGGCTAAAGCCGTAAGGCGCTTCATCTACAGCCGCTGAAGCGGCGTAGCTTTCGCGGGCTAAAGCCCTACTTCTGTAAAACTAGTTGAAGATCGCCCTTATATGGAAATTCATAGTAAGAAAAATTGGTGTAACTACACAGCTACCCCTCATCCCCCGACCCCTTCTCCCAGTCGCTTCGCTTTTGGAGAAGGGGAGAAACGCAGTAGAAAGTCCCTCGCCCCGCCGCTTCGCTTATGGAGAGGGTTTGCCGCTTCGCTTTAGGGTGAGGGGTGTGTAGTTACCAAATAAAGTAAAGTTGCGTTAGTATGAAGATAAAGTCAGTTGGAAAGGATTGCGACAATGCCCTACATGATCGATTGGTTAATCCCAGATCGGCTCATTTATATTCGGCAGTATGGTATTCTCTTGCGGGAAGAATTGCTAGAACACGTCGATGTCTCGATGAAAATGCGCGATGAAGCCAATGTGCGTAACGGTGAGGGCGGCTACCTCATCAGCACCATTACCGATGGGCGCGACCTCCAAAAGAACGAGGTGCAGTTGAAAGATGTGCAAGGGATGTTGAAAACGCTGCGCCAACAACGAGTGGGTTGGTCGCTCTATGTCACGC
>Ga0163154_10007806_pt1 | contig 12649 bp, 10 predicted proteins | sample OliLakLV19MP9P1_FD_148649 | JGI IMG/M metagenome (GOLD analysis project Ga0163154, IMG submission 148649) | Freshwater microbial mat bacterial communities from Lake Vanda, McMurdo Dry Valleys, Antarctica - Oligotrophic Lake LV.19.MP9.P1 | ecosystem: Environmental > Aquatic > Freshwater > Lake >... | reverse complement strand
CGCGTGCTAAAGAAGTTGAGATTGATGCTCAAGCAAAAGCACGTGAGATAGTTGTTGAAGCAAAATCAGAAGCATTGGCAATTCGCAGTAAAGCAGAAAAAGAAAGTCGCGATTTAGCTCGAGAAATTGATAACAAACAAAGAGTTATTGATAGTAAGTTAGATCGTGTCGAATCACGCTTAATGCAACTTGATGAACAAGATAAAAAAATCATAGAAGAAAAAGAAAAACTCAAAGTTGTAGAACAATCAATTACAGAAACAAAACAACAAACATTAATTCGCTTAGAAGAAGTATCTGGCATGACTCGTGATGAAGCAAAAGAAAATCTCTTTGACGGTTTAGAAAAACGCCTCCAAAAAGATATGGCACAATTCATTCGTCAAAAAGAAGAAGAAGCAAAAGCCGAAGCAGAAGAAAAAGCGAAAGGTATCTTAATCGACATCATGAAACATGGTGCTACTGATTATGTTCCTGAATACACAGTATCTACGGTTACCTTACCTGCAGAAGATAGTAAAGGCAAAATCATTGGTAAACAAGGTCGTAATATTAATGCCTTTGAAAAAGCTACTGGTGTCGACGTTGACTTAGACATGGGACCAACAGAAGTTCGTCTTTCCTGTTTTGATCCAGTCAGAAGAGAAATTGCCAAAATTTCATTAGAGCGATTAGTCAAAGACGGTCGAATCCAACCAACTCGAATTGAAGAAGTGGTTGCCAAAGTTACCAGTGAGCTTGAGAAAATCATGTTTGAGAGTGGTAAAAATCTTTGCCATGAAATTGGCATCTATAACTTGCCAGTCGATTTGATGAAAATGCTTGGTAAATTCAGATATAGATTCTCATACGGTCAAAACTTGATTACCCATACCTTAGAAGAAACAAAATTAGGTATCAAGCTCGCTCACGAATTAAAAGTTGACGTTAACACCGTTAAATTAGGTTGTTTACTCCATGACATCGGTAAAGTTTCTGATGAAGTTGAAGGTAGTCACGTTGAACTCGGTATCAAAATTGCTAAAAGATATGGCATGCCACAAGCAGTCGTTGATTGTATTGCTCAACATCACGAAGATGAACCTTTCTCTGGTCCAGAACAAATGGTAGTTTATATCGTAGACGCAATCTCAGGAGCACGACCTGGTGCTCGGTATGAGAATTATGATGAATATGTCAAACGTCTTGGTCAATTAGAAGAAATTGCTATGAAATATCCTGAGGTCAAACAGGCATATGCTATTCAAGCAGGTCGTGAAGTTAGAGTTATCTTGGAACCTGAAAAATCAAAAGACGATGACGTTACTGTCTTAAGTCTTAAGATCCGTGATGAAATTAAAGAAAAAATGACATATCCAGGTACAGTTACCGTTACTGTAGTACGGGAAACAAGAGGCCAACAAATTGCTCACTAATACGTAAACATGATAGAATGGAACTATGCTTAATACAGCACTATTAATCGGTCAAGTTATTGTCTCAGTGGTTATTATTATCACTGTACTCTTGCAAGCTCAAGGCACCGGCTTAGGTAGCACTTGGGGTGGCGGTGGTGAGACATTTCATACTCGTCGAGGAGTAGAAAAAGTAATTTTTGGCACAACAGTAGTAAGTATCATTTTATTTACTATCTTTTCCATTGCCATCATACTTGTCAAGTAATCTACCTGTCTTACTAATTAAGGTAAGATTGACATAATACATGAGAAAATATTATTGGTACGCCACGGCATACATTAAAAAGCATGGATTTATTTTTCTGTCTTCAGTCATTGGAGCGATCTTAGTTTTTTCTTTAATTGTTCCCTACTTAGCCGACAGATTAGAACAAAAGAAAAAGTCATATATTGGAATTGTTGGTGACTATACTTTAACTACACTGCCTCCAATCGTAGCTAATAAACTAAGCGCGGGTCTAACAAAAGTTGAGCCAGATGGTTCTACTTCTCCAGTCTTAGCTGAAAGATGGTCAGTTGAACAAGAAGGCAAAGTTTATAGATTTGTATTAAAAGACAACTTATATTGGCAAGATGGTCAGCCAGTTACTCCAGAAAATCTACAATATAAATTAAAAGATACTGAAGTTGTCATTACTAATCAAGATATTGTATTCCGTCCCCCAGATACCTATGCACCATTTCCCACGCTCGTCTCTCAACCAGTTTTTCGAGAAGGAAAAATGAAGCAATTTTGGTTTTTTAGTAGACCTACCCTAATTGGAATTGGAAAATACAAAATTTCTAACTACAAATTAATCGGTCACAGATTAGAAGAAATTATTGTTGAATCTCTAGAAGAAAAATTTATTTATCGCTTTTATTTAACCGAAGCAGATGCAGTTACTTCGTTTAAACGTGGCGAAGTAGATATTTTAGAACGAATGTTTGATATCAGTAAATTACAATCTTGGGATACAGTCGATATCACTACCCAAAATAATAAGGATCAATACTTAGCAGTTTTTCTTAATCATAATGATCCCCGATTTGCGCAAAAAAATGTTCGTCAGGCTCTCAACTACGCGTTGGAAAAACGATCTGATGAATTAAGAACGTTAGGACCAATTCATCCAGATTCATGGGCTTATCTAGATGGAGGAAAAAGATATGATAAAAGTATTGAACGGGCAATTGAGCGTATCCTTGCAGAGATGCCAGCAGTTGCCTTACAATTTGAACTTGTTACCTCTCCGTTGTTTGTAGCAAAAGCTGACAAAATAAAACAGGAATGGGAAACCTTTGGTCAGCAAGCATTTGCTGCCTGCCAAACAGCCCAAAATGTTGAAGATAAAGCTCTCTGTGACAATGTTAAGATAGGTGTTAAGGTAACTATTTCAAGTTTTCCTGACACCAATAATTTTGAAGCTTTACTATTAGGTCAACAAATTCCTGGCGATCCTGATCAATACTCACTGTGGCACTCAGGTCAGAGCACCAATATTGTTGGCTACAAAAACACACGTATTGATAACTTGTTAGAAAAAGGTCGTCAAACATTAGTTAAACAAGAGAGATTAGAAATATATCAGGAGTTTCAACAATTCTTTTTGGAAGATTCCCCAATTATCTTTTTAGAATATATTCAGACTTTTCAAATAGAACGTAAATAATCTGAGCTACAAACGGCGAAATTTACGGCGAAATGTTTCAAATAACCATACGAGCCAATATGACATGTTCATTGGTAGATCTTGAGCAGGAATGTAAGGTACTTCCGTCCCGCCAAATCCTCTTTTAAAAATGGAGACACCAGCAAAGCGATGATCTGGTTGGTCTTCTGGCGCAACGCCCCAGAAGTTATATCGAATGCATCCTCGGCGTTGCGCCTCCAAAATTGCAGCCCACTGACATGCATAACTGCCTGGTAGACTGGCATTTTCTGGTGTTGAAACTCCATAGTGATAAACAGCCTCTTTGTTATAAAAAATGATAAAGGCACTTGCTAATAATTGATCACCGGAATAAGAATGAAATAGGACTGCGTTATCTTTTTCAGCAAATACTTTAAATTGTTCGTATAAAAATGTATAGGTAAAAGGAATAAATTTTTGTTTTACGGCTACTTGCTGCTGGACATCAAAAAATTCTTGAATTTTGGCAGGATCTTGGGTTTGGGTGACAATAATTCCTAACTTTTCTGCTTTGCGAATGCTGTAACGAGTATTTTTACGCATTTGAGCCAATAGATCATCAGGAGTAAGCGTTAAATCCAACTGTAAAGTTGTGTCTGCGGTCAAATGCATGGGAGCTCTTTTAAAACCTGCATTTTTTAACTCTTCAATTGATTGATCTGAATATAACTCTTGCGGACGAATTCGAATAAATGTTGCATTAACCTCCATTGCCCACCGTCTAATTTCGCTAATGATCAGCCCCATTAATTCCTTATCGTACCAATCTGTTACTAATGGACCTCCCGCCACAGTGATATATGTTGCTCGACGAGCTTTTTCCACAACACCTTGTGCACAGGCACAACATATATCATCAACAAAAACTGCTTCTCTAAAAACAGTGTGTCCCAACTTTTCTTGAAATATTCCCCATTCCCATGATTGTAAAAAATTTGCTTCTGGAAATTGTGCTATGCAACTGAGCCATTCTTCCTCGGAGGTGATAGTGTATGTTTGGTAATTCATAAATAACTAAGTACTTCACAGATAAATTCAACGTTTGTCATATATTATTATTTTCAGCATTTCGAGTTTTTTTTATTGCCATATCTAGAGCACTAATCAGTCTCTCAACATCAGAAAGCTGGATGCTCGGATGTGTGGGCAAGTTTAATACTTCATCAGCTAATAGCTCGGCTTGTGGACACTCTTGAGGTTGATACTTACTAATATAATAAGATCCACAATCAACGGCTGTTCTATACCAACGATCGGTTATAAATATGTTATCTGTTGCTAGAGATTTAGCAATCTGCTGGGCATCAGGGATAGCTACTATAAAGCGCAGTTGGCAGCCTGGGATTGAAGAATTACTTACAACAGAAATATTTGTATTTTTTACTTTTTCTAGAGCATTTATATACCACTGGGCACATTCAGTTCGGTGAGTTAATTGTGATTCTAAGTGTTGAATTTGCCATAATGCTAAGATGGCATGGCTTTCGCTCAATGTGTGAATATCTATATATGGAGCTGATATTGGAGATCGTAAAATTCCCAGTACTTTAGCAAGTCTAAATAAAATTTTGCCGGTAATTCCTGGCAAAAACTTTCTAATTAATCTTGTGGTTTGTGGATATAACATATCAGTGATAACTTGTATTCGTGAAATTTTAGGCCAATTTTTCTCCATCAATGACTGATTAGTAACAACTGTCTGCTTACGAACTATACATGCTCCACCTGCCACAGCATCAATAATTTTATCTCGGCCAAATGAACAAATAGTGATATCGCCCCACGTGCCAACTAATTTTTCTTTTTCATCTCGTGCTCCAAAACTTTGAGCAATATCTTCAATTAAGACGCATTGATGCATATCACACCACCGACGAATCACCGACATATCGGCAACAATGCCTAAGCTGTGTTGGACAATCACCGCGCTTACCGCTCCTGTTTTTTGGTACGCCTCTTCTAAATTTTTGACTGTTAGATTTGTACCTCGCCGCCCAATATCTACATACTGAACTTCGCCACCAGCTCTAACTATTGCTTCTTCTAAAGCACAGCATGTAAAGGCTTGGGTAAAGACAATTGGTTTTTGATCAGTTTTGATTAATCTAATTGCTAACTCAATAGCATCACGGCCTTTATAAGTAAACAAAACGCTTCCCTCAAAAACTTGGGCTAAAACTTTATTTAATTGTCTTTGTGCCTTATTTCCAGAGTTAAAAAGATTATTAAGAGCTAACTGACAAAATTCTGCTGAATATTGCACTCCTAAACTATTATAAATTGGCGTATTAACTGTTTGCTCCATAAAGGTACATTATCTAACTGTTTTATGCCTCTGTTTTTTCAAATATGTTGTCAACCAAGGTGGCATTTTTCCTTCCAACACAATCAAACCTGGATCTTGCAATATGCTTCCTAAATCCTTCAATGAATCAGTCTGATGAAATCTGTCACCCCAGATAGTAGCAAATTCATTATTGCCAACTGCTCCAGTGTACCAAACATCTGAAAATACTTGCTTGGCTTTTTGTGCTAAATCAGTATGAATTTCCGTTGTATATTTTCCCAAATCCACAATTCCTCCAAAAATTAAATGTTTTTTAGCATCATGACTAATGTTAGTAGCTAACTCACACATTTTAGTGAAACCCTCAGGATTACATGACAATCCATCATCAATAATAAGAATATTTTTAATTACATAACTCCGAATAAAATTCTCACTCGGCTCGAAAGATTCCAAACCAGTAATAATCTGCATGTCATCTAATTCTAACCGCCCTGCTACTGAAATAACTGCCGCACATGCTCCGATATAATGCTCGCCAATCAGTTGTGTTTTGATATTATGATGCTTCCAGTCAAATTGCAGTGTTCCAGTTTTATTGATATGAATATGCGTAATTGTTGTGCCAATTAAATCGTCATAATTATGCTTACTACACTCTTTATCTGCAACACCTATCTCAACAATTTTCTTTACACCTTTATTTTTTCCGGCAAAAAAAACATCACTTTTGTTTGGTAAAGCAATTATTAATTCTGCTTTGGCTAATTGTATTGCTTCTGCGCTCCCAAATAAACCTATGTGTTGCAGCGTAAAACCAGTAATAATTGCCATATCAGGTTTAACCCATTGCGCTAACTGAGCAATGTCACCTTTTCCATACGCTCCATACTCAATCACTGCTAGTTTCTGCTTTGAGTAGTTTTTAATAATAGCTTGTGCCACAGACAGTAAATTATTATGAGATTTTGGGGTGACAAAAACAGAATATTTTTGTGATAAAACATGAGCTAAAAGCAACTTTGTTGAAGTTTTGCCATAACTGCCCGTAATACCAATTACCTGTGATGTGTGAGCAGCTAATTTATTGCTTGCTTGAGTAAGATAAGTAAAAAGTATCAGTGCCCGCCCAATCATGGTCGGAATCATCGCAACCATAAAAAAGACGGGAATTAAAATATAAACTCCAGTAAATAATAAAAACAACATCAGAAAATTTATCACCCAAGGTAGTAGTATCATGCTACAAACAAGCAATTGACAAAAAACAACCAGAGCAATCATACTCAACGCTATAACCATGGTCAAAATTGAGCGGAGTGTTAATCGTGGTCGCTTGAGGCCAGCTTTAGTAAATTGATTTATAGAAGGAATTAAGAGTGCAAATTCATTTTTACCTGTTGAAGTAGAAAAGAAGTCTCGTAACCGATCAAATCTATATTCTTTTTGTTGGACAATAGCTGCCCACCTTAAAAAACGGACTGCCGCTATGGGTAAAAAAATAATAAGTAATAATAATTCCATACTCTTACCTTCATGTGTCGATTACATCCATTGTACAAAAAAAATCATCTTCTGGAGCAGCAGTCATCAGTTATTGGCCCACAGCTTCTACTCTAATCTGGTTATCTTGTTAAAAATATTTTAATTATAGAAGTAACTTCAGCAGGATGAGTAAACTGTGGGGAGTGCCTAGCAGTAGGAATTATAATGAATGAACTATTTGATATGTGTTCAGCAAACTGTCTACCCAAACGTACGGGAGTGGCTGTATCATTCTCTCCCCAAACAATTAGGGTTTCTGCTTTAATCTCAGGTAATTCGCTTAAAATTTCATATTCAATCACATTAGACATTGTTTGACGCAATATTTGATTTGCTTGATAATAATCTTTTTCTCGAGCAAGTTTATATAATAATTTTCTGGCGATTGGAAAAGGAGCAATTAATTTACCAATAAAAGCAATTTTTTTGAAGACACTTCTTTTAAGATTCTTTTGCCAGGTATGGCTACGTAGACCAGAGCTATCCACCAAAATTAGCTTTTCTACTCTTTCAGGATGCCTGGCTGCAAAAAGTGATGCCAATTGACCACCAAAAGAGTGACCGAGCAATATCACTTTGTGTTGTGGCAATTGATCAGCTAACCAATTAATAAAATCATCTATATTCCAGACGCTTTTCTGAGTTGTTGTCAATCCTGGAATACCTAAAAAATGAGTAGTAATGTGCTCAGATTTGAGCATCTGTCTAATCTCTACCCATTTAGCTTCATTATTAGAATCAATAGCCCAGCCATGCAATATATAAATTTCTGTTGGAGACTTCATAACTCTATTGTATAGCAGTGAAAAAAATTTCTGCTAGCCAATTTGTTGATGTTTAGTTATACTGCCTCACGTATGAAAAAAACCATCATCATCCCCACTTTAATTATCTCTACTTTGTTTTTAGCTGCTTGTAATCAGCCACAACAACAACAGACAGACATGAGCGGCTATAATACTATGTATAAGTCTCAGGAAAGTGGCCTGGCAGCAGACGGCACTCAAGCGGCAGAAACTACCCAACAATTAGATACACAAACTCAACAAACAGTACCAAATCCAAGAGAGGAAACCATGTCCCAAAAAACAGTAGCAGATTTTGAAAAAATTCAAGCTTCACAAGTAACACTGAAGACAAATAAAGGTGATATTACTTTTGAAATCTACACTGATAAAGTACCAGTTACGGCTGCAAACTTTTTAAATTTATCTAAAGAAGGTTTTTATAACGGTGTTGTTTTCCATCGCGTCATTAGTAATTTTATGATTCAAGTTGGAGATCCACTTTCCAAAGATGCAAGTAAAAAAGCTATGTGGGGTACTGGTAGTCCTGGATACACAATTGCTGACGAATTTGTTCCGGAGCTCAAACACGATAGTCCAGGTATAGTATCTATGGCCAACTCTGGCCCAAACACTGGTGGTAGTCAATTCTTTATCACACATGGACCTACCGAGTGGCTAGATGGCAAACATACTGTCTTTGGTAAAGTAACTTCAGGAATGGATGTAGTTAATTCTATAGCCCAAGGTGATACCATCATCTCTGTTTCATATAAGTAAACTACTAGCTGCATAAAGTACATGCGTCCTGCCCGTCAATAGACGGCGGCAGGACGCATGTTTTGTTTAAGGTATAATCAACGCTATAAACGCATGCCTCACCACTCACACTATAATTGGCGAAAAATAACATTCATTGGACTGAGCTCACTTATTTCCTTATATTTGGTTTTGCTGGGGTTAAGTTTGTTTATATTTAAAGTTTCAATTGATCAAATCAAGCAAAGTAATTTAAACCATTGGTCCTACTCATTATTACCAATAACTAAAATTGTTTTTATTCCAACCCAGATCATAGCTGACGGTCAAGTCTTAGTTGCAGCCAATCAAATAATTATTGATGGTCATCAAACATATAGCATCATTGTTAATAACCCTCAATTAACATTAATTGAACGAATAAATGAAGCAGATACTGTTAAACGTGTACTTTCTATCGCTGAACAGTTAAAAAAAATTGAGAAGCATTTAAATAATACAGTCTTTATCAAATCGGCTATTAGCGCTCAGCAACACAGCTTATTAATAGAATTAAATACTTCTCTGGAACTCATTAGACCCCTCTTAAAAACAGTTACTCAAGATACCCATCAGTGGTTGATAGTCTTACAAAACAGTCAGGAAATTAGAGCAGGTGGCGGTTTTATGGGTAGCTATGCGTTAGTGTCTTGGCAAGATGGTAAGTTAGCCAACATTGTATTTGAAGATATTTATGATGCTTCTGGTCAATTGACCAAGTTACCAAAAGCGCCTCCAGGAGCTAATGAGTATTTAAGCGGGAATCAAGGATGGAAGTTGCAAGATATGAACTGGGCGGCTGACTTTCCGTCAGCCGCCCACACCATCCTCTCCTACTTTACACTAGCCAACAAAGGCTCGAGTGACACCTTAATTGCCCTCAATACTCTCTACATTAAAGGTTTATTACAAATCACTGGACCACTAGACATACCAGATTATCAAACAACTATTACGGCAGATAATTTTGCTACTGAGTTACGTACTAACCGCGATACTTTTTTTGCTGGCAGTTCACAAAAAAAGCACCTACTCACTCAAGTCTTTGCCTCTTTGCAAAATAAATTAACGTCACTTAATCAAGATCAAATTCATAGAATGATAGTCTTATTTAGAACACAACTTGAACAACAAAATATTTTATTTTACAGTACTGATAGAGATATCCAGTTAATCTTAGAAGACAAAAAAGTAACTGGTTCTCTAGCACTTCGTCCAAAAACTGGCAGTGACTGTAAAACACATGACAGTTGCAATGGTCTTTATTTATATCTGGTTGAATCAAATGTTGGCATCAACAAAGCAAACCAAAATATTGATCGAGCCGTCCAAGTTTCTTTTGTGCCTGGTGACATCACCGTAACTATTACTACCTATAATAAAAACTTACCTTTAAATACCACTTCCTTTAGTGATCTGTTTGACTTTCAAAAATATGTTCAACTGTATGATAATAAGCACTTGGCATATGTTAATTATCAGCGCATTTTAACTTCCCCAAATGTGACAGTCACTCAAGTGGAACATGATGGTGTGCCAATCCCCAATTTGGATCAGGCCATAATCAACACTAATCAAGGAGAAACTATTGAGACAGGCTTTTTGGTTGTTACCATGGAACAATCAACATCTAGAACTGTCATACATCTCACGCCCAATAAACCACAGTTACCTAGCTTTATTACTATTCAAAAGCAGCCAGGAATACCAGTCATTCCTTATTCAATTACCACACCAACAGATAGCTGGGAATTACCGGTCAATCATACAGTGACCGTAGAAGTAAACTAATGACTATCCCATTTCTTCTGGTAAAATGATCACATATGGAAAATAAGATTGAAGATGCTCAACAATTAATTGAGCTGACTGACCAACTAGCACCAGCTAGTAAAACTACCGAGCTTCAATCTCAAATTAATGAGCTGGAAAAAACCACCTATGCCGCTGATTTTTGGCAAAGTTCAGAGGCAACCAAGACTATGCAAAAAATTGCAGGTTGGAAAGCAAGCCTGGAAGAATTTTCTACTGCTCAGAAGTTGGCTCAAGATTTACAAGCTCTACAAGATCTATTTAGTGAGGGTGAAATTGCTGATTCTGATTTAAATACTGAATATGTTCAAACTCAAAAAAAACTTTCTCTTTTGCTCAACGAAATCAAACTAAAACAATATTTAAGTGGCAAATACGATGGTGGTGGCGCGATTTTGTCGATTCATTCTGGACAAGGTGGCACTGAAGCTATGGACTGGGCAGATATCTTACGCCGAATGTACACCAAATATTTAGATACTAAAAAGTGGAAGTACACATTACTCAGTGAATCTCGTGGTGAAGAAGCCGGTATTAAAGCAGCTGAATACTTAATTGAGTATCCGTATGCGTACGGCTACTTACGTCGAGAACGAGGCACCCATCGCTTAGTTAGATTAAGTCCATTTAATGCGGATAGTTTACGCCAAACCTCTTTTGCCTTAGTAGAAGTCTTACCATTAATCAGTCACGATGATACAGAAATAGATTTGCCTGATGGTGATTTGGAATGGCATTTTACTCGAGCTGGTGGTGCTGGTGGGCAAAACGTTAATAAAGTGAACACTGCCGTTGAATTAACTCATATTCCAACCGGCATAGTGGTGAAGTGTCGTGAGGAAAGATCACAAGTGCAAAATAAAGAGCGAGCTCTACAAAAATTAAAAAGTTTATTAGCTGCTCAAGATGAAGAACGTCATTTAGAAGAATTAGCCAAAGAAAAAGGTTTGCATCGCCACGCTAGTTGGGGAAATCAAATCCGCAATTACGTTTTGCATCCGTACCAACTCGTTAAAGATACCAGAACAGAAGTAGAAACGAGTGATACAAACGGTGTACTAGGTGGAGATTTAGATCAATTTATTCAAGCAGAAATTCAGCTCGATTAAAAATTGGTAAAATCCACCTGACAGTGAATGATTGAAGTAGTATACTGTTAGCACTTATTAGCAATTGATTAAATTGACATTTGTAACTTAGGTACACCATGCCAGATAAACTCGTCATCCGTAATGTTAGTTCTAGAATAAATAGATCTGAAACTGAGACAACTCAGTCAGCTGATCCTAGTACATCATCTTCACCCGTTGACGAAGAAAAGCAAATATCAGACAATAGACCCTTAGCTACAACTTCAGACCCTATGCAAAAGAAACAAAAAACCATGATTACTTACGCAGTTACCGCAGCGTTAATGCTGCTATTAGGGACTGGAACTGGTTATGCCGTTCAAAAGGGTATGGTTGTTACCGATAATACTGACAATAAATTAAGTAGTGGTGAAGAAATTCAAGCAATTGCAGGTGATACTGTTCACGTTGGAGATATTTTTGGAAGTGCAGATGAACAAGCATTTAAAGATAACACTGAAGGCTACTTAGAAGCTGGTGGCGTTAATGGTGAAGGAACTCATAAGCTCTTGAGAGTTGGCGGAGATATTAAAACTGTTTCATTAACTTCTTCAGTTACCGACTTGAGTAAACTCGAAGGTATGGAAGTTCGTGTTTGGGGTCAAACTAATAAAAGTCAAACCGCTGGCTGGTTTATGGACGTTGGCAGAATTGAGATCCTCAAAACCGAAAGCACACCTCCTACAGAATAATAGTGTAACTGGTATTTCGATCTAGAAATTAATATTGCATCTCAAGGCATCTTCCACTACACTGAAGAATGCTAAGATGATAGTTTTTACAAAGGCCACCAAACAATTCGCTACTGGCTCGTATGGAATACGAGACATAACTTTTTCTGTTAATCCAGGTGATTTTTTATTCATCACTGGTAAGTCTGGTAGTGGTAAAACCACCTTAATGAAATTATTAACTAAAGAATATTCGTTAACCGATGGCGAAATTTTAGTTGATGAAATAGCTTTATCCAAATTAAAGAAAAGTCAGGTATATAAACACAGGCGTAAAATAGGTATTATTTATCAAGATTATCTATTACTTCCGGATCTAAACGTTTGGGAAAATATTGCCTTACCATTATCCGTCCATGGTAAAAGTAATAAAGAAATTGAATCTCGGGTTACTGATCTTTTGAAATTGGTTAAATTAACAGATAAAGCAG
>Ga0163154_10007805_pt1 | contig 12654 bp, 7 predicted proteins | sample OliLakLV19MP9P1_FD_148649 | JGI IMG/M metagenome (GOLD analysis project Ga0163154, IMG submission 148649) | Freshwater microbial mat bacterial communities from Lake Vanda, McMurdo Dry Valleys, Antarctica - Oligotrophic Lake LV.19.MP9.P1 | ecosystem: Environmental > Aquatic > Freshwater > Lake >... | reverse complement strand
GCCGCGCAGCACCATCCCGAAGGCCGCGACGGCCGCGGAGGGCAATACGAGACCTACTGCGCTGGCGTACGTGACGATCGCCACGCGGTCGTTCTCGGAGAGCTGCTCGACCAGCAGCGCCAGCGCGCGCTTCACCAGCGGCCGCTTGCTCGGATCGACCATCGAGCCGGAGACGTCCAGCAGGAACACGAGGTTCGACTTCGACTTCGGCCGCGCCGCGAGGTCGATGTCCTGTGCCTTCAGGGCCTTCGCGGCTGCGGGCATCGGTCACGTTGTTCGTTGCAGAGCGGCAGGAAGGCCACTTGCACGATGTCCCGCGCTCGATCGAGGTCGCCGCCGAGGCGCTGCGCCGCGTAACGGACCAGGTCCACTTCGTGGCGCTCGAGCGCCGCGTGGATCCAGGTCGTCGCGGTTCGCATTGGGTCGAATGGGGACATGCAAGGGCCTCTCTGGCTCGCATGCTCCACGGACGAACGCGGCGGCCCTTGGCCGAAACCCGTGAAAGCTCTGCGCCGGCCAGGGCCCCGTCTCGGGGGCCCTGGCCGGCGCGTCACGGGGCGAGACCGTAAGTCAGGCGGTCAGCGGCCGCGGAGGATGTCGAGCGCGCGCTCGAGGTCGTCGAGGTCGACCTCGAGACCGCCGAAGGCGCTTTCGCGCCGCACGCCGCCCCAGAGCACGAGCGGCACGCTGCCGAGGCCTGGCACCCTGCGGAGGGCCTCGCGCCGCGCCGACGCGGCGGAGCCGCCCGACGCGGCGGCGTCGAACTCGTCCACCAACGTCACGAGCCGCCCCGCGTCGATGCGCCAGACGGCGGCCGGGTTCGTGCGGCCCAGCGCCTCGAGCCCGGTCACGAGCTCCTGTGGCGCGCCCGCCGGCGTCGAGAACGCGCGCAACCGCGCTTGCGTCGCCGACGTTTCGCCGCCGAGCACGAAGATCGTCTCGCGGCCCGACGTCCCGACGAAGAGGCAGAGGTTCGGGCTGCCGAGGAACGACTCGAACGAGGTGCGCATCGCCGAGCGCGTGTCGAAGTCGAGGCGCCGGGTGTCGAAGCGGAAGGTGAAGCTCTCGACCACCGCGTCGCCGACGCGCGAACGGACCGGCAGCGACAGGTCGAAGCCCAGGGCGTCGAGGTCACAGGCCGCGAGCAGGGTCCCGAGCGCATTCCGCGCCGCGTTCGGGTCGAGCGCCTGCATGACGAGCGCGACGTGCATCGAGCCCGGCGTCGGGTCGAGCATCACGACGGCGCCAGGGTCGAAGCTGCGGAGGAACTCCAGCGCCGCGCTGTGCACCGGACCGAGCGCCGCGCGCATCGGCTCGGGCAACGCCGCGATGCCGGCGGCGAACTGCTCGGCGCCGCTCTGCGCGGCGTTCTCGACGTCGAACGAGATGGCACCCGCCAGCGGGACATCGGCCGCGAGGTGACGCGCCAGCGTGCTGAGCACGTTCCCACGCTGCGAAGCCTGCGCGGCGACCGGACCGCCGTCCACCTCCAGCTCCGTCGCGACGGACAGGCGCCCCTCGACGAGATCGATCGAGAGGTTGAGTTCGCGCGCGCTCGCCGCCAGGGCGAGCAGCTCCTGCTGCTGGCGCTGGACCTCCGCCGCGAGCTCGGGCGACAGCCCCTCGCTCGGGAGCGCGCCGGCGATCGCCATCGGCAGCATGCCCCCTACGCGTCGCACGAGCGCTCGTAAGTCGATGCGCGCCTGGAGCAGGCCGTGGCCCAGACCTGAGCACCATCTCGGCGGGGCGGCGGGCGGCGGGGCGACCCCGGGCTGCGTGATCGCTAGATAGTCACCGTCGACCTCGACTTGGTTCGTTGGCATGCCGGGGCCGCTCTTGGCCCTCGAGACGGGCGCATAGACGACGATTTCGGGCTGCGTGGACCGCGCCGGGAGGCGTATGGCGACGACGATCGGCTCGTCGCTGCGCAGCGCTCCCCACTCGATGCCTGCCTGTGCGGAGAACAGCATCAGGCGCTCGCGCAGGGGCGCCGGGGTGCCGGAGCGCTCGGCGATGCCGCCGACCTTGAGCAGCGCGATCTCCATCTCCTCCAACGAGGCGATGCGCACGACCGCGACCATGTCCGCAGGCACGAGTGTTAGGGGCTCGAACGCCGGCGCGCTGGGCTCCGCCGGAGGCGTCGGAGTGTTGGCGACCGGCCGCACTTCGGCCCTGGTGGGGCGTGGCCTCGCGCTCACCGCGGCGCTCGTCGTCGGGGCCTCTTCAGCGCGGCCGCAGGCGGTGAGGGCGGCCAAGGTCGAGACGGCAGCCCACGCAGCGCGCGATCGGGAAGCGGCGAAGTTCGAATCACGCAGCATGGGGAGTCCGTGAGAGGCGAGGTCTGCGTGGCGCCCGTTGGACCACGTCGGTCCAACCGCACAGGCGGCGCTGCTTCACCCCTCCAGGGGTTCGGGCGTCAGAGCGGCGCGACTGAAACAGAACCCGCGGCGGTCAACCGCGCGGCGCGGATGTGTCCTCTCCTGACGCAGGGGCAGGCGCGCGTCTGGTGGCGCGTTGGGCCGCCGCTGCGCGGCCATAGAATGGGACCCCATCCGATGCGCGTCCTCGCCACCTGCACCGCCGTCTTTCTCGTCCTGATGACCCTCTTCAGTGGCTGGGGGGCGACTCTCACGTGCATCGCGGGGCTCGGAGCGCCCGTCGCAGACCCGAGTCCCGCCGCTCAGCCGAGTCCCGCCGGGTCGAGCAACCCCGCGGCCGAGCTGCGCCACCTCGTCGTCCTCCACACGAACGACATCCACGGCCAGGTGCTGCCGCGGCCCGCGACGTGGCTGAAGGACGTCGAGCCGCTGCCGGATTCGGGCGGCCTGCCGCGCCTCGCGGCCGCCATTCTGCGCGAGCGGCGCGCGGCCGAGGCGAGCGGCGCGGGGGTGCTCGTCGTCGACGGGGGCGACTGGTTCCAGGGCACGCCCGAGGGCGGCCTCGACCAGGGCCGCGGCTTCCTCGGCGCGCTCGCGCAGGTGGGCCATGACGCCCTCGTCGTCGGTAACCACGAGTTCGACCACGGGGTCGCGGTCCTGACGGGGCATCTCGCGGCCGTATCGCTGCCGGCGCTGCTGGCGAACGTGCGCGACGCAGAGGGAGAGCAACTGCCCGGGACACGGGACTCGAAGATCGTCGAGCGCGCGGGGCTGCGAATCGCGCTGGTCGGGCTCTTGACCCCCGTCACGCCCGACATCACGCACACCAGCACGCGGGCCCTGACGTTCGAGCCCGCGGCGGAGGCGCTGACGCGCGTGAAGCAGGAGCTCGGCGACGAAGTGGACTGGATCCTGCCGATCTGCCACCTGGGTATCGAACACGAGCGCGCGCTCGCACTCGCGCACCCTTGGCTCGATGTCATCGTCGGTGGGCACTCGCACACGTACCTACGCAGCGGCGTCGACGAGGGCTCGACCCTCGTCGTGCAGGCTGGCGACAAAGCGAGCGTCCTCGGGCGTGTCGACGTGTGGTTCGATGCGGAGGACCGCGTGGTGAAGAAGGAGGCGCGACTCATCGATCTCTACGAGGTGCCAGCGCCGGAGCACTGCAATGGGCAGGTCGACGAGCGCTGCGCCGCGCTCGCGGCGCGCGCGGCCGAATCGATGGACGAGGTCGTCGGTGTCCTGGCCGGGCCCCTCGAGCAGTCGCGGCGGCCGCTCGTGAACACCAGCGCGGGAAACTTCATCACGGACCTGATGCGCGCGCGCAGTGGCGCGGACGTCGCGCTGCACAACCGCGGCGGGATCCGCACGGCGCTCCCGGCCGGGCCGGTCACGCGGCGCGACCTCTTCATGATCCTGCCCTTCGGGAACCACCTCGTGACGCTCGCGCTCGATGGCGCGACGCTGATCGAGTTCGCGCGACGTTCCGTCGAGGGCAGCGGCGAAGGCGCGGACGGCAAGCCATTCGAGTTCAGCGGCATGACGATCCAGGTCCGCATGGTGGAGGGCAAACCGCGTTACACGGGCCTCCTCGTCGGCGGCCAACCGTGCGAACCCACTCGCCGCTACCGGATGACGACGAACAGCTTCCTCGCGGAGGGCAACGACGGCCTGAAGGAGCTCGCCGCGGCGACGCCGCGCGAGATCGACTCCATCCTGATGCGCGATATCCTGGAATTTGCGTTCGCTGGCGGCACGCTCGCGCCGGCCACCGATCAACGCTACGAGGTGCTGCAGTGAGCCGCCGTGTAGGTGTCGCGCTCGCCGCGGCGTTGGCGCTGTGTTTCGGGCCAGGTGAGGCCGCGCACGCCGCGCAATCGCTCGCGGAGGCGGCCCAACGGCTCGAAGCGCGCGACGCCCGGGAGCGCCGCAGAGCCGCGCAGGACCTGGGTAGGATCGGGTCGCTGCAGGCGTTCGCGCTCTTGATGACGAAGGGCCTCGAGGACCGCGACCCGATGGTCGCGGACGAGGCGCAGCTGCAGCTCGGCAACGCCAGCTCGGTCGAAGTCGCGGCGCTGGTGTTCGGCCGCCATGTGCTCGGTCACCGCGACGCGCTCGTGCGCCTGAGGATCGCCGAGGCGCTGGGGCGCATGACTGCACCGATCGATGCTGCGCAGTGGCTGCAAGCGTTGAAGGAGAACGACCCGCGCGCCGCGCGTGCGTTTGTCGAGTCGCTCGAGCTGCACGCGGCCGCGGGCCGCGTCGACGGCAAGCACGAGCCGCTGGTGAAGTCGCTCCTGCGCAGCGCGCGCCGTGACCCCGATGTGTGGACTCGCGGCGCGGCCTTGTTGGCCCTGGCGCGGCTCGAACCGAGCGATGCGCGCGAACTCGCGGACGAGTTCGGCGCGGCGAAGCAGCCAGTGCTGCGCGCCGCGTCGTTCGAGGCGTGGCTGCTGCTCGACTCAGGGGCTGCGACGACCCACGCCGCTGCGGTGCTGGACGACGTGTTTGCGCCGCTGCGCGCGCGCGCGGTGCAGGCGCTCGTGGACGATGGCTCGCGCGCGGCGGTGACGGAGTTGGTCGGGCGACTCGAGCGCGAGGAGCGCTTGCGCGTGCGGACCGCCATCGTCGAGGGATTGCGGCGATTGTCGGGGCTGCGTCACGGCTTCGACGTGCGGCCGTGGCGTGAGTGGGCAGACGCGCTCCCGGACGATTTTGCGCCCCCAGGTGAGCCCCCACGCGCGCCCAGCGCACCCGACGGACCCGACGACGGAGACCTCCGCACGACGACGTTGATCGGCCACGCCGTGCGCTCGGACCGTGTCACGTTCCTGATCGACATGTCGGGGTCGATGTGGACCCAGCAAGCTGGCGCGACGCGCAAACAGCGCGTCGAGGTCGAGCTCCGCAAAGCGCTGGAGGCGCTGCCGCCGACAGCGCGTTTCAACGTCGTGCCGTTCGCGGACCAGCCGATGCCGTTCGAGAAGGCCCTGGTCGAGGCCTCGCGCGCCAACGTCGCGCGCGCGCTGGAGTCCTTCGAGCGCAGCACGCTGCGCGGCAAGGGGGACGTCTGGGGCGCGCTGGTGCTCGCGCTCGCGGACCCCGAGGTCGACACGCTCGTCGTCCTGAGCGACGGCGCGCCGTCGGGAGGAGAGCGCTGGAACGTCGAGCTGATGCGGCACCTCTACGCGCGCGAGAACCGCCTGCGGAACGTGGCCGTGGACGCCGTGCTCTTCGGCGCATCCAAGGCGCTGGTCAAACACTGGACCGAGTTCGCCAAGGCGACCGGCGGCCGCGTGACCGTCGTCGAGCCCTGACGATCGTCATCGGTCGGGTTCGTGGGGCACGGGGGCGCGCGGCGCTTTCGGCGGTCGGACGAGGCGCGTGACTCGTTTGCGGCAAGGACCTCGGCCTCCGGGCCGCAGGAGCGACGCCGCGGTCGACGGCGGCGCGAAGTCCGCCGCCACTAGCGGCGGGTCGACCTCGAGGCGCTCGAAGCGCGCGGGCCCTTCACGGCGCGCCGCGGGTACCACGGCGTGAGACACGCCAGCGCGACGCGGCGAGCGCGCCAGGGAGACGTGGAGGTCAGGGACTCGAGCGCGGCGGACGCGCGCCCTTGAACATGAGGAAGCCGAGCAGCGCGAGCACGAAAGCACCGGTGTAATTGCCGATGTCGGAGTCGCCGCCGGCGCCGAACGGCAGGTGGGCGAGGAACGCGACATGCTCCACGAGGCCCGTGTCGCCGTCGTACCCCGGGAGGAAGCCCTGCATGGCCGCGAGCACCCCGACGAGCGCCGCGCCCGCGATGAGGCCCGAGGAGAACAGCGTGCCCTCGGGCTCCTCGTCCGCGTCCGGCACACGCTTGTATGCACGGTCCGCGAGCTTGCGCACGAGACCGCCGAGGAACACCGGTGCCGTGTACTGGAGCTTGAGATACAGGCCGACCGCGAACGTCAGCGAGCCGATGCCGAGCAGCTCCATGAAGAGCGCGATCGCCGCGCCGATCAGGATGAGGTCCCATGGCAGCTTCTGGTCCAGGATGCCGCTGATGACTGTCGCCATCAAGCTCGCCTGTGGGGCCGAGAGCGCGTCGCTGCCGATGCCGTCCTTGCGGCGGTACACGGCCTCCTTCGTCGTCGGGTCGACGAGGTAGTTGCCGGGCTCGAGGCCCGCGCCCGCGGGCAGCTCGGCCAGTTCGAGTCGGGTGAGCGTGAGCTCCTCCGAGAGCACGCTCAACCTGCCCTCGGCGTCCTTGATCCGCGGGTGGACATCACTGCGTCCCGCGAGCGACGACTCAGCGACGGGGAACGAGGCCGCGAGCTTCAGGTCCGTGGTCTTCGAGAGGTTCAACAGGTACGCCGTCGAGCCCACGGCGAGCACCGACGTCAGAACGCCGATCACCAGCGCACCCTGCTGCCGCACCGGTGTCGCGCCGACGAGAAAGCCGGTCTTCAGGTCCTGGGAGCACGTCCCCGCCATGCTGACGGCGATGCACACCACCGCACCGATCGTCAGCGCGAGCTTCTTGTGCGTGGGATCCGTCCAGCCATTCAAGAGGAAGATCCCGCACGTGCCCATGAGCACCGCGATCGTCATGCCCGACAGCGGATTGCTGGTCGAGCCGACCTCACCGGTGACCCGCGAGCTGACGACTGCGAACAGGAAACCGAACGCGAGGATGAGCACCGCGCCGAGCAGCGGCATCTCGAACATCGGTGTCAGCCAGATCAGCGCGACGAGGCCCAGCGCGCCAAAGAGGAGGATCGGCAGAGGCGTGTCGCGATCGGTGCGCGCGACACCGGCGCCACTGCTGCCGCCGAAGAGCCCCATGGCCGAGTTCCAGAGCGCCGAGCGGATCGCCGGCAGCGCCCGGATGAGCGAGATGATCCCGCCCGTCGCGACCGCGCCCGCGCCGATGTGGCGCGCATAGGCGCTGTAGATCTCGCTCCAACCCATCTCCGCGATCGGCTTCGTCCCGAAGCCGAAGAGGTTCGGGTTGCCGGCCCCGAACGTGTAGATGAGAGGGATGATGATCAGTGCCGACATCAACGAGCCGGCGACCATGATCAACGAGGTGCGGTAGCCGATGATGTAGCCGACGCCGAGCAGCGCCGGGTCGAAGTCGCACCCGACGTACGACTTGTCGAAGTACGCCAGCTTCGACTTGAACAGCGCGCTGAGCTTCATCCCGACCGTCGGGACGATGCCGCCGAGGATCGCTTGCACCGCCTTGAACGACGCGCCGATGCCCATGCCGTAGAACACCTTGCGCGCGGAGGTCCCACCGAGCTCGCCGACACGCAGGATCTCGGCGCAGGCCTTCCCCTCGGGATAGCGGAGCTTCCCGTGCTCCTTGACGATCAGGTACCTACGCAGGGGCACCATCATCAGGACGCCGAGGATCCCGCCGACGAGCGCGATCATCGTCGTCGGCCCGATCTCCATCGGATACCCGAGGAACACGAGCGCTGGGATCGAGAAGGCGACCGCCGCGGCGACCGACTCGCCCGCGGAGCCCGTGGTCTGCGTGATGTTGTGCTCGAGGATCGCGCGCTGCTGACCGCGGCGCTTCAAGACAGCGATGGCGATGACCGCGATCGGCACCGAGGCCGACACGGTCAGGCCGACCTTCAGCGCCAGGTACGTCGAGGCCACGCCGAAGACGAGCCCCAGGATCACGCCCAGGAGGATCGCCCGGAGGGTCAGCTCGGGCTGCACTTCATCGGCCGCGACGAGGGGTCGGTACACGTGGCCGAGCGGCTCGACGGGGAGCCCCCCTCGGGGGAACTGTTCGGGTGCTTCGCTCATTGCGGAGGAGTGGCGCGGGACGTGCGCGCGCCGCAGGATAGCTCGTCGGGTCACCCACCTGCGGGCGGGTGTCGCACGACAAGTCACCGTGCCACCGTGGTCGATTCAGGAGAGCACGAGTCCGCGCTCGTACGGCCCGATTTGGCTTGGCACTCAGCGCCCGCGTACCCTAAGGGGCTAGTCCGACACTCGCCATGTCCCAACGACACAAGATCTTCATCGCCGGCGCCGGCGGCATCGGTCGCGCCCTCGCGCTCATGCTGCTCGACGAGCGTTCCTTTCCATGCGAGGTCGTGCTCGGGGACATCAACCGCGACAGCGCCGAGGACGCCGCGCGCTTCGCCGAGCCTGCCGGCGCCGCGCGGGCGATGAAGATGCCCGCCAAAGGCACGTCGAAGGACCTCGACGAGACCCTGGCCTGGGCCAGCGTCGTCGTCGACTGCCTCCCCGGCGCCGAGGCGCCGCGCATGGCGGAACTCGCGCGCAAGAATCGTTGCCACTACCTGAACCTCACGGAGTACGTCCGCGAGACGCAAGAGGTCGAGCGCATCGCGGAAGGCGCGGAGACGTGCTTCGCGCTGCAGTGCGGCCTCGCGCCCGGCGCGATCAACGTGCTCGCGCATCACCTCGCGCAGCTGGCGTTCGAGCAGTGGAGCGTGGAAAAGCTCGAGCGCATGCGCATGCGCGTCGGCGCGTTGCCACGCAGCGCACACGGCCCGCACTTCTACGGCTGGACGTGGAGCCCCGTCGGTGTCGCGACCGAATACGTCAAGCCCGCGACCGTCGTGCGCAACCACGCGGTCGTCGAGCGCGCGTCGCTCTCCGAGCGCGAGTCGCTGATGGTCGAGGGTCGCCTCCTGGAGGCCGACCTCACCTCCGGCGGCGCCGCGGACCTGCCGACGGCGTTCGCCGAGCGTGTGCAACACCTCGACTACATGACCTTGCGGTTCCCCGGGCACTACGCCTGGGTCGACTCGCTCCTCGCGCGCATCGCCGACGGGCCGAACCGTGCGGCGGCGCTGCAGACCGCGCTGCAAGAGGTCGTGCCGCACTGCGACGACGACCAGGTCGCGGTGTACGCCGACGTCGAAGGCCTCGATTCGCGCGGCAACCGCCGTGTGCTGCGCGTCGCGCGTTTTGTGCCCGGTATCGTCATCGCGGGCCGCCCATTGCGCGCGATCCAGTCGACGACGGCGGCTGGCGTCGCGGAGACGCTGCGCCTCATCGTCGCGCACCGCTGGACGGGCGTGAAGCACCAATCGGCGCTGCCGGCGCTCGAGTACTTGACCGGCCCCTTTGTCACGCGCGCCTACGGCGACCTACGCCCGCAGTGAACGCCAAGACGCGACCCCGCTCCCGCGCTCGTCGCTGGCTCAGAAGGCTCGCGCTGACAGGGTTGATGTGCGTCGCGCTCGTCCCGCTCGGCTACGTCACGCGCGACTATACGCTCCATCCGCTACTGACAAGGGTCCTGCCGTGGGCCGTCGCGCGCGTCGCGCCGCTCGAGCTGACGCTCGGCCGCATCCACGGTGACTGGTGGACGAACCTCACCTTGCACCAGATCGTGCTCGTGGAGCGCGGCGACGCGCGCACGCTCGAGCGCCTCGCGCTCGAGCGGGTCACGCTGCGCGGGCAGCTCGCGCGCCTCTTTCGCGGTGATTTCGCGGCGTTGCGCGAGGTCGAGCTCGAGGGGCTCGAGGGCTCGCTCGACGTGCGCTCGAGCCCGGACGGTGAGTTCAAGGCGCCGTGGGTCTCGCTCCTCGACGTGCCTGGCATCTCGTTGGAGGGCGGGCAGCTCGCACTGCGCACGGACGCGGGCGTGATCGCGCTGACGGAGCTCATGTGCTCGGGCAGCGCCGTGGACCCGCGGACCCTGTCGAGCGCCGTCTCCTACGACGGGCTCGTGGGGCACGCGCAGCTCGTGCTGACGCCGCTCGACGGGGGGCGACAGATCGATGCAGAGGGTTCGATCGCCGTCGTGAACTGGATCGAGCTCGCGGTCACGGGCGCGCTCGATGGCCGCGGCGGGACGCTGCACGGGGCGCGCCTCGACCTGCGCGGGACCGGGGCGCTCGATCGCGCGCTGGACGGCTCGGACGGGGTGGCGACGCTCGACGAGCGCCTGCGTTGGTTCGAGGGACAGGGGAGCGCGGAGATTCGCTTGCAGGGCCTCCTCGCGGCGCTCCAGCTCTCGGGTCGAGTCAGCGTGAACGATGGGCGCGTGCGCGTCGAGGGCGTGCCGAACCTCGACGCGCTCGAGCTGGAGGTCGCGCTCGCGCCGACACGCATCGAGATCGTGAAGGCGCGCTGCACCATCGGGGCCGCGCCCGTGAACGCCAGCGGCCTGTTGGACTTCAGCGGCGAGGCGCCGATGATGAAGCTGCGGGTCTTTGGCGAGAACGTGCTGCTCACGCGCTCCAGCGAGGCCCGCATCCGCGCCGACATCGAGCTGACCGCCGAGGGCCCGCTCGCTGCGCCCGACATCAGCGGCGAGATCGCGCTCGTGGGCTCGCGGGTGCGCCTCGACGTCGACCTCCTCGGCGCACTGCAAGGCGCGCTCCCGCGCCGGGCCACGGGCCCGAAGCGTCCCCGCGGGGCTGGGCTAGAGCTGCCAGCGATCGGGCCCAGCGGCGCGCAGGTCGATATCGCGCTCGTCACGCGCGACCCCGTGCGTGTGCTCGGCAACATCGCGCGCGGCGAGCTGCGCGCGGACCTGCGGCTGACCGGAGACGCGGCCGTGCCCGTGCTGTTGGGGCAAGTCTTCGTCGATCCACTCGAGATCGCGCTGCCGGCCGCGACCGTGAAGTTCGAGAGCGGCGCGGTCCGGTTCAGCGCGGACCGGCCCAACGTCGCGCAGCTCGAGCTGGTCGGCGAGGCGCGCATCGCGGGTTACGACGTGCAAGCCGAGCTCGAGGGCACGTACGACCAGCCCGAGGTGCAGTTCTCTTCCACGCCGCCGCTCAGCGCGGACCAACTCGTCCTCTTGCTCGTGTCGGGGCGCCCGCCCGCGGAGTCCGGCCAGCTCACTGCGGCGGGCGAGTCGCTCGCGGTCTTCGTTGCGAAGGACCTCGTGCGCAGCTGGTTCGACGACGGCGGCTTCGACGAGCGCAAGTCGTTCTTGAACCGGATCGAGGTCGTGACCGGGCGGGACGTCTCGAAGTCCGGGGTCCTGACGCTCGAGGCGACCTACCTGGTGCGCGAGCGCATCCTGGGCCGCGAGGGCGGCGTCTACGGGGTGTTGGAGCGGGACACCTACGAGGACTACAACCTCGGCCTGCGCTTCGTGGTGCGGCTGCGATGAACGCCTCCCATGCCCTGCTCCTGCTCGTGCTCGTGTACGGCGCAGCGGGTTGCCGTGGGGGCCCGGCGGCGCAGGCTGAAGGTCCGTTCGTGGCGGCGAGCGGCGGCGCGCTCGTCCACGGGTTCGACGCGCGCAACGTGCACATTCGCGGGCTCCCGCCAGGGACCGATGAGCTCGCGCTCAGGGCGACCTCCGAGCTCCTCGCGCAGTACGACAGCTCGAACGGTGTCGACGCGTACCTCGACGACGCCGCCTTCGAGCTCGCGCTCGCGCTGCGCAGCGCGGGGTACCCTCTGGCGGAGGTCACGTACGACGAGGGCTTTGTCGGCGGGCGAGCGATCGCTACGCTCGCAGTGGACGCCGGTCCGCGCGTCCTGATCGAGCGCGTAGAAGTCGTCGGCATCGAGGGCGCGCCCCTCTCGGCGTCGGAGCTCAGGTCGATCTTCGGCGAGCCAGCACCGAACCTGTTCGGTAGGCGCGGTGATTGGCTCTATGACCTCGAGCGCATCCGGCGCGCTCCGGCGCGCATCGAGTCATCGCTCGCTGCCGAGGGTTACGTCGATGCTGAGGTGAGAATCGTCGAGCTCGACCTCGCCATCGCCACGGGCCCGGTCGTGCTCGAGGCCGTGGTGGTGGCGGGCCCGCGGCACCGCCTCGGCGGGATCGACCTCGCATTCACGGGGGCGGCGCTCCCGGAGGAAGCGGGAGACCCGAACGAGGGCGAGGCGCCAGTCTCGGACGAGCCGACCGCACCCGACCCCGTAGCCGCAATCGTGCCCGTAGCCGCCCCCGCCCCCGCAGAAGCTGTCGCGGCCTGTCAACGGGTCGTCGAGGCCGTCCTTGGCCCTGTCGATGCGCGCCCGCGCCCGTATACGCGGCGCATGGAGAAGGACCTTTACGGCGCCCTCGTCGACGCCCTCGAGCGGCTGGGCCACGCCGACGCGGTCGTCCGGATCGAGCAGGAATTGGACGCAGCGCGCGCACGTGTGCGCCTCGTGGCAAAGGTCGATCCAGGCCCAGTCGTACACATCGCCGCCGTGCACTTCGAAGGCGCCAAACGCACTCGCCCGCGGTTCCTCGCCAATCGCGTCGAGCTCGAGGCCGGCGACGTGCACGACGGCGCAGCGTTGCGCGCGCTGCGTCCAATTCCTGCTCGATCCGGAC
>Ga0163154_10007803_pt1 | contig 12654 bp, 8 predicted proteins | sample OliLakLV19MP9P1_FD_148649 | JGI IMG/M metagenome (GOLD analysis project Ga0163154, IMG submission 148649) | Freshwater microbial mat bacterial communities from Lake Vanda, McMurdo Dry Valleys, Antarctica - Oligotrophic Lake LV.19.MP9.P1 | ecosystem: Environmental > Aquatic > Freshwater > Lake >... | reverse complement strand
CCTATACCATTCGAAAAGTGATCGTCACCGATAAGTCTAAATTACAGCAATGGTCAGCTTCGGGTGGTGGTTACGCCATCAGCATCATTGAAGTTGATAAAAGTGAGACAAAGGGTTTGAAAAAGTTGTAACCTAAAAAGTTACGTGGTAAGGGTCTGCGCTATCGTCTATAAGAATTATAAAAGGAGAGGTGATCCGTTAACAGATCACCTCTCAATACTAATGACTTTAGGGCATCTCTAAAAACTCCGCTTACCCTTCTCTTTTGAAGGTGCAGGGGTTGAGGTAATGAAAGCAAGGGTTTTTAGAGATGCCCTTTATACTAAAGTTTCCTTTACGCCAGATCGAAGCGATCAAGGTTCATCACCTTTGTCCACGCTGCTACAAAATCATTTACAAACATCTCATGAGAATCCGCACAGCCATATACTTCAGCGAGTGCGCGAAGTTCTGAGTTTGAGCCAAAGATCAAGTCGGCACGAGTACCTGTCCACTTTAGTTCATCGGTTTTACGATCGCGACCTTCAAATGCATCTTGCCCATCAGACGTTGCCTTCCAAGTGGTGCTCATGTCTAACAAGTTCAAAAAGAAATCGTTAGTTAGCGCCTCAGGGCGTTTAGTAAATACTCCATGTTTTGATTGATCGAAGTTGGCGTTCAGTACGCGCATTCCGCCAATCAATACTGTCATCTCAGGTGCGGTTAGGGTGAGTAACTGCGCTTTATCAATCAACAGTTCTTCTGAAGCAATTGTAAATTTGCCTTTCAGGTAATTGCGGAATCCATCAGCAATCGGTTCAAGTGCTTCAAATGCTTCTATATCAGTTTGCTCCAGACTAGCATCGGCACGTCCTGGTGTGAATGGCACAGTAACATCAAGTCCAGCATTCTTTGCGGCCTTCTCAATACCCGCTGAACCTGCCAAAACAATTAAATCGGCTAATGAAACTTTTTTATCGCCTCTGTTAAATTCTTTTTGAATTCCTTCCAAAGTTTGTAACGCTTTGGCAAGTTGAGTTGGATTATTTACGACCCAATCTTTTTGCGGAGCTAAGCGAATACGCGCGCCATTAGCACCACCGCGTTTATCAGAGCCACGGAATGTAGATGCCGAAGCCCAGGCTGTTGATACTAATTGCGATACGGATAAACCTGAAGCAAGTATTTTACCTTTTAGAGTTGTAGCATCTTTATCATCAATCAATTTATGTGTTACCGCAGGAATAGGATCTTGCCAGATCAATTCTTCTTTAGGAATTTCAGGACCAAGGTACCGATCAATGGGTCCCATATCGCGGTGAGTTAATTTAAACCAGGCGCGGGCAAATGCATCGGCCAAGGCCTCCGGATTCTCATAAAAGTGTCTGGAAATTTTCTCGTAGATCGGATCTAACTTCAATGCGAGATCAGTTGTAAGCATCCGCGGCTCCTGTTTTTTTGATTTGTCGAATGCATTTGGAACAGTACCTGCGCCAGCACCACCTTTTGGTTTCCATTGATGGGCACCAGCAGGACTTTTGGTTAATTCCCAATCATAGCCAAACAGGTTTTCGAAATAGTTGTTGCTCCACTTAGTAGGTGTGGTAGTCCAGGTTACTTCAAGACCACTAGTAATGGCATCTGCACCAACACCTGATCCAAAGCTATTCTTCCAACCAAGACCTTGTTCCTCAATAGCTGCACCTTCTGGTTCAACTCCGACATGCGTTGCCGGAGCAGCACCATGTGTTTTACCAAATGTATGACCACCCGCTATCAAGGCAACAGTTTCTTCATCGTTCATTGCCATGCGCTTAAATGTTTCGCGAATATCATGTGCCGAGGCAATAGGGTCAGGATTTCCATCGGGGCCTTCCGGGTTTACATAGATCAAACCCATCTGCACGGCAGCCAACGGGTTTTCCAAATTACGATCGTGTATTTTTCCATCGGCATCATCGTCTGACACAACAACTCCTCCTGCTTTCGCCACACCTTCTGAGCCATGTGCATATCGGATATCTCCACCTAACCAGGTAGTTTCTGAACCCCAGTACACATCTTGTTCAGGTTCCCACACATCTTCACGGCCACCGGCAAAGCCAAATGTTTTAAATCCCATCGACTCCAGTGCAACATTGCCCGTAAGAACCATAAGATCGGCCCATGAAATTTTCTTGCCATACTTTTGTTTGATTGGCCATAACAGCCTACGTGCTTTATCGAGACTCACGTTATCGGGCCAGCTATTTAGTGGAGCAAATCGTTGCTGGCCAGCACCCGCGCCACCGCGCCCATCACCTGTGCGATAGGTACCCGCTGAGTGCCAAGTCATGCGTATAAAAAATGGCCCGTAATGACCAAAGTCAGCCGGCCACCAGTCTTGAGAATCAGTCATTAAAGCATGAAGATCCTTCTTCAACGCTGCCAGATCAAGACTCTTAAATTCCTTTGCGTAGTCAAAGGTTGAACCCATCGGATTGGATAGGGTTGAATGTTGTCTTAGGATGTTCACCTTCAATTGATTAGGCCACCAGTTTTGATTTTGTGGACCCCCGCCAGCGGCTTGTTTAACGGCTCCGGTAAACGGACATTTAGCTTCTCCGTTTCCTGAATGTTCGTGATTTGACATTGTTTTGCTAGTTAGTCGTTTATAATATTAATTTTTTCAGTGCTTAAACCTGACTGCATATTACTTACAACGGTTCAAGTATACCATGACATAAGTCAGTGACAAGATTACAACCCTACGTGTAATAAATCAAATTGATTATTTTTATGATCGTATAGCTAAAATCTATGACTTTAACACAACTCGAATACATTGTTGCACTTGATAGGCACCGCCATTTTGTTCAAGCGTCTGAGAAATGCTTTGTAACGCAACCCACGTTAAGCATGCAAATTCAAAAACTGGAAGAAGAGCTTGGAGTAAAAATCTTTGACCGTACAAAGCAACCAGTAATCCCGACAGAAATAGGGACAAGTATTATCGAGCAAGCACGAATCATTCTTCGCGAATCAAAAAGGATAGAACTGCTAATCAATGATCAAAAGGATATTATGACGGGAGAACTCCGCATTGGTATCATTCCCACGTTAGCGCCTTATCTATTGCCACACCTTTTTAAGCGCATGCGTGAGAAATATCCGCAACTCAACCTCGTAGTCAAAGAAACCATTACGGAAGAGGTGATTCAGGAATTAAAAAAGAACCGACTCGATTGTGGGTTGGTAGTAACTCCGCTAAAAGATCCATCTATCAAAGAGCATGTTCTATTTTATGAAGAGCTGTTTGTATACGTTTCGAAGAAGAATTCGCTGTATGATAAAAAATATGTGCTGGCTACTGAGATTGATCCCGACCAACTTTGGCTATTGGAGGAAGGTCATTGTTTTCGATCACAAATTCTGAACTTGTGTGAGCTGCGGAAGAGCGCTGATTCCCACTTTAAATATGAGACCGGAAACATTGAAACCTTAAAGCGCATGGTTGATAAAAGCGATGGTATTACTATTTTGCCGGAGTTGGCTGTGATGGAATTCACTAAGTCGCAAATGAAACTGGTAAAAAGATTAAAAGAACCAAGCCCTGCGCGAGAAGTAAGTCTTGTAACGCATCGCGATCACATTAAAACTAAGCTCATTAAAACATTGATGGAAGAAATACTCGATATTGTGCCGAAGCAAATGCAGAAATTGAACAGCAAAAAAGTGGTGGAGATCAATTATTGAATCCTAGTCAGCAATAATTGAATAGATCAAAATTCAAAAAGTCGTATAACTAATCAATACATTCCAAAAGTCTTTGAATTATTATAGTCTGAGTTTTTTATATTTAACCTATGATTTACAAGTCGGTAAAAACATTTTTTTTGAGTTCTACTATGTTTTTTGTTTTCTCGTCATGCGTGGAAAAAAAAACAAAAAATAGTGAACAACCGAGGGCTACCAAAAAAGTATCAATCGGTGAAATTGAACAGGGAATAAAAAGCTTCATCCAGAACAAGACAGAAGAAAACGATGGCTTTTTTCAAGTAAACGATCGGGGTCATGATTTTAAAATGAAACTCGTGCGTGTTCACACCGAATATCTTTCTAATCTGGGTCCAAAAAGTCATTTTGCCTGTGTTGATCTTGCCGATGAGAGCGGTGATGTGTATGATGTCGATTTTTTTCTTGAAGGTGAACCAGGGTCTATGAACGTAACTGAGACCAGTGTTCATAAGTTAAATGGCAGGCCTTATTATGCGTGGAAACAACAGCCTGATAAAACCTGGAATCGCGTTCCCGTAAAGGAGGCAGCCACGCGACTATTAGGGGTTATTGAGGGAAGTGATTCGTTTGAATTTAATTACCGAGTTGAACTTCCAGAAATTAAGGGTGTTGCCAAAATGTGGATTCCGATTGCCACAACGGATGAGTTTCAAGTAGTTGAATTAACATCCTTGAATGTGCCCGTTGAATATAGATTAATCAAAGACAAAGACTTTAATAATACCATTCTATATCTGCAGGCCGATGCATCGCAAAGTAAAAAAGTGTTAGAAGTCAATTATCAGGTGACTCGCAAGGAGCGTGGCCCTATTGATAAGCCCACTCCAACCGATGCACTATCTTTAGCTGATAATAAATTAATGCCAGTCGGTGGGCGTTTCGCAACAATTGCCAACGAAGTTATTATAGGCCGAAATGGAAACTCGCTTATGAAGGCCCGGGCTTTATATGACTACATTATTGATAACATGAGGTATATGAAATATGGTAACTACGGACGGGGAGATTCCAACTATGCATGTGATGTGAAAACAGGAAATTGTACGGAGTTCCATTCGTTTTTTATTTCACTGGCTCGGTCGTTAGGCATTCCGGCTCGGTTTGCCGTGGGCGCATCTATTCCTTCCGAAAGGAATGATGGTGGCATTGATGGCTATCACTGCTGGGCTGAGTTTTATGCTGAAGGCAAATGGTGGCCAATTGATATTAGTGAGGCCAATAAATACACCGCATTAGCGACTTATTATTTTGGACACCATCCAGCCAATCGGATCGAGTTCAGTCGTGGGCGGGATCTGATTGTAGAACCAAGCCCCGCCTCGGGACCGATAAATTTTTTGGCCTATCCCATATTAGAGATAAACGAGAAAGAAGCTTCAGCGAAAACTACATTTTCGTTTAAACGGTTCACACCAGCATCTTAACGCTACTAATTTTTAGTAGAGTCAGCAGGGTGCTCGGCCGGATGTTCGGTTGAGTCAGAAGGATGCTCTGTAGAATCGGAGGGATGGTCGCCTGCCGCTTCGGTTGCTTGAGGTTCTTCTTTGCTAGCTTGCTTGCCGCACGAAATAATAGTAGCTGCCGAGAACATGGATAGAAAAATAACGATTACTAGTCTTTTTTTGAATGATTGCATAATTAGGTAATCGATTTAGGTTAGATTTTAAAATTAACGATAAACCTTAACAAAGTCTAAAGTTTAGGTCAACTGTTGGAATTTACCTGAAGTGATTTACAGAGTTCGAATAAGTGTATTACCGCTGTCTGAAAATTACTATCTTAAGGGCATCTCTAAAAACTCCGCTTACCCTTCTCTTTTGGAGAAGGGGCAGGGGTTGAGGTAATGAGAGCAAGGGTTTTTAGAGATGCCCTTAATGACAAGATTGGTACTACCCACAAACTTTTTATAGAATGAACAACAGACGAGCCTTTATCAAGAAATCGCTTGCTGGGGCGCTGGCATCAACATCAGTTCCTGCTTTCGGATTTTCAATTTTGAAATCAAAACCACAAGGCGAAGCGCAACTCATCGGGCATGGCAGTTTTAAATACCGACCACATCCGCAATGGGGCAACCTAGACCCGGGCAAGACACCTGTTAACAACTGTCACGAAATGGTGATGGATTCAAAAGGTCGCCTCATCATGATCACCGATGAAACAAAGAATAATATCATCGTTTACGACCGGTCAGGAAAATTGCTCACTACCTGGGGAACTAGCTTTCCAGGTGGGCATGGCTTGACGTTAACAAAAGAAGGCGGGGAAGATTTCCTTTTTATTTGTGATACAACTTTAAGCACGGTAACAAAAACAACTGTTGATGGTAAAGTTTTATTAGAGCTGCCTCATCCAAAAATGCTTGGTATCTATACCGAAACAATGGCATATAAGCCAACCGAATCGGCAGTTGCGCCCAATGGTGATATTTATGTGGCCGATGGCTATGGATCACAGCTTGTCATACAATTTAATCATAAGGGTGAGTATCTCCGCCACTTTGGTGGTAGAGGAAACAACGATGCAGAGTTTGACACTGCTCATGGTGTTGCTGTTGACTTGCGGGATCCAAAAAATCCGACATTGCTTATCACCTCTCGCGGTCATAATTCATTTAAGCGCTTTACGTTAGATGGAAAATACCTATCTACTATTTTCCTTCCGGGTGCCTTTGTTTGTCGCCCGGTATTTCATGGAGAGAATATTTATGCGGGTGTATGCTGGTCGCGGTTGCGTTATTTGAATCAAACTGACAATTCAGGATTTGTAACGATACTCGATAAGAACGACAAGGTCATTTCAAATCCTGGTGGCACGGCACCGAAATTTATTAATGGTAAATTGCAATTGATGGTGCAAGCTGTTCCGTTGTTCAAGCATTGTCATGATGTGTGTATTGATAACGATAAAAATATCTATGTGTGTCAATGGAATGCCGGAAGAACTTATCCCATCAAATTAGAACGAGTTTAGTTGGCCATGACCGAACCATCGATCATTACAAGTTTTTGGCTCTGGCAATTCTTAGGAAGACTCCATCCACTAATTGTTCATTTCCCCATCAGCTTATTAGTTGTCGCACTTATTCTGGAAATCTATTCCTGGAAACAGAAAGATAAAACGATTCAGTCGGGCCTCTATTTAATACTATTGATAGGTACATTCGCTGCTATTATCTCCTGCGTCTTTGGCCTATTGTTAAAAGATCAGGATGAATACACGAGTAGCACCCTCACCACGCATCAATGGTCGGGAATATCCACGGCCGTCCTTGCAATTTGTACGATTTATTTATTTCGGCTTTCACGCACGCGCGATCATCTCGTAAAAGTGTATCGAGTATTTTTAGTTTTTTCGGTAGTTGGGGTGGGCGTGGCAGGACATATGGGTGCCTCGCTGACCCACGGTGCTGATTATTTAACCGAAGTATTACCGTGGGGTAGAGACAATCCAATTCCGGTAAACCCCAATTTTGATTTAGTAAGTTTTACGAGTGATGCGACTGACCAACCGATGAAGGAGTCGCAAATTGCCGCACTAAACATGGAAGTGCGATCAATTTTTGCCCATAATTGCTATAAGTGTCATAGTGAAGAAAAAACGAAAGGCCAACTAAGGCTTGACAATAAGGATCTGGTCATGCGTGGTGGTAAGCATGGTGAAATCTTTGAGCCGGGTCATCCTGAAAAAAGCGAGATGATGCGCAGACTTCTTTTGTCTCGAGAAGATAAAGAGTCAATGCCACCAAAAGGAAAAACACTAAGTGAAAAAGAAATTGCTATTCTTGAATTATGGATAAAACTTGGCGCACCATGGCCGGCCGGCTCAACCGAAAAAAGTATTTACCGGGTAGCAGCTTTGGCTTCGCGTAAGCCTGCAGTGCCTGGCAATGATTCAGAGTTAACCAATCCGGTTGATCGGTTCGTCAACGCCTATTTTAGTGAGAAAAAAATCTCGTGGCCCGCAGTTGTTGATGACCGCGTTTTTATTCGCAGGGTCTATCTGGATATTATTGGATTATTACCGAGCCCGGAAAAAATAGCGTCATTTATTGCTGATACAAATCCCGCGAGGCGCGAATTGCTTGTTAAAGAATTGCTGAACAGAAATGACGACTATGCTCAACATTGGTTGAGCTTTTGGAGCGATGCGCTGCGCAACGATTATTCGGGTACGGGCTATATTACCGGGGGACGGTTTGCCATCACCGATTGGTTGTATGAATCCTTAAAAACTAATAAGCCGTATGATCAGTTTGTAAAAGAACTGATTAGTCCGGATAAAAAGTCGGAAGGATTTATTCGGGGAATACAATGGCGCGGCACTGTTAATGCTAGTCAACGAGTTGAAATGCAAGCCGCTCAAAATATCTCGCAGGTTTTCCTTGGATTAAATCTGAAGTGTGCCTCATGCCACGATAGTTTTATTAGCAATCTTAAATTATCAGATGCCTATGCATTTGCCAATATCTTTTCAGATACCACGCTGGAAATTAACCGCTGTGATAAACCAACTGGAAAGATGGCCGGTACTAAAGTTATTTTTTCTGAACTAGGCACGGTGGACAGCACGCTTACCGTACCGGAAAAGTTAAAACAACTGGCTGACTTTCTCACCGCTCCAAAGAATGGGCGACTGTACAGAACGGTTGTAAATAGAATGTGGGCCCAATTAATGGGCCGAGGAATTGTTGAACCAGTGGACATAATGGACAACGAACCATGGAGTCAGGATTTGCTCGATTGGCTCGCCTCTGATTTTGTTGAGCACAATGGTGATCTTAAACGATTGATCTTTACAATCACCACTTCCAAAACTTATCAGTTGCAATCGGTCGGCATTAAAGATGAGAATGATATTTTCAAAGCGAATTATCTTTTTAAAGGAATGCATCGAAGAAGACTTTCTGCTGAACAGTTTGCAGATGCCGTAAGTACAATCATTGCTCCGGTTTACCCGGATACCGTAAGTCAGTTTAATCCATTTAAAAATGTAAAGCTCGTTGAGCGGCAAAATTATGCGCGGGCATCGCTTGTCAAGAATGATGTTTTTTTAACGGCATTAGGTCGACCCAATCGGGAGAATGTATCGACAAGCCGATCCTCACAAGCCAGTCTGTTGCAGGCGTTAGAACTCACCAATGGAAATACATTCAACAATGTGTTGCATGCTGGTGCTAATAAATGGCGTGAAAAATATCCAAACAATGAACAGATAGTAAATGAACTTTATAAAAAGTGTTTGGGTCGTTCCCCAAGGGAGGCTGAACTAAAGAATGCGTTACGTGTATTAGGAACATCACCTGATACTGAAAGCATTCAGGATCTAATGTGGGCTATGCTTTTGCTTCCGGAGTTTCAATTGATTTATTAACGGTTGATGAGATGAACAACAAATGGAATCGCAGGAAGTTTTTGCAAAAGACCAGTGCCGCTGCATTTGCCGCGATGGCGTCCGGCTTACCCACATCGATGCTGAGTTCATGCACGGCACCAACCATTCCCGCAAAGGCGGATACGGTTATTCTACTTTGGATGGCTGGCGGTATGGCGCACACAGATACCTTCGATCCAAAAAAATACACACCTTTTGAAAAGGGAATGCAAGCAAACAGTGTGCTCAGCACCTTTAAGTCTTTACCAACAGCATTAGACGGCATTCATTTTTCTGAAGGCCTTCAATCTATAGGAAGTGTGATGAATGAAGGAACACTCATTCGTTCTTATCAAGCTGCCGATCTCGGTTTTATTTTGCACTCCAGGCATCAATACAATTGGCATACCTGTTACGAACCACCTCAAACAGTTGCAGCGCCTCACATTGGTTCTTGGATAGCAAAGCAGCTTGGTTCAAAGAATCCAGTGATCCCTGCTTTCATTGACATTGGACAACGCTTTACGGTGGGCGAGGCCGAAGAATTAAAAGCGTTTCACACAGCAGGTTTTTTGGGAAGTGAATACGGACCTTTTTTTATTCCTGATCCTTCTGCAGGATTAGATAGTGTTAAGCCTCCAATTGGCATGAGCTATCAACGCTTTGAAAAGCGAAATCAACTTTATAAAGATCTTATTTCGAATAGCCCGTTGGGTGAATTTGGCAGCGACTATCAAAAAGAGTCCTTGCAACGCACGATGGAGCAAGCCTATAGGTTGCTGAAGTCTCCTGAGTCGAAAGCGTTTGACTTAAGCCTTGAAGCAAAAGAAAGTTATGATATTTATAATACCGGAAAGTTCGGACTGGGATGTTTATTAGCACGCAGGTTAACTGAACAAGGGGCAAGGTTTATCAGCGTTACAACAGAATATGAACCCTTTAAAGGATGGGATACGCATGAGAATGGATACACCCGTTTGATTGAAATGAAAAAACAAATTGATCAACCTATCGCGCAGTTAATTAAAGATCTAAAACAATCGGGGCATCTCGATCGCACGATGATTATTCTAGCGAGTGAATTTAGTCGTGATATGATGACCGAAGGCCGACCAGAAGCCAAGGTGAAGGAACAAGTAGATCAACCCGATATTATTACGGATATAAAAAACTATGGCATGCACCGGCACTTTACAGATGGCTGTTCCATGTTACTTTTTGGAGGTGGAGTAAAAAAAGGATTTGTATACGGCAAAACTGCTGATGAGCGGCCATGCAAATCAATTGAGAAGCCCATAAAAATTGCACAAGTACATCAATCCATTTATCATGCTTTGGGTATTCCTGCCGATACACATTATGTGATTGAAGAGAGACCTTTCTATACAACTCCAGATGGCAATGGTAAAGCTGAGTTGGAGCTGTTTGCCTGAAACCAAGTGTTTTTTTAAAAATCAACTTTCAATAATATTTGAAAGTATTTAATACTGATCAAAAGTTATGCATTGTAAAAAATACGATGGATCAGACCTTTAGTTGCAGTACATGCTGTGTGCCAGAACGTTTTTATGTCGATTATATTTTCCCATGTGGGTTTCAGCGCTTTATTAAAAGCATTTCGTAAAATTCCGATGATGGCAGCACCCACGTGTACGTGAGGATCATCTAATCTACCTTCAATTGGAATGACGGTAGCAATTTTATTGTTTCGTTTATTGGCAAGTATATTAAATAAGCCGGCTACTATTCTCTCCCATGCTTTTTGAAAGATAGTGTCTGAACGATCAGCTTTACTGATAAAATCCAGGTCGCGTATCAGGGGTTTAAGATACCCTTTAAAAGAATTTTCTGCTACCGCAACCTCACCAAATAAATCCATGGTGCCTTTATTGATGTCTATTTTTACATACATTCTAAATAGATCGTTCAGCAAAATCAGATTTATAGACTTCAGTTCCATATCCAAATCCAGCGTAAGATTGGGCTCAAGTGGACGAAGGGTAACACTGATTTCGCCAGTGCCTTCATAAAGATTAAACGTAGATGCTATGCGGCATGATTCGCTTAGTATGGAGCGATTACTAAAGTCGAGAATCTTTAGGTTCAATTTACTAATAGTCACATTCCATTCAGGCTTAACGTGTGCCTTGATATAGTGAATTTCACCCTCTAAAACTTCAACATTCACTTTGAAGGATTTTAATTTTTTAATCGAATTCTGTAGCCTTGAAAATTCCTGAGCAATGCTTGAATTCTCATCTTGAGTTGACGTAGGTTCGTCAGAAAGAAAATACAATTGGGGCTTATTCACGATTATATTAAAGTCTATTATCCTTTTAAGGAGCGGCCTCCATTTGAAGAAAATAATGACTACCGGAAACTGGAGGAACGGTATGTCTTGTTCAGCATCTGCAACAGCACGTATCGTTATGTTTCGAAAACTGATTTTACTTTTAAATAATTGAATATTAAGTTGGTCTATGTGGCCGATATAGCCGTCCATTTTACCAAGCGCAGTATTAAGCAAACCCTTTATAATAATAGGTGATATTATAAAAACTGTTATGATTACGAATACAATTACTAGCGTCCAGATCATATTGAATTACGTTAGGTCAAACTTGGAATCTTATCATTCTATTTTCAATCCTATTTTTTTTCTTTATCGGCTTTATCCTTTTTGCCAAACATCTTTTGTAAAAAAGTTTTCTTATCCGTTGTGGCTTGGTCTACCGTTTGGATATTAATCTCCTGATCAATCGAAGGCTGTATAGCACGGATAAATGCATTTTTTAAAATTTGGGCTATTGCTTCCCACGTGTCGGTATCAGGATTTTTCAGCGAGCCTTCAAATGGAACTTTCGTTGCCACTTGATCTTTTGATTGATTTTGAAATATTTCGCCAATACCTCCAGCTAAGCCCTCCCAGATTTTTCTCAGTATATTATCATTCCGATCTTCTTTACCCAAAATATCCAGATCCTGTATTAACGGTTTAACGTAACCTTTGAATTTTCCATCCTTCGCGGCAACCTCTGTATACAAACCAAAAATTCCCTTGTTCACATCTACTTTTGCATACGCTTGAAAAAATTCGTTTAGTTTCACCAGGTTTGTATCCTTGATTTCCGCATTCATGTCGAATGTCGGATCATCTGCAAGAGGATTTAATTTAGCATTTAAACTAAGTTTACCTTCATATACATCGGCAGTTGCATTTAGCGAAGCGGGTAATAGCGAAGTAGAGTCATAACTGTTTCGGAGATTCAAGGCTAGCGCGTAAGCATTTGTTAATGCAATGTCAACCTTAGGATTAGAGGACTCATCAAGGTATTTGATTATACCGTTATTTATTTCAATACGATTTATTTGCAATGGCATAAGATCATCCTTCAAATTCTTGAAGCTGCTGGAATCATTGCGCACAGATTTTGGCTCTACTTTGTCCTTCGTGAACGTGATCATAGGCATTTCCATAATGACTTCACCTACAATAGAGCCTTTGAATAATGCTTTCCACTCTAC
>Ga0163154_10007800_pt1 | contig 12655 bp, 16 predicted proteins | sample OliLakLV19MP9P1_FD_148649 | JGI IMG/M metagenome (GOLD analysis project Ga0163154, IMG submission 148649) | Freshwater microbial mat bacterial communities from Lake Vanda, McMurdo Dry Valleys, Antarctica - Oligotrophic Lake LV.19.MP9.P1 | ecosystem: Environmental > Aquatic > Freshwater > Lake >... | reverse complement strand
GGCCGGATGGAACAGTACCCGCCGCGGTTCGCGTCGAGCACGCGGCAGCACACCGGGTCGGCATCGAAGCGATGCAGTGCCGCCCAATCGATGCTGCCGTCGGTGGCCACCAGTGCGGCGCCGTGGCAGTCGCCGATCAGCGCGTAGTCCTTGATCGGGCGGTAGGCCGGTTGGCGTGGCGTCGTCATGCTGCTGAGCGCGTCACCACCGTCACCTTCGCGTGCAGCGTGCGATGCACCGGGCAGCGGTCGGCGATTTCCATCATCCGCGCGCGTTGCGCCGCGTCGAGCGGACCGATCAGCTCGATCACGCGCTCGATGCGGTCGACCTTGCCTTCCTTCGCCTCGCAGTCCGCGCAATCGGCAGCGTGGATCTTGCCGTGGGTCAGCGTCACGTGCACGTTCTCGAGCGGCCATTGCTTCTGCCGTGCATACATGCGCAGCGTCATGACCGTGCACTCGCCGAGTGCGGCAAGCAGCAACTCGTACGGGCTGGGCCCGGCGTCGTCGCCGCCGACGGATCTGGGTTCGTCGCCGACGAGCGTGTGCCGCCCGGCCTGGATGCTGACGGCGAAGGCGCCTGTGCCGCGCTCGCTGACGCGCACGGTGCCATGTTCGAGCACTGCCTGCGATGGCGGGGGCTCCGGCGCTTCGGGCAGGTAACGCGCTGCCCACGCTGCGATCAAGCCGGCGGCGTACTGCGCATCGGCCGCGCGCGTCAGCAGGTGGTCAGCGCCGTCGAGCGAGACGAACGACTTGGGATGCAGCGCGGCCTCGAAAAGGTGGCGCGCGTTGTCGATGGGCACCACGTTGTCGGCAGGAGCGTGCAGCACCAGCAGCGGGCGGCGCAGGGCGCGGATGCGTGCGGCCTGCGGTTGGCCGCTCACATCGTCGATGAACGAGCGGCGGATGGTGAATTCGCGCCCGGCGAGCTTGACCAGCGCCTGTCCTTCCCTTTCGATCACTGGCAGGTCGCTGCCGAATTGATGGGTCACATGCGCAGGGTCGCAGGGCGCGCCGACCGTGGCGACTGCGCGCGCATCGGCGATACGGTGTGCAGCGGCGAGCACCGCGGCGCCGCCCAGCGAATGTCCGACCAGCAATGCTGGCTGGCCGTGATGGGCGCGTAGCCAATCGGCAGCGGCCACCAGGTCATCGACGTTCGAGCTGAAATGCGTGTTGCTGAAGTCGCCGCCACTGCCGCCCAGGCCCGTGAAATCGAAACGCAACACGCCAAAGCCGGCATCGGCCAGGGCACGTGCGATGTAGGCCGCCGCCTTGGTGTCTTTCGAGCAGGTAAAGCAGTGGGCAAACAGCGCCCAGGCACGCGGCGCGCCGTCAGGCGTGTCAAGGCGGCCGGCCAGCGCGTGGCCCTGGCTGCCGGAAAAGTCAACGCGGGTACTGGGCACGGTGTGGCCTCCTGTGACTCGTTCGAATCAGTCGCACAGGGTAGCCGTTCATGACACCGAAGATCGGCGCTGCGGCCGAAGCCCCAGGTATTGGCGCAGCAGCAGAGTCGTCGCGGCTCGCACCTCGCGGCTCCGTGGCCGACCAACTACTTTGGCTCTGTGTGCTTCTGGACATGCAGTTGGGACCGCGGAACTCGGCCTGCCTTCTCCATCTCTTGTCGTCCACTGACAGCTTGTCCACGCGACGACCGGCAGTGCCGAAGCCGATTCGGTCGATGCGCTGAGTCGACATCGCTCTACGATTCTGGGTCAGCCAGCATGCCCAACAGAGGCGCATAACCGCCGTCGTGCAGCGCCTGGCCGCGCTCTGCGAACACAGCCGGCGAGCCTTTCACGCCATGGCCTTCGAGCAGCCGGTTCATGAAGTTGAACAGGCACACGGTGAGGATGGCGTCATGCAGATCGCGCTCCGTCCACCCCTCGGCAAATATGGCATCGACGTGCTTCTGCGTAGCCTTCGTCGGGGTCAGTGTCAGCACGCGGGCATAGGCCAAGATCGGCATCAGTTTCGAACTGACGGGCGCGCTTTCGAGGTCGGCGAGCAGCGCCTGAAGCAGCGACTCCGGCATGCCGAAAGCCTTGGCAGTCTCGCTGTGCACGCCGTAGCAATACTGGCAGGCGTTCAGCCCCGACACATAGGCGGCGATCAGTTCCTTGTTGGCAGCCGTCAGCTGCGAATCCGTTCGCAACGTTGCGCTGTGGAATTCGACCAGCGCACGCCCGGCGACCGGGTTCAGCCGCAGGATGTGGCGCACGCCGGCATCGTCCGGCAGAGAAGTCAAAAAGGGCATGCTGGTCTCCAGGTTTGCACGTCAACGGCCTGCGGCCGCGCCACTAGCCGAACGCACTGGCGGCGCAGACAAACAGCCCCAACAACGACAACAGGCTAAGGCCGAACGCGATGGATCGCCCCAGTTTGATGTTGGCGTAGTAGAAGCCCATGTGCGCCAGGCGACAGGCCAGCCACGCGATGGACAGCGCGTTCACCCATGGCGGCGACGTTGACAAGAGCATCGCAGACAGTGACAGCAGTGCGAACGCTGTGATGCTCTCATTGGTGTTCGCGTGCGCCCGCGCGGCTCTGAAGATGAACTTGCCACTGTCCGCGGGAATCGGATAGCCGGCCTTGTGGCGCTGGCGAATCGCTGTCAGGTCGGCCACCACAAGCTGCAAGACCAGGAGCAAGCCGGCCAAGGCCATGACAACGATCGTGTGCCGGTAGTCGGCGGTTGCAGGGATCAGCATCGGGATCGTCTCCTGGATTGAAAGCGTCTGGGCTGGGCTGGGTCCAACCTGCGAATGAAACGTGGGGCCGGCACGCCTGGCCTGCCAACCGTTCGCCTGCGTTCGTCCTCATTCCACCTGGTAGGCCGCGAAAACGACATCCACCGGCGTGGCGAAGGCGTGGTTGCTGTAGTTTCTCAGAGTCTTCACAGCGATCGCCAGCACGATGTAGAGCACGTCCTTTTCCTGGAAGCCCGCGCCGAGGAAGCTCTGCACGGCGGCGGGGCTCGGTCGCCCCTAGGTCTTCACCATCTCGGCGGTCAGCGCGTAGAGCGCCGCGAGCCGCGCATCCGGGATCGGCTGTCCGGCGCGAATGGCCTTCAGGACGTCGGCGGATACGCCCGATTTCTTCTCGGCGATCATGCTGTGGGCTGCCGTGCAGTAGGTGCAGCCATTCACCTGGCTGACCGCGAGGAAGATCACCTCCTGCTCGGCGGGCTTGAGGCCGGACTCCGAGCGGAACAGACCGTAGCCGTGCAGGTAGGTGCTCAGGTCTGCAGGCGCGCTGACCATGTTCGCGACCATGTTGGGCAGGAAGCCAACCGCCTTGACGGCCTGATCCAGCATCTCCTTCTGTGCCGCGTCGGCGGTGTCGGGAGTGATGGACTTGAGGGTGTGGAGAAAGGCCGCAGCGGCCATGGGTGAATGCTTTCAGAAGGCAATGGGTGGCTGGTGATGCAACCGTGAATCAGGTTTGCAGCGCCAGAGCTGATTGATCGTAGGGGGTGCGCCCTTGCTCGCGGTGACTCGCCGTCCCGTATTGTTGACCGCCCGTCTTGCATTACGGGCTCAACCTCCCGGCGTGCGGGGGGAACCCGATTGCGCCGGTGCCCCGGGACGGGCGACCATCGAGGACTGCAACTCCACACGCGTATTGCCACGGTGCGCCAGACAACCATGAACATCTCGATGGAGCCGATTGGCAGCGTACCGCGTCGCCCTGGACTCCTCGATCTGCTGCACCGGCAGTCCCAGGGTGAGGCCGTGGGCCCCGAGTTGGAACGGGCGTACGAGGCGGCCCTCGCTGACACGATCGCCCGTTTCGACGCGACCGGCTCACCGGTGCTCGCCGATGGAGAGCAGTTCAAGGCCAGTTTTGCAACCGATCCCCTGGTTGGTTTGACCAATCTGGCGCCTGACGGCGTCGTCATTACTTTCTCCGACGGGCACACGCGCCAGTTGCCACGATTGACCAGCGGGCCTTTTCGATACGGCTGCGTGTGTGGCGGGTTTGTCTCGGCGGCACGGCGCCTGACCGACAAGCCCTTGAAACAGGCCGTCATTGCTCCTTCGGCGTTGAGCCTGCTCTATCCGCCCCAAGGTGTCGACGGCTATCCGCGGGAGCGTTTTCTCGAGGACCTGATCGGTGAGGCCGAGCGTGACATCCGTTCGTGCTTCGATGCAGGTGCAGCCACCGTGCAGATGGACCTCACCGAGGGCCGCCTCGCAGTGAAACTCGATCCCGGCAAGGGCTTGTTGCGCGAGTTCGTGCGCATCAACAACCTGCTGCTGTCTCGCTTTGAGGAGCCACTGCGCATGAGGATCGGCATACACACTTGTCCCGGCGGTGACCGCGACGCGACGCACTCGGCTGACGTCGACTACGCTGAACTGCTGCCCGACCTGTTCGAGATGCGCGCCGCGCAGTTCTTCATGCAGTTGGCCAGCGAACCGAACAAGGACCGGGTGCTCGAGGTCGTGCGCAAGTACCGCAAGCCCGATCAAGTTGTTTTCGTCGGTGTCATCGACCCGATAGATCCCACCGTCGAATCCCCTGAACTGGTGCGTGATCGTGTCTTCAAGCGGCCAGGTACATCCCGCTCGATCGGCTGGGCATTACCGACGATTGCGGCTTCTCGCCTTTCGGCGACGACCTGTCCACCGCGCGCGATGTCGCATTCGCCAAGATCCGCGCTCGAGTCGAGGGGGTTTACCTCGCTGAACAGGTGCTGGCGGCCTCGGGCTGACGCGCCCTAAGTCGGAGAAAACTCGGCCGTCTCACGCTGGCGCAGCCAGTGTGTCGGCGGCTGCCCGATCTTGCGGATAAAGGCCCGCGTCAGTGCGCTCGAACTGCCGTAGCCAACCTCGATGGCCACGTGCTTGAGTGGACGCCCCGCGCGCAACATGCCTTGCGCCAGCGTGATGCGCCATGTCGCCAGGTAATCGGCCGGCGTGTCGCCGGTGATCGCGCGGAAGTGCATGGCGAAGCGCGCGCGCGACATGCCGGCCAACGCCGCCATGTCGGCCAGGTCCCAGGCACGCGTCGGGTTCTGGTGCAAGGCGACCAGCGCCTTGACCAGCCGGGCGTCGGCCAGGCCGGCGAGCGTGCCACCCTGCGTCAGGCCTCGATCCATGCAGTGACGCAGCAGACGGATCAACAGCAATTCGCACAGCCGGTCGAGCGCGGCCTGCCGGCCGCACTGTTCTGCGAACGCCTCGTGGTGCAACAGTTCCAGCAAGGCCTGCGCACCAGGCAGCTCGGCCAACGGCACCAGCACCAGGCTCGGCAGAGAATCGGTGATCGGGTTGTGGCCGCCGCCGCCGAACTGGATCGATGCGCACACCACGTCGGCGCCATCGCGGTCATCGGCGATCAGCCGGTGGGCATCTGGCCGGGGCATGAACAGCAGGCTGGGTTCGGTGATCCGCAGCGTGCCGTCGAGTCCGCCAGTGAGCTTGACCGGCCCGCGTCTGACGAGGTGCACATGCCCGCGCCGGGTGTCGCGCTCGAAGTTATGCACGCCGCAGATTTGCCCCGAATGGAAGACGCCCGCGCTCAGCGAGAAGCGCTGCAGGAGAAGCGAAAGGCGGTCCATCGTCAAGTGATACCTTTGATCAGAAACAGGGTACTGCAGAGCACCTGTCGTTTCATGATGCCGCCCAAGCGGGCGCAACCCTTGGCTCCGCCGATGCCTGCCCACGTCGAACCCTTCAAGCCGCGAGTCTGTTCCAAGTGGCCGACGACAACTTCGACCCGCGCCGTTGTTTCATGGCCACGGCGGCGAAACGGGGCAAGGCACAGCTCACCGTCCGTCATGAGGGCGCGACCCACCGTTTCGCAACGGCTGCCGATCGCGACACTCGTTATGCGTCCGGCACGGTAGGCGCCCGCATACGGCGGCGGTTGCGCCATGGGCGTGGCACTGGAAAGGAAGCTCGATGTCGAACCGAGGGCGTTGAGGATGGCCGATGGCAAGCTCGACCTGAACGTGGACAAGGACGTGCAGAAGCGCTGGCTGGACGACGTGACGGGCTCTCTGACCGAGGCCGAGCAGCACTGGCCGCAGCTGAAGGTCCGCGTGCCGACGTCGCAGTGAGCGCACCAGAGCTCGGACTTGCCCGACCCCTGGCCTTGCTCAGAACTTCAGGCGCATGCCGGCGCTCACGAAAGTGATGTTGTCGAAATTGCTGCCTGTGCGGTCGAGCTTGTGCTGCTTGGCGCCCGAGTAGAGGTCTAACCACTTCGCAGCGGTGTAGACGTAACCTACGCCGATGTACTTCGAGCTGTCGCCGGCCAGCGCAAAGTCCTCGCCGCGCCCGTAATCCACCGCGACGGCATGCTTGCCGCTGATATAGCCCAGCTTGCCATACGCGTACTGCTTGCGAACGGTGGCGGGGTTGTCGTCATCGCTGCGGCCCACCGCCAGTGTGGCGTTCAGGCCGTTGTTCGCCAGGTAGGACACCGAGCCGCCGACTGTGTCTTCGTTGCCTGCCAGGCCGCCCCGCTTCTCGCGCGACCAACCCAGCACCCCGGCCAGCTTGCCGCCAGCGACCGTGGTTCCCAGGTTGGTGGCCAGCTCGTAGACGTCGTTGTTGCCCTTGGTGCCGTAGCTGCCCGAAAAGGTGAGCGGGCCCAGCTTCGGGCTGTCGTAGCGCACGCGGTCGTAGCGGCTCTCGAAGTCGAGATTACCGATCGTCGAAGCGATCGTCGGACCGACGCTGGCGCCTTGCCGGAACGCGAAGTTGCCTCCGATGTCGGTGATGCCAGAGTAGGTGATGGTCGAGGTGCCGGACAAGTCGACTTCCATGCCGCCGTTGGCCGCACCATCGCCCTGGCCGAAGCTGGCCTTGCCCCAGGGGCTGGACAGGTAGACCTCGGCATGGCGTTCGTTGAAGGTCGCGTCCACACTGCGCGTGCTCATGCTGATGCCACTGGAGGGATTCGACGTGTAGCCCACTTCCCAGTTGATGCCGGCCGTCAGTCCCGGCGCAAATTCCTGCGAACCGGTGAAACGAAAGCGCGTCTGCGAGTTGACGTTGTCGGCGTGGAAGAGCCGGCTCTGCGTGCCGTCGTCCACGCTCGTCAGCAAGCGGTTGACCTGGCCCGAGAGCTTGTATTCGAAAGCCTGGGCCGAACCGGCTGCGGTGAACAGGGTCAGCACAGCCAAGACCGTGCGGTTGGCTCTTGTCTGGCGGTGGTTCAGTCGGGTGTGCATGGGTGGACTCCTTCAAAGGGTCTGGTCATTGGGTTCGGCGTGCTGGCGCAGCGGCTGGCCCCGACACCAACATGGGCGTCGCGGCCGGCGCCGGACCATTACTTGACGCTGGCGGTCAGGCTCGCCTTGGCCTGGCTGCGGGCGAAGGCGCGTTCGGCCCTGAGTACGGCCGCTGGGTAGTCGCTCGCTTCGCCGTAGGACAGGCGCTCGCCGTTGGCGATGGCGGCGGCCAACTCGGCGCGCACTTCAGCACGTGTGCGTGTCGAGACGAAGCGCTCCATCTCGGGGGCGCGAGTGACCTCGCCTTGCGACAGCTGGCGACCGCTGGCGATGGCGGCCATCAATTCGGCCCGCACTTCGGCACGGGTGCGCGTCGAGACGAAGTTGTCGAACTCGGGAGCGGGGGTGGCCTCCTGCGCGAACGAGGTGAGCGTGGTGAGCGTCAGGGCGATGGCTGTGATGAGCGTCTTCATGGTGGTTCCTTCGGTTGAACGTGTGGGCCACCGTGGCCCGGGTCAGCATTGCGGTTTGCAGTGCTGACATCTCCTTGGACGGAACTCGACCGAAAAACGTGACAGGCAGTCAGGCGCGTTGTCGTCTTGGGGTTTGAGTGCTGCAGTCGTGGCGGCACGCGATGCCGTTGGCGAGCGCCAGCGCGGCGCAAGCCGGCAAGCGCGTGGCGACTGCAGCGCGTCGAGGCGGTCGCACTCGGCGCGCACGGCGATCTGGCTGAAGGTCAACACCGAGAAGCGGACCTTGACCTGGGGTGCCTTCGGGCCGCGCAGCGCGTTGATGCGCTGCTCCCACATCATGCAGCCTTGCTCTGGCAGCGCTGCCGCCTCGGTATTGACGATGCCGAGTGCCGCGTCGAATGACGCCTGCACGGCATCGAGGATGCCGGGCTCGGCGCCGCTGCGGGACCCGTCATATTCCCATACACCTGTGCGTTGGCGACGATCGCCAGCACGTGGCGTACACCCGCCAGTTGAGCCGCGCTGAAGGCGCCGGCCATGTCGCCCACATTGCCGCGGTGTGCCACGGGGCTCATCATTGAATCGCGCACGCCCAGGTTGTCGGTGACGCCGCCGTCGACCAGTTGCGCCAGCGGCATGCGCTCGGCGTGCCGTTAGGGTTCCAACGCCCGTGCAACGGCGTAGCGGCGGGTCATGAACGAGAAGATCGAACCGTTGTTGAGGTCGCTGGCGTTGATGATCACCAGCGGCAAATTGCCGCGCGCCATGTCCGCGAAGGTCCTGTCCTCGAAGACGTTTCGGCCCAGCCAGCGCGCCGTGAGGTCCGAGCGGTTGAAGCCGTCGCTGGCGAGTTCGAGCAGGTTGCCGGGGTTGAGCAGTTGCGCCAGCAACCCGCCCTGCACGTCACGCCGCAGGAAACGCTGCTCGAAGTCCGTGAAGATGCGCTCGCCGAACAGGCCGTAGTAGGCGGCAGTGAAGCTGCCCCCCGACACGGCAGCGATGACGTCCACCTCGTCGAACAGCCGGCGGGTCTTGCCCTGGACGACGATGGGCGTGTCGCGCATCTTTTCCAGCACGCTGTAGGCAAACGCCGCTGATCGGGTGCCGCCGCCCGAGGAGGCCAGCACGACAAACAGCTCGTCGTTGTTGACCGGAAGTCGGGTCTGGAAGTCGTAGCCATTGCTGGCATCGAAGGACGTGGCAGGCAGGTTCCAGACGCGCGTTGCGCAGCCGGCCAGGGCCAGCAGCGCGGCGAGCAGGAGCGCGTGGCGGACGATGCGCTGAAAGAGTTTCGGCGCCTAGGCTGAAGTTCCTCCCCATTGTCGTCACTGCGGCGTAGGCTAAGTGCCCGTCAATCCTCACAAAGCCGGCCGTTTCGGCCTTTTTTTTGCTCCTATTTGTAGTCACTAAATAGTCTTGCATTTCCTTGTACTTTGCCGTAACGTTGGACGCATGCCAGCACGCAACGGACCTGCCCACGTCGTCACTACGACCCGTACCTACAAGGACAAGGTCCATCGCACCCACCTGCTTCGACGCAGCTACCGCGAAGACGGCAAGGTCAAGAATGAGACCCTGGGCAACCTGTCGCACCTGCCCGAGCCGCTGATCGACATCATTCGCCGCTCACTGCACGGCGAGACCTTCGTGCCCCTGGCCGATGCCTTCGAGATCGTGCGCTCTCGCGCTCACGGCCATGTCCAGGCGGTTTCGGGGGCCATGCAGCGCCTGGGCTTTGCTTCGGTTGTCGCCACCCAGCCTTGCCGTGAGCGCGACCTAGTGCTGGCCATGGTGGCTTCGCGCATCCTTGGCCCCGATACCAAGCTGGCCACCACCCGGCGTTGGCACACCTCCACGCTGGCCGAACATTTCGGCGTGGCCGATGCTGACGAGGACGATCTGTACGCGGCCATGGACTGGCTGCTTGCGCGTCAAGACACCATCCAGGCCAAGCTGGCGGCTCGCCACCTCAGCGCTGGCGGCTTGGTGCTGTACGACCTGTCGTCGAGCTACTTCGAGGGCACCACCTGCCCGCTGGCTCGACGTGGCTACAGCCGTGACGGCAAGCCTGGCACGCTGCAGGTCAACTACGGGCTGCTCACCGACGCACGCGGCTGCCCGGTGGCCGTCTCGGTGTTCGAGGGCAACACGGCCGACAGCAAGACCTTCATGCCCGCCGTGCAGCGCGTGCGCGAGGACTTCGGGCTGCAGCAAGTGGTGATGGTGGGAGACCGCGGCATGGTGTCGCAAAAGGCTATTGATGAGCTTCGCGAGAGCGACGGCATGGGCTGGATTACTGCGCTGAAGAGCGTGTCGATTCGCGCCTTGGTCGAGCAGGGGCAGTTGCAGCTGGGTTTGTTCGATGAGCGCAATCTGGTCGAGCTGGAATCGCCGGACTATCCCGGCGAGCGCCTGGTGGCGTGCCGCAACGACGCCCTGGCCAAACTGCGCGCGCACAAGCGCGAGGAACTGCTCAAGGCCACCGAGGTGCGCCTGCTGGAGATCAAGGCCAGCGTGGACGCAGCCAAGCTCAGAGGGCAAGACAAGATTGGCGTGCGCGTGGGCAAGATCGTCAACAAGTACAAGGTGGCCAAGCACTTCGAGCTGACCATCGCCGACACGTCCCTGACTTGGACTCGCCGGCAAGACCACATCGACGCCGAGGCGGCCCTGGACGGGCTGTACATCATCCGCACCTCGGTCAGCAAGGCGCAGATGGATGCGCCAACCTGTGTGCGCAACTACAAGTCCTTGGCCAATGTGGAGCGAGCGTTCCGCTCACTCAAGACGATGGACCTCAAGGTGCGCCCGATCCACCATCGGTTGGAGAAGCGCGTGCGCGCGCACATCTTCCTGTGCATGCTGGCCTATTACGTCGAGTGGCACATGCGCCAGACCTGGGCGCCGCTGATGTTTGCCGATACCGAGCAAGCCGCAAAGGCCATCCGCGACCCAGTGGCGCCAGCCAAACGTTCAACCTCAGCGCAAGATAAGGCGGCTACTCACACGCTGCAAGATGGACAGTCAGACGGCCAACCGGTGCACAGCTTCGCCACCTTATTGGCCGAACTCGCAACCATCGTCAGCAACACCTGCCGCACACCTCGCGCAGCGTCTGACTCCCCGACATTCAACGTGCTGACCATCGCCTCGCCGCATCACCAGCGCGCGCTTTCCCTCATCAACGCCATCCACGTGTAGTCAGAAACCCAGACCCAAAAAACAAGCCAAGTGCTTGATGTAATGGGAAAATTCGGGTGGGCGGTGATGGAACTTCAGCCTAGGTTCCGGGCCGTACTGGGCGTGCGGTGCCCGTGCCTGCTGCCACGGCGTCGTCGTCCAAAGGCGCGTCGGCGCTGAACAGGTCCCGCGTCAAGGCCTCCATGCCCAACATCTGCTGTTCGATATTGCGGCAGTTGCCGCACATCGACAGGTGCATGCGCATGCGCACCTGGTCGAACCAGCCCAGGGGCTCGTCCAGGCTCTGCGACAGCAGTTCGGCCACGCGTTTGCAGGAATGCATCATGTCCATGGTTTGGCCTTGTTGACGATCCAGTCACGTTGCATGCAGTCGCGCAGCGCCGTGCGTGCGCGGTGAAGAATGGTGCGGCAGTTTTCGGCGCTGATGGCGGCGCGCTCGCAGATCTCGGCCGTCTCGAAGCCCAGCCACTCGCGCATCATGAAGACACGCCCCGTCTGCCGGGGCAGGCAGCTCACGCAGCGGTCCAGCACGGTCATCATCTGGCGCTGTTCCTCCCGGTTTTCCGGTTGCTGCCAGGCCGGCACGGGGTCGACGTAGGCGCCACTGGCGTCATAGAGGGCGTCGGTGCGCTCGTCCAGGCGGTCGTCGTCTTCGCTGAGTTGCACCATGCGCTTGCGCGAAGGCGAAGGCGAAGGCGATCGGTACCAGTCGGCGACCTTGTTCTTCAGGATCGCCGTGGCCCACGTGACCAGCGAGGCATCGCCTCGCCGCTTGGCATGCTGCTCGACGACAGCGATGAGGGTGTCCTGCACCAGGTCCTCGGCCAGGCTGTGGTCGTGCACGGCAAAACGGGCGTGGCGCAGCAGGCGCAGCCGCAGGGCCGCCCACTGCCCCTCCAGCTCGGGCTCACGGCCTGCGCGCGGTGTTGCGGCGATGGCCGCGGGGGATGGCGTCGCAGGCCTGTGGGCATCCGGTCGTCGCAACAAAGTCATGGCTTGTCTCCCATCGTGATCTGACATGACCGGGTTGGGTCGGACATGCGTTGTGCAGGGTCAGCGCGCATGACGACACGCCAGACGAAGGCAAAGCGGCGGGTCGGTCATCGCAACCTTCGGGTGAGCAGGTGACGACTGGCATCGAAACGTGCGCCAGTCGCATCAGCCCAAGAATCAAGGCAATGCCCAGCACCATGGCTACCTAAGCGGCAACCGCTGCCGGCACCAGCGAGGGCAGCCCACCCAGCAGCAAGGTGTCGTTGCCGCCTGGCACGAGCGCGGCGCCCAGGCCCATCAGCGCGCCGCCGCCAGGCCAGCGAGTCGCGTTCCAGCGCAGAGACCTGCATGTCGGCCAGCAAGCCCAATACCAGGATGCAGTGCCACGCCGAAAGCGTGCTGGCTTGCGCGGCCCGATGCAGCACCTCGCCGCGAAGTGTGTGCAACTGCCAGAGGGCCCAACCTAACAGCAAGCTACCGACCCAGGGCGCAAGATCGGACCAGCGCAACCAGGTCGCCGTCAACGGGGGATGTTCCCTGTCCACTTTGCACCGTGTTGCCGATGGGGAGCTGTGCATGCTGGCCACCTTGGCAGGCTTCGTGGCGGACGTTTGCGCATCCCTGGGCCTGTTGGCCGAAGGCGCACTCATGCACCTGCTGCTGGGTCGGGCGTGGCGCCAGGCCGAAGGCCAGCACCAGCAGGCCCGTCAGTGCGGCCATCCACAACACCGACTGCAGCAGGCTCCAGAGCAAGTGCGCGCGGCCTGTGCTCATCACTTCGGCCACGGCCCGCACGTTGC
>Ga0163154_10007796_pt1 | contig 12657 bp, 5 predicted proteins | sample OliLakLV19MP9P1_FD_148649 | JGI IMG/M metagenome (GOLD analysis project Ga0163154, IMG submission 148649) | Freshwater microbial mat bacterial communities from Lake Vanda, McMurdo Dry Valleys, Antarctica - Oligotrophic Lake LV.19.MP9.P1 | ecosystem: Environmental > Aquatic > Freshwater > Lake >... | reverse complement strand
ACTGTGGATGGATTTGAGCGCCGACACAACCTTATTGGCAGGGGTGGACAAAGGCGGCGCGCTGAAGCTGCTCTTGAACCGCGCCAATCCGCAGATTTTCCGCAAAGTGTATCGCCACGAGGTCTATCTCGACGACCTCGCTACACGCAGTGGCGACCCTGATGAATTTGTCATCGACGGGTTCGATCACGGGCACAGCAGCGGTTACGCTGAGTACGCGGAAGCGATTGATTTCCGGATCGACATCGAACGCGCCATCGGTGAAATTGCTGAGAAGTATATTGACAGTTTGCCTCACTTGGCGGCGCTCTACTACATCACCACCGAGGTCGGACCGGATGACGCAGCCGCCATCGCGGGTAAGGGCGGCACGAAGAAATGCTGGTGGCTGACGAGCGTGGTCAAGCCGCTGCGTGAGGAGTTGTGTGAGAAGCTGGAGTTGTTCGCACCGACGAAACAAACGTGGCAGGATCGTTATCGTGCCGGGATTGAAGCGCCGCTGTTGCGCCTAGTTGATCGTTACGAAGCAGATGGCAATCTGCGCATGGTGGCGACACTTCAAAGCATGGCGGATTACGAGAGTTGCAAGAAGTTGATGCAGCGGCTGCAACTGTCAAAGAGTCACGTCCAGTATTTGCGGTTGGTGGCGCACCGCGAACTGAACAAGATTTACCACTGTACAGCGTGACTTTCTCGTCTTGGCTGGGACGTTAAACCAGCCGCTTTTATTTTTGCAGTGAGGCCCTGCCATCGCTTTGTGTCGCGTACTGTGATTTTCCAAAATCTGCATTCAATTCTCAATAATCCTTTTGAGACAAACCCGATACAATGAAGTCATATTTAGCCTCGTTTATCGGATGATAAGATTGTCAACACTTCTAAGCCCTCTGCAAAATGCCCAACAACTACTTGACGGGTATCGTCAGTATCTTCGAACTACTCTCCAGCAGTGGCTCAACGAAGACGATACAGATAGGGTTATTCAGAATTTGGTGATCGACAGCGGGATTTATTTATCCCGTAATCCGCAGTATGTGCGCTACGAAAAGTCCTTTCGCCAGTTTTGTATCGATGAGCACCTTGTCGAAACACTTGCAGATGCCTTTTTTGAAAAAGGCAACCCGTATATTCATCAGATCGAGGCTATTCGAAGTCTAAATGCTGGTAAACATACCATCATTGCGACCGGTACTGGAAGCGGCAAAACCGAATCGTTTCTTGTGCCCATCCTGAACCATTGTCTGATGGACATAACAGCAGGTGTGAAGGCAATCCTGGTATATCCCATGAATGCGCTGGCAAGTGATCAAATCAAGCGTTTGAAGAAATACACACTGAACACTCCTATAACCTTTGGTATCTACATTGGTTCCACGCCTCAGGATGAGCGGGAGAATATGATCCGCCAACCGCCTGATATTCTCATTACGAATTATGTGATGCTAGATTGGATGCTCACGCAATCGACAAGTCGGTCCATCTTTGTATCTTCATCGCAAACAATGCGTTTCATTGTCCTCGACGAAATACACACCTACAGCGGTACGAAAGCGGCTCACATCAAATACTTGCTCAGTCGCTTGTGTCACCATTTTGCCCAACGTATCGTGTTTGTAGGCACGAGCGCCACGCTAATGAGCAGGGAAAACGCGCAAGACCGATTGAGATCGTTCGTCACCACGCTATTTCCAATGCAACCTGAAGAGTATACGCTGCCCATAACGGCAACTGAAGAGACAGAGAGCATTGTTCCCAATCCTATGCCGGACTGGGATAGCAGTGAGTTAGATGACCCGATGTTTGCATCCACCGCCACCGAGACAGCGGCACGCCATCTATCGAGATTGCTTGGTGTCCAATACGAAGGGCTAGAGAAATTTCCTGAAGAAAGTATTCCTGAAGCACCGTTTTATCGCGCGCTGCGCGAAGATGCCTTCGTTGATGCAATCTATCAAACACTTCGAAAAAGCAGTGTGTCTATTGCCGAACTTGCAACACTTCTAGATTCCTACCTTCCGACAAAAATGCCTCACGACGAACGTATACGCATCGTGAAGTTCTACCTAGATGCGATTGCATTTGTGAACACAAAAGTGGGGGGGAAAGGTCGTCCCTTACTTGATTATCGCATCCATTTATTTCTCAGCGATGTCGGCGATAATCTCAAAAGATGTATGCACTGCGGGCGGTTTCATGTTGGTCTAAAGGAGCGCTGTACAGACTGTGGCGGTGACCTGTTTTGTGTTTATCGGGATGACATTCGCTGGTCAATTGCCAAAATCAACGGACAGCAATACAGCCCGTTTCTGGGAGCAGAGTCCGAAGATTTGAAAAACGTGCATTATGTTCTTATAGCACCGGTAAATCAGGTTTCACCAACGGACACCCTAGGTTTTCGGGCGCAGTTAGAGTCCGACGGGACAATTGCTTCGGTTTCAGATGGGCGATATTGGCTTTACCCGTTGGATGCGGAAAACCTAGAGCAGCTAGAGCCACACCTTATTTGCCTTCGTGAATCAACACAGGATTTTGAATACCTAAAGCATCTCCTTACAAATATTCTCAACAGCTATACGCGCGACTTCAGAAAAAGTCTGGCGTTTACAGATAGCCGGGGTAGTGCATCTCGATATAGCAGCATCTTGAGAGACGAATATGTCAGTCGGTTTCTAGAAGGATTTCTCCGCTCACAATATCCCGATGCACGCGGTGCGAACATTCTTAAGACACTGGAATTCCTTAAATATCGGGTTAACCAGCTTGAACTGCCTGACATAGATCGGGCGGTTTTCGATGAACTTGATTCATGGTATTACCGCGCTTTGTCAATTCCTGAACGAATAGGCGGTATGCGCGATCTGCTTCAGATACAGGGTAATTTCTCGCCACTTGAGAAAGAAATCCTAGACATATTTGTACGCGAACGTGCAATTGATAAAAGCTGGTTTGTGACTCAGCCAGAACGTTCAAGAGAGAAACGGTTCATCTACTTTCAACAGCAGTGGACACGTATTCATCACGGTATTTTCTTTGCACAGCAGGCTTCGCAATTAAAGCAGTATTCTGGAGTTGCACTTAGCGAACAGAGCGTCGTTTACCACTCACTAGTTACAGGGCGTGTACCCGAAATTGGCGCAGCGGTAGACAATCTGGTTGACCGCAATATTATCCTGAAAAAGCAGACAGAAGATGACAAAACTCACTACTATCTCAACCCTGATTACGTCTCGTTTGTTGATAAGCCATCGCCGTACAGTGTGGACGATTATGAGCAACTGCGGAATGACCTCCTCTACATAGTTCAGGCACACAGTTCGGAAATTTTGGCGGATTTACGTGGAAAGATTGAGGAGCAATTCACTCGTGGCACGATCAATCTTGTCATTGCTACGCCAACACTTGAGATGGGTATAGACATCGGTGAACTTCAGAATGTGGTGATGATTGGAGCACCACCGTCGCCAGCGAATTACGCCCAACGTGCAGGACGCGCAGGTAGACGCAGAGGGCTGAATGCCTTGATCGCCACCTTTTGTTACGCCGACCGTCCGCACGATATGGCAGCCTTCAATGACCCAAAGTCAATGATTAACGGGCAAATCAGTTCGCCGCAGTTCAATCCACATAATCCCGATGTATTGAAAAAACACCTCAACGCTTACCTGCTGCGCGATCAGCTCAAAAGTTTGCAAAGTCTGCGGACGTTTCACACCAATATGCGTGATGAGTACCAGGCGCAAATTCCGATGCTCCGTTCTGTTTTTGGAAACTGGTTCAATTATGAAACATACCTCAATGACTTTTCAGATGTGATTGATGAAATTATGCGCGCATGGACAAGCGGTGTGAAGCACATCCGCCGGTATTGCTATGGACAGGGCATTTTCCCCGACTACGAATTCCCACACGATGAGGTCTTCGCCGTTGAACAAACGGTGCTTGATGACCCAGAGTTCTCTCCAATCGACTGGAGCAACAAGGCAGTAACGCGGAGACAACCAGAACAGGCGTTAACGTATCTTGCGCCGGGAGAAGTGATTTACGCAGCCGGTGATATATATCGTGTACTCAATAAGGGCAAGTATGACACCTTAGGGGATGGGGCACGCCAGTACAGTGCAATTGTGGTTGAGCAGGAAACTGGATTTGCCAATCGCCACAAAGAGCGAAGCGGATATGACATCCGCCGCAAATTTGAACCTCCGACTCAATGGTCAGACAAAGGCGGCGTTTTAGCGATCAGCCATGTTCCTGAATGCGCTTTGGCGGTACGAAACTACGGACCGAAAACCGCAAAACAAAGGGATAAAGCTTCATGGACTGTTGGATTTGACTTTGCACGAGAGGCATTGATCCTCCGATTTGATATTGCAGTATGTAATGACGAGACAATGAATAGCTTTACAGCGGCGCTTGACCGCACTCTCAATGAGCGGTTTAGCTTGAATGCTGGGGAAATTAGCTTGATGCCCAATGTACAGACGTTTGAACCTGATGAGTCATTTGCTTATACCGTGTTGTACGATGCAGATGGCAACCAAAACTTGCCATTTGATCGCATTTATGCTGAATTCGACCAAATCGTGTATGCGATGTACGAACGGCTGTCGAAATGTTCGTGCGAGGATGGTTGTTACAACTGCATCAAAAGCTACAACCTTCAGTTTTTAGACTCTGCGATGAGTAAGAAAAGCGCGTTGATGTTCACCAGTTATTTGCTTGGACAGTCTCCATTTATTCCAACAATTGCGCGTTTCAGGGCAAAACAGAAATCCCCCGATTTGCGACTTTGTGTCAAGCTAGGGGGTAATAAGGTCGTTATCTACCCGTCACAAGGTATGTCCCAAGATTTCCCAATCACGGATGACCAAAACTCTGCGCTTTATAGCAGTTTAGTGGAGGTTATCAATCGGCTCTATCAACCTAGGATGCAGAGCCTCCACATCGTTTCTCCCCTCCAGTATGTTGTGGACGCCGTGAACTCGCGCCAAAACCAGTCTGGCAAAGATGCTTTCCGCCGGTTTCAATTCTCCCTCTTGAAATTCCGTGATGTACAAGCTTCTCAAGCGAAATGTGAACCTTTATGAAATGCCGAGTTATCCAGTCGATCAGTAGTTACAACAATAAGGCTGAAGAAGAAATGTCCCGCTTTTTGCGGGGATTGCCCGAAGGCTACTTCGTCTACCGCGAATTGAAACTCGACGCCATCCCATCTGACAAACTCAAGGGCGTAGAACAAAAGCAACCCGATTTCGTCGTTGTTGCGCCACAACTTGGCGTAATGTCTATCGAGGTGAAGGATTGGGATCTCGATCACAATGTCTATGAGTGGCGGGACCAATATGAAATTCTACGCACGCCCAGAGGCTCAAACGAGGCAAAGCCACTGACTAATCCTGCCGCACAAGCAGATGCTTACTTACGTGCCCTTATAGAGTTATTGAAGCCAACTGGTGTCTTTATCGCTTCAATCGTTGCTTTTCCTCGAATCACACGACAGGGATTCCTAAACAAGATCTCCCAAGTTGAACTGCTCAAGAATCCACAAAGCCGTTTTCTTCTTGATATGGGAAAAACGCTGTTTAAGGAAGAACTGGATGAGCATTTCATCCGACCAGAGCAACCGTTACTGGCTATTGCACGAAAGCACTCTAAATTTCATCCATCTGAAATAAGTGCAATCACAATAGTCAATGACCGTCTTTTGCCAAACTCATTTCGAATTGGCGGAGTCGCCCGCAGCGAAGATAACCACGCTCGCCTGCGCATGATCTCGGAGCAGCAAGAACGCTGGATTTTCAATCTTCGGCAGCTATCAATGTACCTTCTTGATGTGGTGGGCAGCGGAAAGACGAATGTCCTAATTTCGCGGGCAATCTATCTCGTGGAGCAAGCACTACGGCAAACGCCGAATACAATCCCTCATGTCTTGCTGACGACTTATAACGACAATCTTCAAAAAAATATTCAGCGCATCTTTCAAGAAAAAATCCAGCAGAGTGATCCACAGATTTACGAGCGATACATCACCATTGAATGTGTCCCATCGATCATGGAACGTATCGCGGCAGACGCTTATGAACTTTCAATCCCGAAATACCAGCAGCTTTATGAAGGTCAGTCCGATTATGAAGAGAAGTTGCTTAAAGATGTGGATGCCGCCCTCAGTGACAGGGTCTCGAAATACCAAGTCTTTGATCACATCTTCATTGACGAAATCCAAGATATTGACGACCGGTCGCTCTATCTACTGATGCGCCTAAGTCGTTCAAAAAACTTCTTTTTCGTGGGAGATGTCGCACAGAAAATTCTACCGCGCAATCATGACCTTAGTCGTCACGGAATTGATGTGCATCAGATTGATTTGCCAAAATCCTATCGCATGTATCGCACACCTAAATATGTAGGTAAACTGGCACATCAATTTGTAATCGCGGACCCAAAGGTGCGAGCAGAGTTTGAGACACAAGGCTATCGTGAAGACACGACTTTTGCATCACCGTTGCACTACGCAACCGAATTTAGACACAGTGATAGACCTGCCACTGAGATTGCCGATTCAGTCCTATCCGCGCTAACTGCACGCTATACCGAAGATGACGTATTGGTTGTTACAAGCCTTGAGCAACTCAAAGCGCATGAGCAAGCCCTTGCGGAACGCGGCATCGTCTTTAATGTTGGGCAGTCACTGTTGAGAGGTCGCGTCACACTGGTCGACTTCATGAATGTCAAAGGATTAGAACGCCAAGCCGTCTTCGTCAGTGGAATGGAAGACCTGTATCATCGAGGCAAACCTGAAGGATTGTTCTGGTCTGTGGATCAACAGGTTCAGCAGGAAACTTTGTCACGGCGCAAAATTTATGTGGCGCTGACACGTAGCCTTCAAGAATGTGTTGTCTACTATCAAGCGGCAAATAACACTTTTGTAGTCGAACTGCTCCGCCTAAATCGGCAAGTTATTGAGGATCGCCAAGGGTAATTGAATGGCAACCATCGGTGAACGCGAGTTGAGAGAAAGAGCAGCGATATTCATCAACGCGCTGCAGGAAGCGGGTATTCACGGAAAGCTTGTCGAAACAGCCTTCCGCGATTGGCAAGCGAAGGTGTCTCTTGTCTTCAACGGAGATATGTTGGGCAATGTCATTTTGTACTACAAGAAGAATGGCAATTTCACACTTGGGGTGCAAGAGCTTAAAGACAAACGATTCAATGCAGAAATTCAGGCTTGGTGGAATGGAAAAGCTGCACTTCTGACAGTGATCCCTGACATCACGGAGCAAATCTCCATCCCTGAGCCGACGCATTTGCGGGCTTATGTCGATGGGTCGTATGTCGATGGAAAAACGGGCTACGGTGCGATTATTGTCGCTGGACGCGATGAAGTAGTTCGTTTTTCGGGAATTGTCGATGGGGCAGATGGAACGCGTCAAGTAGCCGGTGAACTCCAAGCAACCATGACTGTACTTGCATGGTGTCTCGACCACCAAATTGCTGAAATCACAGTCTATTACGATTATGAAGGTATTAAAAAGTGGGCTTCTGGAGAGTGGCGAGCAAAACAAGCCATTACACAGGCTTATGTGAGCTTTCTTCGCCAGTGTCCCATAAAAATACAGTGGTCAAAAGTGGAGAGCCATTCTGGCGACTATTGGAACGATATTGCAGATCAATTGGCGAAACAAGGGGCACAAATATCCCCTCAAACTGCCATAGCCTCATCTCAACCTGTCGAAAATGATTACATACTTTCTGAAGTGGAATACTATTACCAACGTTTAAACCTATATCGGGATCGCGCTTTCGATTTCATTGCACTTGCTACGGCAATCCAACAGGAATTCTCCGCTATCGATTCTGAATTGGATGTAACTTCGTACCGTTATGATTTCGCCTACCTCGAACACTTCTACTTGCAGATCAAGGAACACTTCTCGCCATGAACGCCCAAGAATTACGAATTAAAGCAGAAACACTTGTCAAACAGAGCCAATTTGAACCTGCCGCAGAATTGTACTCACAGCTTTGGGAGCAATTTCCACAATCATGTGACGAGTGGGTTGCTTGGAACTATGCGCGTGCTTTGCGTAAAGTGAATCGCTCACGCGATGCGGTGGAAGTATGTCAACGAGGACGTTCGATCAAGCCGGATTTCGACCGTCTAAATCAGATATATGGCTGGGCGCTCTATGATGTCTATATGAAAGGCATAGATGAAACGCTCGACCATAATCAATTCTTCAAAGCCGCCAATGAGATCGTCAGTCTGACCAAGCAGGAATTATATTCACCTTTCACGTGGATAGTCTTCCGGATGGTCGATTATTTGAAGAAGAAACCAAATCCCAGCTATGCCACTATTCTTGAGTGGCTTGATAAGTTGAAACCGGAGCTTCTTTCAAGAGAAGAACGTTCTGCCCCCCAATCCGACGAGCATAACGATACCTACGCCTCAGAACAAGAGAAATGGTATACCACTCGCGTGAGAGCGCTTCTGGAAATGAACCGCCATAACGAATGTATTGAACTTTGCACTCAAGTTCTGAGCATGTTCACAAGTTTTCATCATGATTATGACATCTGGTTGCATTGGTATCGCGCTCGAAGTTTACGCGCAGAGAACCGATTGGAAGAAGCTCTTAGCGATCTCAAATATGTCGAAACGAAGAAGCGCGAGTTTTTCGTTAAGCATGAAATAGCCTTGGTATATTTCCAAATGGGCGATTTGCAGAATGCTATTGGAATTGCTGCACAAGCTTCTTTAGGTCGTGCAGGATTGGAATTTGAATGGGAGATGTTTCTTCACATGGCACAGATCCTATACGCACTGGGAAATACCGAACGTGCACAGGAACATGCCATGCTCGCATTCAAGATCCGCCAAGAGAACAACTGGAACATCCCCAATGAACTCATGGAGATTATCAGAAAGCTTGGGTTGAATACGAGCATAGACGTAACCGCACGTGAACTCCATAAACGACTTCGACCATTTTGGGAAACGCTGAAACCTCGCACGGAGACTGCCTTCAAAGGGCGTATCGAAAAGCTCCACGCAAACGGCAAATCCGGTTTCATACGCGGTGAAGGTGGAAATACATTCTTTTTTGCAATGCGATCCGTCCTTGTCAATCCCGCGCAGTTAGCTATTGGTGTGGACGTTGGTTACAACCAAAGTAGCGTCAAGAACCGCGATACAGGCAAAGAGGAAACACACGCCGTTGATGTAGTTCTACTGTAATGTGATCTTGTAGAAAACCATTATGAAATTGCCCACGCCCAACCCATACTGATACTCGATGTGTGACTGAAAACCAGTTAAGGTCGCTTCCGTATAGTGTCTGATGCAGTAAATTACACTACAAGCGCTTACGCGATGTGCTTCCCATGAGTGCTGATCATGCACTAGAGCCAGCATATTGCTCCGTATCGTGCGTAGTCCACCTTGGTTTGTTCTAGTCTTTACTATACCCACGCGAGCAATAAGTTCAGTTAAGGGTACAATTCATAGACGTTCCATCAGCCTTATTGATCTCTGAAAACTTTGAGTACACCATATGACAGAAAAAACCAGAAAAGTGGGCGGCGACATCTTTATCGTTGATAACAGTAACGAGTATTGGAAAGTTGTCCAATATTTGCAGGAGTGGACGCAGATCGCCCACGCCTTTGATATCGCGACGGGATATTTTGAAATTGGTGCGCTACTAGCTCTAGACGGTATGTGGCAGCGACTCGACAAGATCCGCATCCTTATGGGAGATGAAGTCTCAAAGCGCACCATGCAGGCATTTGAGGATGCGCTCCATATGATTACAGCAAAGCTTGATGCAAGTATCGAGGATGCGAAAGATGAGGACGACTTCCTGAGCGGCGTTCCCTCTATCGTTGATGCCATTCGCAAAGGGCAAATTGAGACTCGCGTCTACCGCCGGAAGAAGTTCCATGCTAAAGCCTATATCACCCATTCAAAACTAAATGTTGTCGGGTCAGCCGCGCTAGTGGGATCGAGCAATTTCACATTGCCCGGCTTACAACAGAACATCGAATTGAACATTCAAATTCAGCGTGAAGTCGATCAGCTTCAAGAGTGGTATGAGCGGCACTGGGAAGAAGCCGAAGATGTAACTCCCGACATCTTGAAGGTGATTGAACGACACACACACGAGTACGCACCCTTCGATGTTTACATTCGTGCAATGGCGGCATACTTCCGCAGTCATGAGCTTTCGGTAAGCGAGTGGGAACGCACACAGTCCAAGATTTATAGGATCCTCGATCAGTACCAGCGCGAAGGTTATCATACCTTAATGCGGATTGCCCACCGTTATAACGGGGCATTGCTGTGCGATGGCGTGGGGTTGGGCAAAACCTTTATTGGGTTGATGGTCATTGAGCGGCTCCTGTTTGAGCGCAAGCGCATTGCTCTCATTGTCCCTAAAGCTGCCCGCGCCGATGTATGGGAAGCCAAGCTGCGCCGTTTTTTGCCCGAGGTACGGGGGCATTTCAGCAATCTGGTCATCTACAATCACACCGACCTGCTTCGAGGCGGTGAATACCCCGAATTCATACAAGAGGTTGCGGAGAAAGTAGATGCAATCATCATTGACGAAGCGCACCACTTTCGTAACATCGCCTCTGACCGGTCACGAAAACTATTCGAGATCGCGGAAAGTAAACAGTTATTTCTGCTCACTGCGACACCTGTAAACAACAGCCTGTACGACTTGATGCACTTGATTGAATACTTCTCACGACGCACACCGGGCTATTTCAGCGATGCACCATTGGGTATCCACACCCTGCGTGGACACTTCCGAAAAATGGAAGATGCGTTACAGTCACTTGTGGATGGTAAGAAGGGTGATGTTGAGATTGATGCCATTACGGCTGAACAGGTGCTTTCCAATGATGAGTTGTTTCAGGCGATTGTTGTGCAGCGCAGCCGCGCTTATGTGCGGCAAAGTCTGGCAAACGAGGGTGGGCGCGAGGTCACTTTTCCACATCGCAAAGACCCACAAGTTGCGTCCTACTCCCTTCAGAAAACGTATGGTAATCTGCTGAATCTCCTTGAAGAAGCATTTGACGCAGAAAAACCACTGCTCAGTCTTGCTATTTACTACCCACTCAATTACCAGCGAAAACCTATCGAACTGGAAGCGCTGGCGCAAGAAGTGCGCCAGGAAGTATTGTTTGCTGAAGGGCGGCAGCGCCAGATTGTTGGCTTGATCCGTACCCTCTTGCTAAAACGCTTTGAGAGTTCTGCCATCTCGTTTCAATCAAGCTGTGAAGACTTGCTGCTGAAGCTGCTGTATTTCGTAGAACTGCACAACACGAAAACTGCACAGCGCTGGAAAGATCAACACACCGCACTGTTAAACCGCATCCATGAACACTTGCGCCAACGCAGCGGAAATGGCAGCGAAGAAGACTTCGATGAGGATGTCATTCCCGAAGAATTCAAGAAGAAAATCGAGAAGCTCAATGAGCGTGAGTTTAAGACCACCGATATGGTTCTGGACACTATGCTCGATCTCGATGTGCTTGCACGCTTTCTGGATGAACTCACACACTTCGCCCCCGCGAATGATGATAAGCTGCAAGCCTTAATGGGACTCATGCAAACTGACCCGGTACTCAGTCAGCACAAGGTTCTCATTTTCACTGAATACCGCGACACTGCACGTTACTTGGAAGCACAGCTCATCGCTGCGGGTGTAGGTCCCGTCGCAGAAGTGGACAGTTTGAGCAAAGAAGGTATCAGCAGCACGGTTCGCGCTTTTGCACCCTACTATAATGAAAGCAGTAGCGCGGCGCTGGCAGACGATGGGATACAGGAAATTCGGGTGCTGGTGGCGACAGATATTCTGGCAGAGGGCTTGAATCTACAGGACGCGACCTGTATTATCAACTATGACCTTCACTGGAATCCGGTTCGGCTGATGCAGCGTATCGGACGTGTGGATCGTCGCCTCGACAGGGAGACGGAATCACACATCATTACTGATTATCCTGAACGTCGCGCGACTCGCGGCACCGTACACTTCTGGAACTTCTTGCCACCGAACGAATTGAATCGCATCTTGAGTCTCTATGAGCGTGTAACCCATAAAACGCTACGTATCTCTAAAACCTTTGGCATTGAGGGACAAAAGCTGCTTACCCCCCAGGACGATTACAATGCTTTGCGTGAGTTCAACAATGCCTATGAGGGGACGACGACCAGCACCGAGGAAATGTTCCTCGCTTACCAAAAACTGCTGAAGGATTATCCCGAACTTCCGCAGTGGGTGGAAAACATGCCACTGCGCGTGTTCAGCGGAAAGGATCATCCGATTCAAAATGCGCGGGGTGTATTCTTCTGCTATCGCCTGCCTGCCAAAGACGCATTGACCGGGGACTGGACGGACGAAGCGAGCTTCACCAAATGGTATCTCTATAGTCTGGACGACAGCGATATTGAAGAAGATGCTACCCGTATCTTTGGTCTGGTTGAAAGTACGCCCGACACCATTCGCGTGAACTGGGAAGAAAAATCGGTCCTATCCGACATACGACGTAAAATGGATAAACACATTACCAATACCTACATGAAACGGGTACAAGCGCCTGCCGGAGTAGGATTCTCGCTGCTGGCATGGATGGAGTTGACATGACGTT
>Ga0163154_10007789_pt1 | contig 12666 bp, 11 predicted proteins | sample OliLakLV19MP9P1_FD_148649 | JGI IMG/M metagenome (GOLD analysis project Ga0163154, IMG submission 148649) | Freshwater microbial mat bacterial communities from Lake Vanda, McMurdo Dry Valleys, Antarctica - Oligotrophic Lake LV.19.MP9.P1 | ecosystem: Environmental > Aquatic > Freshwater > Lake >... | reverse complement strand
GGGCTGACCCTCAGCGCCGCGCCGCTCGTCGCGGGCCTCTCGCTCGGCGAGTACACGGCGCATTGGGCCGCCGGGACCTTCTCGTTCGCGGACGGTCTGCGCCTCGTGCGCCTGCGCGGCGAGGCGATGCAAGCCGCGTCCGACCAGCGGCCGAGCGGCATGACTGGCTTGATGGGCGCGACCCTCGCGCAGGCCGAGGCGCTCGCCACCGTCGGCGCGCAGCACGGGATCTGCCAGGTGGCCAATCTCAATTCACCGGGGCAGATCGTCCTGTCGGGCGAGCTGGCGGCGCTGGACGCCGTCGAGGCCGCCGCGAAGGACCACGGCGTGCGCCGCGCCCGACGGCTCGTCGTCGCCGGCGGATTCCATTCGGAGTGCATGCGACCCGCCGCGGAGCGCCTCGCCGCGGCCCTCGCGGACACGCCGCTCTCTGCGCCGCGGGTGCCCGTGCTCTCGAACGTGACCGCCACCCCTGTGACGACCGTGGTGGAGGTCCGCCGGACCCTCGGCGCCCAGGTCTGCGCGCCGGTGCTGTGGGAGCGCTCGATGCGCGCGGCCCTGGCGCAGGGGGTCAGGCGCTTCATCGAGCCCGGCCCGGGCAACGTCCTCGGTGGGATGCTCGGTAAGATCGTCGAGGCCGTCGAGGCCGAGAACGGTGCGCTCGTGCCCCCCGTCGCCCTGCGCGCGGCCGCCAAACCCGGCGATGTCGCCCTCACTCCTGGTTGACTCGCAGGGCCTCGGAGCCCCACCCCGAATCCGATCCTCGGCACCTGGCGGTTGAAGCCCCCGCGGCCCGCGGCTACTCTCGCCGCCCTCCACCCCGCAGGGGCGGCTCTGAAGCACTCGAACGACCTTGAACTCCACCGCACCGCTCCCCCTCGCCGGCAAGGTCGCCCTCGTCACGGGCGCCAGCCGCGGCATAGGCCGAGCCGTCGCCGAGCGCCTCGCGCGTGACGGCGCCAAGGTGGCGTGCGTGGCGACACGCGCCGAGAACGCCCTGGAGACCGCAACGGCCTGCAGCCTGTGGACGGAGGGGGCGAAGGCGTATGGGGTCGACGTGGCGGACACCGGCGCGGTCGCGAGCCTCGTCGATGAGGTGCGCAAGGAGCTCGGTGGGCTGGACGTCCTCGTCAACAATGCGGGCATCACTCGCGACCAGCTCCTCATGCGCATGAGCGAGGAGGACTTCGACCGCGTGATCGACGTCAACCTCAAGGGGACGTGGAACTTCCTCAAGGCCGCGGTGCGGCCGATGATGAAGACCTCGGGCCGCATCGTGAACATCGCCTCGGTGGTCGGTGTCACCGGCAACGCGGGGCAGGCGAACTACGCCGCGAGCAAGGCCGGCGTGATCGGGTTGACCCGCTCCGCCGCCAAGGAGCTCGCCGGACGCGGCGTCTGCGTGAACGCCGTGGCACCAGGCTTCATCGACACCGACATGACCTCGGGCATCCCCGAGAATGAGCGCGAGAAGCTGACCGCCGCGATCCCGCTCGGGCGCATTGGCGCCGTCGGCGACATCGCCGAGGCCGTGGCCTATCTGGCCGGCCCCGGTGGCGGTTACATCACGGGTCAGACCCTCGTCATCGATGGGGGGCTGTCCCTTTGAGCCCCGCCGTTCGGCTGACCGAGCCGACCCAAGCTCGCACACACGGGCCGGCCGAGCCGACCCTGGACAATACACACGGGCCGGCCGAGCCGACCCTGGACAATACACACGGGCCGGCCGAGCCGACCCTGGACAATACACACGGGCCGGCCGAGCCGACCCTGGAGAGCACACACGGGCCGGTCGAACCGGCCTTCCGTCAGGATCCCCTGCACCCCCCTTCGGAGACTCGAACATCGTGAGCAACGCTTCCGTCGAAGATCGCGTGAAGAAGATCGTCTGCGATCAGATGGGTACGACCGCGGACAAGATCAACCTCGGGACGTCCTTCATCAACGACCTCGGCGCCGACTCGCTCGACACCGTCGAGCTGGTGATGGAGTTCGAGGACGAGTTCGAGATTTCGATCCCGGACGAGGACGCCGAGAAGATCCAGACCGTCGGCGCGGCGGTGACCTACATCCAGGAGAAGCTCTCCTGAGCCCAAGGCCCGCATCAACCGGTCGACGAGGCACTGCGTGCCTCGGCCGGCGCGGGTAACAAGGAGTCGTTCATGCGTCGAGTCGTGGTCACGGGCCTGGGGACAGTCAATCCCCTGGGCCTGAACGTCGAGTCGTCTCTCCCTCGCATCCTCGCGGGGGAGAACGGCATCTCTACCGTCGATCGTTTCGATACGACGGGGCTCACGGCGACGATCGCAGGCATCATCCGTTGGAAGCCCGAGGAACACGGCTTCGACGAGCGCGAGCAGCGCAAGCTGGACCCGTTCACGATGTGGGCGCTCATGGCGTCCGACGAGGCCCTGCGCGACGCGGGGCTCGAGGGCCTGCGCGACCAGCCACCCGAGCTGCGGCGCCGCTGTGGGACGATCATCGGCACGGGCATCGGTGGGATCACGGGCATCCTCGAGCAGAACGCCGTGATGCTCGAGCGCGGCGCGCGTCGCGTCAGCCCGCACTTCATCCCGCGCATCATGTCGAACGCGGTCAGCGGCCAGGTGGCGATCCGCCACGGGCTCCTGGGCACGGCGTTCACGACGTCGAGCGCTTGCGCCTCGGCCGGGCACGCGATCGGGATGGGGTGGCGCTCGATCCAATGGGACGACTGCGACATCGTCGTCACGGGTGGCTCGGAGTCCGCGATCACGCAGCTGTCGATGGCTGGCTTCGCCTCGGCCAAGGCGCTCTCGACGCGCAACGACGACCCGGGCGCCGCGTCACGGCCGTTCGACAAGGACCGCGACGGGTTCGTGATGGGCGAGGGCTGCGGGCTCCTGGTGCTCGAGGAATACGAGCGCGCCAAGGCGCGCGGCGCCCGGATCTACTGCGAGGTCAAGGGCTACGGCTCGACCGACGACGCCTTCCACATCACCGCGCCGGAGGAGACCGGCGACGGGCCCGCTCGCGCGATGGAAGAGGCGCTGCGCCACGGCAAGCTGAACGTCGACCAGGTCGACTACGTCAACGCCCACGGCACCAGCACCGAATACAACGACGCGACGGAGACCAAGGCGATCCGGCGCGTCTTCGGCGCGCACGCGAACGAGCTGGCGGTCAGCTCGACGAAGTCGATGGTCGGTCACCTGCTCGGGGCGGCGACAGGGGTGGAGCTCGTGTTCACGGTCCTGGCCGTCCACATGGACACCGTGCACCCGACACGGAACTACACGACGCCCGACCCGGCCTGCGACCTCGACTACGTGCCGGGCGCGGCCCGTGAGATGCGCGTGCGCAATGCGCTGTGCAATTCGCTGGGCTTCGGCGGGCACAACGTGTCCATCCTGGTGGGCAAGGTCTGACGGCCCGAGCGCCACGGCCTGCGGCCGCCCCCGTGGCAATGTGTCGAGCCCCCCCGAGTCGCCGGACTCGTGGGCCCGTCCAGCGGCGCCACCGCCTACAATCAGCTCCATGGACGGTCGCCCCCGGGCGCCGGCCCTCCCTCTCCCCAACCCACGACCAGGACCGGCGCCCGTGCAAAAGAAGTTTCAGGATCTCCTGCACGCTTACAAGCTCGAGGTGTTCCGCAAGGAGCACGACAAACAGAGCCTCGAAGAGATCTCGAAGGAGTGCATGCACACGACCGAGGACATCCTGCGAGCGAAGTTCGACTACCACTTCCACAAGCTGCCGGACGCCAATCGCGCGGAGATCATCAACATGATCAACAACTACGTGCGCGAAGCCGTGCTGCCGCCGGTCGTCGAGCGGATCCTGCAGCGCCAGGTGCGCCTCGAGAAGCGCCTCGACGCCACGGTGCACCTGATCGAGCAGATGCTCGATGTGCTCTCGAAGGGGGACAGCGTCCAGAGCGGCCGCTGACTGCGCCCCTCCCCGACCAGGCACTTGACCCGGTGCCCTGCCCGTGCCCGCATGGGGAGGTACCCTTCGCCCGTGGAACCTCCGCCCGACGATCTCCGTGAGCGGCTCGCGGCCCGCGGCCAGGGTCACCTCCTTCGGCACTGGGGGGGGCTGGACCCGACCGGACGGGAGCGGCTCGTGCTCGAGCTCGAGGCGCTCGACCTCGACCAGGTCGAGCGCCTCGCCGCGCTCCTTCGGGAGCGCGCTGGCGATGGCGCCGGCGGCGCCGACTTCGCGCCCCCGGACCTGTTCGACCTCGCCCGCGCCCAATCGACGGACGCCGAGCGCGCCAGGCGCGTCGGCGCAGAGCTCCTCGCCGCCGGACGCGTGGGGTTCATGCTCGTCGCGGGCGGGCAAGGGTCGCGCCTCGGCTACGAGGGACCGAAAGGGTGCTTCCCGATCGGTCCGTTGACGGACACGCCGCTGTTCGCGTGGCACGCCGCGCGGATCATCGCCGCCGGTCGGCGGCATGGCTTCCGGCCGACGTGGTACGTGATGACCTCGCCGGCGAACGACGCGGCGACGCGCGAGTTCTTCGCCGAGCACCATCACTTCGGCCTCGCTCAGGGCGACGTGTTCTTCTTCGCGCAGGCGATGCTGCCGGCGCTGACCACGGACGGCCGGATCGTCCTGGAAGGCCCGGACCGGATGTTCCTCGCGCCGAACGGCCACGGGGGCTCCCTCGCGGCGCTCGCGACCTCGGGCGCCCTCGCGGACATGGCCGCGCGTGGGATCGAACACTTGTCGTACTTCCAGGTCGACAATCCGCTCGCGCGGCCCGCCGACCCGCTCTTCATCGGGCTGCACGCCGCCGGGGACGCGGGCATGTCGAGCAAGGTGGTCACCAAGCGCGACGCGCAAGAGAAGGTGGGGGTGATCGGCCGCGCCGATGGCAAGTTGGGTTGCATCGAGTACTCGGACCTCCCGGCAGAGCTGCGCGACGCGCGCGACGCCGACGGGCAGCTCCTGTTCCGCGCAGGGAACATCGCCGCGCACATGTTGGCGCGCGGCTTCGTCGAGGACCTGAACCGAGGCGGGCGCCTGAACCTGCCGTGGCACCTCGCGCGCAAGAAGCTCAAGAGCGTCGACGCCGAGGGCCGGCCGATCGAGGTCGAGGGCGTCAAGTTCGAGACCTTCGTGTTCGACGCGCTGGGCGCGACGGACTCCAGCGTCACGCTCGAGGTCCAGCGGCGCCACGAGTTCAGCCCCGTGAAGAATGCGAGCGGCCTCGACTCGCCGGCCACGTGCAAGGCGGACCTCGCGCACCACTTCGCGGAGCTCGCCGAAGCCGCTGGGCACGCCGTGCCTCCGCTGGGCACGGATGGCGTGCCACGCATCGAAATCGATCCGCGCCACGCGGAGACGCCGGAGGAGCTGCGCGCACGCGCGGCGCGCCCGGTCGTCGTCGCGGATGGACACCACTACACGCAAAATCCCGTCACCACGCGGTGATGACAGCTCTGCACGCGTAAGAGAGACCTTGCAGTACGGCCCGACCTTCGTCACTTGGCCCGCTCACGCCGCGGCGCTCGCCCGGCGGCCGATCGTCGTGCTGCACGGCGGCACATCCACCGAGCGCGAGGTCTCGCTGACCAGCGGCCACGCGCTGCTCGCGGCGCTCGCGGCGCCCGGGAACGGGCCGACCGCGCACCTCCGCCCACCGCTCATCCCGGTGGAGATCGACGCGGACGGGCGCTGGCGCGTTGACGGTGCAGCGCACTCGCCGGAGGCCGCGGTCGCGGCGCTGCCGCGGGACGCGCTCTACCTCCTCGCGCTGCACGGCGGCGCGGGCGAGGACGGGCGGATCGCGGCCTTCCTCGAGGTCGCGGGCCGCGTCCACACCGGGACCGGCCACGCAACGGGCGCGCTCTGCATGCACAAGGGCCGCACGCGTCTCGCTGCCGCCGAGGCCGGCGTGCGCGTGGCGCCAGGGTTCTGCGTCGGGCGCTCGACGCTGCTGCGCGCGCGCGACGAGGTCGTCGAGCGCGCCGCGGCGCTGCCTGGCGAGGTGCGTTTCGTGAAGCACGCGACGGGCGGGTCCTCGGTGCTCGTCTTCCGCTGCACGAGCCCGGGCGAAGTCGCAGAGGCCCTCGATGCGATCGCGGCCGCCGAGGGTGACGCGGTGGTCGAGGCCGCGGTGGTCGGCCTCGAGGTGAGCGCGGGCCTCCTCGGCGACGGCGAAGGCGCGCACGCGCTGCCCGTGGTCGAGATCCTGCCCAAGGGCAGCGTTGGCTTCTTCGACTACGCCGAGAAGTACTCCGCGGACGGCGCGCTCGAGCGTTGCCCGGCCGAGGCGCTGGGCGCGGCGAACGAGCGGCGCGTCCAGGACGCCGCGCGCGCGACCTGGGGCGCGGTGGGAGGCGAGGGTTACGCGCGGATCGATTTCATCGTCCCGGGGCCACGTCCCGGGGAGTGTCACGCCGAGGCCGAGCCCGTCCTTCTGGAGGTCAATACGCTGCCGGGATTCACGCCGCGCTCGCTGCTGCCGCGCGAGGCGGCCGCAGTGGGACTCGACTACCGCGCCCTGTGCTTCGAGATCCTGGCGCGCGCACTCGGGCGTGTGTCACGGTAGTCGCGGAGTCGTTGCCCCATGTTGGTCCCGTCGGAGCCTGGACAGGCTTGCGAAATCGGCGCACGCAGGGGAAGCTCAGAAGGGGCCCTCGCGATGCGATTCGCGCCGAGCGAGCGGCCAGACGACCGTCACCCACCACCTCTCCCGATCGCTGACATGCACACACTCCGCACCGCCGTGATTTCGCTGACACTCATGGGCGCCGCCAGCGCTCAGACGTTCAACGTCGACTTCGGGAGCGTCGCGTTCGGCGCGGGAACGCCGATCGCCACGTACGGCGCCGGGGCAGGGCAAGCGGGAGTCTGGAACAACATCGACACCGACTTGCTCGGGCCGATCTACGTGAGCCCGACGCTGCTGACCACCGGCGGCGCGGCGTCGAGCGTCGTGCTGGAGTTCGACGCCCTCGGCACACCCGGGTTGCTCCCCTTGGAAGCGGACGAGCCGAACACCTTCGGTAACGACCAGGCGCTCTTCGATGACTGTTACTACAACGGCGCGCCGAGCTCTCTGACGATCCGTGGCCTCGCGCCGGGCAACTACCGCCTGTTCACGTACGCGATGGCGCCTGACTCGAACGTGTATCAGACAGGGGTCGATGTGAGCGGCTCGCCGGACCCGCTGCAGGCCGTCGGGGGCGACTTCAGCGCCGGCTTCGTGCTCGGCGTCACCCACGCCGAGCACCGGGTCACGGTACTCGCAGGGGTTGACGTGGTCATCAACTTCACGGTGGCCACCCAGTTCGACTCGATGAACGGCCTGCAGATCACACTCGACGGGCCGGCGACCCTCGGCACGAACTATTGCACAGGCAACCCGAACTCCACGGGCGTCGTCGCGGCGATGTCGGCGACCGGTAGCGCGTCGGTGGCGGCGAACAACGTCGTGTTACGCGCCTCTTCGATGCCGAACAACTCCTTCGGCTTCTTCCTGACGAGCCTCACTCAGGGCGCGACGCCGAACCCGGGCGGGAGCCAGGGTGTGCTCTGCATCGGGAGTTCCATCGGGCGCTACGTGGGCCCGGGCCAGATCCAGAACTCGGGCCTCTCGGGCGCGATCTCGCTCGCCATCAACCTGACGCAGCACCCGACGCCGATCGGCTTCGTCAGCGTCGCGCCGGGCCAGACTTGGAACTTCACGAGCTGGTTCCGCGATGTCGTCGGCGGCAACGCGACCTCGAACTTCGCCAATGGTTTGACGATCAACTTCAATTGACCTCGGCAGAGCGCTTCGCGCTTCTGTGACGCAGGCTCCTGGCAGGGCATCGCCTGGGACGCGAGCAGATCCGTGATCGTTTTCGCCGACCAGAGCGTCCTTGGCGCGCCCAGCTCGCGGAGCTGGCTCCGTGCGGCGGGGCGCTTTTCAGGTTGGGAGTCGAGGGTGCAATCCGCGACTCGAGTTTGCCAGGTCCATCCATCCTGTCTGAAGTGGTAGCGGCCGCTGCGTCGCGGCGTGACTCCTGCTCGAGGGGGCGTCCGCTGTGGCGCAGCGCGCCGTGTTCTATGCACGGACCCGCGCATCGGGTACTGTTCGCCGCCTCGGAGCCGGGCTGGCGGAATGGCAGACGCGGCGGATTCAAAATCCGCTTCCCGCAAGGGAGTGTGGGTTCGACTCCCACGCTCGGCACCAAAGTTCGCGCCCGGGAGCACAGCCTACGCGCGCGATTCCGAGCCCACTGAACCGTCGAGCATGACCCCCGAACTCGATTCCGCACGCCCTGCGCAGCGCATCGATCCCTGGATCGCGGGGCTCTTGCCGGTGCTGCTGCACGAGTTCAACAACCAGACGCAGCTCCTCACCGGGATGCGCGCGGTCCTCGAGCTCGGTGGGGCGGACCAGCTCTTCGTGGCGCGCGCGGACGATCTCGCGCGCGCGGGCGAGCGCGCCCGGGAGCTCGGCTATGTCCTCGCCGTGCTCGGCAGCGCGCTCGGCGCGAACGTCCTGTTGAGCCGCCGCGACCCGCGCGGGCTGAGGCTCATGCTGGACCTCGTCGCCATAGCGGCGCGCCGTCGAGAGGTCCCGTTGCAGCTCGACCGGGAGCCCACGCCGCTCCTCGCGCCGTCGGCGCTCGATGGTTGGCAGGCACCTTGGGCGGTGGCCTCGTTCACGTGGTTGGCGGTTGGCCAAGCCGAGGAGCAGCGCTGCGCATGCACCGGCCGCTGGCTGGTCGGCAGCGATGGCGCCGCGGGCCTCGAGCTGCGCCCGTTCCGCGTCGAGCGCGATGTTGCCGCGCGCCTCGCCCTGATCGCGCCGGGGTGCGAGGTCGAGCCGGTGCCGGGCGGTGCGATGCTCGTGCTGCCAGCCGCTTGGACGACGGCCAACCAACACCGCTGAGCAACAGACGGCGAAGCGACCCCTGAGAGCGCAGGGCGCCCCGCCGTGAAGCTCACGCGCGCGCGCCGATCACTGCAATGTGACCTGCAGACCGTTCGTGAAATTCGAGACCGGGGTGCCTCCGAAGTCACGGTGCCAGGCCTGGAGGTTCCAGGTCTGACCCGCCGCGGCGGCGACATGCCCCGTCGGCGTCGGCGTCTGGGTCAGGTCGAGGAGCAGCGAGATGGCCCCTGTCGCGCCGGTGTTCTGGATCTGACCCGGGCCGACGTAGCGACCGATCGAAACGCCCAGGCACAGCAGGCCGAGGCTGCCACCGGGCTGCGGGACGGGGCCCTGGGGGACGCTTGTCAGGAAGTAACCGAAGGCGTTGTTCGGCAGGCTGCTGGCGGTCAGCGTGAGATTGTTGTTCGCGACCACGACCGAGCCCGAGGCGCCGATCGAGCCCGAGGCGCCGATCGAGCCCGAGGCGCCAGTCGAGTTCACCACCGCAGGGCCGCAGTAGTTCGTGCCGATCGTGCCTACCGGGCCACGGATCATGTCGAGGTCGTGGAACACCGTCGTGCTCGTCGTGAAGCCGCGCAACATGATGCCGCCCGGCGTCGTGTAGCCCGTGGGCACCACGCCCGTCGAGGCCTCGACGTTCGTCCCGGCTTCGTTGAGCAGGTCGAAGGTCATATCGCCGTTGGCGGCCCAATCGAGGCGCATCTTGTACCGCACGTCCGGCGCGATCGCCGTTGCCACGGGCGACACGTTGATGAAGCCGAAGCCGACGTTGTTCTGCAACATGATGTGGCCCGTGTTCGGCGCGAAGACCGCGGACCACCCGCCGGAGGCTGCGAGCGCGCCGACGCCCAGGTAGGTCCGGCCGTTTGCCGCTACGCCGCCGCGCAAGCGCACGTAGACGCGATAGACGTTGCCCGGCGCGGTAGGGAGGTCGTCGCGCAGGCGAAAAGTGGGGCTGACGCCGGTCTCGAACTCGCCATCGAGGGCGCCGTCATGGGCGGCCGCGGCGGTGACGTTGAACGAATCCGCTGCGCCGTTGACGGCGACGTAGAGGTTCTCGTTGCCGTGCTCGAAGTCCTCGATGACTTGGGCGGCGGCGGGGCCGGGGCAGGCTCTCTCCAGGTCTCTGCCGGATCTCGTCCGGGTGCGTCACGACCGAACCAATTACGGCGCGGGCCGCCCGCGGGGAGTCTTCGAACTCCCCGCGGGCGGCCCACACACGACCTCGCGCGCACCACACCCGACCCGCGGACTCCGCGGGTCGGCGCTCAGCGGCGTGAAGGGACTACTGGAACGTGATCTCCAGCCCGTTCGTGAAGTTCGACACGGCCACGCCACCGACCGCGTCGCGGTGCCAGGCCTGGAAGTTCCAGGTCTCACCCGCCGCGACCGCCACGAGGCCCGTCGGCGTCGGGGTCTGGGTCAGGTCGAGCAAAAGGTCGAAGCTGCCCGCCGCGCCAGAGTTCTGGATCTGGCCCGGACCCGTGTAGCGGCCGATCGAGCCGCCGAGGCAGAGCACGCCCAGGCTGCCACCCGGCTGCGGGACGAGGCCTTGCGTGCGGCTCGTGAGGAAGTAACCGAACGCGTTCGTCGGCAGGTTCTCGGCGACGAGCGTCAGGTCGTTGTTCGCGACCACGGCCGAGCCCGTGGCGCTGATCGTGCTGGAGGCGCCGGTCGAGTTCGGCACCGCCGGGCCGCAGTAGTTCGTGCCAATCGTGACCTGCGGGCCCCCGATGGTGTCGAAGTCATGGAACGCCGCGGCGTTCGTCGTGAAGCCGCGCAGCACGATGCCGCCCGGTGTCGTGTAGCCCGTCGACACGACGCCCGTCGTCGCCTGGACCGTCGTCCCTGACTCGTCGAGCAAGTCGATGGTCATGTCACCGTTGGCGGCCCAGTCGAGGCGCATCAGGTACCACACGTCGGGCAGGATCGTCGCCGCAGCGGTCGTGACGGTAGTGAAGCCGAAGTTCGTGTTGTTCTGCAGGATGATCTGCGACGTGTTCGGGGCGAACACGGCCGACCACGCGCCGCTACCGGCGTTCGCGCCGACGCCGAGGTAGGAGCGACCGTTGCCTGCCACGCCGCCGCGCAGGCGCACGTAGACGGTGTAGACGTTGCCCGGCGCGGTCGGGAGGTCGTTGCGCAGGCGCCACGAGGGGTTGACGCCTTGCACGAACTCACCACCGAAGGCGCCGTCACGGGCGGCGGCGGCCTCGACGTTGAAGGTATCGACCGAGCCGGCGGCGAGGACGTAGAGGTTCTCGTTGCCGTGCTCGAAGTCCTCGATGACTTGGGCGGCGGCGGGGGTGATCAGAAGCAGTGCAGCCAGAAGTGTGCGCATGAGATCGTTTCGAAGGGGTGCAGGTGCCGGTAGGTCCTTCCTACCGAGCAAAGCAAGTATCCCCGACGAGCCCGGCTTTTTGTACTCTCGATCGTCCCATTCCGGGACGCGACCCCACGCTCAACGCGCTTTGCTCACGGTCACGTTGCGCTGCGCATTGCGCTCGACCGCCGCAGCCTCTTCACGCATGCGCTGGCCCTTCTGGATGTCGTACTGCTGCCCCCAGGGCTCGACGATGCGCTCGGAGGCCTGGGCGTTCAGCAGGATGTTCGACTTGCGCGCGAGGTTGTCCAGGAGCACCGCGCTGTGCGAGCCCTCGAACGTGTGCGACGCCCAACGTGTGCTGCCCACGGACATGAGCAAGATCATGAGCGCGGAGTGCACGACCATCCCCGTCATCGCGCCCGCGAGCGCACCCCCCGTACGGTCCATCGGGCCGAGCTGCACGGCCTGCAGCGCGCGCTTGCCGAGCATCCCGATGCCCGAGGCGATCATGAGGCACGCCAGGAAGGTGAGCAGCCAGACGATGCCCTGGCACGCGCGCTCCGGGAGGTCGAGCGCAGCGACGAACTTCGGCGTGATCGCGGGCGAGACGCTGCGCGCGATCACGACGGCGAGCAGCATCCCGAGCAGGCGGGTCACCTGCCACACGAGGCCGTGCTTGATGCCGAGACCTAGGAAGGTCAGCACGGTCGCAAGGCCGACGAGGTCGATCCAAGGCGTCCCCCGGAACCAGTTCCCGAGGAGCGTGCGGTCAGCATCTTGAGCGGCTTGGACGGCGACGAAGATTGTTTCCATGACTCCCTGTTCCTTGGACTCCCTGCTCCTTGCCCGTCATCGGCAAGGCTGCCCCGGATCGTGACAGGTTCCGCCACGATTCGGGACCGACAAGGCGCTCCCAGCGGCCCCGGCGCGGGGCTAGAGTGGGGGGGTGACACACACTCCGGACGAGTTGACGACTGCACTCGAGCGTGTTTTCGAGGCGCTCCTCGCCGCGGCGCGGCGCAATGTCGCGGTAGCGCGGGAGCTCGAGGCGAGCGTGCCGGTCTTCTTCGCCGGCGCCGCCCCGCTCTCCGATCCGCACGCCGCCTGGCTCGCCGCCCGCCGCCACACCGAGTGGTTCCTGCTCGAGCGCCACAGCCCCAGCCTGCGCGGGGCCCCCGTCGAGCGCCTCCTGGGAGCGCTTCGCGAAGAGCTCGTAGAGGCCGAGGAGCGCGACGCCCTCGAGGTCGCGCTGGAAGGCATCCTCGCGTCGGCGACCGGGGCATTCGAAATCGAGGAGGTCCGCGGCAACGAGGGCGCTTGGCTGCGCGACGTGTCCGGCCTCGCGCAGTACGCGCTGCTCGCGCCCGAGCTCTCGACGCGCCTCCGCACGGGCGACCTGCTCGTGGGGCGGCTGCATCCGGTGGGGGACGGCCTCCACCTCGCGTCCCCGGCGGCGGGGGTCTTC
>Ga0163154_10007787_pt1 | contig 12666 bp, 11 predicted proteins | sample OliLakLV19MP9P1_FD_148649 | JGI IMG/M metagenome (GOLD analysis project Ga0163154, IMG submission 148649) | Freshwater microbial mat bacterial communities from Lake Vanda, McMurdo Dry Valleys, Antarctica - Oligotrophic Lake LV.19.MP9.P1 | ecosystem: Environmental > Aquatic > Freshwater > Lake >... | reverse complement strand
TAACCCGCGATAGCCGTGATTCTGGAACACAGCGAAGTCGATTCCGGTGATCACGCCCGCCGTTTTCGCTGCCGATGCGAGGTCGGTATTCTGGTGCTTGATACGCTGGCGCAGCAACAACCGCCGCTGATCCTCCGTCAGTTCTGCCATCGTTGCCGCATCGGACACTTCTTGGCGGCGCGTCTGCACAGCGAAATACGTCTGACCGAACGCGACAACTTCTTTGGAAGGATCGGCGTTCTGCACCACTAAGTAGCAGGCGTAGCGCGAGAGGTGCATGTCTTCGACTTCGCGCTTCGCGTCCGAACCAATGGCGACCATTTTACTGGCTCCGGTAAAATGGTCAGTCGGGTCGTTGCCGCTGTTCTCACACGCAATCTGTGCTTTGATAAGCACTGTTTTGAAGTTTTGCCACTTCGTATATTCGAGGATAGGCATCAGGTCGCGTGCCGACCAGAATTCGAGTCTGTTCTCATCGACCTGACGTATTCGCTCGAAAAGCGTTATTGAGGGTTCAGGGGTCTGATCGGTTGGTGTGGTCACGGGACAATCTTTATCGCTCAGGCAAAAACACTTGACACCATTATAGTGAGTTGTTGTCCCATGTAGAAAATGGCAGCTTTTTTCAAAGTTGCGGCATTTTCTGTACCTTCGGTACCCTTTTCCTACTGAATTGTCCTTTTATTATTAATTAATATATTAATTGTATGAATATCTTTAACTTGAATTAGCTCAAAAACTAGGTAGAATTCATGGACTTGAGAATTCCATTCTACTTCCGTGTTACATTCACCTAAATCAAAGGAAAGAATTCATGAGAATCAGAACTGTAACTGGGTTGATCTCATCAGATGAACTTGGCATAACGCTACCTCATGAACACGTCAACATTGACTATCAATGTGCGTGGAGCGCCCCGCCCCCAGAGCAGGACTATCTCACAGACTTAGTCGTTGCTCCAGAAAACGCGGCTGAGGTAAGTAACAATGCACATTTAGTAAAAGATAACTTGGTTCTGAACAGCGAAATTGAAGCGATAGAAGAAATCTCATTGTTTGTTCAGGAGGGCGGTAGATCAATCATATCGCTAACTAATGAAGGGCTACACCCTAACCCTCTCCAACTCAAGCGCATTTCTCTTGAGCTGAAGATCAACATTATAGCCGGTTCAGGATATTACAGATACATCGCGCAGGATCCAACAACACTCACGATGAAGGCAGATGCTATTGCAGATAGTATCTTGGTTTCAATAAACAATGGCATTGATGGTACAGATATTCTTCCAGGTATCATTGGCGAAGTGGGAACGTCGTATCCCCTCCATCCGTTTGAGGAGCAATCGCTAATTGGTTCCGCAAAAGCACAACAGCAGTCGGGACTTGCGCTAAACATTCACCCGGAAATATGGGCACACGGGCACCTTGATGTACTTGATATCATTGAGCGTGCAGGCGGTGATTTGACCCGCACAGTAATGAGTCATATGGATGAGTTGGTAGAACCAGACTGGCACAGAAAGGTCGCTGAACGCGGTGCTTATTTGAGCTTCGACACTTTTGGTTCAGAGTTTGTGTGCGACGGTATTGCTGAGCCAACAGACGAACAGAGAATTGATTGTTTTATCCGTCTAATTGAAAGTGGTTTCATAAAGCAATTACTGATATCACATGACATTTGTTACAAAGTGCAGTTAAGACGATTTGGCGGAAAAGGTTATAGTCATGTTTTGACATCAATTATTCCTCGCTTGATGGAACGTGGTGTCAGCAAACAGGAAATTCATCAAATAACTGTTGAGAATCCGAAGAGGGTTCTCGAAATTAGCTAAGTTTTGACAAAACTTCCAATCAAGATTCTGGCAAAAGGGATTGCCGATGAAAGCGGAGATACAGATTTTTGACGCAAACAAAATCTCTTCAGAGCTTTTAAATGACTTTGATGGACAAGTAGACAAAATATTCGTTGCGAATGAAGGTTCTGACGAACAATGGTCCCAGCCAAGTTGGTATGTGTTCTATTTCCTAGATGGAAAATGGGTGAGTGCCGCAACTCTGCATAAACGTACTATTTCAGTTGATAGCCGTCAGATTGATGTCATTGGGGTTGGAACAGTTATGACGCTTCCGTCATATAAAGGACAAGGTTATTCGAGCGAAGTTATGAAAGCGGCAAAAACCTTTGCCTGCGGTTCTGGTACCTACGCCTGTATGATGCTCTTCTGCATGCCAAAGATGGTAAATTTTTTCGCCTCATTGGGTTGGCAGAAGATTACAGCGCCAATAGTGTATACAACGAGCACTGGAACAAAGACGATGACGAAGTATGTTTCGATGGTTTGCTTTTGCAATCAAGACTCGTCTTGGTCCGATTATGATGTCAATTTGTGTGGCTTACCTTGGTAATGCTGTAATATCAAACTATAAGTTTAACCAAATTGACCAGCAATCATAAACGCCTCTATGCTGTTAGGAGACAAAATGTCTGGAAGTAGAAAATTGCTAGTGTCTGATTTGATGGAGCGTGTAGATCTTCATCTCGGTTTATCGGAAGCAATCGATAAATTACTTCAGGATTACAATTTAGGTAACAGCACAAGTGTAGATCCTCTCTTTGTAGGACATGAGGAGCTAAATGTTCGAGTAGATACTAATAATGGAAAGTACGCACTGAAATTTTTCAATAAACGAAAGTCTCGTGAAATTGCACAGAATACTATTGACGCACTAGTGAATCTGCATAGAGGTGGCATTCCAGTTCCACAGTTGGTTTCTGACAAAAGCGGCAACTTTCTTTACACACTTCCCTCTCAAATCGGCAGCGGTTTTTTATGTGTGACCAAGTTCTTTAATGGAAAAACTTTCAACGAAACTGCTCCGACAGATAATGATATTGTCCAACTAACATCTTATCTTGGTCAGATGCATGGTTTGAAGTTTGGTACACATGCCGAGTACGATTTCTGGCTATCGATATACTTAGTGGACGAGTTTCGCGACAAGCAGTATGTATTAAGCCCAGAAGATCGCGCGCTATTATCTCCGGTTGTAGCTCGACAGGCGCAGCTTGACTTTACTAAATTTTCGACAGCGTTAGTTCACTATGATCTCCATCGTGATAATGCTCAAAAATCAAATGACGGTAAGTACTGTATTTTTGATTTTGCCACTGTTGACAACGGTTACGGAGTGATCGATTTGGCAACCTTTATAGGACTATTCTGCCTTGGACCAAACAACAACCTAGACAAGAACAGAGCGTTATACAAGACCGTTATCAAGACCTACGAACGCTACCGAAAGTTATCTGCCTATGAGCGCGATCACCTATTTGACTTGGTTCTCGGGATATACGCCAGTAATGTCTTAGCGTCAACATACCTTCGGGTGGCTGAGGGAAACGACACTTACGAGAATCTAAAGTGGTACAACCTTGGCAAGTGGGGGCTAACAACCTTTGGTCAGTTGCCGAAGAACCAAGGTTTTAACATTTTGAGAAGAAGCAAAAACGACTTTTAGCAGTTATTGTACCGAAGTCGCTTCGTATATCCGTTTGACCTAAACAGCACCGATAACTCACTTAAGTAGGTTGAAGGACAGCAACATGCAGAGGGCATTTATCACCGGCATTTCAAGAGGAATAGGGCGTGCAATCTGCGCGCATTTATGTTCTTTAGGATATGAAGTTATTGGTACATACAAGAGTGAAGAAGAACTTCAGGATTTTGACTATTTGTTCCGGCAATACCCGTCTATAAATGCGATACGGGCTGATTTCAGTTCGAGAGAGCAAATAACGGCAACTCTGGACAAAATTGGCGATATACGATTTGATGCACTGGTTCACAATGCCGGAATGTTCGCATACGAGGATTTCAAGAATTACGATGTAAGTATATGGGATAGGGTGTTTCAAGTCAATTTACATTCTATTGTGCAGTTATGTACACAACTTCAGTTCAACCTGAACGAAGGTGGAAGCATCGTTATTATTTCTAGCGGAGGAGGACTTCTAGGATCCTTCAACAGCATGTCATATTGTGCCAGCAAGTCCGCTTTGATGAATCTTACAAAAAGTTTAGCAAACAACTTTGGCAAGAGGAATATACGAGTAAATTCAATAGCGCCTGGTTGGATCAATACAAGTATGGCAACTCCAGAATCCTACGAAGCTGCAGAGAAATCAGCATTAGGGCGAAACGGAGAGCCTGAAGAAATTGCCCAATTGGTCGAGTTCTTGATTTCCAAACAAGCAAGCTTTATAAGTGGCGCTATAATGTCTGCAGACGGTGGATATAGCTCTGTAGATTACATACTTCAGAAAGAAGCAGAGGCAAGGGAGTAATCATCATGAAACGCCTTATCGAATATCCCCTAGAGGCTGGTGGCTCAATACTTGTTGAGGTAAACGAAGATGCGTTTGGAGTTGTCCCAGCATCGCCAAACGATGGTGTTGTGAAGGCAACTCAGACCTTTGAAAGTGCGTTGGAAAAAGTCCGTCCCGTTGCTCAAGCAATCCTTGATAAACTGAAAACTGGACTAAGTGAAGCGCCGAATGAGATAGAGGTTGAGTTCGGACTGAAGATGAGCGCTGTTGCAGGTGTTGTAGTTGCATCAGCCACGGTGGAAGCAAATTATTCGGTCACGCTAAAGTGGAAACGTGATTAAGGTTGCTGAATGTCGGACGAGGTAACTTCATCGATCGCTAGGATAATTGGTGTCGACGGGCGAATTGGAGGTCTGGGATTCCTATTTACCAAGCGAATCATTCTTACTTGTGCGCATGTTGTTTGTAGAGCACTAGGCATCGATAACTTTACAACACCAATGCCAAACATGGAACTCTTGGTCGATTTCCCTTACGATGCCACACAAAAACCTGTTTCTGCCACTATTTTTGCATGGACTCCTCTTGGCCAAGCGGGAACCGGAGATATCGCAGCTTTGTTAATCGATGAACACACTCCGATACGTACAACCCCCGCGAGAGCAAGTCGAGCCAAGAAATCATCAGGACGCCCTTTCAAGGTTTTTGGATATCCGCGAAATAACCATGTAGGTACATTCGCAAATGGCGAATTAAACGGACGTACACCAATTGGGACAATCCTTCTTATTTCGAACGAAGGGCATAGGGTACAAGAGGGTTTCAGCGGTAGTCCAGTTTGGGATAGGGAGCTTGAGGTGATTATCGGCATCGTATCTGCCGTAGATCAGGAAGAAAGCGCTAGAGCCGCTTACATTATTCCTGTTGAACACCTTCTTCAAGTCCTTCAATTAGAACCCGAAATGGTTCCTGTTCCAAGCGGTGAATTCTGGATGAATGAATCTGGTGTTGAAAAAAAGTTGCGACTTCAGGATTTTTGGATTTCCAAGACACCCATAACTATTGAACAATACCGATATTTTGCACAGGCGACCGGGCGTAACTGGAAAGGTGACTTTGGTATTGCGAGAGACAACCATCCTGCTTGTTTGACAAGTAGCGACGATGAGGTTGCTTACTGCGAGTGGCTTTCTGACATTACTGGAAAGCGATATCGGTTCCCATTTGAGGACGAATGGGTAAAGGCCGCTCGTGGAGGTATTGTCTTGCCAAATGGAACAACTAACCCATTGCCGAAAAGGAATTATCCTTGGGGCGATGAAAAGCCAAATGTCAGTTTGTGCAAAATCGGACCTCGAATGGTTTCTTTATTGCGGGGTGGGTTTCCCGATACTGTCGTAGTGGGATCACATCCAAAGGGAATTAGCCCTTATGGGTGTCTCGATATGATTGGTAATGTTTCCGAGAGATGTGAGATCCGTAACACAAAAGATGCGAATATGAAAGCATTGCGAGGCGGCAATTGGACTGAACCACCCGACAGAGTTGGAATTATGGCAAGATCCTTGGTTCCACACGATATGCCAGGCTCCTATTCAAGCGGATTACGGATTGCTTGCGAAGATTATTCATTCTAACATCCAGCTACACCGAGATTGGATCAAACGGGAGTATTAGGTTTATCCATGAGCGACCATAACAAGACTAAAGCAGAGCTCATTCAAGAATTGAATGAGCTTCGCAAGCAACTCGAGAATACTAAGCCCTCTCAGCATAGTCTATACAGATCTATCGTGGAAAAGGCACGAGTCTCAATCTGGGCAGCGGACAAGGACAAAAAGATAGTCCTTTGGAATCGCGGATCCAGTGAGATTTACAAGTTCAGTCCTGAAGAAGCACTTGGAGCAACATATTGGAAACTTTTTGTTGCGGAAGAAGAGCAGGAGCAGTCAGTTATAGATTATGAGCGTACATTTCAAGGGGACATTCAATACAATTTCCCTGTTCATGACCTCGATCGGCATAAGACTCCACGAAGCATGTTGGTGCACACGTATTTAGTAGAAGATGAAAAAGGCATTCAGTACCAAGCGGAAATTGGACTTGACATTACAGAAATTTGGCAGGAGCAGCAGCAGCGCGAGAGTTTACTTCAACGCGTTCGACTTCTCGATCAACTAAGAAACACTAATTCCAAGATTCTTACATCACTCCAGTCCGAAGAAATCGGTCTAGAGCGTGTACTTCTACAAATCGTGAGCAGCACGGGGCCACTATTTGAGGATCAGGTAGACATTTCGACAGCCATATATCTAATCAATGCTGAAACAGAGAAGATTTCGGGACTTTATGCCAGTTTTGGATCGCTGAAAGCGGAGCTTTCAACTGGGCGACTTGTTCCGGAAATAAGCAGCTTGGTTGGACAGGTGCAACAGACGAAAAACGCAGTATATCACGATAGTGGTACCGATTTGTCCACTTCGGGTAATCTTGCAACGTGGGTGACAAAGCTAAGCATTCAATCTCTTGCACTACTACCTCTAGTTTGGGAAGGGAAATGCCTCGGGGTATTTCTTCTCGTTTCTTGTAGTCTGCTTGAGCTTTCTGAGGAAACGAAGTCAATATTGAATTTATTTGCCGAGCAAGCGGTGGTTGCGGTTGTAAACGCTCGACTCATTGAGGAGTTGCGTTCTGCTGTTGCAGAGAAAAATGCGAGTTTCACAAAACTCCAAGAGCTTAACCGCCAAGTTGCAGACAAAGAACAGGCTTTAACTCGAACAACTATCGCGAGAGACTTTGCACATGGCATCAACAACCTCTTGGGCACTGTACCCTTGAAGATTGACATGATCAAACGTCGACTACAACAGTCTGATAATCAGAACTTGGATCAAGTCCGCAGTTACTTGGACTCCATCGAAAATCAAATCACAGACGTGTTTCGGAAAGTAGAGAATCTGAGTGATCTGCAGCGACCACAGATGAACGATGTCAACAATATGTTGGACACGATGCTGTCCAACATTCAGACCCAATTCGGGGGACAGATCGTTATAGATAAACAGTTTCAAGACAGTTTGCTTCGAGTAAATTCAATACCTATTAATCTATCTAATGCACTCTGGAACATACTATCGAATGCCCTAGACGCAATGCATAGTAAGGGAGCACTTCGAGTCAAAACGGAGAACATAACCATTGAAGATAAACCTCAAATCAGGATCGTAGTGATCGACACAGGTGAAGGGATTTCAAAGGAGGACTTGAGTAAGATATATGATCCTAAATATTCTACTAAAGGCGGTGAACATGGCTATGGTCTGTGGCGTACGAAAGATGTCATCGAAAGTCTCGGAGGAACTATTGCCGCAGAAAGCACGTTGGGTTCCGGCACTACTTTCACCGTAATTCTTCCAGCAGAAAGTAATGTTAAAAGGTGATGGGATTTATCTTATCGAGGTATGTAGACTATGGTGCCTAAGAACCGCAAACGAGTTTTAATTGTGGATGACACGTCAGATTGGCGGGAGACTTTGGCTGATCTACTCTCGGATGATTACATGGTTTTGAAGGCATCAGGTTATAGTGAAGCAAGGTCAATCATTGCAACAAAACAGTTCGACATTGCTGTGCTAGACATACGCTTGGATGATAATGATCAGTTTAATGTTGATGGGCTCAAGCTGCTTAAGGAAATTAAGGAGAAGTCTTCGGATACAGCCGTCATTATGCTTACTGGCTACGCAAGCATGTTGCTGGACCAAAACATTGTATTAAAGTATGAAGCCGATGCACTATGCCTGAAAGTACCCAAGGGTGGCAAGTTTGACATTGATGAATTCAACAACACTGTAAAGCGTTTAATTGCAAAAAGTCGTGGTCGTATACTGATAGTTGATGATACAATGGATTGGAGAGAAACCCTTGCAGACGTATTGTCCGAAAACCATGATGTCATTATGGCTGACACTTACTCAGCCGCTAAGTCGCTGATTGAAATCGAGAGCTTTGATATTGCAATCCTTGACGTGCGTCTAGAGGATGAAGATCAATTTAATGTCGACGGATTAAAGTTATTACGTTTAATCAAAGAGCAGAAGCCCCAAGTTGGGGTGATTATACTCACAGGCTATACGCAAAGCTTTAGGCAGGAAATAGTCCTCCAGCACCAAGCGGATGCGATTTACTACAAGGTTCCAATTGGTGGGAAATTTAACGTGGATGACTTTACAAAGATGGTTGGCAATCTACTTCAGAAGCGGCGTTAAAACTGCAATTTTGCGGTTTAACTGTAACTGTGCAAAGCGGAGAGGAAGCTCATGACGAAAACTGCACTGGTAACTGGTATGTCACGCGGCATCGGAAAGTCTATCACGGAGAAACTAGTTCGAGATGGATATTTCGTATATGGCACCTATAACACGGGACATGCGGAAGCAGCAGAAGTAAAGGATAAACTTGGTCAAGTCGAGGTGTTCCAAGTCGACTTAAAAGATCGATCACAAACACTAAATCTCATTGAGAAACTGAGAGTCCACAAGTTTGATGCGATTGTGAACAACGCCGGAATGATTGAATTTGAAGATTTTTCGAACTTCGATATGAGTATCTGGGATAACACGTTTGAGGTTAACGTCACTTCTACGTTGCTTTTGTGTGTCAAACTGCAGGATTGCATAAATGATGGAGGGGCTATCGTCAACATTTCAAGTGCCGATGGCTTGATCGGGTCATTTGCCAGCATGTCGTACTCGGCTAGCAAAGCAGCGCTCATTAATCTCACCAAGAGCTTGGCCAATAATCTTGGAAAGCGTGCAATTCGCGTTAACAACATCGCTGCAGGATGGATCAACACAGGGATGGCGACGGACTCATCATACGAGGCCGCCAATCTCGCTCCACTTGGACGAAATGGGCGTCCCGAAGAAGTTGCCGAAGTTGTTAGTTTCTTGGTATCTGAGAAAGCCAGTTTCGTGACCGGAGCCACCATTGTAGTAGACGGAGGTTATACTTGCGTCGACTACATTATGAAGAAGGAAGCGGAGAGCGCCTCAGACTAGGTCTTGATGTGTCTTGTTCAGTAATCTGTATACATAGTATTGAAATCAGCGTGAGTCTAACGTATGTAGGGCATCTGGTGAATCCCCAGCTTTCAAGGAGTTGGGGACCAGTGAGTGGCATAGTGCATCCATATTGAGAATATCAACCACAATGTTCGGGTTTACGATTTAGTTAAAACTCAGTCAACTCGTAATTGAAGACTTATGTCATCGCAGTCACGTTGAAGGGAAGTATTTCATATGTTACATGTATGGAGTTGTAATGAGTGGGACCGTTTGGAAGAAGTAATCGTTGGAAACCCTTTTAACGCCAAATACCCTACGCCGGACAAGAGCTCCCAGTTGGCTGAATTTGCTGATAGAACGATTGAGGCCATTCCCAGTGGAACGATTCCGCAACGCATAATTGAAGAAACTGAAGAAGATCTACTAGGTTTTATCGATGTCTTGAAACAACTTGATATCGTGGTAAGGCGACCTACAACGTGGCAACATAATTCGAAATTTTCAACAGTACATTGGGAGGCTGATGGATACAGTAATTACAACCCGCGCGACATTCTATTAGTAATTGCCAATAACATAATAGAGGCACCAAATGTAATCCGAAGCAGATTGTTTGAAAGCTTCAGTTATCGTGAAATCCTGATGGAGTACACAATGAAAGGTGCAAAATGGTTCGCTGCACCACGACCGATGCTTTTGGACTCTTTATTTGACGTAACAGATCGTTCCCGTCCTATTCCACTAGAACACGAACCGGTTTTTGATGCGGCCAATATACTGCGGCTTGGTAGAGACCTACTCTACTTGGTGAGTAGCACGGGAAATGAAACTGGTGCCAAATGGCTACAGACTATACTAGGCAATGAATTTCGAGTTCATATGGCAAGAGATATCTACTACGGTAGTCACATTGACACAACGTTCGTTGCCCTACGACCGGGACTGATTTTGTGTAATCCCTCCCGTGTGAATTCCGAAAATCTTCCCCGATTTCTGGAGCAATGGGAAGTTCTATATAGTCCACCAATGATCCAGAAGCAGTACGATGCCGAATATCTCGCAAAAAGCATTGCTTGCGACTGGATTGACATGAACATGTTTAGCATCAGCGAAAATCTCGTGGTAGTCGATAAAGATCAACTCCCCTTAATCAGGTTGCTCGAGCGATATAAATTCGATGTAATACCTCTCACATTGCGTCATTCTCGCCTAATGGGAGGAGGGTTTCATTGTGTAACTCTAGACACTCGACGTTCTGGAACCCTTGAGAGTTACTTCACATTATAGAAATATTCAAGATGGACATCGAATACAAACTGTTGAACATCATCATATTGTCTTCAGAAAATGCAAATCCTACTACTGTCCGACCAGATCTATAACTCGTTTTAACCCATCACCCCCAGCCCCTCTCCCACGCAAGCGGGTCTGAGGGGAGAAAAGACAACTATGACTGTGGTGAGGTACTACGCATTTGTCACACACCCGCTTGTGCTGCCCGACTTCCGCTGAATTCGGGCTTTTCATATCCCGTTCTTTGCATCAGGTCGATGCTTTCGGTGCTGACGAACGACCACCGTAGCACGGCGCGAGCGCACGTCCAGCCGCAAGCGGCTGCTGCTCGGATTTTGCTCCTGGCTTGTGCCGCTTCGCTCACCGCAAAATCCGGCAGGGACAAGCCGACGCGCGCTTGTGCTGCGCCGTGCTGTTCAGGTGGCGTTCAGCACCTTAAAAAATCATCGACCGAACCAACTGCCGCTACGGGTGGATTGCAAAGCTCACCATGGCGCTGCGGACTATCCGCAGCAGAAACCCTATCGAGCAGCAGCAGGTTCCAAGATGCATCCTCCTCCCCGCACTCCGGCGGGGTATGACCGATGGTCGCGAACTGCGGTGATGAAAAAGAAGCCGCGTCGGAAAGACCTCTGAATATGGGCTGCGACGTCGCAAGAGACGCCGACAGCAAGTCACGTTCGGGCCGCAACCGGGCATCATAGAGGAGTTTTTCAACGGACTTTTCTCGCGCTGCTTTTCAGCTCACAAGGCTGGAAGGCAGCGCGTTTTTCATTTCTTGACCTTATACACTTCTTTGGAGGTGGCGTATGCACATTCAGACTTCAACGCATGTCATGATCGCGGGCAGCCGCTATGCAAGTCATGAGATGCTCAACTACGCTCGGCGCGTTGTCCAACGGGCACATGAAAAAGGCTACATTGTTCTCGTCGGCGACAACCCAAAGGGCGTGGACATGGCGGTCGTGCAAGAATGCCGCCGTCTCAAGGCGAAAGTGATCGTGGCGGGCATCGCCAATTTCCCGCGCAACTATGGGTGCAAACACGGCACGTATGTCAAGGTCACGCGCGATCTATATCGCAGTGCAGGCGGCAATCTGCTCGATGGCTATACAGCACGCGACCGCTGGATGGTCGATTCTTGTCAACGTGCCATTTTCGTGTGGAACGGCGACAGTCCCGGCACAAAGATCGGTTACGACTACGCGATGCAGCGCGGCAAACAGGCGCATCTGATCAACTTCGACCGGAGTCCTCAGCTATGAGCGCGCACATCATCGCGGTGGACACCTACGGGGCACAGCGTGTGACTGCGCCGCAAACTGGAAAAACTGTCAGCGCATACAAAATGGGCTATACCAGTGCCGTCACTGCTGTGATCTTGGCGCTGTATGGGCAGAATGCACGCGATGTGTCACCGAAGCAGGCATCGTATCGATACGTCCAGATTGACGCCGATGTTGTAGTGCGGCATGGTCACATCCTGCTTTCGTTGACGTCGGATGAGCTGGCACGCACGGAAGCGCTCACCCGTCAAAGCCACCGCGCCGGTGTGTTCCTGTGGCGAGACGAGAAATGGTGGGTGTTCCCAGACAGTGGTCATGCCAATTACAGCGAACCGGGCTATCGTTCCGGTCCGACCTTTGACCCGACGGGCTTCCGTCCGCCGTCGCCATCGACGGGAGCGCGGGAAAGCGTCGTCACAGGCATTATCGCCGAACGCAGCCAGCGCGAGGAAGGTGGCAGCGTATGGTGGTGGTTGCTTGGCGAGATGTATCCGCACCGCGACCTGCTCAAGCGACACGGCGCGCGTTTTTCAGGCAAGCGGAAAGCGTGGTATTACGTGGGCGCGGAATTGCCTGCTGCAATCCGCGCATTGGTCACGAGCGAAGCCCAATCCGATGGCGACGCGCTGGAAGCGGCATCCGCCTCCCCGTTGCTGACGGTCTTCGGCGGACGCATCGCGGGGAAAGAACATGCC
>Ga0163154_10007782_pt1 | contig 12669 bp, 13 predicted proteins | sample OliLakLV19MP9P1_FD_148649 | JGI IMG/M metagenome (GOLD analysis project Ga0163154, IMG submission 148649) | Freshwater microbial mat bacterial communities from Lake Vanda, McMurdo Dry Valleys, Antarctica - Oligotrophic Lake LV.19.MP9.P1 | ecosystem: Environmental > Aquatic > Freshwater > Lake >... | reverse complement strand
ACCTCGATCGGCGCACCGCCGACCGACGACGCAAAGTAGCTAGGACTCCAGAGGGACATCCTTGACGGCATGCGATGCCCGGCCTCCCTGTACCTCCGCGAGGAGACGCCCTTGAGCGAGTTGACGATCTTGGAGACCGACAGCTTCGGTGGGTAGCGAACGACGATGTGGACGTGGTCGGCTTCACCGTTCAGTTCGACGACGGCGAACGACATCTCCGTCGCGACACGCCGCATTGCCGCATCAATCGTCGCGAGCCCCTTCGCGTCCAGCACCTTCCTCCGGTACTTCGTCACGCAGACCAAGTGGGCCAAAAGCTTCGTGACGCTATGTCGCCCCTTGTCTAGCCCTTGCGCTTTCGCCATCCCCACACCATACTTTGATGCAGACCAATGGCAAGCCTTCGCTACTCGTACCGCCTCTACCCAACGCCGGAGCAGCGCCGTGCGCTTGCTCAGACGTTCGGGTGTGCGCGTGTCGCGTGGAATGACGCTCTTGCTCGGTCTCAAGTGAGCGGTGCGAAGTACCCTGGGTTCGCCGCGACGAGCAGACTCCTTACGGAGTCGAAGAAGTCGCCTGAGCGCGCGTGGTTGAACGACGTGTCCAGCGTCCCGGTGCAGCAGTCGATCCGAAATCTCGACGTGGCCTTCCGCCGCTTCTTCAACGGGCTGAAGGGCAAGGGGCCGAAGGCCGGCTTCCCGACGTGGAAGCGGAAGGACGGCAAGCAGTCCGCCGAGTTCACTCGCAGCGGGTTCAAGATTCAACGCGGTAAGCTTTGCCTCGCGAAGGTCGGCGACGTAGACGTGCGGTGGAGCCGGACGCTACCGTCCGTGCCGAAGACCGCCACGGTAACGCTCGATGCGGCTGGGCGTTACCACGTGTCGTTCACGGTTGAGAAGGTGGAGGTGGCCCTGGAAGGCGGGGCGCCCGTCGGCGTCGACCTCGGCATCAAGGCGTTCGCCGCGATGAGTACCGGAGAGCTGGTCCAGGCTCCAGACCTGAAGCGGTTGGAGCGGCGTATCGGCAAGGCGCAGCGCAGGCTGAGTCGATGCCGGAAGGGCTCGGCGCGTAGAGGGCGAGCGAAGCTCCGCGTCGCCAAGATGAATGCGGCACTGGCGGATACACGAAGGGACTTTTTGGAGAAGTTTTCCACTCGACTCGTGCGAGAGCACTCGTTGATCGCTCTTGAAGATCTGAACGTCGCGGGCATGGCGAAGAACCACTGCCTTGCTCGCGCGGTCAATCGACAGGGCTGGCGAATGTTCCGCACGATGGTGGAGAGCAAGTGCGAACGGTACGGGCGTGAGGTGCGCATCGTCGGTCGATGGGAGCCGACGAGTCAGGTGTGTAGTGGGTGCGGACATCGGTGGGGCAAGCTTGGTTTGGGTGTGCGCGAGGTTGCGTGTGAAGGGTGCGGCGAAGTCCACGACAGGGACATCAACGCCGCTAAGAACGTCGTCGCGGCAGGACTTGCCGAGACGGAAAACGGACGTGGAGAATGGGTAAGCCGGGTGGTGTCGATGGGCACTGGCGTTCCGTTCGTTGAAGCGTCAACCGCCGGGGCCTCCCCCGGAATCCCCGCCCTTTAGGGCGGGGAGGATGTCAAGCGCCCAGAGCACGACAGGATTTGTGCTGAACGCGCTGAGGTCGATCGACGGCTGGTCCACAACGTCCCCTTGACATCCTCCCCGCCCTAAAGGGCGGGGAGGATGTCAATCAGATCCACCCCCTCACCGGCCACACCACATCGGTGTCGCCGTCGAACGTGATGTGGGAATCCACGATCTCCCATCCTCCGGCCGTGCCCCCGAACTCGCTGTCAGTCAGCGACGAGACCAGCTCGATCGCGCTCTCCAGGGTGGGCATCGAGTCGACCAGGGTGCCCTCCCGAAGGATGCGGAAGCGGCTCGACGTCATGTCAGCCCAAACGCGGCACGTGATGCACTCGTCACCCGAGTGGGTGTGGTAGCTCACTGCGCACCGCAGAGGGTGAGGGACGCGGCATCGACCACCGACTCGGTGCCGTCGACGAAGCGGACGAGAGCCCGTCGGCTCATCGTCTTCCAACAGCAGTCGACCGAGACGAGGTCGACGCACTTCCCGCTGAACCAGACCACCGTGACGCCCCAGAGGACGGGGCCCGGGAAGGTGCGCGCGGGGACCTCAGATTCGCTGCTCTTCATCGCGTTGCTCATACTACTAATATACGTCATCGTGTCCGGAATGCCACTAAAGTTTAGGTAATAATGCGCAACTCAGGCCTCCTTCCACATCGACGCGAAATGAGCGGCAATCAGCACCGCGCCCGGCCCTGCACAGACTCGTGGTCTGGACAAGAGTAGGTACTCACGTCATGGTGGAGACAGGCCGGGTCGAGCGAGGAGCAACGACGCCCCGAACGAAGAGGCCCCGCAGGGCTTGAGCAACCCTGCGAGGCCCGTTGACGCTAGCGATCCCGCGCCCGTCGAAACTGTCATAGCACGAACGCCCGGGCAGGCCCTGGACGCGCGCGCATGGAGGCATCGATGGCGGCATTGACGACCAAGCCACGGACCCAGACATTCGAAGGGGAACGCGAGCACCGGAGCTTCCGCCTCGACCCCATCAAGATCGCAACCCTTCAGGACATCGCCACCGGCGCCGAGCAGGGCGAAGCCGGCCTCAAGAGCTGCGCGCTAGGCGCTCTCAGCGGCGCATCCCTCGGGGCCAGCGCGGCGGAGGTCAGCGCCTCGCATCACCGCGAGGTCGAGGCCATCGAGGATGAGGACGCGTGCTTCAACGCGATCGGCGATCTCCTCGCCGCGGGATTCACCAACGAGGAAGTAAAGAGCCAGGTGACGCTCGGCGGAGGCGCGACCCACCTTCTCGCACTCGAACGATGGTGCGACCGCATCGCGCTCAGGTGCAACTCGGACGCCCCGATCAGCACGCGTCTCGCTGGCGTGCCTTGGCGTGGGTCCGATCTGCACGAGCGCCGCCAACGCGGCCACCGCGCCATCGCCCATCTTCGCCGGTCAGCCCCAGGGGTGAAGCACGCCGCGGTCCTGCATATCGTTTACGGGTGGCCGGATCCCATGCTTCTGTCTGCGAGCAAGTTCCTGCGCGAGCTGGAGCTCACCGTGGCAGGCGAGGAACTCCCCAAGATTGCCCCTGCCGATAGGGACGTCTTCAACCTCGCAAAGTCGCTCCTGCAGATGGGCGAGCTCGCGCCGCTCGCCAGGTACACGGCGGCCGTCGAGGCCCGCCGCCAGGAAATGATTCACCTGGAGGCCGCTCGCAAACTTCGCCGCGTCGATGGGGTCATCCCTCTCGCCGACCACCGCGCCATGGTCGCGGCTGCCGATAGGATGCTCTCCTCGACCGACGCCTTGCGCGACGGCTTCTCCTCGCCCCCCCCCAAGCGGGAGGAAGAGTCGCGCGCCGAGTACGACGTCCGCCTCGAGCAGGGCAAGACCGATCGCCTCGTGCTCCTCTCCGCCGTCAAAGTCGACGCCGATCGCATGCTGGGCGATGCGAGCCTCGCCTTCCGTGACGCGTGGCTCGGAAGCTGACCCCGCGCACGGACGACCGAAGCGCGAGCCTCGTCGTCGGCGTGACGCGCATGGCGTGGATCTACGGCAAGAGCCGGGACTGGGCCGAGCGGCTCTTCAAGCAATGGGAAGCCGAGCAGCTCGCCGGCGTCCAGGGTATCCGCGTTTTCCGCATGGGCTCGCGCGCCTCCCTCTTCACGACCACCGCGATCTTGCACCAGATCATGCCACCCGGCCGCGATCTCGTGCTCTACCGGCGGATGGACGTCGTCGAGGCTGGACTCGAGGAAGCCCACCAGCGCATGAGCCGCGAGCGCATCGAGCGCCAACGTGGCGACGCAGACCTCCAGGCCATGATCAACCGCCGCCGCCCCGCCTAACTCGCTTGTTCTCGCGGTCAATCGTCAGATCTCGCGGTCCGACCCCTCGCACCGCCCGGCGGTTGTCGTTCGTGTCGTGTCACCTGGCGGGTTTTTAGCCCTCCAGCACCCACCGGTGAGGGGCCCGTACAGGCGACCACCATCCCGCGCCCACCTCGTCGATGCACCCTCCGCCGTCCAGGCCACCACTGCTCACGCGTTCCGTCCCTCCGACGCTCATCGGGGTGGCTAACAGAACGGACGCGTCCACGGGGCGGCCAGGCCTGGTAACGAGGCTCGTGCCTACACGCAGCCGAGTTCCGAAAGCTGCACGAACGTTCTCCTATCCACCTGACGTCGCGGAGTTACGCAGGTGTACACGTACGACCGACCAGGACGGCACCCCGCATCACGGCCCTGCAGCCCGACCGATCCGCCGTGCCGTCCGCCTCTCCCGGTTCGCCAACGGCTAGCCTAAGGTCGCGTAATCATTACGTGGCGCACCTGGGTCAAATCCGACACTCTGTGAAAGCGCCCTCTGATCACCTCCATGCCTAAGCTCGTTCATCGTGAGAAGGTCCCGACGGACATCCTGAACAAGATCTGCTCGTTCATCAAGAACGGCAACACGGTCGAGACCGCCGCCCGCTGCTCGGGCATCCACCGCGACACGTTCTACGACTGGATGAAGCGCGGCCGTGCCGGAGAGGATGGCTACAAGCAAGCGGCCGTCGCCGTCGACCTCGCGCTCGCGATGGGAGAAGCGATCGACGTCGCGACCATCCGCGCGGCATCGGCCACCTCATGGCAGGCGGCGGCCTGGCGCCTCGAGCGCCGCTACCCGAAAGCCTGGGGCCGCAAAGACCACCACCACATCGTGCAGGAGCGCCAGATCGCCGGTGTCGATCTCGCTCGGATCTCGGACGATGAGCTCCTCGCGATTCTCGCCGGCTCATCCAAGACCGACGAGCCGGGAGAGTCTCTGGACGAAGAGCCGCCGACCGAGGACGCCGAGTGAGCACCCCTGTTCCCTGTCCTCCCCGGCGGTCGATCGCATCCGCTCGGCCATCGCCCGAGCTCGGGGCCTGGGCCTGGGCCTGACCGTGCGGGCCGGGCAGCAATGAAGGTCCGTCCGCGTTCGCTCCTCGAGCTCCACGTGTATGCCGAGATCGAGCGTAGGCGACGCGCGAAAGCGATCACCTTGAGCACCAAGCCGGTGCTCGATGCGATCCCGATCATTACACCCAAGTACGCATCGCCGAAGCACCTTCAACCGCTTGCGGATCTCATCGATCGCGCAAAGCGCGGAGAAGCCATACGCGCACTCATCAGTGTCCCTCCGCAGCATGGCAAGACCGAGACGGTCCTGCACGGCATCGCTCAGCTCCTCGCGATCTTCCCCGAGCGCACCTACGCCTATGTAACATACGGCGCCTCGCTCTCGCACTCGAAGAGCCGCGACGCCATCAAGTACGCTCGCGCCGCAGGCGTCCGCCTCGACGACACGTTCGAGACGCTTGGCGAGTGGCGGACCATGGCGGGCGGCGGATTCTTCGCCACGTCCATCGACGGCACACTCACCGGACAGCGTGTCAATGGCGGACTCATCATCGACGACCCATTCAAGGGTCGCGAGGAGGCCGAGAGCCTTCTCATCCGCGACAAGGTCCAGAACTTCCTCACCGGCACTGGCATCCCGCGAACGCACCCCTCGGCGTTCATATTTATCGTTCACACCAGGTGGCATGAGGACGACCTCATCGGCAGGCTCGCCAAGGAACTGATCGAGGATGCTAAGGGCGTCCTGGTCCCGACGTGGGAGGTAATCAATCTTCCCGCCATCTCCGACGACGGGAAGGCGCTCTGGCCGGAAAGCCGACCTCTCTCGTTCCTCCAAAACATCCGCGCGTCGATCGGCGAGTACGACTGGTGGGCTCTCTATCAGGGCAATCCCAGGCCGCGCGGCAACAACGTCTTCTCGGGCGTCCAGTACTACGACACCCTCCCCAATCGATACCGCATTGGCAAGGGGTTCGACCTCTCCTACACAGCCAAGAATCGCTCTGACTTCTCCGCAGCGGTCGTCATTGCGGAAAGCGACGGCGACGTCTACGTCCTCGACATGCGCCACAAGCGCTCGGACGTCGCGGGCTTCGTTCCCGATCTCCAAGAGCTCGACGCGCTGTACCCAGGACACTGGAACTTCATCTGCTCGGGCATGGAAGCGGCGGCCATCGATCTCGCTCCGACCGGCGACATCCAGTACTCGATCATCAGCGCAACGACCGACAAGTACGCACGCGCGCAGCCCATCTCGGCGCGATGGAACGGCGAGGTCGACCATGAAGGCAAGACGCGACCCGGTCGCGTGTTCCTCCCACGGAAGGCGACGTGGCTCCGCGAGTTCATTGACGAGGTGAGCAAATTCACCGGCGTCTCTGACGCGCACGACGACATCGTTGACGCGCTCTCTAGCGCCTTTTGGGACTTCAAGGGCGGGTGCGGCGTGGGCCTGGGCGTGTCAACAACCGTCTCCGGCGCCGGCACGCGCTACGAGCGCGAAGAGGGGGCGAGAAGTTTCTGGTGAGGGTCGATTGACCGAAAATTCGCAAGCCCCCGCCTCGGCTTTGCAGGCGGGGGTCCACCACGCTGAAACGAGCGATAGACGCGCTAGTCTTCGTAAAGCATATCGCTACATGCTAGCCTGTCTTTGTGCTGAACTTCCGAGTCACCGAGGAGGAGGCTGCTCTTCTCGCGGCCTATGCCGAAGAGACGGGCATGTCGATGACCGACGTGGTGCGGGCGTTCATCCGCTCGCTGGAGGGCAAGATGCGTCGCGTTCTCCCGGAGACGGTCCGACCGCAGCTTCTACCCTCCGTGCCGCTGACGCGGACCGAACTGGTCCCGCCCGTCGCGGCGGTCTACTTTATCCTGACCGAGGCTGGCGACGTCTTGTATGTCGGCGAGTCGAAGAACCTAACGAAACGCTACTACAACCATCATCGCCAAGCGGAGGCGCTGGCCGTCGACCCGCACGCACGGATTCACTGGATCGAACGGCGGACCTCCCGCCAGCAGTTCGAGCGAGCTTGTATTCACAGGTTTCGGCCGCGCTTCAACCCAAGATTGCCGAAGTAGCGTGGTCCGCGTCTACCGTTACCGGCTCTACCCGACGCGTGGTCAGGAGGCTGTCCTTCACGAGACGCTTTGGCGTTTGCGTGAACTGTACAACGCCGCGCTCCAGCATCGTCGCGACGCGTACCGCTCGCGAAGGCAGACCGTATCTGCCTATGCGCAGATGGCCGAGATTCGCGGCGTGCGAGAGGTACGTCCCGAGTACGCCGCGATCCACACGCATCTTCTGCAAGACGTCATCACTCGACTCGATCGCGCCTACCGGGCGTTCTTCCGTCGCTGCAAGGCCGGTGAGAAGCCTGGCTTCCCTCGCTTCAAGGGTCGAGGCCGGTACCGGACCTTCACATTCAAGGACGCGGCGAACCACAACGGCGTGCGTCTCGTGGCCGGCGGCAAGCGGGTCAAGCTCGCGGGCATCGGCAACGTCAAGGTCAAGCTGCATCGGCCCGTTGAAGGACGGATCAAACAGGCATCCGTCTCGCTCGATGGCGACGGGCATTGGTATATCGCCTTCGTTTGCGACGACGTTCCCACGAGGCCGTTGCCTGCGACTGGCAAGAGCGTCGGCATCGACGTCGGCCTTACGACGTTCGCGGCGCTCGGTGACGGCACCATGGTCGCCAACCCTAGGCCGATGGCCTCGGCTCGCGTTGGTCTCGTTCGCGCGCAGCGCAAAGTCTCGCGCCGCAAGCGAGGGTCGGCCCGTCGTCGCAAGTCGGTCGCCCTTCTCGCGAAGCATCACGCTCGCGTCTCCAGGGTCCGCAAGGACTTCCACCACAAGGTGGCACTCGACATCGTGCGCCGATTCGATTCGGTCGCCGTGGAAGACCTCAACGTCAAAGGGCTTGCGAGCGGGATGCTCGCGAAGTCCGTGCATGATGCCGGGTGGGCCGCCTTCACCACGATCCTCGCAGCCAAGGCCGAAAGCGCCGGGCGCGAGTTCTTCGCGGTGGATCCACGAGGTACGTCTCAAGAGTGCAGCGGGTGCCATGCGACGGTTCGCAAAGGGCTCCACGTTCGCGTTCACGCGTGTCCGCACTGCGGACTCGTCTTGGATCGCGACGTCAACGCCGCACTCAACATCCAAGGGCGCGGGCAGCGCCTTCGGGAAGGTGTAGTCGATGGACTCGCCGAAGATCCGAGAAGCCCCTACCTCGCCGTCTGCGACAGGTAGGGGAGTTGTCACCAAAGGCCGCTTGTCTATCGGCGGCACCAAGCCGCTGCCCGCCCCAACACAGAACGTCCGCGCCTAGCGCTCTTCATACAGTTCAACGCCGCTCCGTCCGGACTTCTTCCGGCGGTTCGCAGACGCCCACGGCATGGGCACGCACGTCCCGCGAGAAAGAGAAACGACCATGAAACTCCTCCACGGCGACCGCGCAGCCCAGATCGTGTCGGAGCGCGTCGGCGCGCCCGTCGCGTCCATCACCGTTCTCAAGCAGACGCCCGCCGACCGTCGCGTCGAGGGGCAGATCTTCCACGTCATCGATGATGACACCTTCTGGCATTGGAACGACGAGGCGACCGTGACGGGCGACAACGTCCTCGCCGTCAACCCGAACGACGCACCCTCGACCGGGCGCTTCATGCGCATGCCGGGCGCGGCGATGCTCGCGCTGACGTTCTTCGCGACCACGCCGACGGGGACGAACCTCCTCACGGTGCCCTCGAACACGATCCTGCAGCCGCTCGAATTCGGCGTGAAGGTGACGCGGATCTTCACCGGCGCATCGACCGCATGCGTCGGACTCTCGAGCACCAACCACGCGGGGCACACGGGCTTCGCGAACTTCGCCGGCTCGTGCGTGCAGACGCAACTGAACCAGATGTTCTCGGCGACGGCCGCGGGTACGGGCGTCGACTTCCAGATGGCGCCGATCGCCTCCGGAACGTTCGACTCCGTCGCTACCAAGCGTCTCTGGATGAAGGGCGGCGACACCTTCCGCCACGACGTCATCGGCGCCGCGTTCGGGACGGGGATTGGGCAGTGGCTCGTCGCCTGCAACATCCTCAAGAACCCGGGCGTCTAGCCACGAACGGGGATCTGAGACGGAAAACGGACGTGGAGAATGGGTAAGTCGGGTGGTGTCGATGGGCACTGGCGTTCCGTTCGTCGAAGCGTCAACCCGGAATCTCCGCCCTTTAGGGCGGGGAGGATGTCAAAGACACGCTCGCTAGCGAGTGAGTGAGGCCTCCCACCATGCCCATCGAGCGTTACTCCGTCAGCTTCGACCCTCTCACCCCGGTCAATAGCGGTCACGCTTATGCCGAGATGCTTGCGGGAGCAGCCGACCCCGTTTCGATCAAGTCCATCACGGTCACGGCGAAGACCGCCATTGGTGGGAACGTCGCGCTGGTGCGAGCTCACGCCATCGGAACGGGCGCCGCCACGGGCGTCTTTACTGGGATGGCGCACCGCTCAGCCGCGACGTGCGCGACCGGCCCGGCCAAGGCGTACATCGCTTGGGTCTCATCGGGCGTCACCCCAACGGGGACCCTCAGTCGCCTCCGCTCTCAGATCATCCCCATCGGCACAGGCTCGTCGTTCTCGCTATGGGACAGCCACTCCGACGGTCCACTCCTCCTCGAACCACTCACTTCGCTCCTGCTCGTGAACAACGGTTCTGGGATCGACGGTGGCGGACTGCGCATCAACGTCACCTGGGAAGAGGGCCGGCTCTAAGAGTCTCGGCTCCGACCGCCAATGAACCAACCTACGCCCGCCGCGACAGCGAAAAAGACTCGCGGCGCGGCCAAGGCGCAGATCACGGCCATCGCGCGCGAGAAGGCAAAGCAGCGCCTGAACTCCTCGTCGCATGGCGAGATCATCCCGACGATTGGGCTTTGGAATCAAGCCACTAGGGTCGGCGGCAATCTCACGCCAGCCGTCATCTCCTCGATCATTCGCGAGAGCGACACCGGCAATACGCGCCGGCTCATCGACCTTGCGAACGAGTGCCGGCAGCAAGACTCGCACCTTCAAGCCGTGCTCGGCACGCACGAGGAGTCGATCTCTGGTCTCGCATGGCAGGTCGTCCCGCCGACCCCGTATTCCGCCACCAAACCTCGCCTGAAGGACAAGAAGGCCGCCGCGTTCTGCGAGGAGCAACTTCGCAAGAACCCGAACACCCAACGTCTCATCTCTGATCTCGCCGGCGCGTACTTCTACTCCTACGCCGTGGTCGAGATTGTGTGGCGCAAGGTGGGGGGCAAACTCATCCCCGACAGATTCGTCCACGTTGCGCCGCGTCGCCTTAGGTTCCGTCGCGAGGACGGACTCCTGGTCCTCTGCGATGACGGGTCCACGGAGGTCGACCTCGCCGCACACCCGAACAAGTTCATCGTCTGTCAGCCGCGCGTGAACGGGGACACCCCGAACCGCGAAGGGCTCGCCCGCGCGCTCGTCTGGATGAGCGCCATGCGACGGTGGCTGATCGGCGACTGGCTCCTCACCGGGGAGATGTCGTGGAAGCCATGGCGGATCGCGACCTACAAGAAGGACAACGCGGGCATCAAAGACCGCGAAGATCTAGAGACGATCGTTCGCCGGATGACCACCGACTTCACCGCGATCATTCCCGACTCGACGACGATCGATGTCAAGTGGCCGGCCGGGTCGTCCTCGGCCAAGAGCACGCACTCTGAGCTCTGCACCATGCTCGCAAACGAGATGAGCAAAGCGGTGCTCGGGCAGACCGAGACCACGCAGGCATCATCATCGAGCGGGTACGCCCAGGCGAGCATTCACGATGGCGTGCGTCGCGATCTGCGCGAGTCGAGGGCCAAGCAGATCGCCGCCGACATCACGCGCGATCTCATCGGCGCGATGATCCGCCTCAACTTCGGCGATGCGGTCGACCTCCCTCGCTTCGCGTTCGTGACGCAGGACGCGCTCGATCTCAAGTCCTTCGGTGAAGCGCTGAAGAACTTCCGCGATGCTGGCGCCAGAATCCCGGAGGCGTGGGCCTTCGAGCAAGCGGGGATCCCGGAGGCGAAGAAGGGCGAGCGCATCCTCGGCGATCCGGTGCCCGGAGATATCATCGATGAAAAGCCAGGACCCGAAAAGCCCGCCGAAAGCGTCGAGCCCGCCGAAGAAGAGAAGCCGGACGCTGCCGAGCAGACGTGAGCCTCCGTACCTCGATCGGGAGCTACGCCCTGACGATCTGACGACTGCTGCCGCCCCTGCGCGCCGCGCGCGGAAAGATAGCAAATGACCATCAAGGACAAGGCCAACGGACTCGTCACGAGGGCCCACGGCCTGCAGGTGCGGGAGATCCGCGAGGCGAATCGCGAAGCCGATTTCGTTGCCTCGACCGACGCTGTCGACTCCTACTCCGAGGTGATCGACCAGACCTCGTGGCGACTCGACCGCTTCAAGACCAATCCCGTCATTCTGTACGGGCACCAGAGCTACGAGCTCCCTATCGGGCAGGCCACACGGTGCGAGGTCGCGAGGGGTCAGCTCGAGGTGACGATCAAGTTCGCGACAGCCGAAGCGAATCCACGCGCCGAAGAGGTGTGGAAGCTCGTGCAGGAACGCGTACTTCGCGCTGTGTCCGTCGGCTTCATGCCGAACGATGGCAAGTACGAGCTGCGCGATGGGAAGGACGTCTTCGTGCTCTACGGCTGCGACCTCCGAGAGATCAGCGTCGTCGCTGTGCCAGCAAACCACGAGTGTCTCGCGAAAATGAAGGCCGCATCCCTCCACGAACTCGGGGTTGTGTCGGCCGCCCAAGGCTTCGAGGCCGACACCGTTCGCGGCGCCGAGACCCCTGAAATCCGCGAACGCATCCGCTCCGCCATCGCCAAGCGCGACAGCCGCCAGACCACCCCGGAGCTCACTGCTCCGTCACTCACCACCAACGCAAGCGCCACGAACGGCGCGACGGAGACGATCATGACGGAAGCAGAGATCAAGGCCCTTCAGGAGAAGTCCGCCCTCGCGGTCGCCACCGCCCAGCTCGCGGAGAAGAACGCGAGCGAGGCCAGGACCAAGGCCGAGAACGACGTCCGCTCTGGCGAGGCCAAGCTCAAGGCGCTCGAGACCGAGCGCGACACACTCACCGTGGAAAAGGCCGCCCTCACCAAGGAGCACGCCAAGGCGGCGGAGGATCGTGATGCGGCCGTTGCTCGCGCCGAGAAGGCCGAGAGCGATCTCATTGCGCTCGAGGTCGACGCTCTCATCGGCAAGAAGATCTCTGCCGCCGAGAAGGATGACTTCATCGCGCTCCGCAAGAGCAGCCCCGATCTCTTCACCAGCATGATCGCCAAGCGTGCGCCCATGGACCTCGAAAAGGAGATCACCAAGGACGGCAAAAAGAACGGCGCCGCCCCGGCCGCCGGCGATGCCAGCGACCTGCTCGCCGAGTTCCAGAAGTCCGCGGGACTCTGACAAACCCTCAGCGCTCGCCGACTGAGCGGCGCCGCACTCTCCTAACCCTTCGCGCGGGTCCTGACGCTGCCGCCATCGATGGCGAGCGGGATGGCAGCGCTCTGTCTCTCAAAGGAAGAATCACATGTCTACATCAGGGGCTAAGCCGGGCAAGACCACCTTCGCCGCGTACAAGGTCAAGGCGTCCGCCGTGATCGTGAAGGGCGTGGGCGTGTACCTATCCGCCGCGGACGAGGTCGACGTCGCCACGGCC
>Ga0163154_10007779_pt1 | contig 12670 bp, 10 predicted proteins | sample OliLakLV19MP9P1_FD_148649 | JGI IMG/M metagenome (GOLD analysis project Ga0163154, IMG submission 148649) | Freshwater microbial mat bacterial communities from Lake Vanda, McMurdo Dry Valleys, Antarctica - Oligotrophic Lake LV.19.MP9.P1 | ecosystem: Environmental > Aquatic > Freshwater > Lake >... | reverse complement strand
ATTTCTGACAGTCAAGGACATGTAGTACCAAGCTGGGCTGACGTAATTAACAGAGCCAACCTAGGTATGGAAGTAATGCACGAAAGAAATGCACACAACTTCCCTCTTGACTTAGCTGCAACTGAAGTAGCTCCTGTTGCTTTAACTGCTCCTGCTATCAACGGTTAATTCTTGGTTCTCAACTCAATAGTATTTTCTGGAGTCTCTAATGAGGCTCTTTTTTTTGCTCTCTTTTAGGAATCAGTATTTATTTAAACCCACATTCCGCTCATGAATGAAGAGTAGAATAATCAAAAAGTTGAGGATTTTGAGATTAAAACAGAGATAAAAATAGAAAATCTAGACCATCTGGGGATCGTAGCAGGAATAATTGATGAGATGGGCATAGTAGATCAGATCGACGAAAAGCTTGAGAAGTACTCAAGAGAGAAAGCAAGTGCGGGAGTAATCATCAAAGCCATGATTCTGAACGGGTTAGGATTTGTATCCGCACCCCTGCAATAACTATTGTAAATTAGTCAATCATTTGATGCACACGTAACCAGTCGGCTAAATCTGTAACATTGGCAAAATTCAACACAGGATCGATCGCAACTCAGCTCGGTCAAATTAACTTTACTGGTTTTACAGGAAGAGCGATCAATGCTCAAGGGTCTGCAACTCCTGTTTAGCGGTTCAAAACCTTTCCGACACCCTTCTTAAAGATACTTCACGACTTGGAGTAGATTATTTTGGGGGTTTGGAATTTTTTTAAATAGCTAAACCGAGCTTAAGACCCAAGGCAGCATGGAAAAACATCAGGCATAGAGTCGCACTCCCTAAATAGGCATGGGCATTACGCAGAAAAGGTTTATTTCCTGAAAATCCTGAAACCGCGATCGCCGCATTAATAAATAACAAAGTCAGCACTGCCGAACCAGTCAAAAAGTGGGGACTTTCTAAAACGGGCTTACCCTGCATGACCAAAGATAATAATCCGCCTGTATATCCTGCTGCCAAAAAAGCAGTCATGAGTGGAGCTAATTTACGATGATCGTCAAAGCTTTTGAGTGAGGTAGTGGAATCTGTAATTAACCGACCGCGCCAACCTGCCAGACCCACAAAGCTACCCATCATAAATATGACAATCGCCATAAAAAATGGATGTCCCCAATGCACAACTGGTTGAGGTACACCTAAATTTTTAAATGCTTGAGCAATGGGTTCTAAAATTTCTGTCAGATTCATAGGATTTTCGCTAGGATTTCAACCCAATTATATTCGGAAAAATTAAACGCTATTCCGAATTGGACTCAAAATCTGGGGCATAAGCCTTTAATAGATTGTTAAGTTGAGACAATACTCCATCTTGAGATTTGGGCTCGATCGCCGCTCGTTCGGGAAAGAACTCAGGACGGTTTAAATTGCAATCGATTGCATCTTTAACCTGTTGCGCGATGAGGATTTGTAAATCAGCTAAAGCCCGTTTTCTTTGATAGACGGCACCTTCTTCGGTAGTGGCATAAAGAGGTGGGAGGCGATTAAGAGCATAGGCAGCAATATCACCTAAATCTAATACAGTGTTACTGGTAGATTCAATTTCCGCCACCCTTGCCACAGATTCAGCTAGTACCAACTCTTCCATCACATTAATAAACTGCTTGCGAGGCACTGCTACAACTTCGCCAGTCAAAAGACCCCCCATCAGACGATCTAATGCTGTGTATTCGTCCACTGAAAGCTCAAAGGTGCTATCACAAATGCGTCCTACCTCTGCTTCCATCGCGGGAGTAAGGTAGCCGTCTTGTAAGGCTTGTTCGACAATTGCTTCTATACTTGACTTTTCCACAGATTTTATTTAAGGCACATCAATAGGAATAGTAGTATATTCTGGCAGAGATACTTGAAATAAACCATCCATACTTAATAAAATCACTAATCTTGCCGCATTACCTGGCTTAACCATCAAATCGCTCCAAGGTAAAGCTAGCTCGAAGCATTCATCTAGCCCAATTCTTGCTTGAGTTGCTAAGTCCTGCCATCGATAGCCTTGAGTTGCTTGTTCTAACAAAACTGACTGCGTGGATAAGTCGATCTTGAGATGGTGATGAAATAAATAATTAAGGGGGGCAATATCGGGTAATCCTGCGATCGCCACAGGGCTATTATAATGACTCTGTTCGGGATAAAACCAACACAGGTGAACGGTGGGTAAGGCTTTACGCAGTAACAAAGATGCGAAATCCAGTCTGAGATAAAAATTGAAATGGTCTAAGCCATACCATAACCTTTGCACGATAATACTACTTTGGTGCATTGTGCCTCTACTGGCACTAACTTCTATGCGCCCCGCACCTTGCCAATCCTGTAAATCTACGCGACCATCAATCACGGGATGAATAAAGCTTTCAGGACGTTGATTGGTGGGAATATCGTGGGGTTCTAGGGGATAGAGTAAACCTGTGGGAATTGGCTCGTTTAGTGCCCGATATAGTGCTTGTAAATGCTCGCGAAAAAGCTGATCGAAGATGTGATCTTGATTAGAGCTATGTCCTGCCCCCAGCCACCAAAACCAGTCCGAACCTTCGGCGGCAAAAAGGTGTTCCCACGCTTCGGGATTATTATCTTGGGTAGCTTCAGGATGATTTGCCAAAACCTGCCGGGCTTCAGCTAAAAGATCCCACGCGCGATTTTTGACAGGATCGCCAATCCAAGTGGTGAAGTTAGCATCAATCCAAGATCCGCTATGTAATTGGTGGGGTGGAATTTTATTAAGGGGCGGAAACTGTTGGATAAATTCCGAAACTGTCACCAGTTTTATAGACTCTTCTTGGGATAGCTGCGTATAAAGAGTTTCTAAAAATTCCTTACCATCATTGGGATAATATTCCCAGCAATTTTCTCCATCTAAGGCAATTGTCACCAACCAGGGGCGATCGCTATCTCTGTCGGGATCATTTTGCCATTTAGAATGAATTGCCTTGAGATGGTCGCATAAATCTTTGGTAGCTGCCTCTGGGGTCATAGAGCTATAACTAAAGCCGATTAAATCCGAAAGCCGATGATCGCGAAAAACGATCGCCAAGTCACCGTGTACGGTTTCCAAACGATAAGGCTGATAGAGAATATTCGGATCGCTGACATGCCCGTACTCGTTACGATGAAAATAATTGCCCAAACTCCAGCCCAGAACCGCTTCATCCGAGCACAACCACTGAAATCCCTGCTTGGCAACATGGGGTAAAATCGCAGGACTTACAGATTGCTCGGAAGGCCACAAGCCACGGGGGGCGGTGTCAAAATACTCGTGATAGATTTGCTTGGCTTTATCGAGGTGCAGGGTAATATCAGATTCCCACCGAAATCTAATACCAGGAAGCATCATATCGGGAACGGCAACTCTACCCGCTTTAGTATCTGCCAGTAAGGGCATGATCGGGTGGGTATAGGGACTGGTAGTAACTTCGATCTGCCCTGATTTTTGCATTTTGCGATGCTGGGGTAAAATCTGAGAAATGATTTCTTTCTGTTTGGAGTAAATACGTTGGCGATCGCTGAGCGTAAAATTTTTACCTTTATCAAACCACGCTTGAATTTGCGGATCTAGTTCTCGAAATAAAGGATCGATCCATGTCAAGTTATACCAAGCTAAAAGATCGCTATAGTCACGTTCTTGCCAATTTTCCAGACACCAGATTACGCCATACTGCTTTCGTTGTTCTAGTAATTGAGCATAGCGTGGATAGGGTTCGACCATGTGACGATGATAAGCATCAAAAAATCTCTCAATTACAAATAGTTTTTGCAATCTATCCATTCTGCTTATAGGAGTAAGCGATAATTCTAGGTATGGATCGAATGCCTTACCATCAATATAATCTTGTAATTGATCGATCAAAGATGGGACTAAATTTATAGTTTGATGTAATTTGGGGAATTTCTCTAAAATTAGAACTAAATCAAGGTAATCTTTGACACCATGCAGTCGCACCCAAGGCAAAAGATATTTCCCAGCAATGGGGCTTTTGTACAAAGGCTGGTGCTGATGCCAGACAAATGCAACATACAAAGGAAAAGACATAATTTTATGGCTGGCTTAACTTTTAAGAATTGTGACATATTCTACAGTCGAGTATGTATCTATTTAGGCTATATAGGTCTAGGTTTGAGTGGTTTTCTGGTTATAGGTTGTGGGCAAATTTCGGCAAATAGCTTATCTATTCTTCCTCTAACTTCATTAAATGTAATATCTGACGTTTCATCAAATCCAAATAACCATGTAAATAAATTAATTGCTAACAAGAAGATCAAGGATATCGAGAAAGCCCAATATCTACCTGTTACAGCTAAGGCTAAGATTGCCGATCGCACTATTAAGTTAGAAGTAACTCGCAGCCTCGCCGAGCAATCTAAAGGTTTAATGTTTAGGTCAACTTTACCAGACGATCGCGGGATGTTGTTTAATTTTAATCCACCCCAAGCAATTGGCTTCTGGATGAAAAACGTCCCCGTAGCTTTGGATATAGTGTTTATCTACAAAAACAAAGTTGTGGCGATCGCTCCAAATGCCATGCCTTGTAAAGCCGAGCCCTGCACCATTTATCCTACCCCATCGGTAGTTGCCGACCAAGTAATCGAGCTTAGAGCGGGATTAGCGAGGGAAATGAAATTAAAGTTAGGAGATCGGGTGATCATTGAAAAAATATGATCGATCCAAGCTTTGTGAAGTTAGGTTTTGCGATTATGGAGCCACTAATTAGCCATGATCTGAAGAAATTCTCACTCAGATCGCTGCTATACGATTATTACGATTATATCTAGATAAATCTGAAGTCAATGATGGTTCTCTCAAAGTCATTCATTCGTCTCATCTTGCAGGAAAGTTAGAAGCATTTTGCTCCTTTAGTTTTACCTTTTGGCTTGTAGTGGAAATACTATATCTAAAATTGTGCTCAGGAACCCGATCGCTAGATATCTAAAATTAAAATCACTTGTCCCACTTATCGGGAGTTAACAACTCTGGGGATAGTAAATTCGCAGTCGCTACAGGGGCGGACATATCACTAATAATTGATTTAACACCTTCAAGGGTAGCGGGAATAGTGCGGGGGTCCATAAACATCACTTTACTACCGCCGCTATTACCGATCGCCGTTCCCATATCTAAATAGCCCATCGCAAACAATACTTCAAATGCCTTAGCCGCATCGGGATTATTTTTAATTTTTTCGGAAATGATGGCAGCAGATTCCGCGATCGCTTGAGCTTTTAATACCTGTTGTTGGCGATCGCCCTCAGCCTTAAGAATAGTTGCCCTCTGGGATGCCTCGGCTGCTAAAATTTGGGCATCTGCTGCGCCCTTAGCTTTATTAATAGCTGACTCACGTTCTCCTTCCGAAGTTAAGATAGCTGCACGTTTTTTGCGTTCGGCAGTCATTTGTAGTTCCATAGATTCTTGTACAGCCTTAGCAGGTAAAATATCCCGCAATTCCACCCTTGTAACTTTTACACCCCAAGGATCGGTAGATTCATCTAGATCCTTTAGCAATAGTTCATTGATCTGGTTTCTAGCCGTAAAAGTTTGATCTAGTTCCAAATTTCCCAATTCCGCTCGAATTTGAGTCAAAACCAGATTTGTCATAGCTCGATTTAAATCCTCTACTCGATAGAAAGATTTTTCCATATCGACAATCCGCCAATACACCACCGCATCGGCTGTAATCGGAACGTTGTCACGGGTAATGCATTGTTGGGGCGGGACATCTAAAACCTGCTCTTTGACTGAACCTTTGTAGGCGATCGTATCCATTACAGGAATAATAAAGTTGGGACCTGGTAAAAGCTTACGATTGTATTTGCCAAAGGTAGCAACTAAAGCCTCTTCGCCTTGATTAATGATTTTAAGAGAGTTAAAAAGAGCTAGAACTCCAACGATCGCCGTACCAAAAATAAATTCCATATTTTTAAACCTAATTTTTAATCCTAGTCAATTATTAGTACTAATTAATTAATGCTGATTTAACCAATGTTCAGGCATAACGATCAAAGTTGTTCCCTGTCGCCGCAACACATAGACTTTTTCATTAACCCCGATCGCAGTTTTAGGATCGTCACACCTTGCCTTCCATGAGTTTCCCTCATACTTAACTCTACCAGTTTGTCCGGGTAAGATTTCAGCGATCGTGATCCCTTCATCAGCTTCTCTAATTTTGCCTGTACCTTTAGGAATAAAACGGCGAGAATACCAACCTAATAGCCCAGAAATCGCGATCCAAATCAATAACTGAATGGCAATATGGATATTAATAATAGATAAAATACTTGCAACTACTAACGCCGCAATCCCCAAAACTCCCGCAAATAAAAGCGTGGGAATCGGTACGAACATTTCTAGTCCGAGTAACACCATACCAATAATGAACCAAACTATATTTGGAGCAAGCATAAGAACATCTAACCTAAACTACGAAATTACTTTAGTAAGCTCTAATTAAGTGAATAATTAATAAATGCCATATCAAAAATTAATTGGAAGAGTTTTAACAAAGTTTAGTTGAAATTCAAGAGAAATCAGTAATTTATAAAATTATTAAAATTATAAATTTTAGGCTTATAAATTCTGGGCTATAGTTATAAAACTATGTATAGTCGTCACTTAGATCTATGACTCTTCCACCTGCAAATACACCATTGTATAATCACTCTTTAAATATGGTTGAAGCTTGGTTAAGGGCTAAAAACTGCATACAGGACAGTCAAAAGCTTAATAACTGGTTAGTGCAACATCGAGATTGGCAAGCTGAGATCTCTATGGATATCGAAGAAATTCGGGTACGCTACATCAATGCTCTGGCTGGGAATAAGGATGTAAATCGAGCTTTTCCCTATTCTTTAAGCCGTCAAGACATAGAGGATGCCATTTTTACTGGTCCTTAACTTTTTCGATAAATTTTGTTTAAAATAAAATTCTAAAAGTAAAAGTGCTATATTTTTGTTACTTGAGATGGTTCTCAATCGGTTCCGCAGAATATTATTAGCTATTCTTTTCTTAGGTTGGCAGTTCGATCTAACACAGCATTATTGTCAATATTGTTTTTTGATAAGTTCAAGCTAACTCCCCTTGAAAGATTTAAGTTTGCAAGCTCATCTAAAGTAATATTTAGATGATATGTCTAAAATATTTCAAAACTAATTAGGCGTTAATCAGGAGATAGAAGATTGTATAGAAAAAAATACAAAGTTGCGATTTTAGGTGCTACAGGGGCTGTAGGTTCGGAGTTAATGTCATTACTTTTAGAAAGAAACTTTCCGATCGCCGAATTAAAACTTTTGGCATCCCCTAAGTCTGTAGGTAAGACTTTAACTTTTGATGGACAAGAATTAGCAATTGAACCCGTAACTCCAGAGTCTTTTAAAGATATAGATATTGTCTTAGCTTCGGCAGGTGCTAGTGTTTCTAAAGAATGGGCAGCGATCGCGGTATCTAAAGGCGCAGTAGTGATCGATAACTCTAGTGCTTTTCGTCAAGATCCAGATGTGCCATTAGTAGTTCCAGAAGTTAACCCTCAAGCAGTGGATCGCCACCAAGGTATCATTGCTAATCCTAATTGCACGACTATTTTAATGAATTTGGCAGTTTACCCCCTGCATAAGGTCAAGCCCGTTAAGCGAATTGTGGCGGCTACTTATCAATCTGTAAGCGGAGCAGGGGCAAGGGCAATGGATGAACTAATCGAGCAAACTCAAGCAATTTTAAATCATCAAGAACCCAAGGCTGAAATACTCCCTTATCCGATTGGTTTTAATCTGTTTTTGCATAATTCACCGCTAAACGACCAAGGTTATTGTGCGGAAGAAATGAAGATGGTGAACGAAACGCGTAAAATATTCGACTGTCCAGATATCCAAATTACGGCGACCTGTGTACGGGTTCCCGTCTTGCGGGCTCACTCTGAAGCCATTAATCTAGAGTTTGACGAGCCGTTTGGTGTTGTCACTGCTAAAGAAATTCTCGCCAAAGCCGCAGGTGTGGAACTAATTGAGGATTGGTCGCGTAATTATTTTCCCATGCCGATCTCTGCCAGTGGTAAAGATGAGGTTTTGGTTGGGCGGATACGCCAGGATATTTCTAATCCCAACTGTTTAGAATTATGGTTGTGTGGCGATCAAATCCGTAAAGGTGCTGCCTTAAATGCCATTCAAATTGCCGAGCTTTTAATTTATAGAAATCTAGTCTAATTAATATATCTATTTACTACTTAAGTATGATTTTGAATCTTTTATTAAATATTGTAATTACGCCTGATATTTATGTCTAAAGTCGATTTCGGACAACTGTTAACTGCCATGATCACGCCCTTTGATTTAGAGGGACAAGTAGATTACAAAGCCGCCTCCAAACTGGCATTGCATCTGGTCGAACACGGGACAAATACATTAGTTATTTGCGGCACAACGGGCGAGTCTCCAACCTTAAGCTGGGATGAAGAATATAAGTTATTTCAAGTAATTAAGGAAACCGTTACTGGTAAAGCAAAAATTATTGCTGGTACTGGCTCTAACTCAACTTCCGAGGCGATCGCTGCCACCGTCAAAGCTGCCGAACTAGGACTAGATGGGACGCTTCAAGTTACGCCCTATTACAACAAGCCGCCCCAATGGGGTTTGTACGATCATTTTGAGGCGATCGCTAATTCTGCCCCAAATCTACCAATGATCCTGTACAATATTCCTAGTAGAACAGGCTGTAAACTAGAGCCAACTACAATAGCCGAATTAGCAAATATTTCTAATATCATTGGCATAAAAGAGGCAACAGGCGATCTCGATCAATGTAGTCATATTCGCTCCATTTGTCCTCAAGATTTTGACATTTACTCAGGCGATGATTCGTTAACTTTACCCCTTATGGCAGTGGGGGCTAAAGGTGTAATTAGCGTAGCATCTCATCTAGTCGGCGATCGAATTCAGCAAATGATTCAAGCATTTACTTTAGGTGATGTCAAAGCGGCAACAGCAATTCACATCCAACTATTCCCACTATTTAAGGCATTGTTTTATACCACTAACCCCATTCCCATTAAAACTGCGTTGAAAATTTTAGGACTTGACACGGGAGTTCTGCGATCGCCCCTCGCTCATTCGTTGACTTATTCGGGGAATCTTCAATTTAGCAACTACGCATTAGAGCTAGAAACCAAACTCAAGTCCGTAATGTCAAATCTTAAACTCCTTTAATCTGACTCTCGAAAAGTCGTAGTTCGTGAATCTAAAAAGTTTTCTCATCCCCAGCCTAGCAATAGCGAAGGTTTCCTTTTAACTAAATAAATCACATAATTCATTTATCACATACCAAAAATTAAATATGACCAAATCTCCCGTAACCCTAAAGAAATCTGAATCTAAGCCCGTTATTAATGTATCTACTAACTCAGCTTCAAGTACACCGGCTTTAAAAATGATGGCACTGGGCGGACTCAAAGAAATCGGCAAAAATACTTGGGTATTTGAAATCAACGATGAAATCATGCTCCTAGATGCGGGCTTGTCTTTCCCTGATGACGGGATGCCGGGCGTAAATATCGTGTTGCCTGACATGACCTACCTGCGCGAAAACAAGCACAAAATCAAAGGGATGATTGTCACCCATGCTCACGAAGATCACATTGGGGCGATCGCTTTTCAGCTAAAACAGTTTGAAATTCCTGTAATCTACGGTCCCAAGTTGGCAATGGCACTACTAGAAGATAAGCTGATCGAAGCAGGTGTGTTAAACCGCACAGAATTACGCCGAGTCTCACCCCGTGATATGGTTCGAGTCGGCACCAGCTTTTTTGTAGAATTCATCCGCAATACCCACTCAATGGCAGATAGTTTTACCATTGCCATTAATAGCCCTGCGGGTTTAGTCATCCATACAGGTGATTTCAAGTTCGATCACACGCCTGTCGATGGTGAGTTTTTTGATTTTCAACGCCTAGCCGAACATGGAGAAAAAGGCGTATTGTGCTTAATTAGCGATTCCACCAATGCCGAGATTCCGGGCTATACCCCCAGCGAACGGGCAGTTTATCCAGGCTTGGAACGGGCATTTGCTGGAGCTAAGGGTAGAGTTATCGTTACGACTTTTGCTTCTTCCGTGCATCGCCTGAATATTATTTTAGATATTGCCGAAAAACAAGGACGAATTGTCGGCGTAATTGGTCGCTCGATGCTGAATGTCATTGCCCATGCCCGTAACTTAGGTTATGTCAAGTGCCGTGATGAACTGCTTCAACCTTTACAAAATCTCCGCCATTATCGTGATGACCAGATTTTAATTTTAACCACGGGTTCCCAAGGCGAGATGAGTTCTGCCCTAACCCGCATGGCAAACGGCAGTCACAGACAACTGCAAATCCAAGCAGGCGATACAGTAGTATTTTCGTCTAACCCTATTCCGGGTAATACTATTCCTGTGGTACGAGTCATTGATAAATTGATTTCTTTAGGTGCCAATGTGATTTATGGCAAGGAAAAAGGGATTCATGTTTCAGGACACGGAGCGCAAGAAGATCAAAAACTGATGCTGAGTTTAGTGCGACCTAAGTTTTTCTTTCCCACCCACGGCGAACTCAGAATGCTGATGCAACATAGTAAAATGGCGCAAGAAATGGGCATTCCTAAAGAAAATATCGTAATTGCCGAAAATGGTGATGTCGTTGAAGTTTGTACTCAGCATATTCGGATTGTCGATAAGGTGCCTTCAGGGGTGGAGCTAGTCGATGCTTCCCGCGATGGTGTGGTTAAAGGCGAGGTACTGCGCGATCGCCAACAAATTGCGGCGGATGGCATTGTTACAGTGGCGGCGACGATCGGGATGGATGGCAAATTGGCAACTGAGTTAGACGTGCAACTAAATGGCGTGGTTTCTTTAATCGAGCGATCGCAACTAGCTGCCCATATTAAAAAAGCGATCGAAGACACTCTTGATAATCGGTGGGTTGATTTCGTCCATAACCTTGAGAAGCTAGAAATTGATTGGGTGGGCTTACGCTACCAATTAGAGCGAGATATCAGTCGGATGCTTAAAAATCAGATGCAAAGCCGTCCTATGTTAGTTTTATTGCTCCAAAAAAGTCATTCTGCTAACTCTAAGCCATCCGAACCATCTATGACGGCGATCGCTTCTTTAACTACAACCCCAGCCGCAGGTAAGAGAAGACGCACTGCTGTAGTATCCTAAAACTAAACTAAATTTAATTTAGATATTGTCTGGATATTATTAGGAATATTATTTGGACAAATCACATTAAGGCAAATCACACTAAGATAGTTGCTAGGTAAGTCAAAATATAAACAGCGCGCCGTATTTTCACACCCATGAGCTATTACTGCCTCAATCCAAATTGCCAAAGCCCGCTAAATCCAGAGGGTGCTAAGAACTGCTTGAAGTGCAAAGAGAGTTTAGCACCGCTTTTAGGTCGTTATCGTCCAAGTGATGCTCTGGCGAAGGGAGCATTTGGCAAAACTTTTGTGGCAGTTGATGAAGCCAAGCCTTCTAAGCCTATATGTGTGATTAAGCAGTTTGCACCTAAAGATCCAAGTAGTGCCTCTATTGCCCTGCGTCTATTCCAGCATGAAGCGGAACAATTAGATCGATTGGGTAAGCATCCCCAGATTCCTGAGTTGATGGCGCATTTTGAACAGGATAAACGCCAATATATCGTTCAAGAGTTTGTAGATGGACAAAACCTTAAAGATGAGATTAAGACTCGCGGTACATTCTTTGACGAAATAGAAACCATTCAACTCCTCAAGGATTTACTCCCTGTTTTGACTTTTATTCATGGGGCTGGGGTCATTCATCGAGATATCAAACCCGATAATATTATCCGTCGTTCTGCGGATCGCGCTTTGTTTTTGATCGATTTTGGGGCAGCCAAACACGCTGTGAGCGAAAGTGCATTAGCCGCCCCTGGCACTGTAATCGGTACACCTCACTATGATGCACCCGAACAGGCTGTAGGACAGGCAACCTTTGCTAGTGATATTTATGGACTTGCGGCAACTTGTATTAACCTAATGACAGGTGAATCTCCCAACTATCGACTTTACTCCCATGCAGAGGGTGGCTGGGTATGGCAGCAATATTTGAAGGCTTCTGTGAGCGATCGCTTGGCAGCAATTATTAATAAAATGTTGGCGAGAGAACTAAAAGATCGTTTTAAGTCATCGGAGGAGGTTTTACAAGCTTTGCAGTCTATGTCATCGTTAGGTTCGACTTCTGGCTTAGTATCGGCACTAATTAATCCTGTGAGCCCAGTTGTCAACCCAGTTTTACCTGTTCCCAAAACTCAACTTAAAAAGACTCGACCCCAAAAAACACTAAGTACGGCTAATTCTTTGTCGGTTTTTGAACTAAAAAATTTCAAATTTCAAGTAGCTACAGTTGCCTCTAAGCAAACAGGTCTATTTGGATTGGTTACAACTTGTGAACATTTTAAGTCGAGCAAAGAAGCTGAATTTTTCACAGGATACATTGGCTTAGGGCGAACCTTTGAGATGGTATTTATTCCGGGCGGAAATTTTCAAATGGGCTCTCCTGAATCTGAAAGCGATCGCAAATCCCATGAAAGTCCCCAGCATCTAGTTAAAATTTCGCCATTCTTTATGGGTAAGTATCCCGTCACCCAAGAGCAATGGGATATGG
>Ga0163154_10007776_pt1 | contig 12675 bp, 8 predicted proteins | sample OliLakLV19MP9P1_FD_148649 | JGI IMG/M metagenome (GOLD analysis project Ga0163154, IMG submission 148649) | Freshwater microbial mat bacterial communities from Lake Vanda, McMurdo Dry Valleys, Antarctica - Oligotrophic Lake LV.19.MP9.P1 | ecosystem: Environmental > Aquatic > Freshwater > Lake >... | reverse complement strand
GCCATAAGCGGCCAGAGTCGCGGCGATCAGGGCCTGCCATTCTGCCTCCAGCGAAACGTCGATCCGCCGGAACATTGCCGTTCCACCGTTCGCAGAGATATCGGCTGCCACCGCCTCGCCGAGCTCGGGCAGGATATCGGCCACCACGACCGTCGCTCCTTCGCGCGCAAACAACCGCGCCTCTGCCTCGCCCATCCCGTGGGCGCCGCCAGTGACAATCGCCACCTTGCCGTGCAGCCGCATGCTCATATCCCCCTCCGGTCGTCGCCGGGATTCCCCGATGTGCGGCCGATCTGGCCATCACGAAGGCACGATAGCCGCCCAACCGGACGACTGACAACGGCGCCGCCGCAGCCGGCCAGCCGGCGTTGTTATCAGGCAAGCTTCATCCGCCTGGCCGCCCGTGTGCGGCGCCGTTTGGCTGGCACGCCAGCCTTTGCGTCCGCGTCAAGATGCACGATAATGGGCTGCTGTCGCACGTAGAAATGCAGACCAATGCGTCATCAATGCCGCGAGGGAAGAACCAGGGTGGATAATTTCGATCAAGCCTTCGCCGAATTCGAGGCAGCGGCGCAGATCCGGCGATCTGCCGAGGATTGGCTGGCGGGCTTCGAGGCGGCACTTGCGTCGCGCGATGCGGCGCGGATTGGCGCCTTGTTTCACGCGGACTGCCAATGGCGGGACATTCTCGCTTTCACCTGGCACATAACCCCGACCGAAGGCCGGGAGGCTGTCGCCATACGGCTGGCCCACGAACAGGCACGTACCGCCGCTCACGACTTTCACCTTCCACAAGACCGCCGGCCGCCGCGCAAGGTCACCCGCCTGGGGATTGAGAGCATCGAGGCGATCTTCGCCTTCAAGACCGCCTACGGTAGGGGCGCCGGAATTCTGCGGCTTGCGCCGGTTGCCGAGGGGATGACGGCCTGGCACATCTCGACAACCCTTGATGCATTGGACGGAAGCGAAGAGAAGATCGGCGACAACCGGCCAACCGGGGATGCCTATTCGCGGAATTTCGGCGGGGACAACTGGGCTGATGTTCGCCGCAAGGCCGCGGCGTATGATGACCGGGAGCCGGCGGTGCTGGTGATCGGCGCGGCCCAGGCAGGTCTTGCAATTGCCGCGCGGCTCAATCAATTGGGTGTCGACACCCTTGTCGTCGAGAAATGGCCGCGTATTGGCGATAGTTGGCGCAAGCGGTATCACTCGCTGGCGCTGCACAACTCGACTCACATCAATCATCTACCTTATATGCAGTTTCCGCCGACATGGCCCAAATACATTCCCAAGGACATGCTGGGGAACTGGTTTGAGTTCTACGCCGATGCCATGGAGATCAATTGCTGGACCGATACCGAATTCGTCGGCGCGACCTGGGATGCCGCCGAGACATGCTGGACGGCCCGGCTGAAACGGTCTGACGGTAGCGAACGCGTGGTGCGGCCGCGCCATCTCGTTTTCGCCAATGGCGTCAGCAGCTATCCGATGATCCCCGATATTGTTGGTCTGGAAGGTTTCACGGGCGAGGTCATCCACTCCGAAGGCTTCGATAGCGGCGCAGCCTGGACCGGCAAGAAGGCGCTCATCATTGGCACGGGCAGCAGCGCCAATGATATCGCGCTCGATCTGCACAGCCATGACGTCAAGACGACCCTTGTTCAGCGCGGCTCGACAACGGTCATATCGATCAACCCCAGCGCCAGGCTGAACGAAGCAGCATGGGATGAACCAGGGACGCTCGAAGACGCGGACATGGTTGTCGCGTCGGCAACTCCGCCCTTGATCGTCAAGGGTTACAAGACCGTGGTCAAGCGCATGGTCGAGCTCGATCAGGAAATGATCCAAGGACTCAAATCCATCGGCTTCAAGCACGATATCGGCGAGGACGATACCGGACACCAGATGAAGTACTTCCGGCGTGGTGGCGGCTATAATCTCGACGCCGGAAGTTCGGCCCTGATGATCAAGGGGGAGATCGGATTGCTGCAGTTCGACCGGATCGAGCGCTTCACCGCGGAGGGTGCGCGGCTTGTGGATGGATCGATTGTGCCGGCCGATGTCATCGTTCTTGCGACCGGATACTTTCCGCAAGTGGAGCTGATCCGACGCGCACTCGGCGAGGAGATGGCTGAGCAAATCGGCACGGTTTGGGGCATCGGGGTGGACGGAGAGCTCAACAACATGTACAAGCGAACTTTGCAAGAAGGGCTGTGGTTCATCGGCGGCGGTCTGGCGCAGTGCCGCATCTATTCGAAGTATCTTGCACTACAGATAAAGGCAATGGAGCTTGGGAAGCTTGGCCCGCTTTGAAGCGGGCGCCACTCATGGGACGTCAAATGTCAGTAATTAACCCCCCACTTCCGCGCCCGGTGTTTTGAGGGCCCGAGGGCTGTAAGACGAGAGTGGCAAGGATGGTATCGTAGAGGTTTGCCCGCTTGAGCCGGGTCGTGTCGATTGTCGTTCTGACATCCTCATTGACCTGCGTGGCCGACATCGCACGGTGCCGTTGGTTTCCTTTCGTTGGATCACGCCGGGGCGCAGCTGTTCAAGCAGCTTGGGATTACAGGTAGTCAGTGCATGCCTTCCACACTGCCAGGCAGGCGCGCCCCCGACAGCGGCCAGGGTTATCGATATCCTTCTGACCACGCCCAATGGTGCAGCGCGCAACACCGATCGTGCGCGCCGAGGAGCTGATCCCACCATGACCGGGTGTTTGCGCCTACGCCGCCGCGAACAACCGCTGTCCACGCTCGTTCAGACTACGGCGAACCGCAGCATAACGTTCGCCAATCGCTGCTGCGCCTACCATGCCCCGAGTCAACCCAGTCATCCAACTGCGCCGGAATCCCCAAAATGCGCCGCCAGCACATTACACCAATCCGATTCACGAATTGTTGGGCGTCGCTTTACGTTAAAACCAAGCCCACAAATCTTCCTTATTTGCCAATTCCTGGCTGGGGCCGTCGAACACGATACGGCCCGCCTTCAACACCAAAGCACGTGTAACGATCTTTAAGGTCGCAGGCAGATTCTGCTCCACCAGCACCACCGCGGTTCCGGTAACACGATTGATCTCGGCCAGACTTGCCATCACATCCTTGACAATGATCGGCGCCAGTCCGGTGGACGGTTCATCCAGCAGCAGGATCGATGGCTGTGTCATCAACGCCATGCCGAGCGCCAGAATCTGTTGCTGGCCACCGGATAGCAATCCGGCAAGCTGTGATCCACGTTGCTTCAAGATGGGAAACAGCCGGTACACATCGTCCAACGCGCCGCCATCGTGATTCAGCCCGGCTATGGCAAGATTTCGCTGCACCGTCAGGTTGCGGAATACGTTGTGTCCCTGCGGGACAAGGCCGATGCCACGCCGTGTATTACGAAACACGGCGCCTTCGTTGATCGCTTCGCCGCGATAGGTGACGGTGCCGCGCATACCTTCAATATCGCCGACACTGCATTTCAGCAGCGTGGTCTTTCCGGCGCCGTTATGGCCAAAAATGCCAACGCATTCGCCCTCGTGCACCGTGAAAGAAATTTCCTTCAGCACCAGAAAATCGCCGTAGCCGCCATAGACATCGGAATAAACCAGCATTCCCGCTACACCCCGAAATAGAGTTCCGTCAGCACCTTGCTGGCAAGCAATTTATCCACACTCCCGGACTCCATTATTTTTCCTTGCGCCATGAACACCGCGGTGGTGCAGAGGTCCTTGATAAAGGAGATGTTGTGTTCCACCACGCACACTGCGCGCCCGGACGCGGCCTCTTCCCGCACCACGCGTTGCATGGTCTCATACACCGTGCCTTCCACGCCGGCCATCGGCTCGTCCAGCAGCAGCAATGCCCCGTCGTTCATCAACGTGCGTGCCAGGCCGATCAGCTTCTGATGGCCGAATGGCAGATCCGTGACCATCACTTCGGCCGCGGCGCTGAGATCCATGCGCGCCAGGATACTTAATGCCCGTTCGCGGGCGGCGTGTTCCGCCGCCCGGACCCGCCCGCTGGCGAGCACCAGGCCGAAGATTGATTCCCCCGGATAATGGCGCGGCGCGATGAGCAAATTTTCCATCACTGACATGGACCGAAAAAGCAGCATGTTTTGCCATGTCCGCGCAATGCCGGTCCGGGCGCGGCGATACAGCGCCTGGGCATCGATCTGCTCGGCACCCAGAAAGATGCGCCCTGCATCCGGTTTGATGACCCCCGAGATCAGGTCGAACAACGACGTCTTGCCCGCCCCGTTCGGCCCGATCAAGCCGAGAATTTCGCCGGCATTGATGGTCACATTGATATTGTCGGCGACGACGATGCCGCCAAACGCTTTGTACAGCCCTTCGGTGCGCAGGATCGTGCTCATCAATGGCTACTCGTCAGGCTTCTGCCGCCCACCAGCCCGGTCGGGCGCAGGAACATGACCACAAGAACCAGGGTGGTGAAGATGATGCCCTGCAAGGGTGCCATCACATTTGGCGGCAGATTCAAAAATGTAATTGCCTGCGGCACCGCGATCAGGATCACCGCGCCGATTACCGGGCCGATGGTCGTGCCCATGCCGCCCACCACCACCATGGTCAGGATGGCGACTGTTTGCAGGATATCGAATTGGTCAGGGCTGACGTACTGGAAGTAATAAGCATACAAGCCACCCGCCATGCCGGCAATGCCGCAGCCAAGCGCAAAAATCGCCACCTTCATGCTCATGGCATTGCGCCCGAGGGTGGAGAAGGCGAGTTCTTCGTCCCGCATCGCCGTGATCGCCCGGCCGTACGGCCCACGCACGATCCAGGCAATAAACATCACGGTCAGGATCGCCAAGCCGCCACAGATTACCAGAAACATCGGTGTTCGCGCGGCGCCGATGATGGTGGACGGGATACCGCTCAATCCGCCGGCGCCGCCCGTAAATTCAAAATTCCGAATCACCTGCAACAGGCCGAGTTGAAACCCAAGACTGGAAATCAGCAAGTAATCGCCGGAGACACGCAGGGCAGATAAGGCCAACAGAATGGACGCAACACCTGCCACCAGAACGCCGGCCAACACACAGATGATCGGATGCCACCCTTGGTGAATGGCCAACAAGGCGCTGGTATAGGCGCCCAGTGCATAAAAGATCGGGTGGGCCACTGTCGCCAACCCGCCATATCCGATCACCAGATTATAGCTGGCGGCGAGGATGATAAAAATCGCGATCATCACGATGATGGTTAGGAAATATTCCATCGCCCTTAACCCCCCGGCGGCACGGCAGCAGGCACGACCGGGCGCTTGCGCCATTTCGGAAAATGGATGCCGCGCGGGAATATCACAATGGCAACGAACAAGAACCCGTACAGCAGAAGGTTTTGCCAGCGTGAGGACATGATCAGTACGGAGTAACTTTGGATCAGTGCGAGCACGACGGACGCCAGAGCCCCCATGAACACGCGCCCCATGCCACCCAGCAGGGTGGCAATCACGGCGTTCAGGATCAGTTCCAGCGGCTTGTTGGGTGTAATGCCGCCGCGCGTGCCCACCAAATACATTGCCCCGGTGATGAACAATGCGGCGATGACGGCCGTGACATAATAGGCCCGCCGCGCGCTGATGCCATATAGTTCGGCCAGCTTGGCATTATCGGCAACGGCAACCAGAAATTGCCCATCCTTCGTCCAGCGCAGAAATCCGGCGAGTGCCGCCACGAACACCGCCGTCATGCCGATCGCCACCAGATCCCAGTCGGTGATGGCGATTTCCCAGACGATATGCACCGGAGACATGATGGACTTGAACAAGGTCTGCGGTTCCGTACCGAACAGCAAGGTCAGCCAGTAGATGATGAACTCGGCGACGATCAGGGTAAAAATAAAGAAAGTTAGATGTGATGAGTGCCGTGCACGCAGCACATTCAACCCCCAGGCTTCCGTCACCAGAGCAGCTATGATGGTGCAGGCGCAGGCGAACGGAAAGGCCAGCAGCAGTGGTAGCCCAAGGTGGTTCAACGCAAAATACATCGCGTAGAACGCGATGCCCATGAAACCGGCCTGGGCGAAGTTCCACAGGCCGGTCACTTTCTGGGTGAGCGAAAACCCGACCGTCAGCAAGACGTAAGAGGAGGCAGTGACCGTCCCCGTCCAGAGAACCTGCAGCAGGAGGGCGGGATCGGTCAGCACGATGAATTAATCCAGTTTCGCGAGCGGGGTGAATTTGCCGTCCTTTACCGTCACCAGATAGACCGGCTTGTTCACCCGGTGCCCTTCGATCACTGTCTTGCCGGTGAGCGGTGTATTGAATTCCTTTATCGCCAGCAGCGAGTCGCGCAAATTTTCGCCGGTCAGTGGCTTGTTGTTGTCCAAGGCGTGTTTGAAGATGCGCGCGCAGATCAGCACGGCGTCGTAGTTGTACTGTATAAAGGGCAGGCCGTTCGGCACGCGGCCAACTTCCTTGATCCAGCGATCAATATGCGGCTGGACGTTCGGGTTCTCGTCCGCCCCCGGCGCCAGAGAGGTCACGATGAAACCTTCCATCGCGGCGCCAAGCTGTTCCAGCATCTTGGGGTTGTAGGCGGCCGAGTAGCTGGTGATCTGCTGGCGGAGTCCAAGCTGGCGCATCTGCGCCACCACCAGCGGGACGTCTACCAGCAGCCCATGGATGTGCACCACGTCAGGGTTGGCCGCACGCAGCTTCAGCAGCATGCCTGTGAATTCGGTGGCCGCCGGATCATACGCCTCAAACAGCGCGATCTGGCCGCCTTCCTTTTCGAACACCGCCCTGTAGATCTTGGCGGCATCGATGCCGGTATCATTGTTGATATACAGCACCGCGGCCTTTTTCTTGCCGAGCGTGCCATAGGTATATTTTGCCAGTGCGGTGATATCGACATCCGCCAAGGGAAACAGCGTGTACACGTAATCACCCAATCGGGCGATATCAGGTGAATTCGCGCCGACCGAAAGTTGCAGGATCTTCTCGCGATTCGCCACCGGCGCCTGCGCCTTCACCACGGCCGACCAGGCGGTGATGAACACGCCGGCCTTGTCCACCGTGGCCAGCCGGGTCACCGCGTTGATACCGAGCTGCGGTTGCGCCTGGGTATCGATCACCACGAGTTCGAGCGGACGGCCATTGATGCCGCCCTGGTCGTTGATGTCCTTCTGCGCCATGCGCATCGCGGTCACGAAGTCCGCACCGAACCCCGCCTGGGAGCCGGTGAGCGGTTGCGTGAGGCCAAGCTTCACTGGTTCCCTGCCCTGCGCCCAGGCATCCCGGCCGGCACCCGCGCCGGCGATGCCAAAGGCTGAAAGGGCAGCCAGAAATTGGCGTCGGTCCATGCCGATGAACTGGGTCATTTCGATCTCCCTGCGACGATTTTCCGGCGTATCAACGCACGCCGATCACATTGTGGTTTCTATCGCGACAGCCTATACTTGCAACAACACCGCATCGCGCTTGGTTCGCGGTCCGGGGCCAGGGCGTGTCGAACATCGCATCACAGTACGGAAGGTGCCAGGGCTATGTCCCAATTCCTGATGGAATTGCCCTAGTTGGCTCCACTGACTGTGGTTTTGCGGGCGCGACCGCGTGCCTGTCAAGAGCCGGTTTGACCGCGTGCTTCGTATGATGCGCGATGCCGACCGCTATCGGATAATGCACCGTGCCGAACTCCATTGGGTTACCGGCGCTGTTGGTCACCTGGGGGCGTTTGTGCGGCGTCGTGGCCCCCAGCGCCGCGGATAACCAACGGTGCGTGAACAGGTGCGCGAAACCAACCTGCGCGAGACAACGTCAGCACCTCTTGGTGCCGCGCCAGCCGACGGCAAGCCGTCTACCCGCGTCGCCGCCCTCTTGCGAGGCGGCCTTACCCGCGCGGGATTGAGGGCGGCCGGCAGAATCTCTGCGGCGTCGTGGTCGAAGGGTATCAACACGTCGTTGATGATGGCGCCGCCGCCGGCGTGGATCAGACGCGTCGCGATGCGCTTCCATTACTATTTCGGCCGGCGACGCCTTCTACGAGTCTGGCGAGCGCCTCGCCGATTGGATGTACCGGGCGGACTGGGCATGCCACGTCACGTGTTCAGCGCTCGCCCCCAGGCCGGTTCACGCCGCCAAGCGTTCCTTGGGATCGCCCAACAGGAACTCGACCTCGTCGACCTCGAGCCCCGCGATGTCACCCTCGTCGCTCAGCGCGATGTTCGCGAGGTCAGTCTTGCGCTGTTGCAATTCCACGATCCGGTCCTCGACCGTGTCGGTGGCGATGAGTTTGTAGACGAACACCGACTTGGTCTGGCCGATGCGGTGCGCCCGGTCGGATGCCTGGTCCTCGGCCGCCGGATTCCACCAGGGGTCATAATGGATCACCGTGTCCGCCGAGGTCAGGTTCAATCCTCGCCCGCCGGCCTTGAGGCTGATGAGGAACATCGGCACTTCGCCGCTTTCGAAGACCCGGACCGGTTCGGCGCGGTCGCGCGTGTCGCCGCGCAGCTCGACGTAGCGGATCCCTGCGGCGTCCAGCCGCAGCTTGATCAGGTCGAGCATCGAGGTGAATTGCGAGAACAGCAGGATGCGCCGCCCCTCGGGGATCATTTCTTCGACCATGTCCATCAAGTCGTCGAGCTTGCTCGAAGTGTCCACCAGCCGTGCCGACGGCAACTTCACCAGGCGCGGGTCGCAGCAGACCTGGCGCAGCTTCAGCAGGGCGTCCAGCACGACGATGCGGCCCTGCGCCGCGGTCAGCCCGGTGATCTGCTCGCGCACCTTGTCGTAGAGCGTGCCACGAATGGTCTCGTAGAGTTCGAGTTGTTCGGGGGCGAGGTTGATGCGGCGCAGGATGGTGTGGCGCGGCGGCAGGTCGGGTGCCACCTCGGATTTCGTCCGGCGCAGCAGGAAGGGGCGGATGCGCCGGATCAGTTGCACTCGACGCACCGCATCGTTGTTCTTCTCGATGGGCGTGCGGTAGCGCTTGGTGAAATGCTTGCGGTCACCGAGCAGGCCCGGCATCAGGAACGCGAATTCCGACCACAATTCCTGGAGGTTGTTCTCGATCGGGGTACCCGACAGGCACAGCCGATGGCGGGTGTCGAGCTGGCAGACGGCCTTGGTTGCCTTGGCGTCGGGGCTTTTGATGACCTGCGCCTCGTCCAGCACCACGAGGTGCCAGGCGAGTTTCTTCATCGCCTCCACATCGCGCGCCAGCACGGTGTAGGTGGTGATCACCACGTGGATGCCGTCGAGTTCGTCGCGGCGGGCGTGGCGGTCCAGCCCATGCAGCACCGCCACGCGCAGTCCGGGCGCGAATTTGGTCAGCTCGGCGGTCCAGTTGCTCACCAGGCTGGTCGGCACGACGATCAGTACCGGGCGATCGAGCCGCCCCTCGGCGTGTTCGATCACGATATGCGCGATGGTCTGGGCGGTCTTACCCAGGCCCATGTCGTCGGCGAGGAAGCCACCCATACCGTGGGCGCGCAGGTGCTGGAGCCAGTCCACGCCGTGTTGCTGATAGGGCCGCAGCACGGCAGTGAAGGCGGCGGGAACCACGACCGGCGGGATTGCCGGCTGGTGGCGCAGGCGGGCGCAATAGGCCGCGATGGCCTCCGCGCTGTCCCAGCGCGTGGTCAGCAGGTCCTCCAGGTCCAGCACGCTGTCGGCTTCGGCTGCGGGCAGGACGAGGCCACCATCGGCGGTGCGCTGGGCTGCCTCCAACAGGTCCGACATCACTGCGAGCAGGCGGCCGATGCGCTCGGCCGGCAGTTTCAGGATGCGCCCGTCATCCAGGCTGGTGATGATCTCGCCATCGACGATCTGTGCCGCCTCGATGCCGCCGCGGTCGAGCAGGCGGGACAGGATGGGCAGCAGCGGGACGCGGGCGCCGTCGATCTCAATGCCGAAATCCAGCGCGAAACTGCCGGCTTCGGCATCGGCGACACGGACGTCGTAGTCGCCCACCGATTGCACCATGCGCGGACCAAAATCGCGGTCGATCAGATTGCGCCAGCCGAGTGCTTCGAGTGCTGGAACCCGCTCGCTGACAAAACCCTGCCACCGTTCGGCGGCATCGCGGCCGCGATACACGAAGACCATGCGGCCCTTGGCGGTGGCGCCCTCGGCGATGCGCATCTGGCTGAAGCCGGCCTGGCGCAGCGTGGCGAGTGCTGCGGCCTCGGCGGCCCGGTCGCGGCGGATGAAGCTCTGTTCGCTTTGCATGTCGCCTGGGCGGTGGGCGCGCACGAACTGGCGTTCGTCATCGGCCGCAGTCAGGGTGCCTTCGTAGTCGAAGTCGATCGCCAACGCATCGATACGTTGAACGCCGCCGGCATCGTCGGGACCGGTGAACTGCCGAAGCCCCAGCACCGGGGTCGGCACGCAATCGTGGATGATCGGCTCGGCGGCGCGAGGAAGCACCGTCTCGGCGCGGCGTGCGATGGCGGGCGGCCGTTGCATTGAGCGCGTTACCGGCCGGGCGAGCGGGGTCGGCCGGGCAGGAGGGGTCGGCGCCTGGCGCAGCCGCACACGGCCCACTGCGCCGGTGGTAGCGTCCACGTACCACGGGCCCGCGGCACCGAGGATCACGGCGGAACGTGGCGGCAGGTTCGGGGGCACGTTGGCCTGGAAGGCACGCTCCTCGCCCAGACGCAGCACCGTGCCCGTGGCCTGCCAGCGTGCCTTGCCCATGCGCGCCAGCAGTTCAAGGACCGAGGCAACCGCGCCCGGCGCCACGGCGACGCGTTCTGTATCACCGGCGCCAAGCATGCGGGCCATGATGCGCACCGTCTCGGGGCTGCTGGGGTCCGCCAGGATGCGGCCCGGGTTCGTCGCCTCCAACCGGCCGGTGCGCTCGCCGACCAGAAGGGTGGCGACGTAGCAGGCATCCGGCGGCCGCCCCGGCGACACCTCGAACACCAAGCGCTGCCGCTCCGCCGCCACGGGGGCAGTCAGCGCGTCCATGAAGTTGCGCTGCACCGGTTTGCGCAGGCTGGCATGGCGATCGAGCGCTGCAAGCGCGCCGGCGGCCATGTGGGCGCAGGCGGACTGGCTGCAACTGCACCAGTTGGCAAACACCACGCGCTGGCCGAGCGGCGATGTTCTTATGCTCGCGATGTGCCGCAGGCCGAGGTGTTCCACCACGACTTCGATCGACGCTTCCTGGAGCACGACCTCCACAGTTCCCAACAGCACCAGTGACCGGCCCCGGGTCAGCGTGCGTGCATCGAAAATGCGTCCGAGGTCTTCGGTCGAGAACGGCGTCAGCATCAGAGTGGGGGCGTCCTCGGAGTTGCAGTGACCGTTCAAGATACCGACAAATAGACGGAAATGCGAGGAGGTCGAGGATAACAGGTGTATCGCACCCGAAATTCTGGCCACAAGGTTGGAGCCAAGCGGGTTGGCTGAACGCTGCCTTGTCTCTGGTCGCTCTGGCGTCTGGGCTTAGTGAGGCGTTTTCAGTGTCCATCTAGGAAAAGCTTGAATCGTTGGAATCACTTGTGATTTCATTGCGGCGGTGCGATTCGCAGGAGCTGCCGGATGTGGACGGACGAAAATCGGGGTCGGTATGACCGTAGCAAGTAGCGCTATCCCAGCGACCTGACTGACGAGGAGTTCTCCCTGATCGGGCCGCTGATCCCGCCAGCGAAGCATGGCGGCAAGAAGCGTACCGTCAACGTGCGCGAGGTGGTCAACGGGTTGATGTACATCCTGAGCACCGGCTGCCAGTGAGCGTCGCTGCCGAAATATCTCCCGGCACGCAGCACGGTGAACGACTATTTCTGCCGTTAGGAGTATGACGGCACGCTCAATCACATCCATCAGGCGTTATACTTACAGTGCCGTGAGCTGGCGGGGCGGGAACCCAGCCCCACTGCAGCGATCATCGACAGTCAAAGCGTCAAGAGCGCCGAGAAAGGGGGGTCTCTGACCCGCCTGGTTTTGATGCGGGAAAGAAGATTAGGGGCAAGAAGCGCCATATCCTGATAGATACGCAGGGCCTGTTGCTGCACGCCATTGTCCATGCAGCCGATATTCAAGATCCCCTGGGCGACAGCGCAGCGGATTCGCTGCGCGAAAGCCGAGACGGCGGCGTGCTGCTGATGAGCACGATGTTCGACGCGTATCCGTTCCTGCTGAAACTCTATGCCGACAGCTTCTGCCAGGGGCCGAAGTTCCAGGAAGCGCCGGGTGCGGTCTGCCGCCAGATCAACGTGGAGATCGTCAAACGGTCAGACACTGGGAAGTTTGTGGTGTTGTCCAAACGCTGGATCTTCGAGAGAACCATCGCCTAGCTCAACCGCTGTCCTCGCCTGGCAAGGTACTGGCAATGCATGAGCCGCAACGGTCTCGCGTTCCTGCGTTAGGCGTCCGACCGTCTGATGGTCAGAAAGTTCTGTCGAATCACGATACGATCCCGGATAGACTCTCAGTGCTGGCGTTGGCACCTCGCTAAACATACCATTCGGCAACAAGGAAATGGCATTGTGTCTCGGCGCCCGATACCCGCACTGGACGGTGGTTTGCGCCGCCAGGGGCGACCCTGGAGCCATTCCGGCAGAACGGCTGGCTATCGGTCCGCGGTTGATGACCGCGCGGAGTATGCGCCATCGAGGTCCTGCGTGCGCGTGCGCACGCAAGGCTAACGCCCTCTTGTTTCCACACTGCTTCCATGGATTTTTTGGAAGCCGGGTTCTGGAAGCACGAAATCTGC
>Ga0163154_10007766_pt1 | contig 12685 bp, 9 predicted proteins | sample OliLakLV19MP9P1_FD_148649 | JGI IMG/M metagenome (GOLD analysis project Ga0163154, IMG submission 148649) | Freshwater microbial mat bacterial communities from Lake Vanda, McMurdo Dry Valleys, Antarctica - Oligotrophic Lake LV.19.MP9.P1 | ecosystem: Environmental > Aquatic > Freshwater > Lake >... | reverse complement strand
AACTCTGAGAATGAACTGATGGGCCCGCAGGAGTGCGCAGCGTGACAGCGAAGCTCCCGAAGGTGTCCTCTGAAAGCGGTGCGGGTCTTCGTTCATTCCGAAAAAGAAACGTCTTTAAGAAGACGGAACTTCGGCTCTGGCGGCGGCGGTGCGGGTCTCTACACCCAGCTTCGAGAATACATTTTCAAGGTGTTTTCCCACTGTACGCGGACTCAAACCAAGGATGGTGGCAATTTCTCGGTTCCGTTTTCCTTCCCGAATCCAATGAAGAACTTCGCGCTCCCGCTGCGTAAGTTGAGCGGATGCAGGAATGTCTTTCCTCGGAGTGAATGGCTGCTCGCTGAAAATCAGCGTGGCCGAATCTTCACCTAGGCAGGCCAGCGTTACCGTCAAGGTCCCTTCATCCGTTTGTCGCCGGAGCGGTTTGGGTGGCGCACCCATCACGTCCACCGACGCGATATGCGAAAGCTGGGTGCGCAGCCACCGACATAGCTCACCCGGCAGCTTGTGCGCCTCAAAATGCGGGTAACCGAAATAACGAGTCAGCAGTGACGCGAGTTCGGGAGCCATATAGGAAGTGATCGACGCCCGACGGGTGACGATGAGGGTTTGGTGACGAGAAGCCGAGGCTAGTGATGGCTCACCGGTACCGCGCAACCGCACAAGCTCGCACGTAGTCTGCCACGCCCGAGTGATGTGCGGACTGACTAACTCCATTGTGAGACGGTCTTTCTGAGAAAAGTCTCGGGTCCATCGATTGCAATTGAGGAGGTAACGTTCGGCCCCGGTCTGAAACAAATATACCCCAATCTGATAACGTACTCCAATCGCGAGGTAGTATTCGTGATAGAGGGTCGACTTCAGCCAGGAAGGGTCGTTGCGACGATCACCAAAACTCTCGATGCTATTGACTCGGGGAATTCGAAGCGGTTCGAACATCCGGTGCTCATGCAGGTGTTTGACCATGATGTTCCCGAACTTCTGCCAATAGGCGGGTACGGGTGTTGGAACGATTATCCTTTCCGCACCAAAAATCATCATATTTAGGGCAGCACGATCACACCGAATCAGGTCTGCAAGCCCTTGCGGGATGTTCCGATGAAGCGCTTCCACGTTCTGTGCGGCGTACAAATTCAAGAGGTATCGATGAACCTGGACGATGTATTCCTGAGACAGCCGTTCCATTGCTGGTAAAAGTTCGGAATTCCGGTGGGCGGGTTTTCGGTGCAGGAACGGAGTATGTCCCAAGCTCTGGATGGATGCGCACGAAACGAGATGACTCCGCAACGGTACGGAACCGGGAACTGGAGTCACGCATTCTATTGCCGATCAATGAGAGAGGCGGGGCGCAACGTGCTCCTGGAGAAACTAACTTGCAAGACTCACGGCTCGACCAACAAATACTCCTCACAAACAGCGGTCAAGGCGCGAATCCAAACTTATGCGATAGTTTCACGATTGTTGCACCACCGGCGGCATGGGTGGCAACTGCATGCAGTGCCCTTTACTGCGTGCGCACCCGAAGCAGCGACAATCCGCCTCCCCGCGCACCATCCCGCATGCACGATGGGTCAAACCGCTCGGCGCGTTTTCGACGGGCTCGCGATTTTTCAATTCCTCTTTTCTAGCACCAAGATGCGCGGCGCTTGGTCGGCGACGTGTGGCTTCATCCGGTCGTTCGACCGTAAGCGCCACACGGAGTCCATCCGGGAAATGTTGGCGCTGCTATAGCCGGCGGTCGAGAGTTAGCCCTGTTCTTCGATAGCGAAGTAGTCGAGGGGAGTGACCTGGACGACGTTAGCAGCGGCGGCGGCCAGTCGTTGGAGCGCCCAGACGACGTATTCGCAGGGATTCACTTTGGGGCACTTTGATCAGTTGATCAAAGTGCCCTTCTGGAGCGTATCAGTGAAACCCTGCGCCAGCCTCGAAATTCCAAGTTTCTTCTGGATATGGACGCTTGCAACAGTTCGAGCCTCTTTGAATTCGTCGAGTTTCAATTGATAAGCTTTCCTGAGTTCTTCGGCATGTCTTTCCGCACATCTCACCAAACCGACCAAATTGGATCGCCTGTGGGAAGTGATCCACTCGCTGTGTAACGCGACCGCATTGGAAGGGGCACCCGGCCAAGGCAGCGGACTGAATTCTCAGTAGAGCGCAGGATCAGAATGGGCGACCTCGGGCCTGGCGATGCGGCAATCGCCTTTTCATCGTCTGGGTCAGATTCGCGAGAAGCAGGTAACAAACCCTGGTGCCCATATCATCACCCGGCACCCAACCGGTGCCGAAGGAGTGTCAGCCCAACCAAACCCGCGCCTAGCAAGGCGACACTCATGCCGCCGTCGGGCACGGCTTGCACCGGGGGTTCTCCGACCTGCCAGGTGATTGCGGATTGAATGGGATCAAAACTCACTGCTGCGCCGCCCCTCGCTCCGGTGATATCGATCGCGAAGAGCGCGTCGGCACCGAATGGATCGCTCGTCCTGAACAGCGGCAGAAAGGTGATCGGATCGAGCAGAAAGAACGAGAACTGATCGAACCCGGGTGCGGACACGTTCTCTGTCAGTGCGAGCGAGAAGCTCAAGAACGTGCCAAACGTGACCTCGCGCAGCACTTCATTGAAGAAGCCGAGATCCGTGACCGTGAACGGAGCGGCGTTGTCCAGCACCCCATCGGTGGCGAGGAGATCAACGGAGACGGTGTTGTTCGCGACCGTGCTGTCGCCGCCGATCAAGTCAAATGCGATCAGTCCCGACTGACCGGTAAGCGCGGTGGTATTGATCGTGACCGGGATGGCCTGGGCCTTGGGCTGCGCAAGACCCAGCAGGCAGAGGACCGCGACTAGGCACGCGCGTGCGCGCTGGCAGTTTAATGGAAAGAAGGAGGGGAGGACTTTCATGGTGGTAGGCAACTAGCGGGTTCCCGCGCCGGCGAGCGCGCGGGTCGTGTAGGTGATCGAGGCGTTGGAAGCGTTGGTGAATTCCACGTCGCGGGAAACCGATTCTCCTGGGCTCAACGCCCCATCGGGGCCGACGTTGAGATTTACGAATGGACTGCCCAACGGGGCTGCCGCGGAGGTTGAGCCGGCGGGTGCAAAGAGCATGGCGTTGGGCGACAGCGCATCGAAGACCAGCGAGACTGGACCTCCAATGGTCTGCGGGCTCGTGTTGGTCACGGTGATCGTCTGGGCAAATCGCCGGGTCACGCGATTCAGCCGGAAGCCACCGCGCGTGATCGCAAGACTGGAGCTCACGTTCACGGGCACCGGTGCGATTGCCGAAATGACGAGCGTCGCGGTAGCGGTACCCACTTGGTTGGGATCGGTGATGGTCGCGACGACCGCATACGTGCCGGCGTTGATGGGGGCGGCGGTGGCTCCGTCGTAGGTGATCGTGGTAGGGAGGCCGGCCGGTGTGGTCGTGACGGTGACGGATTTCGGCGTGGCATCGTAAGTCTGCGAGGTGTTGCTGAGCACAATCCCAGCGGTCGCCTTGGTAATCACGAGCGTGCCGGTCGTGGAGCCTATAAAATTCGCGTCGGTCAAAGTTGCGGCCACGGTGTACTCGCCGGCGTTGGTCGGCGCAGTGGCGCTGCCATCATACGTGAAGGTGGCGAGGAGCCCCGCAGGCCTGGTCGTCGCAGTGACGGTGCGCGGCGTGCCGTTGTAAACTTGAGTGGTGTTCGCCAGCGAGATAGTCGCGACGGCCTTCGCGATCGTGAGCGTGCCGCTTGTCGTGCCGGCGTAGTTGGCATGGTTGATCGTAGCGACGACGGCGTAGCTTCCCGAGTTGGTCGGCGCAGATGCGCTGCCATCGTAGGTGATCGTCACGCTGAGGCCAGCCGGATTCGTCGTCGCGGTGACCGCCCGGGGCGCCCCGTCGTAGGTCTGAGCGGTATTGGCCAGTGCAATCGTCGCGGGGGCTTTCGCGATCGTGAGCGTGCCGGAAGTCGTGCCGGTGTAGTTGGGCGAAGCGATCGCGGCCACGACGGCGAAGATCCCAGCTGCGGTCGGTGCTGTCGTGCTATCATTGTAGGTTAAGTTCACTGGCAGGCCCGCGGGCGCGGTCGTCGCAGACACCGATTTCGCCGTGCTGTCGTAAACTTGGCTCAGATCGCCCAGCGTGATTGTGGCGGCCGCCTTCGCGATGGTGAGGTTCAGGATGGCTAACCCGGTCCCAGCGGCGTTCGAGGCCGCGATATCGACGGGAAACACGCCGGTGACCTGCGGCAGGCCTGAGATGAGGCCGGTCGGGTGATCGGTGGTGAGATTCGCCGGCAGGTTCATGGCGTCAAAATCGTCTGGGCTGTTGGTCGCCGTGATCGTGTAGTTGAACGCCTGATTGAACACGCCCGCGGCGGTAAGCGGGCTGGTGATGGCGGGTGCCGAAGCCGGCGCGTAAGAAAACAGCATGCCGCTGTTAGCAAAAGATCCTCCTTGCCCGTCCGCGCCGTAAATCGTGCCATTCGTGCCGCGGGTAAGACTGACTTGTTGGATCAGACCATCGGTCGTATAGTCAAATTGGTGAACGACGGAGAAACCGGTTCCGTTTTTATTAACCGAAAAGAACGTTCCACCCAGGTGAACCCCGCCCACAAACGGGCCGAATGCCGTTGTGCCGTAGAGTTTGCCGTCCAGCCCTTCGACGAGTCCGCCACGCGGTGTCCGCGCGATGCTTGGTGCTCCACCCGCGAACGCATGCACGACTGCGAATCCCGTGCCGTCCTTGTTGATGCCGAACACGGTGCCGCCACCCGCTGGGCCGCCTTGCGAGTTCGTGCCGTAAAGGCGGTCATCGCTTCCTTCGATCAGAATATCGTAGGAGGAATTTCCGTGAAGGACGGACTGGAAGGTGTGAAGCACCGAAAAGCCGGTGCCATCGGGATTGAGCCTGAAAATCGTTCCCGTGCCGCTGGAGTTGGCGAGACCGTACAACCGTCCGTCGCTGCCGGCGATCAAGCCCACCCCTGGTTGTCCGGGAGAGGCAGTGCCCTCCGATGGGGCTAGCGTGCGCAAAATCGTATAGCCGGAACCATTGGCATCGATCGCAAAAATCCGCGACGCGGTATCCGAAGTCATGCCGTAGAGCCGGCCGTCGGCGCCTTTGACGAGTGCGCCGGTCGGCGGCGAACTGCCATCGGGATGAAGACCGAAACTGTGAACAATCGTGAAGCCGGTCCCGTCGGGCTGGACTGCATAGAGTGCGCCGCGCCCATATAGCCCGTTCGTGATGCCACCGTAAAACCGACCGTCGTCACTCAGAACCACTCCAGTCGTGAGGTTGCCACCGATTGTCCTGCCGTTGAACTGTCCGACGAAATTGCGCAAGACCGTGAAATTAGATCCGTTCGGATCGATCTTAAACAGCGTCCCAAACTGCGAGAGGTCTCCATTCGTGTTGGGATCGTCGGAGGCACCGCTGTACGTTGTCCCGTAGAGAGTGCCGTCCGCACCTTCCAGCAGGCGGCCCCGTGGATTGTCGCCCAACGCTCGGTAGTCGGAATGACGGAGCACCGAGAAGTTAGATCCGTCGATGTTCAATCGAAAGATAGTCCCGTTTTCGTAGACACCGCCGACTTCCGCCGTGCCGTAAAGCCTGCCGTCGCTGGCGATGAGGAGTCCTGCCTTCAAAAACGCTCCTTCTGTGGACCGATTCAGGATGTCCAGTACCGAGTAGCCCGTGCCATCGGGCCGCACGGAGAAAATCACTGAATTCGACTGAAAATGGGTCGTCCCGATCAGTCTCCCGTCGCTGGACTGAACGAGTCGCCCCTCCGGCCAAATAGCAGCGGTGCCCGCGGTAACCTGGAGGTTCTTCAACACAGTGAAGCCTGAGCCATCGGGTTGAAGCGCGAACACCGTTCCAGCGTTGCTACTACCGCCCACGCGATTCACGCCAAAGAGTCGACCATCGAACCCCCGAATGAGGCCGGCGTAAGGGCTCCCGCCGTCGCTGGTGGTAGTGAGATGACGTAGCACCACGAAACTTGAGCCGTCGGGATTGAGCGCGAAGATCGTGCCTCCGCCATTTGCTCCGCCTTCAATCGCGGCGCCGTAGAGACGGCCATCCGCTCCTTGGAGCAAACTCGCGCGCGGCGTGCGGCCATCAGCCAGACTCGTCAAGTGACGCAGCACGGCGAAGCCGGTGCCATCCCGATTGAGCGCGAAGATGGTTCCACCCGAATTGACGCCCCCCGCGCTGGCGGTGCCGTAGAGCCGACCGTCGCTCCCTTCGATCAATCCGGCATAAGGCGAACTTCCGCTACTGAACGTGGAGCGATGCAATACGGCGAAACCTGTACCATCTGGGTTCAGCCCGAAGATGGTTCCTCCTACTAAGGTCGTGCCGTAAAGCCGCCCATCGCTCGCCTGGATGACGCCCCCATAAGCGTTGGCTCCATCATCTTGGGAACCATTTAAATGGTGCAAAATTTCAAAACCGCTGCCGTCAGCATTCAGTCTAAAAACAGTGCCCTCGAGGTATTTACCCCCCCTCTGACTAGTGCCATAAAGCCGGCCATCGAGCCCTTGGATCAGGGGTGAGGAATTCCGGATACCCTCGGTTCCCCGATCGAACTCGTGAAGGACATTAAACGTCTGCGCTACTGCCAACCCGGCGGCGCCAAAAGCGATCGAAATGACTGCCGCAGCAATGACGCGATTGAGCGCAAAACGGAAAAATAGATTCATGGGACGAGTGGAGATAATCACGAAGAATAGGATGGCAGCGAAAGTGTCGGAATACCGGACGCGCCGTCTCGTTTCGGTCTCGGCTTGGTGGTGGAGGAAATGGACGATGCCCCATTGCCTCACCGGAACCGCAAAAACGCGGCCGGCGCTGACGCAACGAAGCAGAGCGCCACATGGTAGACTAATCCGAGCCCGCACGGAATACGTCAAATGACGTAGCTTTCGAACGTTCTCTGCGTTTCGCTGGTACCGACGAAGGTTTTGATCCGCAGGTTCCGTTTGAGCGCCGTCAAGTCAAGGGTGTCCAGCGCCCTGTATGATTTGATCGCGGCATAGGCGATCGTCGGTGCCTTGGCTCGGGAAGCGGCGCGGATAAATGCGTCGTGTTGAGGGGATTGGGCGGTGACGGGTAACGGCAGGTAAGGCGTGGGATGCGCTCAAAACATTGACTCAACATATGCTTGAAGACGCATGGCAGGGTCGGGTTGGACCCCATGTGGAGCACATTCCGTTGGCCTCACTACGGAGACACTTCGTAGATTTCGACCAACGCCTCACCCGTGCCACCGTCGGCACCGCTGACCAGTACGGTGTAGCTGCCCGGCGACAGCGTGACTACGAGAGCCGCGTCTTTACTCCCGGCCGATAGGGCAAACGCACCGACACGAGTGAATGTGTCTGCCAACGCCGCCGACCATGTGTCGTTTTCGTTGATCTTGGTCGCACCCGAGTATACCTCGAGCTTCGGATCGACGAGGACGCCGGGCACGCCAAAGACGGCGAGCGCCGGTCCCACTGCGCGGATAAGGACCGTCTTGCTCGAATTGCCGGAAATCGTGAAGCCGGCGATCAGAATATCGCTCCCCGTGCCCACACGGTTGCGCGCGGAGACGTTAACGAGCCGCGGTGTGTCGCCTGAACCGGCGTCATAGGCTTCGACCAGAACACTTCCTCCGACCGTGCCGCTGACCTGCGCGGTGTGGCCACCTTCTATAGTGCGGATCAGCGCGGCATCGAGACTGTTGGGCGTGAGTGCAAAAGCTCCCACGCTCGCGAACGCGGCGCTGAGGACGGGCGTACCGCCCCAGTTATCGTTGGTGTCGATCTGGATGCTATTTCTGAACACGGCCAGCTTGGGATCGGCCATTGCCCCGGTGACTCCAAAGGGAGTCAGCCCCGGACCCACCGCCCGCAAGAGCACCGACTTCGATCCGCCGTTCATAGTTATTCCCACAATAAGCGTCTGGGTCGGAGCGAGCGTCGTCCGCACCGAAACGTTGCTGATTATTGCGGCATTACCCGGGCTTACTACCGTAACCGTTGCCACCGCGCTGGTCACAGATCCGGCGGAGTTGGTGACGACGACCGAGTAAGGGCCGCTCGCAGTGGCAGGCAAATTGGATAGCATCAACGTGGAGTTTGTCGCGCCACTAATCGGTGTTCCGTTTCGATACCATTGATAGGCGGGTGCCGGACTTCCTGAAGCGGACACGGAAAGCGTGACGTTTCCTCCTACCAATACGGTTTGCGATGATGGCTGCGTTGCGATACCGGGCGCAACCGCGACCGGCTCAGAAAGGGTGACGCCGAAACGCTGGCTGACGGGGTTCGCAACGAAAAAAGCAGCATTGCCGGATTGCTGAGCGGTCACGGCAACCACCCCCGAAAAGCCCGTAAGAGAGAGTGTGTTGCCATTCACCAAGACACCGGGACCCGTAACGCTATAAGTAATGGGTAAGCCGCTGCTGGCAGTTGCCGTAAGCGTAAACGGGGGATCGAACACGGTGCGGTTGATCAGCGGCTCAAAAGTGATCGTCTGATCAGAGCCCTCAATGCGAACAGGGGTGGATTTGTTGACCTTCGTTCCGTCGGCCAACTGGCCGAAAACGTTTGATCCCATCGTCCAGACCTGGCCGGCATTGGTCTTGTAAACCGTATTACCGTTGCCGCCCGCCGTAACCCAAAGGACGTTAGTCGCAATCTGAATCGGAGTGACTTGCTTGGCCACCGCCGAAGGCCCAAGTGCGCTAATTGCACCGTTTCCCATGCCCCACATTGTGCCGTTGGCTTTGAGAAAGAGTGTAAAGTGATCGCCGGTCACCACAGAGACCACTCCTGTTGCCACTTGCACAGGAACTAACCGGTCGGTGGTAGAGCCGTCGCCCAATTGACCACTCACATTTTGTCCGGCACCCCAAAGACTGCCGTCCTTTTTCACGAACATAGTAAACGCGACCCCGGCAGAGACTGAGGCGACATCACTTGCCACCTGTACGGGCGTGCCTCTATTCGCCCTCGTCCCGTTACCCAGCTGACCATTCTCATTCCAACCGGTTGCCCAGAGTGAACCGTCACTTTTGACAAAAACAGTGTGCGCAGTCCCCGCGGCAAGCGCGATGACATCGACACCCATGCGCACAGGGGTCCACCGTTGCGTCGTGGTGCCATCGCCAAGCTGGCCATACGAATTCACGCCGGCGCCCCAAAGGGTATTGTCGAGTTTGAGATACACCGTGTGGTGCGATCCGAGATCGACATCTGCGACCGAGGTCGCCACCCTTCTCGGCACGAAAATACGGACGGTCCCGGTGCCAGAACTGGTGCCGTCCGCTAATTGGCCAAACGCGTTGCTACCTCCGATCCAGAGATCGCCGTCACCGGTCAAAAAAGCAGTGGTCGTGACACCAGCGCGCACCCGTGAGAACCCTGTGGCCACGCGGATCGGACGACTCTTGTCGGTTGTTGATGGATACGGCACTTCGCCGGGATCGGGTATGCCGACGCCCCAAATCTTACCGTCACACAACTGGCCTCCAGTGTTTGCACCGACGCCATATGCTCCGCCATCGGCCGTGATAAACATCGTATAATTGAACCCAGCCGAGGCAGAAACAATCTGCTGCGCCATGGCGGGCGTCGCACTGACGACCAGGGCAAGAATTGTCCCCAGCACTCGTGCTGGCGTCGACCAACCGGTCGCAGATTCGTTGGGAGGCTTTCCAACATAGGGTGAACCGTTTTTAAACTCGGGAATATTCATCGATTACGAAGGATTAAATCGAGGGGCTCACTACCCGGATGGGTGATGAGAAAGGATTTCCTAACACCATTTGCTAATTGGAGAGAGACTTTTGTCCAGCGCCAATTAGAATCCGAGGTCGCATTGCCTCACCAAGAATCTTACTTCCGACCGCCGTTGCCTCACGTTAAATCTTACCAATTCCGCGACGCGGATAGGCCGCCTCCTGCGGTAAGCTATTCGCATGTGTCCTCGGAGGCGGCCAACCGCTTATGCATTCTACTGACCAAGCAATCTAACCACCTTGGTAAGATCTGATCTGAGGCAACCGGTAAGAAAATTACGTGAGGCAATGCGACCATGGTTCTAGTTGGCGCTGTACACGAAAATGCGTGACGCCTCCGATTCAGAAGCAAAACCCCGTTGCGCAAGCAGGGTGATTTCATCTTGGCCGAACTGTCCGCGCGCAAACACGGCGTGGGCACCTCCAAGGCCGTCTGCGAGAACCTCGGCGTAGCAATTGGCGTCGATGCGCTCCGAGAAGATGCGCTCCCCGCGTTTGGAAATGCGGTCGTCCTTCCGGAGTTCGTCGATCTGGGCATACAGTGCCGAGAGCTTTTCTCGGACCGGCGTACAGGTTGTAGAGTTCATGGGACAAGATAAGGGTGTAGCGATGGAATATATTGGGAAGGAGGGCCCAATCAGCCGGCGAACAATTCGAGCTGGCCCGCCGGCGCATCGGTCGGCTCGCCGGCCTGAATTGTTGTTCCTATCGAAGGCATGGTAGCCGCCGCTCAACGGAGATCGCTGCAGCTACCATGTCCGGTTGTGCAATCGCGGCGGGGTATGGCGTACCGGCGTCAGCGAGCGCCCCAACGGACTTCGATCGATGGATCGCAATCCCGAAAAGTGCCGCGCATTCTGCAATCCGACGAAACCGTTCGGGCTCGAACGCGCGAATCGCTACCGGTGAAAACGACCGTCGAAAGAGAACGGCTCGGGCTTGCCCAGGCTGAGACGAGAAAAGTCTGGGTGATACGGATTCAACAGGAAATTGTATTCCCCGAGGGTCACAACACTGGGCACGCGGAGAATCGCAGAGTTGCCGGATGCAATCCAAGCGTCCCCGAACGCGCGGGTCGACGCAGGTGCGGGCAAATCACGCCAGTCGACAGGGAATTTCGTGAGGGTTTCGACCAAGGTTTCGGCGAACCTAATGGGGATCGCAACCAGTGACATAGCGGAGATCAGGCTCGTGTCCTCAACGTGGACGAGGACTTCCAGTGAAGCGAGAGAACGGCTCTCGGCCGTGTAGATGATAGATGTCCCGGAATTGTTCCAGCGACCCGGGACCACCGCTGCTCCGCGTCCATCAAACGCGGACCGCGCCCACTTGGCTTTGCAGATGCGCCATGCCGTGATCACGCAAAAACACCGTGTTCCAGTCGGCCAAGGATCTGTTCGACTTCACGGGCACCGGGTTCTGTCGCACTCAAGGCAAGCGGCGTTTGGCCGCCGAGGACTTTCAGGGGACGGTTGAGCCATTGGCGGGCATTTTCTTCATCTTCCAGTACGTCGGTCGCGCGGGCAATGACGCGCATCAGGCGAGCGACTCTCTCAGACTCGTCCGGCTTCAGCTTGGCGCCGTACTTCAGTCGACGTTCCATCGTTTTCTTGGTGATGTTCACCATTGGGCTGACTTTCGCGGGTTGCAGTCCAAGCGCGGCGGCAACCTGCTTCAGCGCGAGTGATGGAAGGCCGACTGACACCAGTTCCGCCATCTTCAGATTGTTTTCGAGCGGATATGCCTTGAAGGGTGCGGTAGCCATTTGTCCACCGTTAGGAGACAAATGGCCTTTGGTCAAGTATGCAACGACACGGCAATTCCCTGGAATCGGCAACACGCCTATTGCTCGGTGGGGCCCGGTGCCTTCCGGACGTAGGCTGCAACACTCGCCGGAAACTTGACCATTTGACCCTCGGGAACGGACACCCCGTTGATCGGATACCTGGGCGAGTTGATGGACACGCCGGTTACCCTGAAGGTGCCCGTGCGCATTTGGAACACCTTGCCAAAATCTTCCGGCTCCAGGCCGACCAAGCGGCAATCTCGTTCGAAAAGCGCACGGTCGCGCTCAACACCACCGATGGACCCTACGGCAAACTCTGCAGCGACCCGGACGCTTCCGCCTTCCGGCGTAAACGTGGCGCATCCGAGGTTGCACTTGAGGCCGTGCTTCTCAGCGATAGCGGAAAGAGCCGAAGCAACTTCGGCGCGCAAGATCTTGGCTGCTTGGAGGTCAATCGTTGTGATCATGTTGAAAGATAATTGAGCCGGATCGTTCCGGTTCTGTGCTTGGTCTTTATGCCACAGCCACGACCGGAACGGAGGCCGGCGGGGTGATCTTGAAGCGGTCACCGCTCAATCCCGCGATCCTCTGCACGCGAGGATCCGTGGAGAGACGAGTAACTTGGTTGCGCAGGCTCAACACGTCGCACTCGTCCTGATTCTCTCGGGTGAAGGTCCATCCGTTGGCTTCGAGTTCGGTTCCGGACGTGGAGACTTCGGCGATCTTCTTGAGGTCGCGGATACCGTGGCCAACTCTAACGTGAGCCACGGCACCCACCCAATCGGTCCAACCGTTGCAGGTCCCCCCGCTGACGTTGAGCGTCACGCACACGCCGTTGATCCGGGCTTTCACGTAGCTGAAGCCCGTATCCAATGCGATTTCGACGAGGCCAGACGGAACCGCAAAGTAGAGATCGGTCCCGACGTTCGCAGTCCAGAACTTGCCGCCGCCGCGTCGATAGTGTTTGAACTCCAGGAGCCGGAGAAACTTTCCGAGCATCTTCGGATGTGTGAATTTCGCAGCATGATCGGTCCATCGATGGCCAAACACCAGGATCAGGTGCTGGGTTGTCGGAACTTCGATGTGGTAGGGCCCATTGGCGCGGGCGGTAGCTGGCAGCGTGATCCGGGG
>Ga0163154_10007763_pt1 | contig 12688 bp, 11 predicted proteins | sample OliLakLV19MP9P1_FD_148649 | JGI IMG/M metagenome (GOLD analysis project Ga0163154, IMG submission 148649) | Freshwater microbial mat bacterial communities from Lake Vanda, McMurdo Dry Valleys, Antarctica - Oligotrophic Lake LV.19.MP9.P1 | ecosystem: Environmental > Aquatic > Freshwater > Lake >... | reverse complement strand
CACACACTGCAACACAAACCGCTGGGCAGTCTTGGGATCAACGGCATCCCGTCGCTGGGTCAGCATCGTCAGCAATTCGCCCATGCGTCCTGCTGCTTTCTCCGTCACCGCCACCAGATTGTTGTTGAAAACAGGCGCACGATCCAACTCTGGATTCATGAACGTGAACGCCCCTGCGCGATCGGGCAAGCGCTCTAGGGAAATCTTTTCGATCGGCTCCTCAGACTGTTTCCGAAAGTCGTAGATCCAAAACTCATCAAAATTGCACAGCATCACATAGCTAGGACATTGCAACTGCATCCAATACGTGACGGCTTGCGCGTAATGTTTATTGAGATCTTCGCCCCGCTTCTTCATCTCAATCAGCAAATGGGGCTTCCAGGCAAGATCGGCAAAGCCCGTATTGCCTCTTCTGCTGCCCCTTCTCACCCGCGCCTCTAGCGTTGCCCCCGCCTCGATCGCCCCGTCATGCCCAAATGCCTGAAAAAACCGATCCAGAAAAGTTTGCGACTCGCCTTTCTCATCGCCTTTGAGATGCTGCTGACAATACTGAACAAATTTTTGCAGGCTTGCAGGGGTGGATGTCATGGGGCTTTTAATTTGGGGGCTAATGAAAAGGGCGATCGCTATACCGCTCAGTGTTCCCTCGTTTAAACCTCAAAATTGTAAGCACTAAAAGAATTGCAAGCACTGACCAAGAATTTCACTGCCTAAACTCCCACGGCAAGGCTTCAGTGTGGCTAATTAGCGATCGCAGCGTAGGAAAGAGCCGCTTCAACTTGAATTTGGGTCAAGTCATAGGCTTGCATGACTTCCTCTTTACTCATGTTGCCAGCCAGAGAGCCGACCGCGATCGCAGAGGGAACGCGAGTCCCCGTAATGATAGGAGTACCGTGATGAAGGTTGGGATCGACAATACTATGTGGGGCGATTTCCATAACTTACTCTCCGGCTTTGAAAGCTATTGTGACATTTCCTTTAGCGATCGCGGGTGACTCCCGTACAAAAGGTAAAAAGTAATACTACGCCGATAAAAAATCTGCGTGAGTACAATCAACTCTAAAAAATTCTGCAAATTTGATCATATTTCAGTAATCCATAATCGATAATCCACAAATGGTATTGCAGCCCAATATCAAACACTTTTGTAGCGATATACATATGCGAATCTGTTTCCTATGACTATTTTTTGGACGCAGTAAGCAGATGACAAAGCAAGAATGGCATCTTTCCAAGAGTCAAGAACTCTATGAAAGTGCTGAATGCGAGTATCAGCGAACTTACTTTGATGAAAAGACAGGTGGGTTTGTTCTGACTCATGAACAGCATGGCAAGCAAAATATCCAGTCTGAGCAGTTTGTTGCCCAGGTGTTTGCTACGCAGGGAAAACAAGTGCGACTCTTGAAAGAAATTGGCTTGCCTGAAGGAGTGAAGACTCCTGATGCCGAAATAGATAGTGCGCTCTGGGATTTTAAGCGATTAACTGAGGAAGCAACCTCCCTTGCAAATCGAGTTCAGGCGGGAATTAAGCAAGCCATAAAGCAGGGTGCTGCGAATGTCGGATACCATATTGACAGATCAGAATATGACCTTAGTGAGATCGAACGAGGAATTAAGAGAGCCTTGGATTTAGATATCGCTGAGCAGATTGATAGGGTAGTTCTGATCTTTAAAGACGGCAGCATGGACATTTACGATCGCACCCGCTTTGAATCATGAGTAAGCAACGATTTGAAGATTTCAAGGAAATTGTCGAGCTGGCATTGAAAAACGAGGCGACTCGTGATGCCAGGTTGATTTTAGTGGGGCGAATTTCCTATGCGCTGGAAGTTGGCGAACTCACATTTACAGAAGCCCATAGGTTAGAAGACTGGCTGGGTGGTCGGGCGGAGTGGCAGGATGCGTATGAAATTGCCGTGTCAGGCGCAACCGATCAAAGTGTGTATCATCTTCCTGCATAGTGCCCTTCATCATCGTTAATGTGTGAAAAGGGCGATGTGCTGAAATAATGGATGCTGGACTGTTGTTGCCATTGCCAAGCGGCATGATTGCCATGAAGCTTCGTTCATTTTTTTCGGGTCTGATTATTGCTGTGGTTGCGTTATTGCTGTTGGGCGCAGGTGGCTTTTATTGGATTGCGGCGCAAAGTCCGCTGGGCTTGCTGACTCAGGGGGCGGCGACTACTCCCAGTGCTGCCATATTTGTGCCGAAGCAAGCGCCTGCGATGGTGTCGCTGTTGGTCAACCCAGATAAATTGGAGCAATTTCGGCAGGTGGTGGCTCGTCCGCAAGATCGGCGGCGATCGCGGCAAGAGTTCACCCAGTTTAAGCAGAGCCTGCTGACAAACACCGGGCTGGAGTATCAGCGGGATGTGCAGCCGTGGCTAGGCGATGAGATCACGATCGCCCTGACGACATTAGACTTTGATCGCGACTCGTTGAATGGCAACCAACCCGGCTATCTGCTAGCGATCGCCACCAAAGACCCAGAGCGATCGCGGGAATTTTTGCAGTTGTTCTGGCAGAAGCGGGCGATCGCGGGAAGTGATCTTGGCTTTGAGCAATACAAAGGCGTGAAGCTAATCTATGCTGCCGTGCCAACCGGAGAAAAAGATACGAAACTCTCCAAAAAGGATAAACGAAGAAACTCTAACACTGTTCCCTATTCCCTATTCCCTATCCCCTCTCTCTCCAGCGCGGTCGTTGGCGATCAGTTTGTCCTGTTTGCCAACCATCCTAAAGTGCTGCGCGATGCCATTACCAACGTGCAAGCCGTGGATCTGAATCTGAGCAACGCTAAACCCTATGCTCAAGCCCTGGATACATTAACGCAGCCCCGGATTGGGCTAACCGTGGTCAACTTGCCTCAACTGACTGCTTGGTTAGAAAAACCTGCTGCGGAGTCAGCGGGCAGAGCGACAGGAAAGACTAATGCGACTGTGCTGGAAGACAAAAAGGAGATTGAACAGAAGTATCAAACGATGGCGATCGCCCTAGGATTGAACCCACTGGGTTTGATGGCAGATACCGCTCTATTAACGGCTGATGGCAAGGTCACATCTAATACGCCTACTTTGACCCAACCCGTAGCAGCACTGCAATATCTGCCTGCCGCTAGCCCATTTTCCTTGTCAGGCACCCATTTAGATCGTACTTGGAGTCGGCTTAGTAGTGATTTGGCAGGCTATGACGTATTGTCTAAACTGGTCAATCAACCGTTGGATTCTATGCGATCGCGCTGGCAGCTTGACCTCGAAAAAGACGTGTTTAGCTGGGTTAAAGGCGAGTATGCCCTAGGTTTACTGCCCAATTTCATAGTTGAACCTGCTACCAAAACAAAGAACAAAAAGCAAGCCGCCGAACGCCAAACTTTAAAATCTCTTCCTAATGATTGGATCTTCATTGCTCAGCGCTCAAACGAGGATGCGGGTCAGGCGATCGCCCACTTAGATGACCTCGCCAAAACTCAAGGGTTGAGCGTAGGTTCTCTGCCTTTGGGTGAGCAAACGGTTTTTGCCTGGACTCGGCTTAGCCCCACTAGCGGCAAGAATCAGGCAAAAACCTTGCAGGCAGAAGTCCAAGGCGTTCATGCGACGATCGGCAACTACGAACTGTTCACCACTTCGATTGAAGCAATGGATCGGGCGCTCCAAGCGGTCGGCAGTTCTTTGAAAAACAGCGATCGCTTTAACCAGGCGATCGCGCCGCTGTTGCAGCCTAACAATGGCTATGTCTATCTCGATTGGATAGCCGGAAAGGTAATTTTAGAACGCCAATTTCCGATTCTGAGAATCATTGAACTGGCTGGAAAACCCTTATTCGACCATTTGCAATCCCTCAGCCTCAGCAGCTATGGCATGGAATCTGGAGTCCAGCACAGCGGCGTTTTTCTCAAGCTAGAGTAGGCGCGATCGCGAAGGAGAAGATGAATGAACTCATGTCCATTAGTGTGGATTGTGATCGGGGTCGCTGGGTCGGGAAAGACGGCAATCGGTCGGCTACTCTCTCAGCAGCTAGAGTGCGATTTTTTGGAGGGCGATCGCCGTCATCCGCTGCCCAATATCCTCAAAATGGCTGCACACATTCCCCTGCAAGATAGCGATCGCCAATCATGGCTTTTAGAAATGGAGGCTGATATTCAAAGGGCGATCGCGCTCAACCGCGAGACTGTTCTCACTTGCTCTGCGCTCAAGTTGTCCTATCGCAAACAACTCATTGCACCCGAACGAGTTCAGCTCGTCTGGCTAGATGTGCCCGAAGCAGAATTGGAGCGCCGACTCAGCCAACGAGCCAATCACTACATGAAGCTTGAAATGCTTCGCAGCCAAATCGCGGCATTTGAACCGATCCAGCCTGAAGAGAATGCCATTATCGTCGATGGGCTGCGGTCACCGGTTGAGGTTGTAACTGACTTGCTGAACACGGCGAATCGACTGCTTCCTAGCCTCAAAAAACCTTGGTGGCAGCGCTGCTATGAATAAACGCTGACCCAAATCTTTGCCCTGATTTTCTTAAATGCCCAAAATTTACCGCAAACAAAATTAATTTGTTGTTTCTGACATATTCCTGAAACTACCTGAGCAGCGCGAAGGATGAAAGATATTCTTCATATTTCCGTGAACAGGCGTGTATGCTGCTCGATGAAAATCCGTCTGCGACGAACCAATTCATGTACGCTGAAGGCGTTACCTTTTCATCCTTTGGCATGGCTAGTAGTACCTGGGATCGTCGTCATATCCTTTCCCTAGCTGACTTTACACCGTTGGAATACGATACGGTGCTGCAAACAGCGGTCAGTTTTCAGGAAGTGCTATCGCGGCGCACCAAAAAAGTGCCGACTCTGCAAGGGCAGGTGGTCACGAATCTTTTTTTTGAGCCGTCTACCCGCACCCGCAGTAGTTTTGAACTGGCAGCAAAGCGGCTGTCGGCGGATATTTTGAACTTTGCGCCGGGCAGCTCTTCGCTGACGAAAGGCGAAACCATTTTGGATACGGCAAAAACCTATCTGGCAATGGGCACCGATATGATGGTGATTCGCCATAAAGAAGCGGGAGTGCCCCAGGCGATCGCGGCTGAAATGGATCGGTTAGATGTAAAAGTCGGCGTGCTGAATGCAGGAGATGGGCTACATGAACATCCGTCTCAAGCGCTGCTGGATCTGTTTACGATCTGCACATTGCTCGATCCCGAAAAACCGCGCTTGTCGCTATTGGAAGGTAAAAAGATTGCGATCGTTGGGGATATTCTGCATTCTCGCGTCGCCCGTTCTAACATTTGGAGTCTCACCGCCAGCGGAGTCGAAGTCCACCTTGCGGGACCGCCAACGCTGCTACCTAAGCTATTTGCCGACTTTGTGACAACCGCTGGAAGCGATCGCTCTTTGTCCCTTAATCCTCACTGCTCACCAGCTATCCCTTTATCTCGCAAACTGTTTTTGCACTGGTCGCTAGAGCCTGCTCTGCGAGATGCCGATTTTGTGATGACGCTGCGATTGCAAAAAGAACGGATGACGAGTCACCTATTGCCAAGTCTGCGGGAATATCATCATCAATTTGGTGTGACTCGCGATCGCCTAAAACTCTGTCATCCCGATGTAAAAGTGCTGCATCCGGGTCCTGTCAATCGCGGTGTAGAAATTAGCTCTGACCTGATGGATGATCCTCAGTTCAGCCTGATTTCTCAACAGGTCACTAGCGGGGTTGCGGTAAGAATGGCGCTACTGTATCTCATGGGAATGAGCCGATCTTAATTAGGGGTCAGAGGGCGGGGGGCAGGTTACTCAATTCTGAGTTTTGAAGTATTACGGTTCTTACTCCAAGTCCCGTCTTTCTCAACTCCCTTGATTCTCTTGATTCCCTCTTTCCTTACTTCGGCTTAAATGAATTTGGGTCGAAGCTGACAACGCCACTATTACTCGCGACTGGATTGCTATCTTCAGGAATATTTGATGCGGCAGGATTGGCTTGTAAACCGGGCGCTTCGTAGACAGGCGCATTGGATGCAGCAGTTGTTTGAGTGGTGTCTGTAAAATCGTCGGATGAGGCGATCGGTGGCTCACCGCTTTCTTCGGGCGATGGCAAGACTGCTTGAGGTTGAGCAGTATCGTTGAGCTTTTGTCTAGAATCATCAGGTTTTGCGGCAACATAGGCTTCCACCGCTTTAATCTGTGCTGACGGGCTAATTGGCTCAAAATCGCTGCCAGATTTGTGCAATAGCTCAAAGTGGAGATGGGCACCTGTTACGCCACCCGTTGAACCCACTTTGCCGATAACTTGGCGGGCGCGGACTGCTTCGCCATCTTGAACCAGAATTTCGGATAGGTGAGCGTAAAGGGTTTGATATTTGCCGTCTGCATATTCCACGATAATCATGTTGCCGTAGCCATCGCCCCAATCGGCGTATCTCACATAGCCGGAGTGGGCAGACAAAACGGGCATTCCTTCGGGTGCGCCTAGATCTTCACCGGAATGGAGGCGGCGATCGCCATAAATCGGATGGGTGCGCCAACCAAAGGGGCTGGTCACTTCCACCACTTCTGGCAAGGGATAGTAAAAGTTAGTGTCGTTGGGATCAGGTTTGTAGTTGGCAATTTTGGGAGCCAGTTGCCACATCCAATTTTGCGGATGACTGCTGACGCTCCAATGCGACCCGATGAGAATCAGCAACATGGCACCGATGCCCAACAGTAGATACTTGAACTTCATAGGTTCAGCTTTGTAAGCATGACATCAACGCCTGTTACACGTAGGACTTACGCACTCGCCCCCTAAATCCCCCAATTCTGGGGGACTTTGATCTCTAGCTCCCCCAGAATTGGGGGTTGGGGGGCAAATTTCGATTGATTTGCGTAAGTCCTGACACGCTTAAAGGATGCCTGCAACTAGACGCTCTGCAAGTATAGTACAAATGAACTGCAAACGGAATAAATGTTTTAAGGAGAAGGTCTTGTGGTTGGCGATGAGTCTGGCACGGGTGTTACAGGCACTTCTTTAACCGGCGTTGGGGTTGTCATTGCCTGCCATTTTGCCTGAAGCTGCATCAGTTCAGGCACGGTGACAAATTTATAGCCCTGCTTTTGTAGACTTAAAATAATTTGAGGTAGGGCTTCTACGGTTTGGCTGCGATCGCCACCGCCATCATGCATCAACACAATGCCGCCCGGTTTCGCATTCGACAGCACATTATCAATAATCAGCGGCGTAGATAAATAGTAGTCGCTAGAATCGGCTGACCATATATTGATCGAATAGCCTTTTTTCTGAGCATAGGGCACGAGTGATCCGGTGAGGTTGCCGCCCGGTGGACGCATCAACGCCGTTCGCACTCCGGTTGCCTGATAGATCAATCGGGCTGCATTGCCCATTTCTGCGGCAGCGGTCAATTCATCCATATCTTCCATCAGGTGTCGCCAAGTGTGGTTACCGATCGCGTGTCCGGCTTCAGCCACCTGTTTGGCAATCTCTGGATGCTCTTGCACCGCTTGCCCCACCATATAAAAGGTGGCTTTGATATCGTTCTGCTTGAGGATACTCAGAACTTGTTCGGTGGTATTTTCCCACGGACCATCATCAAAGGTCAGCGCAATCACTTTTTCTGCGCCTGCTGGCGGTGTGGCTTCGTGAATAATCTGACCGCTGAATTGGCGCGGCACTGCAAAATCGAGAGTTTGGGTTTTTTGTGGTGCTAGCACGATCGCGGGTTGAGCAGATTGTGGTTCTTCGGTTTGCGGCTGGGTTGGCGTTGCGGCGATCGTGGGTTGGTCAACCTGATGCCCGGTGGCATCCAAATACATCAGCCAATAGCAAAAAATGAATCCTGCCAGCGCAAAACGATTCACCAAAAACGATCGCAGTAGCTGAAACCGCTTCTGGGCAGGACTTTTTGCAGCTTGAGCAGATTTACGGAGCCGATTGATTCCTGGAGTTGCGGTGGCGCTCAGCCGCACCGATTGCCGCCACAGAATATCCCGTTGCCCTGCCATCCGTCCTAAAATCCGCACTTCTCGAATTTCAGCAGAGTTCAACGTCCACAATCGGTAGCAAATATGTCGCACTAGACGCTGACGGGCTTTTGGCGATCGCGCTGAGCGGCTAGTTTGCTGAAGATTGACCATAATTTTGAGACATCCGGCGCGGGGCGCTTCTGCCTGCACGTGAATGCCTTGGGACACCAGAATGCTGTTAAGCCAGTGGGCGATCGCCCGAAAATTTCCCCGCTGAGCCAACTCTAAAACGGACGGCTGATAGTGACTCGGCTGATGGTTGCCCGGTGAATCTGTGGATGAATACGTTGAATATGCCATTTCGCCTCAACAACCCGATGTACAAATGCAAACTGATTAAGGAATTAAAACTAGCCTCAACTCAGGCAGAGCTAAACGTTGAACGGCGATCGCCCAGTACATCGAAGAGATAGTTTACAGAATACCGCATTGCTTTCGCGACTCAAACCGTTGCATGGATTCACGCAGACTAGCTTAGCCGATGCTTTCTAAAACGGCGCATTTTTCTAGGAACGCCAATTAAATTCGCAACGAATCTTAAAAGCGCGGTTTTCTATTGCTTCAAACAAGAAGATTAGCCTTGATACAAATTTAGACTTTTAACTCTTTGTGCTTTTGCTAGAGTCGCCGACGCGTAAACAAAGCTAGTAATCACACTGATTTCTTCTAAGTGAAAACACATAGAGAAACAATGAGATTATCTTTGAAGTCAGTGGTTTTCCATCTCCTTAAAATCCAGCCAAATTGATAAAGACTACTTGAATTCGTGGAGATTCGGTAGTCACCTGGAAAACAAGTTTGGTAGCTTAAGTTACAAGAAAGGTTGAATCTACCAACAAGGAAGATTACATCTGTCAAAGTTTCTCACCTCATCAAAACCTTAAAGCTAACTATGAAACGCACTTTCTCATTCATCTCTTCTGCAACCGCTTTCGTGGCTATTGGATCTGCGATCGCATCCAGCATTGTTACAGTGGCTCCCGTTAATGCAGCAACGTTTAACTGCCCCGCTGGCATTGCTGATAATGTGTCTGGAGCTTCTGGTTGCCAATATAGCAATACGGCAAATCAGGACTCTGTTTCTCCAAACAAGCCGCTTACCGTTAACCAAGAAGGCTTTTTTGGACTCACCAATTGGCAGTTTGGCGGCAAGATTGGTGAAAATGCTGGTTACGGAGGTAAAGGCTCTGGACAACAGGGCATCTGGAACATCGCTCAAGTTTTTCAGCCAACTTGGCAAAACGCGATGCTAGTCTTCAAGAGTGGAGCAGGCACATCATTAGTTGGCTATCAGATGGAAAAAGGAGTAACCTCTGGTAATTGGACTTCACCGTTTGAAAAGCTCCTCTTCGATGTCCGCAATACTAAAGATGTCTCTCACATCAGCGTTTACTTTGCCGAGGGCGGTTCTACGGGTTCCACGGGCGGCGGAAGCTCTGAGGCGGTTCCTGAACCTAGCACCATGGCAGGTTTGGCGCTAGCTGGAGCAGGTTTAGCGGCTTATCGCCGTCGTCGTGCTGCGGTCAAAGCTTAGATTTAAGCGCTCTGTTTCCTTCAACCTTCTATCTCTAACGACATAACTGTTTAAAAAAGCGATCGCTGCAAGAGGAAACTCAAGCAGCGATCGCTTTTTTATGGAGATGTGATAATCCTGGCTTATAAAATGGCGCTTTTTTCTAGGAACGCCAATTAAATTCGCAACGAATCTTAAAAGCAGAAAAGTACAGAATGCGATTGTTAGGTCTAATCTTCCTCCATTCCCGTTTCTGATGCCTGCCTCATTGCTAAAAAAGCCTCTTTGACTGGCTGGCTCACAGCACTTTGAGATTCTGATAAAACCAGTGCTTGATAAGCCTCAAGAAATCGACTTCTCAACCGATGAAATAGGTGTAGAAAATGTCGGATGAAACCAATACAGTCCAGAATGACAAACTCAATTCCTCCAGTTTCATGATACAAAGATCGGGCATAATCCTGAATTTCCTCATCTATTGACTCAGTGGTGATGAAAATATAATTGTTAACTCGCCTACCGCTTAAAAGCAATTTCTGTAGGGCGCGGTCTATATCTTCACGAGTAACTCGCTTGTTTTTCATCTCATAACTGGTGATGATTTCATCGTCTGCAATCAGAGTAATTTCAACATCTCCTAGTGCACCTGTTTGTATGTCAGCGGCATTGTGTGCCCTAAGTGTAAGAACTTTTTCTCCAAGAAACTCCTCCGCAGATTGGTAAGCAGCCGCTACAACAAGAACAGAAAGACGGCTCGTTCCCTTGAGGCTCATGTGTTTTCCAATCAAGTTGACAATATCCTCAGAAGACAAAGGCACAGCATCTTCAGTGGTGTTTAGCGTTGCAACTAACGCCTCAATCCGTTGCTGCTGTTCGTTTCTATCGATCACAAGTAATCTGACTATCTCAGCAATCAACATATCGGCAGCAACGCGATCGCAGTGAACATCATCTAGCAGATTGAGAACTGCCTGATATAACTGTGGTGGTTTGCCGACGAGATTTATATCTCTAGTAAGCGTCGTATTTCGATTTCTTAACGCGGGTGTGAGAAAAGCAGTGGTGCTGTTGCACGGCAAATTGTGTTCATTGATAAAAGCCGTAATGTAACGCTCATCGTAAGCTCTGCCTGAAAAAGCATCGGCATCTCCAATTTCCGTGTACGGCTTTCTGATATCGACATCAGGACGATGAAGTTTTGCCAGCAAACAAGCCATCAAAAAACGTACTCCTGCCCGATTTTTCAGATTACGGGCAACATAGGCGGCAGATTCTTTAATTTGCTGATCAGCAACGAGTACTTGTTCTAGGTTTGCGTTAGCGCGTCGAAGAGCGGCATTGAGGATTTCGATGGGTTCTGCCATTCGCTCATTCCCTCTAGAACATCATAATTAGTCCAAAGTATCTCGGTTCGAGGTTGTTTGACTGATAGACATCGTTTTGATGGAGATTCGGTGCAATTCCAGTCTTCGTAGAGCTTATCTAGTAATTCACACCGATAGCCAGACAAAGCTACCTTACCTTTAAGGTTAGTTAGAACTTCAGCGAGTTCTCGGTGATCATTGTCAGTCATTTCATATCGGTATGCATGAATATCCCCCCGCGAGTCATGAGGATAGGGAGGATCACAATAGAACAAAGTTTCTTCGCTATCGTACCGCCGAATTACTTCAATCGCGGGTGCGTTTTCGATTTGAACCCGCAAAAGTCTTTGCACAATTTCAGATAGTCCTTCAACACTTCCCAGCCAACGGGAAACGGCTCCTGCCATCCCCGCTCGACTGGTCAGTTTGCAGTTTGCCCATCTGCCAGCACTGGCTGTTTGTGCCAAACCCGTTCTGACTTGGCGGGCACGGACAAAGAAACGACGCGCTCTTTCCAATTCCGAGAGCTTTTCAATGGGTTCTTCAACTGCAATTCTAAGTTCTTCCCTCGAAAATGGTGTTAGCCCGATCGCTTGAATCAGGTCTGCTTGACTATCACGCAGAACTCGAAAAAAGTTTACAACTTCCCCATCAATGTCATTGTAAGTTTCAACTGGGGCAGGTTGTCGATTGAGTAGAACAGCGGCAGATCCCGCAAACGGCTCACAGTAATGGGTTGCTTCTGGCAACAAAGGCAGAAGCCAATTGAGGTGATTAAATTTGCCACCATACCATCCAAAAGCAATGACCTTGCCCATTTGCCTTCCCAATGTTAACCATGGACAGAAAGTATACACGAACTAATAACCTTGAGGCGACGATCCCTTTGAGATTTTTGCCCGTTCAGATAGTTTGTTTGCTATGAACCGTCCCTGCACTTCGTAATCCGCACCTCGCACTCAACTATTATGTTTTTGCAGTTTTTTTAGATTTCTCCTTCTGCTTATTGCGTTTAGCATCAGCTTTAGCCGCTTTTTCGGCTTCGATCGCTTCTAGTTTTTCCTGCTCTTTTTCCGCCGCCACTTTATCCAGGTAGTAGTGATAATCGCCGCGAAATAGGCGCAGTTGTCCTTCGTGAATATCAACGATTTTGTTGGCGACTTGGGAGATGAAATAGCGATCGTGGGAGACGAGGATGGCAGTGCCGTCGTAGTCTTGCAAAGATGTTTCCAGCATTTCCTTAGCGGGAATATCCAGATGATTGGTTGGCTCATCCAGAATCAGCAGATTCACAGGTTGCAGCAGCATTTTTGCCAGGGCTAATCGGGCTTTTTCGCCGCCGCTAAGGGCTTCCACCTTTTTAAACACGGTTGAGCCTGTGAATAAAAAGCTGCCGAGCAGTGTCCGCACTTCTTCATTTGTCCAGTCGGGCACTTCATCGTGAATGGTTTGAATCACGGTTTTATTCAAATCCAGGGCTTCTGCCTGGTTTTGTTCAAAGTAGCCAGGAATAACGCTGTGCTGCCCAAATTCGATGGTGCCGTCGGTGGGTTTTTCCATGCCCATGAGCAGATGCAGCAGGGTCGATTTGCCTGCGCCGTTCGGTCCCAGGATGGCAATGCGATCGCCCCGTTCGATCAGCAAATCGGCTCCCAAAAACAAGATCTTGTCGCCGTAGCTGTGGGTCATGTCTTTGATCACCACCACCTCTCGACCACTGCGGGGTGCGGGTGGAAAGCGAAATTTCAGCGTCCTAACTCCCGCATCGGGTGCTTCAATTCGCTCAATTTTGTCCAGTTGTTTCTCGCGG
>Ga0163154_10007762_pt1 | contig 12690 bp, 12 predicted proteins | sample OliLakLV19MP9P1_FD_148649 | JGI IMG/M metagenome (GOLD analysis project Ga0163154, IMG submission 148649) | Freshwater microbial mat bacterial communities from Lake Vanda, McMurdo Dry Valleys, Antarctica - Oligotrophic Lake LV.19.MP9.P1 | ecosystem: Environmental > Aquatic > Freshwater > Lake >... | reverse complement strand
GTACCCTTCACTCCAAACTAAGTCTGTTCCCCAATATACTTGCTTTAAAAAGCTGAATTTTTGCTTCAACTCCTGAGCTGTGTTTTGTTTAATTAATCCTACTACTTTCCCCACTCATTCTCTCTTCTTCTTCACACCATTCAGAAATTCTGAGACGGACTTTGGCCAAAATGCTGAGAATTGAGCGAGTGCTTAAATCGGTTTCGACAGCAATTCTTTCCACTGTTGCATCGTAGTAAAAGTGTTTCAAAAACATCCTGAATGTAGCTTCCGAAATATGAGAATGTTTGTAGTACCGATTTAGACTGATATTTGAAACCATTTTGAACTATTATACCGCTTTAACTTCACTAGCCCCTAACAAGCTTAGTACCAATGCTTGACAAGTTCCCAGTGCTGAAAGGCACACTAAACTCCAGTAAGAGTGATAATCCAGCAGATGAGTGGGATTTTTTTATGACTTCAGCTTGTGCTGGAATTATTCTTCTTACTAATGAAGAATATGATGGTGAACATGAATCAGTCGAGAATCGTTTGAACGAGCTGGATATAAACTATATGAGAGCTGTTGCTGATCTTATGAAGTTCATGGAAAAAGGATCGGATGATCTAAATGAGAGAATTGCTACACTCGGATATTGGATTTTATGGAATGTGAAGAAAGATAAACCAACAGATGATGAACTGCAACAATTATCACTTCCTATTTGGCAACTACATAATGACAGTCGTTCACAGCATCAGACAAGAGAAAATCGGACAGGTGCAGGAATAAGTAATTCACTCATTCTTTTGAGATCAAAAGTGCTTATTTCATGCCAGAAAGTTCGAAGGTCGCTTACTAATGCCCACCAATTTTCACTCAACCTTTACAACTTCTTAATTTAAAAATACATGTTAGGAAGCGCTTCCTAACTCTTCTTTTCATTTTCACTGTGATAAAATAAGGCTAATCGCTCTAACTAGAGTCGCTTCTATGACGAACCAAGTTTCCCAAGAAAATATTTTTTCAAAATTATTTTTTCCTTTTGCGACCTATGTCTTCCTCTTTGTAGGCACAGGTTTCATTTCTGGTGCTGTAGTACATTCAGGAGATGTGGAAGCATTCTACCGATACATGGCTATTGGCGTAGTGGGTGTTTTCTTGTTCGTACTAGGTTCATATGTGCAAGAAGTGATCTACGACAAGAAAAACCTAAAGGAGGAAGGGGTGCTTCCTTTCCTTTTCTTTTCGCTGCTGCTCTCCCTTGGTATAGGTATGATCAGTGGCGGAACTCAACATTTTATCGATTTCCCTCAATACGCTAGTTTCCTTATTCCAGCTGGTATTGTCATTGCTTTGATTGCTTTCACCTTAAAAAATAACATTCACCTTACTCAGTCTAAGTGGGTAAGTATGTTAGTAACGGCTGTGCTTGGTGCTGGAATTCTGTGGGGTGGCCTGAACTCATTTGCATCTACCTTACCTGAAAGTACTGGTCACGGACATGGCGCTGCACGAAATCAAATAGACAATTGTGCCAAAGATGGCTGTCCCGGTATGGAACGTCATGGTGGAAATCATAAAATGAGCGTTGAGAATGATGCCGACTTTGTAATGGGCATGATTCCCCATCATCAGGAAGCCGTCGATACCTCTGCTTTCTTACTCACTCGTACCAGTGACCCTGAACTACAGCAATTTCTTAAAGATGTGATTGATGTCCAGGCTACTGAGATTGGTCAAATGAAGGTTTGGCATACGGCTTGGTTTAATAGTGAATATAAAACTGATGGTAAGTACATGCCGATGATGGGTGATTTAACTAAGCTGCAAGGCAAAGAGCTAGAAAAAGCTTACATTCAAGGCATGATTGCGCATCATAAAGGTGCGATTGATATGGCTAACCAAATTGTGGGCATAACCAGTCGCCCAGAGATCAAAACCATGGCCCAAGCAATTAATGTTACCCAAACGAAAGAAGTTACTCTTTTAGAGGGTTGGTTGCAAAGTAAATATTCTGGCATAGTTGCTCCAGTTCTTGATACTAACATGATGGATGAAGATGGTCACAGTGGCATGATGCACCATTAAGTTGACCCGCTCCCCTCATACTACACAGTGACTGTAAAATAGCAGTACTGTGAAAGGGGGCAACATGGCAGGAATTTCTAGTGAGGTAAAGGCTGAGATACTCGCAAAGGTCAAAACAGGCCAAAAAGTAGTAAAACTTTCAAAGCAGTATGGAGTGAGTGACAAAACAATCTACAACTGGTTGCAAGGTCAGGAGACAAGGTTGGGTGACAGAGTGAGTGTTCAGTAGTTCCCAACTACACCTGGGTGGGAAGATTTCACCTACCTGCCACACAAAGGCAAGTTTCTGTATCTAGCAACCTTCACGGATCTGTTCGCCAGAAAAGTTGTGGGCTGGAATATCTCAAAAAATCACACCTAAGATTTGGTGATGCAAGCCTTTCTCAACAGCATCATAAACAGGCAATGTGAGAGGCCTCAGTTTATCCACTCAGACCAAGGTTGCGAGTATTCAGCTAAAGAGTACACCGATCACATTCAACAGTTTGATATCACTGTTTCCATGAGCACCAAGGCTTCACCACGGGAAAATGGGTACATAAGAATCATTCTTCAACAACTTCAAAACTGATCTTGGTCCTGAGTTCAATCGTTTTGAAGATGGAGGACACTTTTTGGAAGCTATTCATCACACATTCTCTATAAATAGCATCTTCTCGTTGTAGTGCACGCTCTTTGTTCCAGACATACTGTTCTTTCATAAGTAAAAATCACGATAGTAATAACCACATCAAAATGCAAAAATAGATTTGTTAATTATCTGTGAATTATGAAATATCTTATTAAAGTCTTTCTCGAACATTTCGCTTTTGGACTAACTATACCCTTCGGGGTTGTTTGGATGCTGCAGCAAGGGATTACCTTAGCAGAAGTTGGCGTTGTTCAAGCAGTAATTTTTCTCAGCACTTTTTTATTAGAAGTACCGACTGGTGTTATAGCTGATAAATTTGGAAGAAAAAATAGTTTAATAATGGGAACACTAACGCATACACTTGGGTTAGTTTTATTTTTGTCATCGGACTCTTTTTTTGGATTCCTCTTGAGTGCCGTATGTACTGGTGCGGCCTGGGCATTTATTTCGGGAGCAGAAGAGGCATATCTTCACGATACTATTACCCCGAAGACTGGATTTTCATACAAGAAATTATTTGCCAAAGTTACTATTTCAGATGAAACTGCGACACTCCTAGGTATGCTAACTGGAAGTATTCTTACAATGTGGTTTTCTCTTCAATCAACTTTTGCTGTAGCAACATTTTTTATGTTGATTACTGTCATATATCTAACTCTTTTTCTACCCAAAGATACAGATTGTTTTGAGCCAGTTGATGTAGTGGGGCAAAACCCACGGGATCTTCATACTCTTTTTCAAAACTATCGCAGATTTTTACCAACATTTATTGCCATAGGAATTCTTTTTGAATCTGCTCGAATACTCTGGCAACCAGCTCTCTTACAGCAAGGATGGCAAGTGGCTCAGTTGGGATTTATTTTTGCGGGACTAAAAATTTTCTCTCTCCTGGGATCTTTTCTCGCTGAGAGAATTGATTTGCCTCATAAAACAACAATTGCTTTTTCTGGGTTGGTTGCAGGCATAGCCTTACTAGGATTGAGTACCTCCAATCTTTGGTTGGGAATTATTGGATTAGCTATCTATCTCGTAATGGAGAATATTTTAAGAATTAATCAGTCAGCTTTTCTATTAGAAATAGCACCAAATAAAAATGAAAAAACTACATTTTTATCTAGTGCCAACCTTCTGCGCAACCTTTTTTCTTCAACAGCAAGTCCTATATTAGGATGGGGCGCAGCTAATTCTATGAGAACGGTGCTATTGGGGCTACTAGGTGTTAAATTATTCTCGTCATTTATACTACAAAAAAAGGACTCAACATAATTGAGGAAGTGCGCTAGAACCTTGGTTTATAATTATTTGGATGAATTATCGATTAAATGGATTTTTGTTTAAATTGTATGGTGTCAGGTTAAACTATGTCTTATCTGTTCAAAAAAAAATTATCATTTCTCAAGGGATTGTTATAGCTTCCTTTACTTTTTTCTCTTCCTTTTTCATCTTGGCTGGTTCAATTTTTGGTCGTTTTTGTCCGTAGGTTTTTTGTGAGTGAGTTGTTACTTCAGCTTTGATCTGCTCACTATCCTCAACTACAAAGTTTTCAATACTGCAGACACTGCTGAGTGAGCAAACTGACCCCAGGGAAACCTAGGGTCTTTTACTGTTTGCTGGTACACTTCATTTTTGAAAACACAAGAGCAAATTATTCGTGAACTGATTGGGGAAACTTGCTGGAGAGCATGGAGAGGTGTTGGAACTGCTGTCTTTTTTGAGTTTGGTGAGAAGCTGGCAGACAGAAAAGGTGGAGAAGCTAGAAAAGGCACATATACCATTGGACTTTCGTGTCCATGGCAAATTTTCCAAAAAAATATAATAGTGTTTAATGACACAATTGATCTAAAAGAACTTGATCAAAAAATACTACTTTTCAATGATTTAAAAGTAACTGAGATCAATTTTGATCTAGGGTTGCATGAGGATCGAATACTTTTTAAGAATGGACTAGAAATTCATAATTACCACAATAGAAGTGATGACCAATGGCATATAGTAACCCCCGATTTAGAGTGCATATTTTACAAAGACAAGACAGTGATTGGCCCAATTGAATAAGTGACCAAAACTTTCAATTAGTCTAATGTTGTGAGTGAGCCATACGGGTCTGGAACTGTACCTATTATAGGTGTTCTTCTTGTAGCTTAAATTCAGGATAAAACTGGGAGGAAGCGATGTATTACAGGCTCTGAAACGACATTTCGAATAATTCAGTGATCGATTAGCAATCCACATCAGGCTTTTTTTGAGCAGGCCTACGGGTCGCGCGCAACCTTGATGAAAATGTGACCCCGGCGAGATTCACCCTTCGGGCACTTGTCATGCGAACTTTGTTCGCTTGACTACGCGACACTTAAATCATTCTTGGAATCAGTAGCTACAAAAAATCCACTCTCGTGGATTTTTTTTATAGCTGTGACCCCATCCGGATTCGAACCGGAGATTTTCTGGATGAAAACCAGACGTCCTAGGCCACTAGACGATGGGGCCATTCTAAAAAACGATCCTGAATTGAGTTGGTCTTGACGCAGATCAAAGGTTCAGCTTTTTCTCGTTTTTTTATCTAGATGTTATTCAAAACATCCCTACCAGGTGACATTCTCGTAATGTTCAATTTTGCCTGGCAAGACTGATATGATATCAAATCTGAAGCTATTATCCAACTGCTGCGCCTGGAGGTAGGCAAAAGCTGCAATTCTAAGACTTTTGAACTTTTTATACCCGACAGCTTGAGTAGGTAAACCAAAGAATTCTGAGCTGCGGGTCTTGACTTCAATAAAGACGATTTCTCTCAAGGCAGTATCAAGCGCAACAATATCGAGTTCATAATTTTTAGAGCGCACGTTAGTGGCTAATATTTGATATTTTTTGTTTTTGAGGAAAACGACAGCCGTCACTTCTCCAGTAGAGCCAAGCTGATTATTAGGCAGCTTTAACTGTCGAGTGGAGAGTTTTCTCTTCTTTAATGCGGGTAGCGGCTTTGCCGATTCGATCACGTAAGTAGTATAGCTTAGCCCGACGGACATGTCCGGCTCGTTTGACTTCAACTTTCACAACTGAAGGCAAAGCTAAAGGGAAAATCTTTTCTACTCCGATGGCGTTAGCCCCAATTTTGCGAACAGTAATAGACTTACCAGCGCCACTGTTCTTGATAGCAATCACGATACCATCGAAAATCTGAACCCGTTTCTTGTCGCCTTCGGCAATTTCTTGTGAAACGCGAATCGTGTCACCAGTGGAGACTTTAGTGTCTTTAAAAATCGTAAATTGTGCCATACTTGCTTTTTGCTTAACTCTGAACGCCTTAAGCGCTAGAAACATATATTCTACTCGACAGGATAGAACAATGCAACCTCTGGCTCAGAAAAGCCGACTGCCAGGAGTTGTTTTGTAATTGTCGAACGTCCATCGCCTTTTTTACTCCATATACCAGTCAAAATCTGAATGGTTTCTCGAGTCTCATTGGGGAAAATGATCCAGGCTTCAGTGCTTTTGGCGGTGAAATCAGCTTTAAACGTGGTCCACGGTTTGCCGACTAGTGCAGAGGTAGTAATTTCAGAAGCCCCGTGATACTTGAGGTATTGGACCGCTAATTTGAGAGTTTCACCGCTGTCTACAATATCATCAAAGAGTAAAATTCGTTCGTTTTTGACAGTGACAGGCAAACTCTGAGTGATGACTGGTGTTTTTGCGGTCTCCCCGATTCCGGTATAAAACTCAATTTGCAAAGAGCTAACGTCAGGAATGTCTAGGAAGTCTACGAGCGAGCGGGAAAAAGTTAAACCTCCTTTGGCTAAGGCAATTAATCGATCAAATTTTTTACCCGATTGCGAGATATCTTGAGCTAATTTGAAGATATCTTCACCCAGCTGCGCCCAAGGGTAATATTCATATGTTTGATCATGAAAGTTAGTCGTCGTCATAAGGCAAGCCTTCTACTAATTACAATCCCAATTACTTTTTAGCCTTTACGGCCGCGGCCAAGTACTCAATGAAGATTGGGTGAGGTGACAAAGGTTGGGATTTATATTCTGGATGAGCTTGAGTGGCGATAAAGAAAGGATGGACATCTTGAGGCAACTCAATTACTTCCACAAAAAAGTTATCTGGTGAAGTTCCTGAAATCACAAAGCCTTTGGCTTCCAATTGTTCACGATACTCATTATTAAACTCAAAACGGTGGCGGTGGCGCTCTGAAATTAAGTGTGGTTGATTATTCTTGAAGGCATGATGCTTCTCGTAAATCTTATCTGCCAAGCTGTTGGGTTTCAAAACACAATCATAGGCACCCAAGCGCATACTCGCGCCTTCACCTTTGATGCGTTGATATTTTTCTTCAAAGGGAATCTGATAAATAATGGGGTATAGAGTTTCGGAATCAACTTCTGTGGTGTTGGCACCATTCAGGCCAACTACATTGCGAGCAAACTCGACTGAAGCTAACTGCATACCGTAACATAAGCCCAAATAGGGCACTTTGTTTTCACGAGCGTACTTGATAGCCTTAATTTTGCCTTCTACACCGCGACTTCCCCAACCAATAGGCACAACTATTCCATCGGCTTCTTGGAGTTGTTTGAGGGCTTGTGGCTTATCATTCTCTAAGTCTTCTGCATTCACAAATTGTAAGTCCAAGCCTAGTTCATGATGCCAACTAGCATGGGTTAAAGACTCAATTAAGGAAGTGTAAGAATCTTTAAGTTCGAAATCACCAGTGGCAATGTACTTGGCAATGATGGCGATCTTAACTTGCTGTTTTTTGGGTTTGGAAATAGTAGCTACCAACTTTTCCCAGGCTGTAGTGTCGCGGCCATCAGCTTGCAAACCTAATTTAGATAAAACTTTTAGGTCAAAATCTTGTTCTTTGAAGACTAATGGTAATTGATAAATGTGTTCTAAATCAGGATTGGAGATGACGTCTTCTTTATTTAAGTTACAGAAGTAGGCCACTTTCTCTTTACGTTTTTCATCAATCACTGTCGCCGCTCGACCCACAATAAAATCAGGTTGAATCCCCATGCCATTGAGCAGCTGGACTGAGAGTTGAGTGGGTTTGGATTTTAATTCGTTGATATGGTCGGGCGTGGGAAAATAGGTTAGGTGAATGTGAACCACATCGTGAGGCTGCTTTAGTTTCATGATGCGATAGGCTTCGTAGTAGATAGCATTTTGATACTCACCGGCGGTTCCCCCCAGTTCAACTAAGATAATGTCAAAACCTTCTGCAGTTTTTTTAATCCGACGAATTGCCTCTTCTGGTACGTGAGGAATAGCTTCGACAGTTACACCGTTAAACTGAAGATTACGAGCATCTTCAATGACTTTACTGTAAATCTGACCCATGGTGGTGAAGTTGGGGTGACCAACTTCTTGACCCAGAAAGCGTTCATATGAGCCTAAGTCTAAGTCGGCTTCTAGACCATCTTCGCACAGGAATACATCGCCATGCTCGATGGGGTTAATATTACCAGAGTCTAAATTGAGATAATTTTCACACTTAATATTAGTGACTGTATACCCATGGGTTTTGAGCAGAACACCTAAAGAGGCGGCCGTAATACCTTTGCCTAAGCCGGATAAGACGCCGCCAGAGACGAAAATATATTTGGGAGAACTGGGGTGTGGAACGGAGTGTCCATGGTGTTTGTCCATGGAAAAATACTATAATCGCATTTAACCACAAAGAAAAGGGGTAAAAACTCAACCAAACCACTAGATATTGTGGTGTGACGTAATTTTAAACATCAAAAATCTTAATTAAGTAACTCGTGAACTTCTTTTTCCAACTTGTCACTCCAGGCCACGCCGTAGGGTAAAACCATCCGCTGCGGTTCACCACCGTTGGGGATCAAAACTACCACGCTTTGATCACCAGGCTGGGATTTGAGCAGTTTCCCCAGCTTTTGAAGGATTTCTTTATCGGTTTTGCGGGGTACAAAAATTTCGTGATGTGAAGCTGAAGCCGCGTGACTCATCAGCATTTCATGAGGCGAAGAAATCTTCTCCACCATTAATTTAAGCTCTTCATCCTTATACTCTACTTTGGCTTTCATCAGGACGACCGTGTCAGGGACAAATAAAGCTTGGTGAGCCTCAAAGACTCTGGGGAATGCCACAAATTCTAAGGAACCGGTTTCGTCTTCAAACTTGCCAAAAGCCATATCCTTGTTATTTTTTTTAGTTTTAACCGTTCTGATTTGGGTAATTACTCCACCAAACTGAAAGAGTTGACCATCGTGAATTGAGGGATCTAAGTCGGCGATAGTTTTAGTGGCCTGTTTAGAAACCACTTGGAGGGCGCGAGCCATAGGATGTTCTGTTAAGTACAATCCCAACAACTCTTTTTCAAATGATAATAATTCCTGGCGCGGGTACTCAGGGATTTGCAAGAAAGTATCTTGAGCAATAGTTTGTTCCTGGGTAATACCACTAAATAAGTGGTCCTGATTTTCTTCAACCACTTCAAATTGAACGGCTTTTTTGCGAATATCTTCTAAATTTTCCAACATGCTAGCTCGAGTACCAAAAGCATCCATGGCGCCAACTTTAATTAAACATTCCAAGACTTTTTTATTAACTTTGCGACCCTCAGTACTTTGTAGAAAATGAGTAAAACTATGGAAAGTCCCACTCACTTTTTCTCGCGTGACTAAGATGCTTTCGATGGCCGCAATGCCTACATTTTTAATGGCCGTAAAGCCAAAACGAATGGCTAATCCATCTAATGAAGTTTCATGGTTCTCAATAGTAAAGTCATCAGTCGATTTGTTAATGTCTGGTGGCAAAATAGTGATACCCATTTTTTTGGTATTCTCGATAGCTAAGGCCACTTTTTCATCGCGATTGGCCGAATGTGAAGCTGATTCCACACTCATTAAAGCAGTCATATATTCAATGGGATAATTGGCTTTTAGGTAGGCAGTCTGATAAGAAATCATGGCATAACTGGCAGCGTGCGCTTTATTAAAACCGTAATTAGCAAAAGCTTCAATAAAGCCCCACACTTTATCAGCTACTTCCCTTGTGTAACCCTTTTCTACTGATTGCTCAATAAAGCGTTTTTTATTTTCATCTAATAATTTCTTTTTCTTTTTGCCAATCGCGCGCCGTAAAATATCAGCTTCACCCAGTGTATAACCTGCCATTAGATGGGCGATCTGCAAAATCTGCTCTTGGTAGACCATGACCCCGTACGTCTCTTTGAGCACTGGCTCTAGTGAAGGGTGAGGATATTGAATTTTGTTGGCGTTATGTTTGCCTTCAATAAAGGTAGGAATCAGGTCCATGGGACCTGGCCGATACAACGCCACCATGGCAGTAATGTCAGAGAATTGGTTTGGTCTGAGGGTTCTGGCTACGCGTCTCATACCCGACGACTCAAGCTGGAAAACGCCCATGGTTTCGCCACTAGAAAGTAACTCAAAAGTTTTTTTATCATCCAAAGCTAACCTAGCTAAATCAATTTCAACTTTTTTGTGAGTCTTAATTAAGATCAAGGCTTTTTGTAAAATTGATAAGTTCCGTAAACCTAAAAAGTCAAATTTGAGTAGTCCAATAGCATCGTCAGAAACGTTACAGTCCAAAACATACATGTCATATTGAGTGACCGTCTTACCACTTTTATTATCGCGTTGAATTGGAGTGTATTCCCAGAGCGGTTTGTCAGCGATCACCACCGCGGCGGCGTGAACAGAGCTATGACGAATCACGCCTTCTACTTTTTGAGCCAAATCAATCAGTTTCTTATACTTGGATTGTTTGTAGTATTCGGCTAATTCTGGAACGGTGGTTAAGGCAGTTTGAAGTGAGGTTTTGTGGCCAGGGATATTAGGAATTAACTTAGAAATCCGATCGGGATCTTCATAAGGCATGCCCAATACCCGACCAATATCACGAATGGAAACCCGGGCTTCCATCCTACCAAATGTAATCACTTGCGCTACGTTATCTTTGCCGTACTTGTTAGCCACATATTCCAAGACTTCATCCCGGCGATCGTCAGCAAAGTCCATATCAATATCAGGTGGTGTGGGGCGCTGAGGATTCAAAAATCGCTCAAACGGTAGGCCATGTTGGAGTGGATCAATCATGGTGATACCCAAGCTATATGACACCAGTGAACCCGCCGCTGAACCACGGCCTGGTCCTACGCCAATCCCTTGACTGCGAGCCCAGTTTACAAAATCTTGCGTGATTAAAAAGTAAGCCACATAGCCTTTTTGTGAAATAATTTCCATCTCATACTTAAGCCGATCTTCATGTTCCGCAGTGATCGCGCCAAACTTGCGTTTTAAGCCTGCCCAAGCTAATTTTTCAAAATATGATTGCTCAGTTTCATTGGGCGGAAGTGGGAATTTAGGAAAAATTAATTGGCCAGTTTGAATTTCAACATTACATTGATCAGTAATTACCTGGGTGTTGGCAATGGCTTCGGGAATGTCGTGAAATAATTCAGCCATTTCTTTTTGAGACCGTAAGTAATAATCAGGTGAAGCCATCATCGACATGCGTTTGGTATCCTCAATCAGTTTGCGCGTTTGGACACATAATAATGCATCCTGAGCCACGGCTTCATTGGCTTCTATATAATGCACGTCATTAGTGGCTACTAATGGCAGGTCAAATTTGCGGGCTAAAGCAACCTGTTTTTTGATTAATTCTGTTAATTCTTCAACCCCTGTATGCCGTTGAATCTCAATGTAAAAGCGCCCTGGAAAATGGTCTTTAAACCAAGTAACGTGGTCGTCTGCCTCATCGGGATTATCGTTTAATAAAGCGCGATTAATTAAACTAGACATACAACCACTCGTAGCAATAATGCCCTCGGAGTATTGGCCTAAGATTTCTTTATCAATTCTTGGTTTATATGAAAAACCTTCCAAGTTGGCTAAAGTAGTTAAGCGCATTAAATTTTTATAACCTTGAGTGTTTTGAGCCAGCAGCGTAATGTGAGCTTGATCACTCCCCATCTTCAGTTGCTTATCAAATCGCGACTCTTTTGCCATGTAGGCTTCTAGTCCAATGATCGGCTTAATGCCATTTTTTTTACAGGCATTATAAAAATGAATCGCGCCATACATGCCACCGTGATCGGTCATGGCAATTGCGGTTTGGCCATCGGCTTGAGCATTGGCAATTAATTGAGGAATACGTGCCAAACCGTCGAGCATCGAGAACTCGGTGTGAACATGGAGATGCGTAAATTGTGGTTTCATTCAGGTTTCTGATTTAACAGGGTTTCTAATTGGGATCTGATTAAAGTGGCGTCAATTTTTTTGCCAGCTAGACGCATTACTTGGCCCAAAAAAAAGTTGAGCAGCTGAGTTTTACCCGCTTGGTATGCGATGACTTCACTGGGGTTCTCGGCGATGACTTGATGAATTAATTGCGCAACTTCAGAGGCATCAATGTTGTCCATGGCGGTCATTTTTTTAAAGGATTCCCACGTCTTTGTCACGTCATTCATGGTCACTAACAGCTTTTTGTTAGCAATTAAGTTGGCCACTTTATTGGCGTCTAGCTTTTCAGTTTGTGCCATCTCAAATAGCTGATTGTAGAAAGCGGCTTCGCTTGGTTCATCAATGAGAAGCCGACTGTATTTTTCTTCTACCCCAAAATCTGATTGCCAGCGGGCTAGCAATTGAGCTGGTAGTTCGGGGATACTTTGTCTGAGTGCTGCAACTTGCGCTTCGGTAAATCTGATGGGTGGTAAATCAGGATCAGGGAAGTAGCGATAGTCCTCGGCATCTTCTTTACTACGCTGGGGAAAGGTGGTGTTGTGAGTACTATCCCACCCCCGAGTTTCTTGTTTTGGGGTGCGGCCAGCCATTAATTCTAAGGCCTGGCGCTGCATTTCCCAGCCAATAGCTTGTTCCAAAAATCTGAACGAATTTATGTTTTTAACTTCTACCTTGTAGTTAGGTAATAGATTGTCGGGAAGTTCGGGCGGGCGCAGGGAAATGTTGGCTTCTAAGCGCATGCCACCTTG